>VFSW01000196.1_pt1 | contig 83727 bp, 71 predicted proteins | sample 5358111 | NCBI WGS metagenome assembly VFSW01 (sample SAMN11554181, study PRJNA540505) | mine drainage metagenome | isolation source: sediment from site ElyBrook_90M | place: USA: Ely Copper Mine, Vershire, VT | collected 2017
AGCATTCCAGCAAGACCGACAACTACATTCAATCCAAGCGCGAGAAGAATGTACGAGCCAATGGGATAGAAGAGAATCGTCGGCCAGTCCGATTGAGGCGCCATAATGTTACCAATCGACTGAGCTGGCAACAGCATCGCCACGCCTATCAGTACTATGTATCCGAGCACTCTGACCGGAAATGGGAGGCCGCGCCACCTTTGCCGCATCGTGTCGTTAGCCTTCTGAATAGGAACTTTAGCGCTCCTATAACTATGTGAAATTCGAGATGTACTCATTGACATTTTTGCTCCAAAAACCTTATGCCTTGGCTCGCTGTAGTGACTCACCGAGGATTCCAGTAGGACGGAATAGAAGTACTAACACCAAAACCGAGAAGGAGACCACATCAACCCACTGTGCGTGGAAAATTGCGCCTCCAAAGGTCTCGACTAGACCAAGAACAAAGCCTCCAAGAAGTGCGCCGCGGATATTTCCGATACCTCCGAGAACGGCCGCCGTAAAGCCCTTTATACCGATAACAAAGCCAATGTTGTACTGCGTTACCTCATAGAACATTCCATAAAGCATCGCCGCGACACCTGCCATCGCTCCTCCAAGAAGGAACGTCAAAGTGACGATACGATCGATATTAACGCCCATAAGGACAGCGGTCGAAGAGTCTTGAGCAACTGCACGAATTCCTCGCCCTAGTCGAGTACCATTTACGAACCTGTCCAAGAAGAACATCATCACAAGGGCAACGACTACCACTACGACCTTATCGAGTCGCACTTCAGCTAGGCCAATATGAAAAAGCACTGTCTTATTTAATATTCTTGGAAACGGTATCAAGTCACGCCCATAACGGAGAGCGTAAACCTCCTGAAGGAAGAAGGAGACTCCGATGGCGGAGATCAAGTTCGCAAGAGACGACGAATTCCGCTTGCGAAGTGGCCGATATGCAATGCGCTCAACCAAAACCGCCATAATTGACGATCCCGCAACGGCAGCGACCGTTATAAGGATGAATACCCCTACGATCGCCAAACCAGTTGGAGTCTTGGTTATACCCAAAGCGTGCAAGGTAAACAGGCTCGCAAAGGTACCAACCATGAAGACTTCGGAGTGCGCAAAGTTGATAAGGCGAAGTACGCCGTAGACCAACGTATATCCAAGAGCCATAAGTGCGTATATTGCACCCGTAGTAATTCCGTCAACAATAGACGGAGGGATCTGCACCAGAAAGTTATGCAACTATTACCCCACACTCAATTTTGAAATTGCAACAAGTTGCAAAAAACGACCCTCTCAAAAGATATAGGGTACCCAAGATCGGCAAAGCCGAACTCACGTACCCTATATACAATTTTGCCCCTACTGAATTCCTTAGCCTACGAGTGAGCTAACGAGACCAAGCGAGCTAAATGTCGATGAAGATGCCTGCGCTTGGTAGACATAAATCCCACCACCATTGATGTCACCCGTTGAGGAGAACTGAATCGTCTTGGTGATTCCGTTGAAGGAGTGCGATCCCAAGTACGAATTGATAGCGGTCGACGTGGTATTTCCTGCCTTGATGGCGGTGAGGATTACGTTAGCTGCGTCGTAACCTTCAGCGCTATAAGTTCCAGGTGCGGTGCTAAACATCGACTGGTACGCGCTCGTGAATGCCTTACCCGGCGTCGTGGTCGAAACATCGCCACAAGCACACGTTGCATAGGTATTCGAAACAGCTGACGTTCCAGCAGTCGAGATAAGCTTTGGATCCAATGAACCGTCATCAGAGACGAATTGTCCCGTGAATCCAGCGTCACGAAGCTGCTTGAGCAAACGGCCGGCTGCATCATAGTATCCACCGTAGAATACGGACGTTGCACCGGAGGCCATAATTGCGTTAACGGTCGACGAGTAGTCAGGGGCCGTAGGATCAATTGACTGACTGGTAGCGACTGTTGCACTCAAGGTTGGCAGGGTCGACCTTACGATGTCGGCGATTCCCTTTCCGTACGCACTTGCATCATCGATAACTGCCACCTTGGTCGATCCAAGCTTCTTTACGATGAACTGTGCAGCTGCTGGGCCCTGAGCATTGTCGTTTCCGACAATACGATGCCAATACTTCCAACCTTTGGTGGCCAAAGCTGGGTTGGTTGCCGAAGGCGTTACGTTTACAATCTGCCCTTGCTCGAGGATCGGGTCAGCTACAAGCGACTCGCCCGAGAAGGCAGGACCAACGAGACCAACAAGCTTGTCCGAGATCGCCTTTTGCGCGAGCTGTGGTGCCTGGGCTGGATCGCCCTGCGAGTCAAGGTTAACGAGCGTTACCTTGACCTTAGCATTTTGATTGTACTGAGAAACAGCCAACTTGACGCCATCGTCGATGTTGATACCTAGCTGTGCATTCGGACCAGTTAGAGCTCCGAAGAAACCAATCGAAAGACTGGCAGGTGCCGCCGTTGTGGCCGAACCCGACGACGAAGAAGTCGTCGATGAACCACAAGCCGCTGCGATAAGACCGCTCACCGCAATAAACGATGGAAGAGCTACTTTTCTACTCTTGCCTTTGAACATTAACCACCCCTTAGTAAAACGCGTTACCCAAACGCTTCAAATGACAATAGCAGTTCGAAGGGGAAATTGATACAGCGGATTTTAACATAGCGTGAACAGACTGAATTGTAATTCTAAACAAATCAGAGTTTAAGTTTGAATATTGAGCTCCAAAATGGAGCGGGTGACGGGGATCGAACCCGCACCACCAGCTTGGAAGGCTGGAGCTCTACCATTGAGCTACACCCGCACAGTTGCATCCACCGAAATGGAAACAAATCACCATGGTCGGGGAGGGGGGATTTGAACCCCCGACCCCCTGGTCCCAAACCAGGTGCGCTGCCGCTGCGCCACTCCCCGAAAGGCATAATGATCTTAGTCGCTCTAAATCAAATTCCTATTTGTTTGAGCTACTAAATCTTTTAGCAAAAAACCTTATAATCAACGCGACAACTAATAAGGCTATGACATACCCTATGTATTTTACGTACTTAGACAACGTAACCCAGTTAGAGCCGATTGCGTATCCGATACCCGTTAGCAGAATCGACCAGGGCAAGGCTCCGAGGAAGGTGAAGACGCCAAACCTTACTGGCTCCATTTCAGCCACGCCCGCAGGAAGGGAGATGAAAGTTCTAACAACCGGCAGTAACCGTCCAATTAAAACGGCAGCTTCCCCTCTTTTCGCGAACCATCGTTCAGCTTTGTCGATATCGTCTTCTCGAATTCGGACATAGCGTCCGAAGCGCAACACTAGAGCACGACCACCGGTTCTACCAATGATCCAAGCGATATAACTTCCAACCACGTTTCCCAAAGTCCCGGCCACAATGGCGAGTATGAAATTCATTTTGTGCGAGGCTGCCAACGCACCTGCGAAGGGCATCACGACCTCCGAGGGAATTGGAATAAGTGCAGACTCAGCGGTCATGAGAAGAAATACAGCGATTATTCCACTCGTTGCGATGATATTTGTAAGCCCAGAGGTCGATAGAAAATGAGTCACCCAAAAGACGCTACCACCTTCAAAGCAGAGTCGTATCGTGCGAAGAAGTCATCGGCTTAGGAGCTTTTCAGAAATCAGCATCGAATATTTCGGTTTTGATCTATAGTCACGTCGAAGTAGCAAAAACAATGAGGTTGGAACAGAAGTGAACAGCGACATCGTAAGTACATATTTCAAATCCTTCAACGGCACCAAGCTTCGTGTTTATAACTTCGGTGGGACTGGACCAGTACTGCTGCTTGCGCATGCTACGGGATTCAACGCACGTGCGTACAGCAAATTAGCTTCTCAGCTGATCGATACATTCACCGTTATCGGCATAGACGCAGAAGGCCATGGTGGCTCCGACGTAACACCGGATGGAAACAAGTGGTCAAACTATCCCCAACATATCGCACATTATCTCGAGACTCAAAGTCTTAGGCAGGTTTACGGATTTGGTCACTCGTATGGAGGTGCAGCCCTCCTCCAGATAGCAGCTCAACATCCAAACGCATTAGAAGCTCTTGTGGCATACGAGCCCGTGGTTTTTCCGGGACATCCAACCACCGAACCAAATTTCTCCAGCCCCATTACCCAGCTCACTCTCAAGCGCCAATTCATCTTCGAAAGCCGAGAACAGGCAATTGCAAACTTCGAATCAAAACCTCCGATGAGCTACTTCTCTTCCGGAGTCGTGGCAGATTACGTAAGTGGGGGGACGTTCATCAACGCGGATGGCTTAGTGGAACTTTCGTGTGAAAGGAGTTTTGAGGCATCAATCTACGCCCATGCACAAATGGCGGGGGTTGAGGCGATGTTGCCAAAAATCAAAGGCCGCGTGACCTATCTATACGGTGAAAAAAGCAAGGATTTCTCCCTTGATTTTTTTAGCGAGATTGAGAAAAAAACGCCAAGTTCGACTTTGCAAAGTATCGAATCCGTCGGTCATTTCGGTCCTTTCGAGGACCCCGTTCGAATTGGCGACATCATAAGGAAGTCGCTTACAGCAAATGACCAACACTGACCAACTACCTATTTTCAGATTTTTCTAAGCAAAATGGCTCTAACCTGCCGAATTCCTTGCTTTATGGTCTATTTTGTCGTTATGAACGTTGCCATTTTGCACACGGAATTGTCGTATCCAACAATTCCGTGTCGTAAGGGACGCAACTTCGATCTCTAATGAATGAAACGAGAGGGTCAAGTGGATTCGGACTCCAATTCTTACCGCCGGGAATCTGTGGAGGAGCAACTCTCGCGAATGCGAATAGTGCGCAAGGGCTACTCCGCTGATGAAGTACGTTCAGCGCTGCAGTCTCTTTACGCTACGCAGATGCGCGCGAACGAAACTATAGCCGAGCTCAAGTCCAAAGTCGCAGAGCTCTCTTCCCGCCCTCAGGTCACTCCGGCCTCCGAGCTGAACGAGGCAACTGTGGCTAAGCTCCTCGGAGACCAAGCTGCATCCATACTCTCGACATCCGTCGCAGCGAGCCAAGCCATCAAGGAGCGAGCCGAACGCGAGAGCAAGGAACTTACAGATAATGCTCGAAAGATTCACAACGACGCAACTAATGCGGCGAACGAGCTAATTCAATCCACTAACGAAAACGTAGCTGCGATAATTACTAGGGCGCAGAGCGACTCGCGAGCGATAATTGAAGCGGCGGAGGCGACCGCTGCTGAGAGGCTTGCCGCTCAAGAGCAGACTGGGAAAGAGGTTATTGATCGCGCAAATCAGGTTGCGACCGAAACCGTTTCCAACGCCCAGAGAAATGCTGAAAAGATTCTCCTAGAGGCTCAGCGCGAATCCACCACGATGATCTCATCTGCCCGCGAAACACGCACCGAGATTCTCGCTGATCTAAGGATGCGCGCTGACGAAGTTAGGGGTCACATTGACACCCTAACTAGAACGCGAGGATGGTTCCTAGAGCTGCTCCAAGATGCTCAGCGGCGCGTATCTAACGTTGAATCGGCTCTAGCCGTATCAATAAACTCCAACCTACACGCACTCGAGAGTTCGGTCGAAGCGCTAAACCTTTCGACGATTGAAGCGCGAGGTTCCATGACATCTGAAACTGTAGCGCCGCAAGAAATTGAGGCTTCGCAGGACACAGAGTATGAATCAGAGGAAGACCTCGAAGTATTGTCATCGGAGATTGCCGAGAGCCACGCAGAAGTAGCCGACAGCGATTCGAACAGCCAAATAAGCGAAGTGGATGCAGCGGAGGAAGAGGCGGAGGAGACAATAGTATCCGCAGACGAGGCTCCATCCTCTGACACGAGCGAAATCATTGGCGCAGATGGTGTACCTTCTGAAACTACCCCAGACGCTCAACCGAATGGGCCAACTGACGCAAAACCGAAGTCACCAAGGACACGGTCCAAAGCTGCTCAAGAGTCCGCGGTAGAGGCGCCGAAGGCTAAGCCAGCCCGCACTGCGCCGTCAGCTACGACCTCCCGCAGAAGTCCGAGAACCTCGCGCAGTCCAAAGGATGAAACACCCGAAAACTAGCCTACGCAAGAATGAATTTTCGTACATTTGAAATAGCGACCGAGACATCGGTCGCTATTTTGTTTCAAATATTGCCCGCGTAGCCACATTATTTCTAATGAGCTATACCCTTTAACAGAAAGTAAATTATGTATAAAGAGTTTGTTCGTTATGGGTTTGCAAGTTCCAGGGTCAATTACAGCATCAAAGGTCAACTCATTTAAGGAGTGCGGGCTGGCTTTTCGACTATCCGTAATCGAAAAAATTCCACAGCCTCCCACTGTTTGGACGATACGGGGGACCCTGACTCATCTAGCCCTCGAACGCTTTTACTTCAAATACAAACCCGCAGAACGCACCCGAGACATAGCAGTTGAGATAGTCGATCAAGTTTGGAATGAACTCGACGAAGAGCACGAACTTGGCCGCCTCTTATTTTGTGAAGACCCAATTTGCCAGCCAAAAATCCTTCTCAACGAGACGAAGCAACTCGTACTTGCCGATTTCGAAGCGGAAGATCCATCCTCTATAACCGCAATCGGAACCGAACTTCGGCTAGAAACAAAGCTGGGTGACACGATTCTCAGAGGAGTAATCGATCGTTTAGATCTCAATAGTGACGGGTCACTTACTGTGACTGATTACAAGACGGGAAGACTTCCGGACCGCGCTCAAGAAAACGAGAGACTTGCTGGGGTAATGTTCTATGCACTTCTCTGCGAGAAGGTACTAGGCGTACGCCCAAAGTCAGTTCAGTTGGTTTATTTGCGCGAAGCAACCTGCATCGTTACCGAGCCAACCGACTCAATGATGAAGGGACTAGAGAATCGCACCGAAGCAATCTGGAAGGCGGTTTGTAACGCGTGCGCAAAAGAGGATTTCCGTCCTAGACCATCAAAGATCTGCAAGTTCTGTGCCTATCAGGAGTTATGCCCGGCGCAAGGCGGTTCGCTCGACCATCTTGATGAATTTCGAGAGCTGCACGGGGTTCATAACAAACGCTCCTGTTAGTATCATCGATGACCATGAAGATACTGATTGACAAATACTTCGAACCGTTCGATGAGCACTTTGACAAATACTTCGAACCACTAAGAGGAAACTCCAAAGCGAACCACGTCTTCTATGGAGCATCGACTCTGGCAGATCACTCGATAATCTGGTTTATTTTAGCCTCACTACGCGGGCTGAGGCGTGGCGGCACTCCATATGCAACTAGAGCGTCAATTGCTCTACTCGCCGAATCCTTTATTATCAACATCGGTGTTAAGTCGCTCTTCATGAGGACTCGACCGACTTGGGATGGCGACCGACCGCTCGCAATAAGGCAACCATTAACAAGTTCATTTCCTTCAGGCCACTCCTCTGCAGCGGCGACTGCCTTTGTCCTTCTTAGCGAAGGTGACCGACTTTGGCCTATTTATTTGATAATCGCACTGATAGTTGCTCCTTCGCGAGTGCATGTTCGAATGCACCACGCGTCAGATGTGGTGGCCGGTACGATCATTGGCACACTCTTCGGTTTTGCGGTAAAGCGGATCTTTCCTATCAAGAAGATAAATAAGTAGACGGGCGGATTGAATATGGCGGTCGAAGTAACAGGTGGCGGCGTCATCTTCCAAGGATCTGGCGATGAAACTAAGGTATGTCTCATCCATAGAGGTGCGTACGACGATTGGACACTACCCAAAGGTCACATTGATCCCGGCGAAACAGTAGAAGAGTGTGCTCTAAGAGAGGTCTTAGAGGAGACAGGCTACGAATGTATCATCGTCGATCCGTCATACTTGACCACCGAACGCCTGCTGTCATCTGGAGCCACCAAGATTACTCACTACTTCGTTATGACTGTTATCCGCGGATCTTTCGTTGCCAACGAAGAGTGTGACGCTATTGACTGGCAATCCATCGACGGCGCCCTTGCTGTATTAACATACGAAAACGATAGAGACGTGCTGCGGACGCTATTTGAAACTTATAGGAATATCACGCTCCGTCGAGGTGATGTGTAAGTTATGGAAAAGAAGAAGAGTTTCTCAATTAATTTCGATTATCGATGCCCATTTGCCCGAAACCTGAACGAGCACCTCGTCGCTGCCTTGAAAAACGGGGCCGAGTACGATGTCGAGTTCGTGCCTTTCAACCTATCTCAAGTTCACGTAGAAGAGGGTGAAAGATCGATCTGGGAAGATCCTTCGAGAGAAGTTGACCTAATCGCCAACGAAGTCGGCTACATCGTGTCGAAACTGTACCCCGAAAAGTTTCTAGACATTCATATTGGCCTCTTTGCACTCAGACACGAAAAGGGCAAGGGTATGAAACGATTTGAGGAGATGGAAGAACTTCTCAATGAAAATGGCGTCGACGCAACGAAGGTACGTGAAGTACTTGAGTCAAAGGTATATCGAGACGAAACTAGAGAACTTCACCGCCACCAGAGCGAAGACCTTGACGTATTCGGAGTACCAACTCTCTTTGATAACGACAAAGCAGCATTCGTGAGAATCCTTGACAGGCCGACGACACCCGCTGCGTCCGTTTCGGTGATTGATAGGGTCGTTGACCATGTCTTTTCTCACTCTGAGCTAAACGAGATAAAGCACACTCGGGTCGCTCGATAGTCTCTAGCCTCCCATAGTTCATCGATTTTCTCGTAACTCCCATCAACTCTGTCATTAGAGTTGATGAACTATGGAGATAGAAAATAAAAGAGTCTTAATTACGGGTGCTGCTTCAGGAATTGGCAGGGCGCTTGCACAAAGTGTCTCGTTGCGAGATCCGAGGGCTATTGTTCTCGTTGACAAAAATAAATCTGGCTTGGAAGAGACTAAAGCCGCCCTGAACAAGGGCGGCTTTACAATTGAGCTGGAAGTGTGCGACCTTGGCGACGGAGAAGCAATCGCAAAACTTGCGAATGATGTTCTCGCCAAAATCGACTGCGTCGATGTCCTTTTTGCGAATGCGGGAATCTCGCGAACCGGAGACCTGGAAACATCAGAAGAAGACTGGGCTGATTCTTTCAACATCAACGTCATGTCTCAAGTACGCCTAGCTCGTCACTTTGTACCCAAAATGATTGAAGCGGGCGGCGGATACATCGTAAATACTGCATCGGCAGCAGGACTTCTAACTAGCCTTGGTGCCCTTTCGTACGCAGTCACCAAACATGGTTCCGTAGCTTTTTCCGAGTGGCTCGCGATCAATCACGCGCAAGACAACATTCGAGTCAGCGTCTTATGCCCAATGGGAGTACGCACTAACATGCTCTTTCCAGAAGAAAGATCACTTGCTTCAGAGGAGAATCTCGCACATCGTTCGGTTGTTGAATCTGGAACAGTCAAGGAGGCCGACGAAGTTGCTGAGTTCGTAATGGGAAAGATCGGGGCAGAGGAGTTTTTGATTCTCCCCCACCCCGAAGTTGCTGACTTCTACTCATTTCGAGCCAACGCGACCAGCAAGTGGATTCGATCTATGGCTAAGTATCAGCAGTCTCTAATCAGCTAGTTGCCGTGCTGGGTCTAAACCAACGTCTTCGCTACGATCAGCTCCAAACCTGTCCCGAGACTCTGGAGCTTTTCGGTAGGAAGTCGTACTACCCGAATGACCATTTGACTTGAATTGCGAAGTTACCTTTACGAGCATTTCAAGGACCGTTTCAAGTTCATTCGATGCCATTGACGCACTCACAGCGCCCCTAGCCGTCTCGGCTGCAGCACGTGAAACTTCTGGTACGGTCTCGGCGATCTCACTAGATCCACGAGCTGCCTCTTGGGCGATGCGACCAATTTCATTCGTAGTTGCACTTTGCTCTTCAACCGCACTTGCAATTGCGGATTCAAGGTCGTTGATGTGTGCAATTACAGATGAGATCTCAGATATAGCATCGACAGCTGCACGAGTATCAGATTGAATCGCTTCAATCTTTCTTGCTATATCTTCTGTGGCATGGGCCGTGTCCTTAGCAAGCTCTTTCACTTCGCTGGCTACGACCGCAAAGCCTTTACCTGCTTCACCTGCTCTTGCCGCCTCAATCGTCGCATTTAGTGCGAGCAGGTTGGTCTGTTCTGCGATCTGAGTAATCGTCTTGATGACCTCTCCGATCTCGAGTGATGATTGGCCGAGGCGCTCAACGGTTGTTGAAGTGGACGAAGCGATCTTCACCGCTCCTGCGGCCACTTCAGCCGCCTGAGATGCATTCCGAGCGATCTCTTGAATCGATACCCTCATCTCTTCAGTCGCTGCAGAAACCGATCCAACTGAGGCCGTGACGTTTTCGGTGAGAGTAGTTACTATGCCGGATTGAACTGAGGTTTGCTCCGCCGAGGCGCCAATTGCATTAGAGACGTCTTGTAGGGTTGTAACCTGATCTCCGATCGACGAGACGGATACGGAAACGTTTTGAACGATCGAAGCAATCTTGTCGCGGAAACGATTGAAGTATCGAGCGATCTCACCGATCTCGTCGTTTCGTGATTCGTCCAACGATACCGACAGATCTCCGTCTCCACTCGAAAGCCCCTGCAATGTTTCAGAAAGTTCATGAAGAGGCTTCATGATGATTTTACGGTAGCCAAGGTAGAGGATGGCGAGAAGAATCGTTGAAAGAAGAGCTTGACCAAGAACCAGCATGACGTTCAACGACTGCTTCGAAACCATCGATGCAATTGCGTTATCAGCGAGCTTTGTTGAGATCTGATCCGCCGATACCATAGCCGGCATAATGTCGTTCGACGGAACCAAGTTCCCTAACGTCTGTATCGTTGCCGCCTTCACGTAGTTTCCGGCGAGTGTCTCATGGTACACCTGCTGAGCAAAGACATTGTAACCGTTCAAGTCACGTTGTATACGGTTTAGTTGAGTTGTCAAAGCTGGAGTCGTTGACAGCGACACAGCTATGTGAAGTTCCGACGTCAGAAGGTCACGAGCTGCGAATGCTTGGCTGAAGGTGGTGGTTACAAGGGGTGTAGTCTTGTGAGCCGTCACTGCGACCAGAGGAGCCATGTTCATCTGATCGTCGTAGTTATAGAAATCTCTTTGGAGCGCTAAAACGTTATGAGCAAGCTTTTGATTCAAGCTTTTATACGTGTTGAGAGAGTGCGAAGTAGAAGTTGATTCAAAAAGAACCAACAACCCTGCCACAAGGCTAAAGGCTACTACAAAACCTAGCCCTGCCCTCACTTTTGAATCTATCGTCCTTGATAGTTTTTTTACAAATGACATCGCCAAACCCCGATTGTCCTTCTGCTAAATGCCCGATCGTATAGCACTGCCCCCGCAACGCTATCTCTTTCACCTTCGGCAATCGCCGATCGACTCATAAGCAATTAATAGAAAAAAATGAAAAGAATTGCACCTAATTTGTTTTAAGTCGGGAAGGGCAATGGTTAGAAAAGTCTCACGAGCTCCTCACCATTGTCGCGGCGATTCAAACGAAGATATTGAGCGAGAGTCACCGCGAAGACATCGGAGGATCAGTTGAAAATTTCAAATCCAGTAAAGGCGCTCATTGCTACCGGCGGAGGTCTAGGCGCCATACTCGCGCTTCATCAAGCGCAAACCTCTTTTACCACTACTAATACGTCGTCGACCAAGGCGGTCAATCCAATAGCTACTCAACAGAAAGAGGTAACCGCGCTCCAAAGCGCGATCACCTCGTTGACAAATCAGGACAAACAAGTCCAAAGCCAGCTCGCACAGACGCAAAGCCAACTAACCCAAAAACAGAGTGAGCTCCAGAGCGCTACCCAGAGCGTGATCGACGAACAGAATCAGGCGCGTCAGGCAGCCGCAGCGGCAGCGGCAGCCGCTGCCAATTCTCTTAGGCAAGTGGCTGCGGCATCATCTACTCCTCCAACAACGTCGGCGCCGACGACATCAACTTCGGCAATAAGTAGCGTCGTCTCTGCTCAAACTACAATCACACCCCCAGCTCCATCCACGACCACCCGCGCCTCGGCCGTTCACTCCTCCGGAGATGACTCAAGTAGCGGTGGAGACGACTGAAGTCGGTAAAAAAATTGGATGAAAAGCTAAGAAAGAAAAAAATCAGTAAGGCAAAGACTACGGCAAGAAAAATTGCACCTGTCGTAGTCCTCATTCCGAGCGTTGGCGCACTAACAAATTACGCCGTGGCATACGTATCTGCGCCTAGCCATCTCTATCCGCTACTTCAAAGTGCAGACGCCAAGGCGAAGGCGAAGCAAGAGTCGCAGACTTCGCAGGCGATTAATCAACTCGCTCAATCTATCAACAAGAGTGCCAGTCAACTTGCATCGCTCTCAAGTCAAAGTGCTGCAAATCAAAGTGCTGTTGGATCCATCTCAAATGGAATAAATAACATTCGAAATACGCCAGTTCCAACTCTTGGACCACTCGCTACACCTCCGACTGCCCAATCATCAGGTTCTTCGTCTGGTGCACAAAGCCAGGCACAAGCTCCTCAAAGTGCGCCTGCGCCCCGAAGCTCCGCACCGGCAGCCGCACAAGCCGCTTCGCCGCCACCAGTCGTAACCGCTGCCCCACCGATCCAACTTCCAGCAGCGACTACCCGATCAAGCCAGCTCGGATAACCTATGTCAAAATCACCAATTGCCTTCACCATTAAAAAAATGGGGACAGCATTCAACTTCACTATCCACAGCAACAATTATCAAGATGAGTGGATCGAAGAGATCGAATCTTTGATTGAGAAGCTCGAACAGTCCTGGAGTCGATTTCGAACGGATTCAGAACTAGCCCTATTGAATCAGAACAGGTACTTAAAGTCGCCAAGCGAATTCTTTATAAAGGCACTCGATGCCGCTATAAAGGCACAGTTAGAATCTCACGGCCTCTTCGAACCACGGATTTTGGACGCGCTCGAGACCCTAGGTTACGATCGATCCTTCGAAAAGATCCAACCGCACATCCAAACCACCGATACCCATTCCTCAACAGATTTACCTACCATACAAGCCGATATCGCAATCTCAAATGAGCAAATCTCTATACGATCCAATTCGCGACTTGACTTTGGCGGAATTGGAAAGTGCCTAGCGCTAGAGGAAGTCTCGGATTGGATCATGAGACACGACCGGGACTCTACGTTTCTTATCGAAGCGGGGGGCGACATCGTTGGAAGGTCATCCTTGGATCTACCTTGTTGGTACGTAGCAATCGAAGATCCAAATACAAACCAACCACTTTCGTTCTGGATTCGCATTGCAAATAGCGCCATCGCCACATCTTCGCCATCGATTCGTAACTGGAAAAACGGAGAGGCGACCAAGCATCACTTAATCGATCCCAAGACCATGGATAGCTCCCAATCAGACCTTGCCTCCGTTACGGTTGTTGGAGATGTTGCTTCTACATGCGAAGTATGGTCAAAATCGCTGTTTCTAATGGGGAAAGAGGCCGCTATTGGCTTCGCCCAAGACAATAAGATCGCTGCCGTCTTTATCGACCGTAAAAGCAATATAGCTACGTCACCTGCGTTCGATCGGTATATCGAGGTACGGGGCGAGAGCTCCTCTATCGCAAATAAAGCTGACCATTTGGATCTCTCTTCGCCCATGTCCAGCTTTATCTTTGTCCACTTTGTTCATTAGGATTGGAGAAAAAGTGGGATCAACCATGAAGGAACAGACTAAATTTTCCGAAATAAAGGCTACGGATCTCGGTCCAGAGGCAGAAGATGCTCCGTCGATTCTCTTTGCGATCGTCGTTGGCGCCGCCTCTGTACTTGGAGGGTTTTTCCTAGTAGATTGGCTATCGAAGTCGAGCAAGCCTCAAATCGCTCCATGGGTTATTTCGAGAGGAACGGGTCTCGCGCTAGTTTTAGTTTCGTCGTTACTCGTGATCATCGGACTTTGGATGGTGCACCCAAAGCGCAACAAAAGAAAGTCCTTTCCTCACATAATTACCTTGAATAGCGCCCACAAGACACTCGCCGCCATTGGAGCAGTGCTTCTATTTCTCCACGTTGCCTCAATCGTGGCAGATTCATTCGCAAATGTCGGCCTTCTAGGTGCCTTCGTGCCTTTGAAGAGCAAGTTCAAACCTATACCAGTAGCGTTGGGAACAGTTTCCTTGTATGCGATGGTTGCAATTGGCCTCACCGCTTGGATGAAAGTTAGATTCGAGCACTTCAACTGGAAGACAATCCACAGATTTGCCCTCTTCGTGTACCTCATAGTTATGATCCACGGAATTACGACCGGTTCCGATACGGTATTCCTTGGCGCGATATACGTCGTTTCACTGGTCATAGTTGCCCTACTCGCAATTACGCGTTACATCTTTGATCATCCACGAAAGAAGGAAGACGATGGCGCTAGCCGCGCAGGAACGAAGCGGTCTCTTCAGGCGTAACGTCTATCATCGATTCGTTGTATAGCCGTTCGAAGTAGGTAACATCTGATCTATAAGAAGCTGCGGGATTGGAACGAGCAACAATTCGTAAGATTACATTTCCACCAACTTCTTTAGCGTCGCCGGAACCCGTCATAGCAAAGTTAAAACTCTGAAGATTTAGTGCCACATAGCCCTTGATCACAAACGCCAAAGCGCGAGCAAAGTCTGCCACTTGCGAATCGTCCAAATCAACAATGTCCCCTTCGATCCTCGACACGATCCAAACTTCGCGAAATCCAACTGGCGCGAAGGGCGTAATGATCGATACAGAACCCCAATCCCCTACAAATCGAACCTTCAAGTCACTTTCGGCCTCCACAAGGGCCCCCAAGAGCCCCCTTCCCGTTTCCGCCTTGAACTGCGCCATCTCATCGATTAGGTGGCCTTGAGAAGAGAGCGGGAGGTAATCGTGTGATGACTGAACGTGGGGATGCACAAGCGAGCTTCCCGAAGGTGGCAGGTAATTAGCGTTGATCGACGAGTATCTTGCATCCGGGTCAAAGGTACGAACTGCTTTGGCGTGGTCAACCATTCCAGTCAAAAGATCTCCCACCAATTCGGAGTCCATCTCCTCCATGGCGACGAAGTGCTTGGTTCGGTCATAAACCCCCACAGCCGAATAGGTCGAGTAGCTCAAAATATTTGGAACGACGATCGATCTACCCCTCATGATCTTGCCTTCTGCCACAATTTCCGCGGGGAATGGATAGGTCACGTAGTCAATCTTGTCAGGGCAAAATGGGCAAAAGCCAGGAGCGGTAATGATCGGTGTCAAGTCTGTTGCCTCTTCAGGTTGCAGCTTAGATCCAAGAACAAATCGCGTTTGACCACCAAAGATTGGATCTCGTCGAATTACAAGGGGAACCTCATGAAAACGTCCTCCGTCAGCAAGATTCGGTACCTTGCCAACGGTTTGAGCCTCAAAAAACCCGATTCCGCTCCTTGAAAATTCAGAGACTAAGACCTTGTCCTCAGCGCTCAATGTACACCCCTCTTTGATTGCAATGACATTCGCTTCAATAAACCCTATCGCATTTGCAATTATCAACGATGGACGATTATTCAACACAAATTTAACTTTCCACAAATTCCACCAAAAAGTTGGATATCAGCGCTAAAGCGAAATAAATTTATGGGTATGCCATTGGGCCAGATAAAAGATGCATCAAAACTAAGAAGGCTCGTTGACGCTGTGCTCGTTGTGGAACGCGATCTTTCGTTGCGTGTCGTCCTAGAGACGATCGTCAAAGAGGCTGCCTCGCTTGTAAACGCGCAATATGGGGCTTTAGGCGTGATAGATCCAAGCGGTACCTACTTGGTCGATTTCATCGTTACCGGTCTTTCTTCCGACGAAATACAGTCAATCGGAGAACTTCCAAAGGGCCATGGATTACTTGGGACGCTCATCACTACCTCTGAGCCTTTGATCATAGATTCAATAGAGACAAGCCCCCTAAAGTTCGGATTTCCAGCCAATCACCCCCAAATGTCAACTTTCCTAGGTGTTCCAATTACCGTAGGTGAGAGGGTCTTTGGAAATCTTTACCTTACCGATAAATTGTCAAATGATGGATTCGACCACGAAGATCAAATCCTGGTCGATTACCTAGCGCGAGCAGCAGGAATTGCAATAGAAAACGCCAGATTGCACGCAACTGTTGCGGAATTTGCCTTGAAGGCGGACAGAGAGAGAATCGCACGAGAGTTACATGACGAGATAATTCAACGCCTTTTCGCAATTGGCCTTTCACTACAGGCAACGATGCGATCGATCGAAGAAGACGCTGTATTTGCAAGCGTTCAAAATGCGATCGATGATATTGATGAAGCCATAAAGAAGATTCGGGCTACCATTTTCGCCCTTGAAACTTCGAAGAGCCGAATGCCAAGCTCATTCAGGTCGTCCGTCATGGCCCTCCTCAAAGAACTCCATCCCGTACTTGGATTCGAACCGTCAGTATCGTTCACCGGGCCAATAGACACCCTCGTAGGAAATAAGGTTGCCACAAATGGTCTCTCGGTGATCCGCGAAGCAATCTCCAACGTTGCAAAACATGCCCGGGCCTCCAAGGTAGACATATCCATAGAGGCCGGAAGTTCACTTACGATAATCGTCGATGATAACGGAGTTGGCTACCATCCAAGCAATAGCGACACTTCCAAGGGAGTAAAAAATCTCTCCCAGCGCGCCAGCGAACTTGGTGGATCCGTTGAAATTGGAAAGTCGACCAAGCTGCGCGGCGCCCGACTTCTTTTTAGCGTTCCTCTGAACAGGTAATCCAACCGAGGATCGAAGAATCAAAGATAAAATCTAGAGCTAATTCTCGCTCGATGAATAAGGCGAACTTTTGACCAAAATCCAATCCTTGCGCGATCGCGACACCACTTTCGACATAAGTGCTGGTCTCGAACTTCTACGCCTTCCTGAACGGTTTAAAGGCACCTCGTTTGGGAGCTATATACCCAATCCCAATTATCCTTCACAAGAATTGGCACTAAAAAAGTCAATCGAGTTCGTCACCTCTATCGAGAAGGAGAGTTCGCGATCTCCGCTTAGACGACGATTTAGTAGTGACAAAAGAGCTAGTGCTAGGGGCATTTATCTTGATGGCGGCTTTGGAGTGGGCAAAAGCCACCTCTTGAGCTCGATCTACGAGAGAGCTCCTGAGCCGAAGGCGTTTGCTAGCTTTATCGACCTTGTGAACGTCGTCGGTGCATTCGGATTCGAGCGTGCCTATGAAACGATCAGAGGCTTAAACCTTATTTGCATCGACGAATTCGAGCTCGACGATCCGGCCGAAACGGTACTCATTGCTAACTTACTGAACCGTGCCAGACGCGATGGACTCTTCATCGCCGCGACGTCCAATACTCTCCCCGAAAAGCTAGGTGATGGACGCTTTGCAGCCCAAGATTTTTTGAGAGAGATTCAAAGTCTTCGAGACGCATTCGAGGTAATAACGATCGATGGACCCGATTACCGTGCAACCAACTTTTCGACACAGATCGACGCGATGGATTCAACGGTACTTTTGGAAAAGATAACGAGTGTTAGTACCTTTGTAACAACCCTTGATCCCCTTGAGAAGTTACTTGGCCACCTCACAAAGGCGCATCCCATCATGTTCAAACGCATGATCGAGCCCTTCGATGCGATCATTGCAAACGATGGGTGGACGATCGATTCAATAAGCAATGGCCTTCGTCTGGTAGTGTTTATTGATAGATGCTACGAAAGCATGACGCCCTTCGTCATAGGAGAGATCACCCTAAGCGATCTGTTTAGCGAACAGCTAATGGCGAGTGGTTACAGAAAAAAGTTTGGAAGAGCAATTTCGCGACTCATTCAAATGAGATATGAGATCGGATCAGCAATCGATGGAATTCGACAATAGTGGGCCAGATGCAAAGCAAATCGAACAGCTAATACCTAACCTCTTCGATCTTTACTCCAACACCGAAGTTCAACTTTGGCGAAGCAACATGGTTACAACAATCAATGGGGCGATAAGTTACGAGGGCAAATCGGCGCCTTTATCTAATTCAATCGATCGCCTGGCCTTCAAAGTACAACGTTCGCTCGCTTCTGCTGTAGTAGCCGGTGCTAAAAACGTAGTCGCAGAAGGTTACTTTTCCCCTTTGCAAAGGCCCATTCCCATTGACAACTTTGGCCATCCCATCGAACGAAACCCTAACCTCGTAGTCATTACGAATGGCAAAACGTCGTTGTTAGATTCCGCACTTGTCAAAGAATCGAAGGCACCGTTCACAATAATCACATCGACCGGTGGCATCGGAGCAGTAACCACCGAAATGGAATCGGCTCAAGTTGAAGTGGAGATCATATCCTGCGGCGACGATCGGGTTGACTTCAATCGCGCACGATCGATAATCGACGAAAGATTTTCCGGGACGAAGCTCGTCGAAGGCGGACCGTCAATAGTGACCGGCATGCAGCGCTCAGGGGTGCTCGATCAATTTGCCGTCACGATTACCCCCAAGATGTCAGCCGCAACTCCCCCATTTGTCGGCGATACTGAAACAACTTTATCCAACTTGACGTTGTACAGGTACCTCGTAGCGTTCGAAACACTACTCCTCCTTTACAAGCTGAATTAGGGTCAGGTCAATATGGTAACGATAAAACTTTCAAGGCGCAAGAGACCGGCGCCTCGTGAAGAAGTAGTCAAGCGAATTCAAGAATTCGCAGAAGTGCACAACAATTCTCTATCACTTGACGCATACACCATGACTCTTTCATGGACCGATGGACCGTCTCTTGAAGAGGTATACGACACCGCTATAGGCGATACAAATTGGGAGTTAAGAGAGAAGGTTGATGGCATCAACGTCGGCAACGACGACGGTATAGTTTACGCCTCGAGGTCGCTTTCAATTGTTGCTCAAGCAATAGCGGTAGTTCGCTTTGCAGGAGCCAAATCTCGCCCACTTAATATCTCAGATCCCAAGGATCGAGAGTTCTACACGACCCTCCTGCGAGAGAGTGTACTCAACGGCAAGTGGCAGATGGCCGAGCTTATGGCAAAGTATCTCGTTGAACTTACTGATGAGCCCAAAGACGATACGGCTATAGCTAATAAATTCATAGAGGTTGGATATGAAAAGCTTTGGAACCGAGCCTTCACCGAGATGAACTAGGCTCACCTAGCGCCTTTTTCCTACTTCGCACTTCCTAGCTTGATCGCTTCAGACAAGGGATCGATTCCGAAAGGAAGTATTGCCAAAGCAGCCACGTTGACACCGTTTTCTTGATATCGCTCGATGTGGCGCTTGCACTCTTGCGTGGTTCCACCTACGATGAGCTCATCGACCACCTCTTCAGGGATGGCCGCAACTGCACCTTTCCTGTCCCCGCTAGCCCAGAGTGTCCACATCTGCTCCAACTTCTCACTTCGTCCGAGCCAAATATGAAAGTCCCTGTAGACTCCAACGTTTAAATACGAAGCGATCAAACGTCGCCCCGATTCGAGGAATTTCTCCCTCTCAACATTCGGAGCTACGAAGATTCTGGCGACTATCTCTTTTCCGTCGCCAACGATCGGTACAACTCGCGAAACGTCGTCAGCCGATAACCAATTCAGGATTGCACCATCCCCCTCGCTTCCGGCGAGTTTCAACATTCTTTCCCGCAGAGCGGCTAGCAAGATCTTGGGTGGAGTTTCAGGGGGAGACGCCAATCTGAAACCGTTGATAGAAAAAGTATCGTAGGATCGGTCGATCTTTTGCCCATCGAGAGCCTCGCGAAGAAAGCGAAGAACGTCACGACTTCGAGAGAATGGCCTTTCAAACTCAACCGCGTTCCACTTTGAGACAATTACATCACTACTAGAACCAATCCCAATCGAGAACCGCCCAGGAGCAAGCGATGCTAACGCAGCCACGGAAAGCGCCAAGGTAGCCGGACCTCGGGTAAACGCGGGGACGATAGCAGTTCCTAAATTGAGTGTCGGCTGCCATTCATTTGCTAGAACCAGAGGAGTAAATGCATCATATTGTGCTACCTCACTACTCCAAACGTCACTGTAACCGCTGTCCACCAGAGATTGAATGGCGCCTTTTTGCTCCCCTAAACCAATTGTGTCAAAGGGTATTGTCATTCCTAAACGTGATTTCACGCCTCTGATGCTACTTGGTAGTTACGGTCAAATTTCGCCTAAATCCAACTTCTAATCAACAGCTATCGAAGGAATTGGGACCATCGAACCATCGGATTGAATATATGCGAGAGCATCCACCGCCGACGACGATGATTGAAGTTCAAAAAGGTCGGGGAAACCTGTCGAATTATCGGTTGGAAGAACTGAAAATGAGCTACTACCGGTACCTAAGGTAACACCGGCGACTGAGTCGATTCCAGTATCGGTCGCAAGGGGGGTTCTTCCGTTGACGAAAAGTTTAGAAAGAAGCGCCGTCGCACTTCTTTTATTCGGCTGATAGCTCACCGCAAGCTGCTTGTATGTCGACGTAAATGGCGGCGAGGTAAGGACCGACACCCAACGATGCCAGTAGGTCCCAACCCCACTTATCATCGAAAATCCGAGGAGAGGACCTAGGGTCGAGCCGATCAATTCGATCGATGAAGCAATTTGAGAATTCGACTTCAAAGAAAGCGAGAAGAACGAACCGACTGGCACTCCGGGTGCCGCCTTTAGCGGAACCGATATCGTACTATAAGCTGGGATCTGCTCTCGAAACGAGGTCGAAATTCGATTCGATCGTCGAGTTGACGAACTCAAGTCTGTCACTCTAACAGCGACAGTAGCATCCGCATTGGTGACGTTGATCAAATGCAAAATTGCACTCTGATTAGCAGTTTGCGTCAGAAGCGGGAAGAGAGTCTCTGAGAAGGTTTCGGGCGACGCAAGTATGAAGCTAGTTCCTGTCGAGCGGGAGTCACTCCTTACCTCTACCCCTCCACTCAAAACTCGTCCGATACGGGTAGATACGGTTGCACCGATGGTGCTCGTACTCTGAAACCAGTCGGAGAGCTTTACCGACATAGTCTGGTGTGCGGCTAGAACTACTGCTTGTAGAGGCCCTGGGGCGCTGGGGCCACTCGGAGTCATAAAGGTAACATCCACAATTGCGTCAGAGGAGAAGGGGTTGAACACCTGTAGATAGCCGTCTGAATTGCCCTCGGTCGAAAAACCTTGGAGAATCCAATTGGGACCGGGGCTCGGATGGCAAAAAGTCTCCGTACCTCCAAATGATCCCGAGAGTCGAGCCATTACCAAGTCGGCGCCTCCAGTAAAAAAGGCAGTGACTCCAATCGAGGCTTTAGCCAAGAGCTTTTCGGTGAAGCTCTGACTAGACGCACTGGACAGTGACAAGTTGGTCGTGGAAGTATTTCTACCACTTCCATAAGTTTCAACGGTAACGCTTTGACGAAATTTCGACCCATTTATGAGGTATATGTCGACGCTGTCGCCCTTCAAAAGGTCGCTTGGAGGAAGTACACAATACCATGTTGAAGAATCTGCCGCGACTGGAGAAACCGAAAGAGAGGGTACAAAGTGCGTCTTTAAGACCTGTCGACCACTTACCACGTTGAAGACCGCGGTGGTCACCGCGAGCGCCACAATAAGGACAAAAACGACGATCTCTGGAGCGCGGCGCTTTAGTAAACTCAATTCAATACTCCTGCACGGTTATCTAAAGACCCAACAGACATCACTAGCGCCTAACTTTCAATCTTTCCTGCTGACTACCGGCTATCCCATCGCTACTGCCAACTTTATCTTCAAGCCTTTCGTCACGTTGAAGCATCAACGAAACACGTATACGCGTTGCAAATCGAGAGACAATGAATCCACGAGCAATTACAAGGTCAAAGAGGGCAAGCCAAAGCATAAGCTCAAAAATCGCCAAAAGCAACGAGGGGAATTGGCTACCTCCACTTGGAAGTTGTGCCTTCGCAAGAACTCTTCCCGTGACCGAATATCCATTCACAGTTGGATCTGTGAGAACTTGGACCAAGTCGCGTTGACGAGCAAGTGTAAGGGTAATTTTAGCAACCGTTGAATTAAAGCCACTTTGTGGGTAGATGAGATTTCCAATACCAGCTTCGGCCAAGTAAGAACCCAATCTGGTGGTCTCGTATTGAGACGCCCTCGATATTCCACCAGCAACATTCGCGTAGATACCTTGCGAAATGGGTGTGTAAATATTTTCAAACGAAAGTGTAGCTCCATGAGTTACGGCGAAGGCAACGTCGTTGTCAAACCACCAACTACCAGTCGGAAGGGCACTCGGAGACCCTATCCACAAAAGGTTGGATGAGTCAAAAGAGGTCTCGCTTATGAACGAGAGAGTGTTCGAATAGCTAGACGACGGCATGCCGAGGCGTCCAGAGGAGATCGGGGCACCAACTCCAAAGGAAGAAATCGCAAGAAGCAAGATTGCCGCCACGCCGCTTACCTGTCGAATACCAAAAGCCTGTTGCGGAAGGTCTCGGTAAAGGCTATCGACCGAATTAGCCAAAGAGTAGGCGACGAAGGCTGCTAGCAGTGGGGAAATAACCGCGAGAGAGACCGGATCGTTTCCCAAAGCTCCGCCGTTAGAAGCGAAGATAAATATTAGGAAAACCGCTACCGAAATAGTCGCAGCAATTGCTCGTTCGAAACGAATTTGACGCGTAACTACGAGGCCCAATGGTACCGTGAGCAAGAGAAGTGGAGCAAAAGAATTGACGACGCCTCCGCTTGAAACTCCAAATGAGAGTAGTGACAACCCCGATAATCCCGTTGGTGGGGTGGCTCCAAAGAGTGAGGCGATTGTAGCCCCGTCACTTACATACCCCAAGAACCAAGTTAGATTCAGAAGGATCGCTGATAAAAGTATTGCTCCTAGAAAGTAGGTCAAGCCTCCGATTGCCTTTGCGCTGTGATGGCGTGAAAACGCAATGATTATCAGCGACAGAAAGAAGATTCCCGCGATAATGACGAAGGCAGGAGCTATCGATGTAGCCAACGAACACACCAAAGCTCCCCGGAAGAGCTCCTTTGGCCGTAGCTTCTCTGTCTTTCTCAGTTGTTCTAGCGCGTCAAATGAGATGCCCACCAAAAAAGGAGCAAAGGCATATGTAACGAGTCCAAAAAGGGATCCACTAGAGACAACAGACGCCAAGATGCCCGATGCAAAGTATGCAACCATAGCAATGGTTGACGACAGAGGGTTTTTGAATTTCGCACCGAGTCTATATGCACCTACTAGGCCCAGAGCCACGAGGCCAAAGAGGAATAGGTGGTAGAAGAGAGAAGTGCCGCTGAAGAAGAGTGATCCAACCGCGCCGATCCAAAGGTAACCGGATGGAACCGATGTTGGAACAGAAGTTACTCCAGATAAGTTTCCAGCGAAGAAGTCAGAGAGCAAAGATGAGCCGTGGGGGAAGGTGTTGAACTGCCCGAAGTAAGGAATTGCCGAGAAGAGTAGGTGCCGCGCCGCGATAACTAGATAGACCACTACAGCTAGCTGTATGACCCTAGCGAGACGCCTCTGAACGTACCTCGTTGCCAACGACGTTGGGTCTTGCTCTTCATTTTCAAGCGCCGCCTTGTCGAGCAGAGCCATTCCCTCAGCGCGCTTCGATCTCTCTACCTCATAGCGGAGCTGAGCCCTATTGTTCCTTTGGTGCGCGAAGAAAGCGGCAACCCGCGATGAACCTCGCGAGAACTTATTCTTCAAGTCGCGAAACTCTAGGATACGGGATTGGATACCGCTCTCCCACCGATTGTTTTGAGAATTGCGCGAAAACAGTCCGTCCACGAGCGCCCTGAGAATCGCACGTGTAGTTCGCAACCTTCCAGTGACAGCGAAAAAAGAGGCCTCCAATATCGCTATCACGGCCAACTGCAACTTTGACACGCGCCGCGGCCAGCCCGAAAAGTTCGCATTTATAGCTCGAAGTTGATTAACTCGAACGTAGTAGGATCGCTCTGCACGCCTAAGTCGACGCCGAATCGGTCGGTACTTAGATCGAACGTATTCGGGATCAACGCCATTCGCAAGGACTCCCATATGCTTTACTCGCGCATACGAAGAGGCAATTATCCTGGCTCCTGCTAATTGTGCCCTCAGTGAGATTTCAACGTCCTCACCGAATAAGTACATCTCCGAGTCAAGTCCATCGAGTGCTCGAAAGAGGTCAAAGCGAATCATCATTGCAGCACCTGGTGCCGCAAAGACTTCATCGACGATCGCAAATTGGTCTTGATCAACATCGCCAACGTCGATACGACTCCGAATTGCAGCAGTACGATCGATATCGATACCCAGTGATACAACGCGCTCAGGGTAGCGCCATGAAACTATCTTGGGCGTGACGATGCCGGCATTCGTTCTGAGCGCGTCTTCAACCATTACCGAGACCGCATCTGTGGCAAATTCAACGTCATCATGACAAGGAAGAATAAAATCGGCAGTTGCGATCGAAGCTATTGCTCCATTCACCGCCGCGCTATAACCCACATTCTTATCGTTTCTGACCAAGAGTGCATTGGGTGCAACGTCGGCAACTCTTGGGGAGAGGGAGACCTTAGAACCGTTGTCGACGATCATCAGGGATAGGTTCGGGTAGTCAGATGCCAAAATAGACGTTACCGACTCTTCAAACCAATCGCCCGGATCGTTGGCAACGAGAACTATTACTACTAATGGTGCAATCGCCATATCGAAGTAATAAGGCTAGCCCGAATTAGCGTCGAACCAACTAGGGGTGACTCGAAGTAGTGTTCACTCGTACCTCGTAGCGTTGAGTTACAATTGACCAGAGGTCGTTTAATTAAACCGACTCACAGAAACAAGGAGCTTTAAAGACAAAATGGCAAAGAATGCTTCTGATGAATTAATGGACTTGATCTACACGGGCGTTGGCTTTGCATTATTTAGCTTCCAAAAAGCAATGGTTGCTAGAAACGACATCGAAAAAGAGGCTAGGAGGCTCCTAGGTCTTCTCTCCAATAAGCAATAACCTCGCGTAGCGTATCTTCGATATTGAATTTTGGTTCAAACCCTAACTCGCTGTGAATACGCCTAGAGTCGCCAACCATGCGCATAACTTCAACCGGACGCAGCAATTCTGGGTCTACTGTAGCCTTGACCCTGTCCCCGTCGATCGCGATGAGCATCTGAACTACCTCATCGATCCTTCTACCGACGCCCGATGATATGTTGTATGTATCGAAAGAAGTATCAGCGATTGCTAACAACCGATATGCGCGGACAACGTCCCTAACGTCCAAGAAATCACGGGTAGCTCCCAAATTACCTACCGGAATCTCACCCTCGCCGTTCAGACGCGCATCACAAATCCTCTTAGCAATAGCGGACACCAAAAAATTCGCTGATTGATTTGGTCCAATATGGTTGAAAGGACGTGCAACGACACATCTGATTCCAAATGCGCGCCCGTACTGTAGCACGTACGTCTCCGCAGAGGCCTTTGAAGATGCATAGGGGGAAAGTGGCCTAAGTGTCGTCGTTTCGTCGATCGCATCAAGATGGGACTGATTTCCATATACCTCGGACGATGATATGTAGACGACTTTGATGTTCCGGTCAACCAACTCCACGGCACGCAACAGATTCAAAGTTCCACCGACGTTCACATCGAGGTAGGAGAGGGGGTCGTTCCAGCTGGTTCCAACATGACTCAGCGCCGCAAGATGAAATATAACCTTTGACTCTGTCGATGCGCCAGCGAAATCTCGGACGGCCGTCAAAACGTTTTCGTATTTTGTTACGTCAACGGTCGGATCGAGCGCTGTTGCGTCGACACCATTTTCCGCAAGTTCATTCAAAAGATACGGTCCAACGAAGCCTGACGCACCGGTAACCAATGCCCGCATAATTTAACCTAACCCTCTAAAACTCGTCTGTAAAAATCTAGGTGGGCTATTCCACTTCGCTCCCACGTATAGAGAAGTGATTGCTCTTTGCCGATCACCTTATGATTTCCTTGTTGTATTCCGTAATTACTTACATTTGAAATTGCATCTGCAATTTCACTTACACTCTTTGGATCGACCAGAGCAACGCCATCTACCGCGTACTCTGCCATCGCTGAATCCCGTGACGTAATCAAGGGAGAACCATACGCCAAAGCTTCAAGTCCCGGGAGTCCAAATCCCTCTTCCAGGGAAGGATAGAGGGTACACTTTGCATTTTGGTACAGCGCCGCAAGAGTAACGTCATCAACAAAACCGAGAACTTTAACCTTCGAATTGCTATCCATCGAGGCGAATCGAACCATAAAATCGCCCATGTTCCAACCCTTAAGCCCAACTAAAATTAGGTAGAGCTCAGAACCTGACTGTAGATACGCCTCCACAATTCGTTCAAGGTTCTTTCGCGGTTCAATCGTGCCACAATAAAGTAGGTAGCCCGCGTCTACAGCATTAGCACCTATGACCGCCGTGATATCAAAGTCATCCGGCGGAGTAAATGTTCTTACTCCATGTGGAATAACTTGAAAGAACTGGTTTTGTCCAAACAGCGTCCTGAACCTATCCTCCACAAATTGAGAGGGAAAGATAATCCCATCGGCATGTCTTGCTGCGTAAGAAATCTCTCTCGAAAAAAAGGCCACCTTCGACCTCTCGTGCCATTCGGGGTGTTCTATGAGCGTCGTGTCGTGTACGGTGACAACTACCTTGCCATCAAAACCTCTCGGCATTGTGTAATGAATGCCATGATGAAGTGCGAAACCCTCTTTTCTTAGCACCCTTCCAAGAAAAGCTTTTTCATATGCCAAACGAGCAACCCGATTACGCGGTACTAGCTCTCTCGTGGAGGCGCCGGTTAGGGATTTAATGCGGGACGAATCTCCACTAGCAACGAGTGCCGTTATACCGAAGCCATGGTTACCCGCGAAGCGTTGGGCCGCAGCAACAAATTCAACTCCGTACCTACCTGCTCCAGTTATTCGAGGCGGCACCGCGGAGAGATCGACAGATACAGCCTCGGTCACTCCTTCGACCCAACTACGATCTCCGATAGTCGTTGGCCGGCCTCTTTCCACGTCAATTCATTTGATCTAAGCAGACCTTCGCGAACCTGGCGGGACCTAATCGACTCGCTTGTAAGCAATTTAACTATTCCATCCGCAATCGAATCAACGCTCATTGGATCGACGATAGTTGCTACCTGCTCGTCCGTAGATGGAAGTTTCGAGGCAACAACCGGTAGGGCTGCTGCCATCGCCTCTAATGGCGGCAGGCCGAAGCCCTCAAACAGGGGGGCGTACACCAATAGCGCCGCACGTTGATACAGTGCGCTCAACACTCGATCGCCCACCTTTCCAGCAAAGTTCACGCCACGACGTTCACTACCCTCACTGCCCCAACCATCCGGACCAACAACGACTACAGGGAACTCACCGCCCAGCATGGGACGAGCTTGATCAATTGCATCGAAAATTCTCTGCAAATTTTTACGTGGCTCCAAAGTTCCCACCACGAGTAGGAATGGAGAAGAGATCTCGAATTCAGCCAGCAGTTGATCTGTACGCTCGAAGTCAGGATAGGGCAGATGGTCAGATCCAGGAAGTATTACATGGATTCGATCGCTCGCAAATCCCGACTCCTCAAGATCGCTCGCGGACTCATGGGACAACGTGATTACCTCTGCGCCGCTATCAAGGATCATCGCGAGGCGTTTCTCATGCCATCGCCGCCCACGCGGTGTAAAAACTTCGGGGACCTGGCGAAACGCCAGATCATAAATTGCGAAGATCGATCTATCGACACCTTTTGAAATTGGTCCTGCCATCGATAATGAAAGCATCGTTCCAGCATTGATCTTGGCAAGTGTCGGAGCTACGTCCCACCAACGGGTTACGAATCGGCTATTTCCCTTGGCATATCTGATTGGAGCGCCAAAATTTAAGAAGGGATCATCTCCTGACCCCGTCCAATTCGATCCATAGATCTCTATAGATGGAGCAGCAGAAATTAAATTACCCATCGCCGCCCTTAGAATCTCAAGCGTATAAACGCCAATCCCTCCAGGAACAACTGAATGCAGCTGCTCGGGCACAATCGTCAGCTTGGCAGTAATCAAATCGAATTACCTCTGTTTAGGTCTACTTCTTATCGCCCGCTTATACAGGTCTAACATGGAAGCAGCACTTCGTTCCCAAGTGTAGTTGGAGGCCTGGGCCTTCCCTTGAAGGAGCAGCGTCGCTAGACGGATAGGCGTTTCGAAGACAATTTTTATCTGTTTTGCGAGCCCCTCAATGTCACCAACTTCAAAGTACAGTGCTCCTCCTCCGAGGACCTCTGGAAGAGAACCGGCACGGGTTGAGATTACGGGGGTATCGAGCGCCATTGCCTCAACCGGTGGAAGGCCAAAGCCTTCGTAGATCGAGGAGTACACGAAGACTTGGGCGTGGCTTAGCAGATAGTAGCGAGTGACATCATCCACATAACCGCTCAAAATCACCCGATTTCTAAATCGCGATGAATCGACCGCACGCCTAAATCCATCACTTCCCCAACCTTCACCTCCAGCAATTACCAATAGTAGATCGGGGTAATCCGAAGCAATTGCTTCATATCCAAGCAGAAGCGTAGAAAAGTCTTTACGGGGTTCGATAGTACCGAGTCCAAGAATAAAAGGGCGACCACCAATCCGTTTAAGCAGATCATTATCCAAAACTTGAGTAGCGCTCAAGAGGCTCTCAGAGATCTGCGGCGAACCGTGGTGAATCGCGACGACTCGGTCCTTCGACACACGAAAATTCTCAACGACTTCATCCGCTACGAATTGAGAGGGCGTATGTACAAATGCCCCATGATCAATCGCCCTTTGAATCAACTTAGGAAACTCTAGAGTTGCGGGGGCTGCGATCTCTGGGAACTTTAGCGGAGTGAGGTCATGAACCGTAACAACTCTTGCACCCGCCCTACTTGGAGGTACTACAAAATTAGTTCCGTGTACGACCTCAAACGAATCGGTAAAATTGTCGAGAGCAGGAAAGTTCCAGTGTGACCAAAGCTTATGAAGTGGCCGAGCTGGCATTGCCTTAGATTGCGGGACCTTAACTCCACCCATGAATTCCGCTAATCGATTTCTACCCCTCCAGCTGACCGAGAAGGGTATTAGATCAACGTCAGAGCGGTCGTTTAGGGCCAATGCAAGATTAAGACAAAACTCGCCAACGCCAGTTCGCCGCCCCAAAAGAGCCGTGGCCTCGTAGGCGACTCTTACCACTCATCCCCCTCAATCAAAAAATACATCTTCAATACTACGTCAAAGGCAAGAAAATCCTCAAATGAGGCAATATCAATTTGCCAAAAAGAAACATAAGTATTCGACTATCTTTACATTGCATAATCGAGAAATTTCAGATTCAGAGGTAACGGATGGAAAGTAGCACGCGTAATCGTTTCTTTGAGATTAGAGACTCATTGCGACTCCCAATGCTCGGTTCTCCGCTTTTCATTGTTTCAAATCCGAGACTCGTAATCGCTCAAGGCCAAGGAGGAATCGTCGGAGCATTTCCAGCTTTGAATGCTCGTCCCGCAAGCCAACTAGACGAATGGCTTTTCGAGATTGAGGAGGGACTGGCTACTCCCTTGCAGCAGTATTCAACTCCCTATTTTGCACTCAACCAGATAGTCCATCGCTCCAATAATCGTCTTGAAGCAGATCTTGAAGTCATGGTTCAGCACAAGGTTCCCATCGTAATTACCTCGCTCGGTGCGCGCGAGGACGTCTTTGACGCCGTTCATTCCTATGGTGGTATCGCCCTCCACGATGTGATTGACGCAAATTTCGCCCGAAAGGCACTTGAGAAGGGAGCCGACGGCCTCATCTTAGTTAGCGCAGGAGCTGGCGGGCATGCTGGATCTCTCAATCCTTTTGCTCTTCTAAGTGAAGTACGACGATTTTTCGATGGTCCAGTTCTGCTCTCAGGATCAATCGCTACAGGATTTTCACTTTTAGGTGCAATCGCGGCTGGGGCAGATATGGCATACGTTGGATCTCCATTTATCGCAACCCACGAAGCCAACGCTGACGACCGCTACAAGGAAATGATCGTATCTTCAAGTGCTTCAGACATCGTTTATACCTCTTTTTTCACTGGCGTCAAGGGCAACTATCTGAAGGGATCAATCGAATCAAATGGTCTCGATCCAAAGCAGTTGGCAGAGAGAGATGCAAATTCCATGAACTTCGGTGATGGATCCGGCGAGGCGAAAGCATGGAAAGATATCTGGGGTGCGGGGCAAGGCGTGGGGTCAATCGACAATGTTACGAACGTTGCTAACCTTATCTCAAAGTTTGAAGTTGAGTATCGATCCGCCAAAGACCGCTTGATAGACCTAATTAAGTAGCAAAGTGAATCAAGGGTTAGGTCGATCGATCAAATTAGTTAGGAATCGACAAAATTGATAACCGTCCTTTGCGGTGGTGTTGGTGCAGCCAAATTTCTTGAAGGCTTGATTCATTCCAACCTAAATGAAGAGATAGTTGCGATCGTCAACGTCGGGGACGACGAAGAGATGTACGGCCTTCACATATCTCCCGATATCGACACCATCATCTACACGCTCTCTGACCTAGTAGACCGAGAAAGAGGCTGGGGCATCAAGGGAGAGAGTTACCAGGCTTTAAGTCGACTCAAGGAACTTGGCGCTCCTACTTGGTTTACCCTCGGCGATCGAGATATAGGTCTTCATCTCTACCGTAAACATCTTTTAGAATCTGGCCACACCCTTAGCGACGTAACAACGGCAATCACGCAGGCGCATAACCTGCCACTTAGCCTTATCCCTTCTACAAACCAAAAACTTCGCACAATGATTCTTGTGGAAGGAGAACCAGATGAACTACTCTCCTTCCAGAAGTATTTCGTCGAGCGTCGTCATCAACCAACCGTAAAAGGTCTTTACTTTTTAGGTTCCACGGAGGCTCAACCCTCCCCCGGTGTAGTTGAGGCCATCGAATCGTCGCGAGCGGTGATTATTGCGCCATCAAACCCGCTGCTTTCTATCGCTCCAATCCTCGCAATTGAGGCAATTAGAGGAGCTCTTGAGAAGGCAAAGGAGAGAACAATTGCAATCTCTCCTATCGTTGGAGGCCGGGCCATCAAGGGACCTGCTGACCGCATACTCGAATCACTCGGCTACGCCATTTCGCCGGAGGGAGCAGCAAAGGTGCTTGCACCCTACATTGGCACCATGGTGATCGACACCGTTGATGCGCATCTATCCCATAGCCTCGAAAGTGGTGGGCTTCGCGTAGTAACGACCAATACGATGATGACAAGTATCGAATCCAAGGTGGATCTAGCTCATCGGGTAATTAGCGAGGCGAAAGACCTTTCTTGATATCAATTATTCCAATTCCCGAACTGCCTGAATTCCATCAAGGTATGAACATTGGCGACGAAATCGTCAAAAAATTCGACCTGCTCGAAAATGACGTTGTGGTCGTTACATCAAAAATCGTCTCTAAAGCAGAGGGCCGCTTAGTTGCCGTGAGTTCACGTAGCGACTTTGAAAAAAGCGTCTTAGCCGAGTCAAGACGAGTCCTGAGACGCAGAGGCGAAATGATGATCGTCGAGACACATCACGGATTCATCTGTGCGAACGCCGGGATAGACCAATCCAACGTACCGGAGGGTCAAATTGCTCTGCTACCCAAGGACTCGGATCGTTCTGCTCGAAGAATAAGAGATCAAATCTTCGCTAAGACCAAAGTAAAGGTTGGGGTCATAGTAAGTGACACCTTTGGAAGGAGTTGGCGCAGAGGCGTAACCGACGTCGCGCTTGGAGTTGCAGGGATATCAGCAATTATCGACCTCCGCGGCACCCTAGACGCAAACCAACGAGAGCTAAAGGTAACCGAGGTTGCAATCGCAGATGAAATTGCATCGGCGGCCGAATTGGTAAAGGGAAAGGCTTCACAGGTAGCGGTTGTCGTCGTCAGAGGCGTCGATTCGTCGTACTTTAGGGAGTCTTCAGTCGCCGAGGAGATCATTAGGGTTCCTGCCGAAGATCTATTCCGATAGCCTTTTAAGGGTCGCTACTTGGAACGAGAACGCCGATTGATAAATTCAACCGGACGGCTATTGTACCAATCAATCAGAAGCGATACTCCGTCATGGACGTCAACAGTGGGCTTCCAGCCCAGTTGAGCCTTTGCCCGTTCGATCGCCAAGGAGCTTCGCTGAATCTCGCCGGTCCGACGTGGCGTCATTCGAGGTCCTAAAGTCGATCCAGTTGCCCTTGCAATTAGTTCGAAGAGGACATTGATTTGTGTCTCCACTGCAGTTCCAACATTGACTAGAAGCCCCCCTGCACTGTCCATCGCTCTGATCATGGCATCTACCACATCAGTCACATAGACGTAGTCGCGGGTAGAGGTACCGTCCCCGAATACCTGACATGGCCTTCCAGCAAGAAGTCTCTCCGCGAACGTTGAAACTACTCCTGATTCACCTCGAAATCCTTGGCGGGGACCGTAGACGTTGGCAAATACCAATGCTGTGTATTCGAGATCGTAGACACTTCTAAAGATCTCCAGATAGTCGATAACCGCTCGTTTTGATGCGCCATACGGTGAAATTGGTCTCAGTTGGGTACCTTCATCCAAGGGAAGGAGCTCTTGCGATGGATCCCCATAAATGGCTGCGCTTGTTGCGTAGATAACCTTGGTTGCCTCGCCTGCGAGAGCTGCCTCGAGTACGCGAATAGACCCAGAAACATTTACCGACAGGTCGTCCGATGGGTTAGCGATAGACGCCGTGACGTCGGTCCTAGCTGCCAGATGAAAGATAGTTGATGGGCGACGACGCCTAGTCAACTCAATGAGTGACTGCGACCTTATGTCGAGCTGATGGATAAAGAGTCTTCCTAGATAATTTTGACGAGCATTTGTAAGGTTCAGGAGGGAACCACTACTCAAATCATCTATTACGTCGACGATAAACCCAAGCTCAAGAAGTCGATCGACGAGGTGGGACCCTATAAATCCTGCACCTCCTGTTACCATTACACGGGGATCACTCAATTCGGAATCTTCTGCCCCGAAAGTCGCTCGCCACTATTCAAATCGCATCCGGACGCAAGAACGGAGCGTTCCTCGACTATCGCTTCGCTCGGTACTTCAACTTCGCACCCAATTATCGACTCCGAAACTCGAGCAAACTTAGCAATAATCGCTTCATCCATCACGATTGAATGTTCGATATGTGCACCTCGCTCAATCACTACATTGTCACCAATTACCGAACGATCAACCGTTGCCTCGGGCGAAACACGAGCGCTTTTAGCGATCAAAGAGTCGCCAACTACCAGATAGCCTTGGGGAATTTGTCCAACCAACTCGTCTTGCACGAAAAAGTCACCCACCATACGGAGGCGGAAATCCTGCGATACTTTGAAAAAATTCTCAATCGTGCCAGCGTCAACCCAATAACCGTCGAAATGCTCTGCGAACAATTCACCGGCCTCAACTAGAGCAGGGAAAACCACCCTCTCAATGGACACTCGTTGGCCTAGCTCGACACTGTCAAGGGCTTCGGGCTCAAGCACGTAGATCCCGGCATTGATGTAGTTCGTGGGAGCCTCTTCCCTCTTTGGCTTCTCAATAAATGCCAGTACCCGACCCTCATCATCAGTTGGAACAACACCAAATGCGGAAGGATCATCTACAGGGACGAGAGCAATCGTGGCTTTGCCCATATTACGGGCGTGAGATTCGAGGAGTTGCCGGATATCAAAATCACAAATAACGTCTCCGTTGACTACCAAAAAGGTTGAATCAATTCCACCCTCCGACGCTGCAAACTTGATCGCGCCAGCAGTATCTAGGGGTTCATTCTCAACCGCATAGCTGACTGGAACGTCCGCAACTTTACCATTTGGAAATGCAGCCAAGAAAACATCAGGGCGATATCCAAGAGAGAGTACGACCTCGGTGACACCGAAGCCTTTGAGACGGCGTACCACTCGTTCTAGCATTGTGTCGCCCGCAACAGAGAGCATCTGCTTAGGAATCTGGTGGGTCAAGGGCCTCAAACGAGTGCCAAAGCCTCCAACAAGAACAACTGCCTTCATAAGGGCACCTCCTTGCGAATCATGTGGCAAAACGCCAAGAGCCTACCTTTTCGATCCCTATATCCTACCCTAAACCGAGGTCTGAACCAATCCCGAATGCTTAACCGACCGACGTCGTAGTTGGTCCAGCGGTTGTAGACGCTGTAACAGTCGGTCCCGCGGTTGTAGTCGGTGGCGTCAGCGTGGCAGTCGTTCCCGCCGCCGTTGTAGTAGTGGCTAGGGCCTGTGTAGTTGGCAGATTGACGAGAGCCGTCTTTGACGAGGGTTGCGGAAGATTGACGCCAGCGGGGACAAGTCCAACTGTGATCAATTGCTGATCAGCAAACCTAATGGCTCCGGGGTTACCAGTAACAACCGTACCCTTAGCGACAAGAGATGACCAAGTCTCAACTTTAACTGTGGCGGGCTTTCCGTTACAGGTCAATCCATTTGTAAGTGCTGCATGTCCAGGATAGGTAACCTTGGAACTAGAGATGTAGAGGCCTGGATAGTCCAACGCAAAGTTGCCAAGGTTGGCATTAGAACCTTCAAACAGTTTCGTCTTAGGCGACACCACAATTAGTCCGTCACCGGTCGTATAGAAGGACAACTTTGAAGTTTTGGTTTGGGCTTTCAGATTTGGAAGGAAGGTGTTGCAATCGTAGACGCCAAAGGCAACGTGCCAAGTCTGGCCTATCGTTGGGGCAGAAGCGGCGCTTCCAGTTGGATTCAATCTTTCGTAGCGTGAATAGCCGATTGCTGACGCACCAAATATGACGACTATGGCTATTGCCGAGTAGAAGAAGACCGGTGTCTCTCCCCTCCGCGTCCTAGAACCACCTGTAGCTGCTGCTCTAGCAACTCTTTTTCCAATTGACTGTTTAGCCATTATCTCCGGAACCCGCTCAACATAATTTAACCTCTATTACTTTAGACGCAAAACGCGAAAGTATTGACCTTGCTATTGTGTGTCCGCTTCATACACGGATATTTAAAGCTAAATATTCATTTTTTCCGTATCGAAATATTGCCTATACGAATCGCAAATCGTACGAATACTCCAAACAGAACGACAGGAAGAACGAGGCGTCGAGGACCTCGAAGATTACTCATTGCATAGATTGCAAGCGATCTGTGATGTGCATATGCGGAAAAATATGGCCTCTGCTTTGACGAGAAACCCTGGTAGTGGATTGCTAGAGCCTCATCACAATATCCAAGTTCAAAACCGTTATCGAGAATTCGCGTACAAAGATCAACATCCTCCATGTACATGAAGTACCGATGATCAAACCCCCCGACGCTTCGATACAGTTCGATCGGCATCAAAATGGAGGCCCCGGAGATCCATCTGTCCTTGAAGGTTGTTTGCGCGAAATCTACCTTGTACCTCTTCGAGAATGGGTTTGCTGGCCAGATTTCACCCAAAACAGAGTGCATTGCTGCATTTAGAAGTGATGGAAAGGGCCTTACGGACGGGTATCGCGAGTGGTCAGGGTTCAAAATCATAGGACCAACTCCGCCGAGATTACGCCGGATAGCCATCTCCAACAACTTCTCAATCGACCCTGATTCGTATACAATGTCGGGATTCGAGATAAGTATGTAACTACTTTGCAGGCGTCGAGCACCGAGATTGCATGCCCTACCGTAACCAAGATTGGCATTTGTCTCAACGATCTCCACTCGAGCGGTGACGTCTAAAGAAGAGACATACCTCGTTAAATTTTCGACCGAGGAGTCGCTACTTGCGTTATCGACAACAATCACTTCAGCCACTGATGGGCTCATGAGTAGCGAGGCGACGCAGCGTTCAAGTACACCGTCCCCGTTGAAGTTGACGACAACAACACCTACTGAGCTCGTAGAACCGCCTTCGATCTTCATCAACCCTTCAGAAGTGTCTCTACCAATCCGGCGACCGACTCACGATAGTCGGGTAGCGGATTGGCCTTTGTGAGCCTTAGCGCCATGTTATCGAGAACGGAGAACTTTGGACGAGGGGCCTTTCGCGACGAGTCGAGTTGCTCAGATGAAATCTCAATAACGCGACTTGGATCGGCACCAACTTCTTGAAAGACGAATTTGCATAGTTGAAACCACGATAGAGATCCCCCATTTGTGGCATGGAAGACGCCGCCCTGATCGCTTGTTACCAGCTCGATAATGGTTTTAATCAAGTCTGAAACCACTGTAGGCGATCCAACTTGATCACCAACAAACTTTACTTCACCTTCACCTTGAGCGAGGCGAATCATGGTTTTGAGGATATTGGAACCGTATTTACCCATAACCCATGAGGTGCGGATGATCAGATCCGATGGTCGAATCTCTTGCTCTCCTGCCAGCTTGCTTTTTCCGTAAACGCTTTTAGGATTTGGCTTGTCCCACTCCCGATATGGGGTACTTCCTTCACCATCAAAAACGTAGTCGGTCGATATGTAACAAACCTTGGCTCCGACGGCCTCTGCAGCTTGAACAAGATTCCTTGTCCCAATTGCATTTACTGAATAAGCAAGGTCGACTTCGTCTTCGCATAAGTCAACCGCCGTGAGAGCTGCAAGGTGTACTATCCACTGCGGTTGGAAGTCCTCAACAGTTGATCGAACTTGGTTGCGGTCGCATATGTCAAGATTATGCAGATCGGTCAAGCACAGCTCGATACCTAGGCTTGGATTCTGTTCGACGTACTCGGCGAACTCTGAGCCAACCTGTCCCTTGCCACCAGTAAGAAGTACCTTCATCTCTTATCAGAATCTTTGATCCAAGGAGTTGTACCTTCAACTACGGGGGCTCTTTCCTTAAGGGGTTCCCACCACTCGCGGTTTGCTACGTACCAGTCAATGGTGTCTGCAATCCCCTCTTCGAAAGAGATCTCCGGTTCCCAACCAAGCTCATCGTTAATCTTCGATGCGTCAAGTAGATATCTCCGATCATGGCTCGGACGATCTGGAACGATCTCCTTGATTGAATCGTCGAGGCCGAGGTGATTTATAACCAAGTCAGCTATGTCCATGATGCTTTTTTCGACAGATGTGCCAACGTGATAGGTCTCACCACTTCGACCTCGCTTCAAGACCAAATCGATCGCTTTGGCATGATCGAGAGCGTGAATCCATTCGCGTCGGTTTTGCGTAGAAGCATAGAGAGGCAGCTTCTTGCCATCGAGCGCATTGGTCACAAAGAGGGGGATTACCTTCTCTGGAAATTGGTAACGACCGTAGTTGTTAGCACAGTTCGTTATTGAAATCGGAACTCCATACGTGAGGTGGTACGAACGTACCACGTGATCGCCTCCAGCCTTTGAGGCATTGTAGGGAGTCCTAGGAAGATACGGCGAGGACTCTGTAAATCCGTTTGGATCATCTAAGTCCATGTCACCGTAGACCTCGCAAGTCGATACGTGGTGAAATCGATCGATGCTGGACCTTCTCATCGCTTCCATCAGTCCTTGGGTTCCCATTACATTAGTTTGGAAGAATCGCCCCGGATCGAGAATCGCCAATGAGTTATGGGATTCGGCCGCGAAGTTGACTACGAAGTTAATGCGGTGATCGTTCAGTAGCTTCGCAACCTTGTCGGTATCGCCGATGTCACCCTGAACGAACTCCAGATTTCCCTCAACACCGTCTAAGGTCTCACGGTTTCCGGCATAAGTCAGGAGGTCGTAAGCGACCACGTTATCTTCCGGATAGTTTTCAAGCCAATAACGTACGAAGTTTGAACCTATAAAGCCTGCAGCACCTGTTACAAAAATATTCAAATTAACCCCACAAAATATTTACTTATAAAACGCTTAGTAGATTTCGACCGTCGAATTATCGCCGACAACCACTCGAGTGGACTTTGGAAGGGTCTGTCTGCGCTTAAGCTGAGCGTTCTTTCCAACTATCGAACCCTCCACTCGATCAATACCTTCTATAAGCGAGCCCTCAAGGAGAATCGAGTTCGAAACTTCGGTTGATATGATCGAGCAGTTACCACCAATCGCAGTGAAAGGACCAACATATGAGTCGATAATTTTGGCGCCGCTTCCTACTACAAGAGGCCCTCTCAATTTAGAATTAACAACGATTGCGCCCTCTTCTATGACGACGCGTCCCTCTATTATCGACTCTGCATCGATGTTCCCATGAACCATGGTTACGATGTTTTCCAACATAAGGCGATTACCCTCGAGTAACGCTTCCGGTTGGCCAAGGTCTTTCCAGTAGCCCAGCGTCTCCCTTGAACTCACCTTTTTGCCGTGTGTGATCAAGTATGCAATTGCATCCGTTATCTCCAACTCGCCTCTAGCGCTTGGTTCGATCGAATCAACTGCCTCATGGATAGTTTTGTCGAAGAAGTATACGCCCACCAACGCGAGATCACTCGGTGGAACTTTGGGCTTCTCGACTAGGTTGACGACATGACCATTCTCATCGAGGACGGCCACTCCGAAGCGATGAGGATCTGCCACTCGTGCTAGGAGAATTTCAGCTACCGTATCTTGGTCACGATTTCGGAACGATTCAGCAAACTCAACGATCCCATCTTTAATGAGGTTGTCGCCAAGGTACATCACGAACGGATCGTCACCGAGAAAATCTCTCGCAATTTTGACGCAGTGCGCCAAGCCGAGTGGCTTTTCCTGGGGAATATAGGTGACGTTCAAGCCAAAGGTTGAGCCATCTCCGATGGCAGCCATTACCTCGGCTCTTGTATCACCTACGATTATCCCTACATCCTTCACGCCAGCTTCCACCAGGGCATCGAGTGCGTAGAAGAGAATAGGGCGATTCGCAATCGGTACTAGTTGCTTGGCAGAAGTGTGCGTAATAGGACGCAAACGACTTCCGGTACCACCCGCAAGTATTAGACCTTTTAATGAGCTCATAGCGCTTTAGATACTAGCCACCTCGCGCGCTCAAGGTTGTAGATCGACTTATTGTTTATGGTTTTACAAATTCGATTCCATTAGAGTTTGAGACCGAGCTCACGGGCGATTACCAATCGTTGGATCTCACTCGTACCCTCACCGATCTCCAAAATCTTCGCGTCTCTGTAGTGACGAGCGATGGGAGAGTCTTCAATAAAACCAGCTCCTCCCGTAACCTGCAAGGCAAGACGCGTCGCGTCGATCGCGGCCTCAGAGGAGTAAGCCTTGGCGATCGCCGCCTCTTTTTTGAAGGGGCGCTCCATGTCCTTCAGCCATGCGGCACGATAGACCATGGTTCGCGCAACCTCAAGTTTGATAGCGATCTCTGAACACATGAAGGATACGCCCTGGAACCTAGATATGGGTCCGCCAAAGGCATTACGACTATTGGCATGGTCGACGGCAATATCCAAACATGCACTTATCAGACCACAAGCTAGTGCCGCAATCGCAACCCTACCGTCGTCAAGAATCGAAAGGAATTGAGCAAACCCTCTACCGGCCTGGCCCAAAAGATCCTCTTTCCCCACAAAGACATCAACCAGCGAAAGGCCATGGGTATCGGATGAATGCCATCCTAATTTTCGATATGGAGGTTCGACAGTAAGTCCGGAGGTTCCACTTGGAACCAGAAAAGCGCTGATTCCGTCGTCTCCCCTCGCAGTTATTGTGATAACAGATGTAATCGGTGTTCCCGAGTTGGTTATGTAAGCTTTTGAGCCATTGATGACAAAGCCCATACGTCGGTCGTCAAATGCGTAACTTGATCGAGTAGCTCCGGCGTCAGATCCTCCGTCAGGTTCTGTCAAACCAAAAGCTCCCAAGGAGGCACCCGCGCACATCTCAGGAAGCCATCGGTTGCGCTGCTCCTCCGAGCCGAACTTGTAGATAGGATTAGCGCCAAGGCCAACGCCTGCAGACAAAGTGATCGCAATCGATGAATCGACCTTTGCTAGCTCTTCGATTGCTAGGCAGAGCGTTGTAAAGTCACCACCCCCTCCGCCATAGGCTTCAGGAAACGATACTCCAAATGCCCCAAGGGTACCGAGTTTTTTCACCGCATCTACGGGAAAATAGTGGTCTTGGTCCCATTTCGAAATATGGGGAGCTATCTCCTGTTTTGCAAAATCGGCAATTACTTGGCGAAACGACTCTTGTTCATCGGTAAAGTCAAAGTTCATCGGCGCACTTTCAATCTACGAAATCACTATCTAGTGTCCCGAGTCATAAATCTCCCGAATTTCCGAATTAATCCTTATTTTAGTACATTACCTGTAGAGAGGTGTATCGCGCAACGCTTCGGAGGGTAATCAAAGGAAAGATTGGTCGACGAACATGCGAGGTCGTGCTTTCAGTCCATGCAAGAAACTATTTACGTCAGAAGCGCCAAGGAATTGATTGCATTCATCGCGGCGACCTCAAGCTTTGCGCTACCGGCCCGGTATCGCTGGTATCATCCCGCGGTACTGGGCCGAAAACAGCCGAAATCTCAGCGAACTGCGACTTCTACAATCTTTACAATGACGAGGGCGAAGGCAACGACGAGGTAGCCGCGGAGCGTCATGAGCCCAACCTTGCGCTGAGTGGACATGACTGGTGTCTTCAGCTTGGTTAGGGCTGGCATACGCCAGTTGCTACGATCTACAGGCTCGACGACAGCAACAGTTGGAGCGGTCGTAATCCGTCGAGATTGCACCAGCAAATAAAGGCCAAGGGCGATGCCTAGTGCCACTCCGCCACCCAAAATAGCCACTATCTGAGGCGTCGAGATATTCGGAAAGAGCACGCTTGCCGTAAGTATTATCGACAATAAGACGAGAACCCAAATGATCGCAGACGTGAGGATATTTAGCTTTCTTCCGTTGACCCACGGTCCAAGCACTTCCTTGTCGTTGCAAAGAAGCATGAGGAAGACAACGGCGCTCGGTAGAAGCACGCCAGCAAGCGTCTGGACGCCTTCCGTCAGCAAGCCAAGCGGCACGCCCGGAATGATGACGAGCGCTGCTGAGATCGCCATCAATCCGGCGTAGGAGGCGTAGAACCCCTTTGCCTTGGACACAGGCCGGTGAAGGGAGTGGTTGAAACCAAGGACGTCCGAACTTGCATACGCCGTCGCAAGACCGACAGCCGCCGCCCCAATGATGCTCGCATCGAGGAGGGCGATGGCAAATAGATCCCCCGCAAGCGGAGAGACATACTTCGCAAGCCCTTCAGAGATACCTGCTGCACTCGTGAAGTTACCGAACTCCGGGTGCCCAGTAAACACTGCAGAAGAGAACCCAAACATGGCGGCGGCACCAATGACGACTATCCCAATCCCAATCCAGAGGTCAGCCCGCTCGTAGTTGATAAACCGAGGTGTAATCCTCTTGTCGATGATGTATGACTGTTGGAAAAATAGCTGCCAAGGGGCAACCGTTGTTCCAACGATACCGATGATGAGGAGCATCACTGTCGATACCTGAGCTCCTTGCGGAAAACCAGGGATAACGAAGTTATGCACCATTTGCCCAACAGGAGGATGGACCATTAAATAGATGGGGATGAGGACGAGTGACCCAGCGACGAGCGTGAGGCACACCCTCTCGAAGCGACGGAAGCTCCCCGTGCTCGCTGCTCCCACAACGACGGCGCCCGCCATAATAACCGATGGGACCTTCGGAAGCCCTAGGTATCCCGTGGCAAGCGTAACCCCAATGAACTCGGTCACGATCGTGAGTGCATTAAGGATGAAGAGGTCGATGACGCTAAATGCTCCCCAGAACTTCCCAAACCTTTCCAGGATGAGACGAGCGTGCCCGACGCCGGAAACCGCGCCAAGCCTCAGCACCATTTCCTGGCTCACGTACAAAACAGGAACGAGGAGGAGGAGCGTCCACAGTAGGTGCGTTCCGTAGTTCTGACCGGCCTGTGTGTAAGTACCAAAGGCACCTGCATCGTTGTCGCCAACCATGACTATTAGTCCCGGTCCAACGATGGCAAGAAGCGTCTTAAGCTTCGCCGATATGTTGCGGCGAGCGGCAACATCGCCAAGAGCGATCGTACCGAGCGCACCCCGGATATCGCCGAGGTGGGCTCTGTCGAGAACGGCGGCGCCCTCAAATGATTCGGTAGTGTTGAACTTTGTCATCGACGGCACCCCACCAACACATGACGAGGTGAGCAGTCGGACAGATGGGCTTGAAACTGAGTGACGTTGATATCCATGTGAAACTTGCTCGGGCCTTCAGCGGCAAATAAAAGAATGAAATGGGTCATAGTGGTCTTCCTGGAATCTGAGATTGGAGGCGTCAAATGGCGCTTTTGGATTGAAAACAAGTGCATCGTTAGGTTGTGCACGAGCGAGCCTTTGAAGGGCGTTCTCCAAGTTCAGTGACCGATATGGAAAGTAACGTCTACCGTAGTCCGTCTTTTCAGACGTCGACGAGACTAAAGAAGGCCGTCGGTGACGAAAGTGTCATACCCGACGTGCGTCAATCTCTGATCAGGAGCTGGAGAACGCCAAGGACTTGGCGGTTCGGAATTCATTGGCGCACCTCCTTCTCGCATCGGTAACTCACATCGCTAGATCAGCATACCCTAACACCCGCGACTCTTATGTTGCGAACGACATTGAACTGCCCTATCCCCCCAGTAGAAATTGTCTTCGTAAAGTTCAAAATCACGGGGGCACCAACAAATTCTGCGGAGCACTGCCAATAACGAAGTTCTTAGAACTAGGGGCGCAATGGCGAAACTACCACAAGACCCCGTTGGTGAGTTGAGAAGTCATTTAACTTCTCTTTGCGATGGCAGAGTTTTGCATAGTACGAGAAATATAAACCAATCTTTTTTCACCACGCGAACGTATGCAGAAATTTCATCGAAACTGTTGGCGAAGCTTGTATTTCAACACTTTGCCTCCTACCGTCTCCGGCAGCGACTCAACAAAGATGACCGATTTGGGAGTTTCAAAGCCTGCTAATCTCGCACGACAAAATGCAATAATCTCTTCTTCGCTTGTCGCCCCATTATCCGTTCGAACCACTACGGCGGTAACTGCTTCACCCCATCGATCGTCCGGAACTCCTATGACAGCTGCCTTTACAACTCCTGGATGAAGGTGCAGTATTGCCTCGACTCGGATAGTTGAGACATTTTCGCCACCAGATTTCACGATATCTTTGAACCGATCGACCATAATGCGCAGACCCTGCTCATCGTAGACACAACTATCTCCGGAGTGAAACCATCCGTCACGGAATGCCTCGGCTGTTGCAGAAGGATCAAGGTAGTAACCCGCTGTTACGGATGGCGATCGGTAGACCGCTTCTCCTGCTATCCAAGGCTTTCCCTCGAGTGACTCACCCATGGCATCTACGACCTTCGATGCCAACATTGGGTTTGGCACCCCAACGTAATTATGCTCTGGAGCGGTTCTTTCGTAGACTTCCGGCCACTTGTCGGGCCAGAATCGGTGGCACGAGATACACTCAGTTTGACCAAAGATTTCAACCGCAACAAGGTCGTTACCAGCACGCTCTTTTAGAATTTGGTGAGTCGGAGGTGGTAGGGCGGCCCAACCGTAGACGATCACCTTGAGGCTGGAGATGTCATAGTCGGATCTAGTAGTCCCAACTTCTTTAGCGAGAGCATTCACCATCGCAGGAGACCCGGCCCAGAGTGCCGTCACCTTTTCTTTGGTAATCGCAGCCGCTATTGATTCCGCAACTGGTCGACGGCCTATCAAGAGAGTTCCACCGCTTATGAAGGCAGGAAGGGTAAAGACCTGGTCGGCGACGTGGTAGATAATGGGTAGGAAGGTCGCCAACTTGAGGTCACACTCTATGTGAATCCCTCGTGTAAGAGTAAGGGCAAAACTATAGGCACCCATTATTGAGCTTGAGTGACTTATCATCGCTCCTTTAGGAAGAGCAGTAGTTCCCGACGTAAAGAGGATCTCCCAGATGTCATCGCCGTGAATTATCGTATCTGGCTCCGTCGAGGGCTGACCCTCTACGAAGTCAGCGAATGTAACACTTGCCTCTACTGCCCCACCGCCGATTGCAATAGTTACATCGACGCCAAGGCCAGAATTAAAAAAAGGTTCCTTGGCGCGTATCCAAAGTTCAGAATCCACAATTGAAAAGCGTGGTTTAGTCCTAGAAATTAACTCTGCCACAACGTCAGAGGCAAGTGACGGGTTGAGCGGTACTGCAACTCCGCCCGCTTTGGCGATGGCAATCTTGGATATGAATGCTTCTACGGAATTTTCGCAAAATAGCAGCACTCGATCACTTTGAACGAGACCTCGCGATAGAAGCGCATTTGCGAAGCGGTTGGCAAGTTCATCGGCCTGACGGTAAGTGAGTCGTGCAAACTCGGGGTGGCCATAGGCACCGTCCCAGCCGACGATCGCCTCTTTGTCTGGGTAACTCCAAGTAACGCGCTCAATAACGTCGCCGATGCTATTGCGCTCCCATCTATTGATGGCTCGCCGACCCCTTAAGTTTGTGACATCGATGTCCACAGCTGGCCCCCCACTGCAAATTGAAACTGCTAGTGAATTTCAATTTGCTTGATGTTAGCAAATTTGCCATTCGATGTCATGTTATAGCGCGTTATTTATATTTTTTGAAGATAAATTGGTGCCAAGTTCAACTTCGGAGTCATCTAGAGCTATTCTTAGTGAATTGCGAATAACTTTATACGGTCCAAAAGAGGTGGCAGTTGCCTGTTCTAAAATCGACTATCAACCCTTCGAGCGAGGATTATCTTCGCAACCGCCGTGAGCAACTTAGAGCAGTTGCAGCTTTGGATGACCAACTAGATGTTGTCCGTGCTGGAGGCGGAGCAAAGTATGCCCAACGACACCATGATCGTGGGCGGCTTTTAGTACGAGAACGAGTCGAATTCTTAGTCGATCGGGACTCTCCCTTCTTGGAACTTTCTGCATTGGCTGCCTGGGGAAGTGAGTTCACAGTTGGAGCAAGTATTCTGACCGGCATTGGAGTGGTGGAGGGCGTGGAGTGCGTTATCATCGCCCACGACCCCACCGTTCGAGGTGGCTCCATGAACCCCATCACCTTGAAGAAGAACTTGCGTGCACTTGAGATCGCTCGTTGCAACCGCCTTCCTGTGATAAATCTCGTAGAGTCAGGAGGAGCAGACCTTCCCACGCAATCAGAACTGTTCGTACCTGCTGGGCGTATCTTTCATGATTTGACTGCACTCTCAGCGATGTCAATTCCGACTATTGCACTCGTCTTCGGCAACTCTACGGCAGGTGGAGCCTACGTGCCTGGTATGTGTGATTATTCAGTGCTAGTGAGTGATCACGCCAAAGTCTTTCTCGGCGGTCCACCACTAATCAAGATGGCCACCGGTGAGGATGCTGATGATGAAGCTTTAGGGGGAGCTGAGATGCACTCACGGCTCTCAGGTCTTTCTGACTACTTTGCCCTCGATGAGCTTGACTGTATTCGTATCGGACGCCAAATTGTAAAGGATCTTCATTGGCGTAAGCTCGGGCCGCCACCTTCATCAAAGGTCGACCCGCCTCTATACGACCCCGAAGAACTGCTCGGAATTTCTCCAGACGACTTTCGTATCCCGATGGATCCTCACGAGGTCATAGCAAGGGTTGTAGATGGTTCGCGCTTTGACGAATATAAGTCCCTTTATGCCACAAGTCTGGTGACGGGGTGGGCTTCGATCCACGGTTATCCGGTTGGCATTCTCGCGAATGCTCGTGGCGTTCTCTTTGGTGAAGAGGCCAAAAAAGCCACAGAATTTATACTGCTCGCCAATCAGAGCGATACGCCGTTGATCTTCTTGCAAAATACCACGGGATATATGGTGGGCACCACCTATGAGCAAGGGGGGATCATAAAAGACGGCGCAAAGATGATTAATGCTGTAACCAATTCAACGGTACCGCACATCACTATTAACATAGGAGCCTCCTTTGGCGCCGGCAACTATGGGATGTCAGGCAGAGCATACGACCCGCGTTTCATGTTTGCATGGACTAATGCAAAACTTGCGGTTATGGGAGCACAGCAACTAGCTGGAGTCCTCTCCATTGTTGCTCGGCAAAGCGCAGAAGCCACAGGCCGCGACTTCGATTTAGAGGCTGACGTGGCTAGAACTCGTGCCATCGAGGAGCAGATTGACCGAGAGTCGCACGCATTTTTTATCACCTCAAGACTTTATGATGACGGAGTCATCGACCCCCGCGACACTCGTACAGTGCTCGGGATTGCGCTTTCGGCAGCACACTCAAACCAAGTAAAGGGACGACCTGGCTATGGCGTCTTTCGGATGTAAGGAAGAATGATATGACCGTAATCCGAAAACTTCTAATTGCCAATCGTGGCGAAATCGCCTCTCGCATTATCGCTACCGCGCGCGCTATGGATATTGCCACTGTGGCTGTCTTCTCCGATGCAGATGCCGGGGCGCCCTATGTGCAAGAAGCCGATGAGGCGGTGAACTTATCTGGCAACTCCCCCTCTGATACCTATTTGAGGGGCGATCTTATCATTGCCGCAGCAATGAAGACCAACTGCGACGCTATTCATCCAGGATATGGATTTCTCTCCGAAAGTTCCCCGTTTGCTTTGGCGTGTTCAGATGCCGGTCTGATCTTTGTCGGACCGCCGCCTGATGCTATCGAGAAAATGGGCTCCAAGATTCTCGCCAAAGAGCTCATGGCGGCCGCTGGAGTTCCTGTTCTAAGCGGCATTACGATTACCGATGACGATGAACTCGACGGTGATATTAGTAAAGATGCTGCCCAAATGGTTGGCTTCCCACTTTTGGTCAAGGCAGCTTATGGCGGCGGCGGACGGGGGATGCGCGCAGTCAACAACTCTGATGAGCTAGTAGGCGCCATCTCGTCTGCTAGGCGCGAAGCATCCTCTGCCTTTGGCAATGGAACTGTCTTCTTGGAGCACTATGTTGAGTCCCCCCGCCACATTGAAGTTCAGATCTTTGCTGATTCTCATGGTAACGTAGTTCACCTCTTTGAACGGGAATGCTCTATCCAGAGGCGTTATCAAAAGATTATCGAAGAGGCACCATCGATGGCGGTGAGCGAAGAACTCCGCGCCGAACTCGGATCCGCTGCGGTAAAAGCTGCTCGCGCAATTGGCTATGTAGGTGCGGGGACTGTGGAGTTTGTAATGGGAGCCAATGGGAAGTTCTTCTTCCTAGAGGTAAATACACGGCTTCAGGTGGAACATCCGGTCACCGAGGCTGTCACCGGACTCGATTTAGTCGCATTGCAAATTAGCGTCGCCGAAGGAGGAGTGCTTCCACCTAACGTTATCGGCGCTTCGATCAATGGATGGGCAATCGAAGCCCGTCTTTATGCAGAGGATGTCGTTGCGGGGTTTCTCCCTTCCACTGGGACGCTCGTTAGATTTGAGATTCCCAAATTTGCGGGGCTGCGAATTGATAGTGGGGTAGCTTCTGGATCGAAAGTGGATATCTACTACGATCCAATGCTCGCCAAAGTCATTGCATATGGCTCGACTAGAGATGAGGCCCGTCGCCTTCTCGCTCGAGCACTATCGGAAGCCAAAATCCATGGCGTTACGAGCAATCGTGACCTTCTTGTAGCCATACTGCGCGAAGATGAATTTTCGACCGGTTCAATCGATACCGGCTATTTGGTCCGTCACGATCCCGTAGATTTGACCTCTTCAATAAATAAGCCAGGCGCCCTTTCTATCCATTTGCTTGCCGCTTCCTTGGCAAGTCAAGCTCAAAGGCGGACCGCGTCAAGTGTACTCAAAAGCCTTCCGTCAGGTTGGCGCAATGTAAAAAATGGTCCTCAGCGCCAACGCTGGGCAACAATGAATAAAGAAGTCGAGGTAACTTACTTTCTTGGACGAAATGGTCTTGAAGCAGCCGTTGATGGCACTTCACTAGGAGATTTGGTTCTCTATTTCGCTAGTGAGACCCAAGTGGATTTGACGATTTCCGGAGTGCGCTATTGCATTGAGATCCATCAAGTCGGTAATGTTTGTTATGTCGATAGTACCCTCGGTGCCTCCGTCTTGCACGAAGTGCCACGCTTCCCCGAGCCAGATTCAAGAGATGCACCTGGTTCCTTACTTGCGCCGATGCCAGGTACCGTACTTCGAGTCCTCACTGCTGTCGGAGAGGAGATCGCCGCGGGAGCACCGGTTGTGGTGCTCGAAGCGATGAAGATGGAACACACAGTGCGTGCTCCATCTAATGGACTAATCCAGGCTGTACATGTAAGTGTAGGGCAAGCTGTTGACGTTGGCTTTGTTCTAGCAGTAATGGAGGACGCCCAATGAACGATGAGGTCACCTACGAACTTAATGGCGAGGTCGCATGGCTCACCATAAACCGTCCTCAGGCGCGCAATGCGCTCAATAAGGCTGTCCGCGAAGGACTATTTGAAGGCTTTCGGCGCTTCAATAGTGACATCGCAGCGCGGGTGTTGGTGCTTACCGGCGCCGGTGATAAGGCGTTTTGTGCAGGTGGAGACCTCATAGAAATGGCCGAAACCTCACTTGAGATACCTCCAATTGACTTTGTTCCCCAGTTAGGGCGAAATATCCATACCGATAAAGTCACTATCGCAGCCGTAAATGGCGTTGCTTATGCCGGCGGTTTTCTTCTAGCTCAAAATTGTGATCTCGTCGTCGCGGCAGAGAGTGCAAGATTCGCTGTTACTGAGGTTAAAGTTGGAAGGGGATCACCCTGGGCGGCTCCGCTTTCGCTATTAGTCCCTCCGAAAGTCGCAATGGAAATTCTTGTAACTGGCGAGCCTATAGATGCGGCAAGAGCGTACCAACTTGGCCTCGTCAACAAAGTTGTCCCTATTACCGAACTAATCGATACAGCACAAAGACTCGCTGAAACAATTGCGGCAAATGCACCCCTTTCGGTAATGGCCGCAAAGAAGACCGCTCGGCTAAGCGCCGAATTTTCCTTATCGGAAGCTTTCGAAGAGGCAGAACGCATCTGGGCTCCGGTATATCTAAGTAGCGATGCACAAGAGGGACCACGCGCTTTTCGAGAAAAGCGCGAGCCGAATTGGAGTGGTAGATAATGGCTATTGATATGAACGGTCTACTGAATGACCTTGAAGCCGAAACCGAGCAATTGGTGAAAGTGCTACGACCACTTGGCGATTCTGAATGGGATCTGCCAACACCAGCTGCTGGCTGGACAATCAGAGATCAAGTAAGCCACTTGGCCTACTTCGACGAGGCAGCTCAATTGGCATTAGAAGATCCCGAAAAGTTCAAAGCTGATGCCGCGGTTTTAGGCACTTACGGAGATAGCTTTCCCGATGAGATCGCAAAGCGATATCGCAGTGTCGCTCCCAGTGAACTATTGAATTGGCTCAAGGCCGCACGAACCGGACTTCTCGAAGCTTTTTTTGGAGTTGATGCACGTCAACGGCTCGCCTGGTACGGTCCAGATATGAGTGCGGCGAGCTCGCTTACGGCGCGACTCATGGAGACTTTCGCACATGGTGTCGACATTTTAGATACTCTCAAGATTCCAATAGTAGCCACGAACAGGTTGGCCCACATTGCCCACCTTGGCTACAGCACAAGGGGATTTTCGTATGCGATTAGGGGTCTCGAGCTACCGAAATTGCCGGTTCGGGTGGAGTTGCTAGCTCCCGATGGCACCGCTTGGAATTATGGGCCCCAAGACGCCAAGAATGTCGTTTCGGCAAGTGCCCTAGATTTTTGCCTCGTTGTTACTCAGCGACGCAACCTCTCTGACACGGAGATTGTAGCAAGTGGCCCGATTGCGTCGCAATGGATGGAGATTGCACAGGCCTATGCCGGACCACCGGGTCCTGGGCGCGAAACTCAAATGTCGAATTGACCAAAGGAAAGGATTGACATGGCTCTAAGGCGTGCTGTTCGAATCGGAAATTGTTCGGGCTTTTATGGAGATCGCCTTGTCGCGGCTAAGGAGATGGTCGAAGGGGGTCCGATTGACTTCCTTACTGGAGATTATCTCGCAGAACTCACCATGCTCATTCTTTGGAAAGCACGCCAAAAGGACCCTCGAGCTGGATACGCTCGAACATTTCTGACACAAATGGAGCAAGTACTTGGTACTTGTATTGATCGCGGTATCAAAATTGTAAGCAATGCCGGAGGCCTGAATCCATCCGGTTTGGCACAAGATATTGCTAATTTGGCCATACGCCTAGGCATCACGACCAATGTCGCCTATATCACCGGCGATGATATCGCGGCTCAAATTCCCCAATTGCTCGATTCGGGACACAATCTCGCCAACCTTGATACGCAAGTTGCTCTGAAAGAAGCAAATGTCGATACGATTACTGCAAATTGCTACCTCGGGGCATGGGGTATCGTAGAAGCACTCAAGGAAGGCGCAGACATAGTGGTCTGTGGAAGAGTGACCGATGCCTCTCTTGTGGTTGGCCCCGCAGCCTATTGGCATGGCTGGAATCACGATGACTTTGACCAACTTGCTGGTGCTGTGGTAGCCGGACATATTATCGAATGTGGACCTCAGGCAACAGGTGGAAACTACGCCTTCATGAACGAAGTCACCGATCGTCGCTACCCAGGTTTCCCCATTGCCGAAGTCGCCTTCGACGGGTCCTCGGTGATCACCAAGCACGAAGATACCGGAGGGTTGGTCTCGGTTGGAACCGTCACTGCACAACTACTTTATGAGATTGCCGAACCTGAATATCTCAATCCAGATGTTGTAGCGCACTTTGACACCATCAATCTTTCGCAACTCGACACCGATCGAGTGCTGGTGGCGGGCGGTCGCGGAAGTGCGCCGACTCAGAACCTCAAAGTAGCTCTAAATTACTTTGGCGGCTATCGCAATACTATGACAATGGTACTTACAGGCCTTGATATCGAACAGAAGGCTGCCTGGGCTGAAGAGGAGTTATTCTCAATTCTCGGTGGTAAAGATCGATTCGATGAAGTAGACGTTCAGCTGATCCATTTTGAGCGCGAAGACGCTTTGAAAAATGAGCTAGCCACTGCGCACTTACGCATTACCCTCAAAGATCAGGAAGCCGCAAAAGTTGGTAGGGCATTCTCCAATGCCGTCCTAGAACTTGCCCTAGGTGGCTACCCTGGATTTCACACGACCTCGACTCCGACATCTGAAAGTGCCTACGGTATCTATTGGCCAACTTTGATACCAGCGTCACTAATCGAACACCGCGTAGTGTTGGGCGATGGCTCTACCATTACGATTTCTAGACCATCCTACGAAGATGGAAGCGAGCATATTTCAAGAAGAACCTTCAATAGTCCAAGCAGCGCTAGTGAACCAACTATGCGATTACCACTGGGTCGAATCTGCGGCGCGCGCTCTGGAGATAAAGGTGGCAACGCTAACGTCGGGATTTGGGTGCGCGATGCGCAAAGCTTTGGCTGGTTATACAACTTTCTTGACGTGGACCAATTTCGACGAATGTTACCCGAGGCTAAAGATCTTGAGGTTCGTCGTTTCGAGTTGCCAAATCTCTATGCAATCAATTTTGTGATATTCGGTCTCCTCGGCGAGGGCGTGGCATCTTCAATTCGCCTTGACCCACAGGCTAAGGGGCTGGGTGAATATATTCGATCAAGGCATGTAGACGTCCCGATCCGGCTGATCCAAGAGGAGCAAGCGCATGGATGATCTTTCCTCAATGGCGTCACAGTTCACGCTAAATAGCCTCTTTGTACGAAGCTTTCGAGTCTTTTCCAAAAGGCGCGCAATTACATCTGAGACTTCAAGCTTGACTTATTCGGAGCTCGAAACGAGATCGCACCGCCTTGCCAATGCCTTATATGCCCTCGGTGTCGGTAAAGGCGACAAGGTCGCGGTGCTTTCTGAGACCAGAAGTGAATACGTCGAGACCTACTGCGCGCTATCGTCACTTGGCGCAATCGCGCTAACTATAAATATCCGTTTTCACCCCGACGAGGTCGCGTATTGCTTGCGGGCCGGCGCCCCAAAAGCAATCATTGTCTCTGGGGCTCTAATTAGTTCACTATCTGCCGTTCAAGATTCTGATGAAGTTGAATTTCGAATCTCTTATGATGGTCCAACTGAGGGATATCTCAACTACGGTACTTTGATCGCTAGGGAGAATCCCCACGCGCCAGCCGTTGAAATATTAGCAACAGACATTTATAACGTCCTCTATACCAGCGGCACCACCGGCCGCCCCAAAGGGGCCATGATTAGCCAAGGTGCTGCTGCCGTAAGGGCAATGCGCTTAGCCCAATGGTTCTCTCTGACTCCAGAAGATGGATTCATTGGTTGGTTACCGCTCTTTCACTGCGGTGGTGACGAGTCGCTGTATGCAACGATTCTTACTGGAGGAACTTATTGCACATTGCGAAAAGCAGATGCAGAGACGATGTTCAAGGTGATCGAACGAGACAGACTCACTTGGACATTGCTGTTGCCAGGGGTGATAACCGACTTCTTGCACCACCCCAGCCGGAATTATTTCGATCTTTCATCTATGAGATTTGCAATAGGTTATGCAAATATGATGCCGAATGTCGTAACCGAACTTACGGCCTCGGTAAATATTGACTTCTACGATGCCTTTGGACAGACCGAGGCTAGCTACCTAGTAGCTCATGGATTTTCTGGCCCCGGCGAGGTACCAAGCATGGCCAAAACGCCAAGTCCGCTTATGGAGATCCGAATCGCTAACGACGATCTCAGCGAAGCACCAATAGGAGTTCCGGGGGAATGTCTAGTACGGGGACCTTCGGTGATGAGCGGATATTTGGATGATCCAGTTGCTACGTCTGAGGTCTTTTCAGGGGGATGGCTCCACACAGGTGATATCTTGGTGCGAAATGAAGATGGCACCCTTAGCTACGTCGATCGCAAGAAGTACCTGATCAAGACCGGTGGAGAAAACGTCTATCCCGCCGAGGTGGAGAATGTAATTGCGCGAATGCCACAAGTGCAAGAGGTGTGTGTCTTTGGAATTGCTGATGATCACTGGGGCGAAGTCGTAAGTGCAGTGGTAGTTCTAAGACCAGGCGCTCTACTTGGTAAAGAGGAGATTTTAAGGTGGTGCAAGGATCACCTAGGAGGCTACAAGCGGCCACGCGAGATTTCTTTCATGAGTGCGGACCAGCTACCCCGATCTACCACAGGGAAATTACAAAGGCACTTACTTGCCTCAATCACAAACAAAGTACAAAATGACCAGAATTGAAAATTTCGTAACAGCGCGATGACATATCAGCCCCACCTTACGAGTTAGCCAACTCGATGGATGGGGGCAAATCCAAAGGAGAAGAAAAGATGGACTTTACCCCAAATGAAGAACATGAGGCACTAAGGGAAGCAGTTGGTGCGATCTGTGACAAGTTTGGTGCTGAATATTACCAGCGGCATGCGGAATCGCGTACCCCGACCACTGAACTTTGGCAGGCCTTAGGCGACCATGGTTTTATCGGCATCAATTTACCCGAGCAATATGGCGGAGGTGGTGCAGGACTTACGGAACTTACCATGGTCTGCGAAGAAAGTGCTGCTAGAGGAACGCCGCTTTTGCTACTTTTAGTTTCAAGTGCAATATCTGGAGAGGTGATTGCAACCTATGGCAGTGAAAGCCAACGCCAAAGGTGGCTCCCCAAGCTTGCTTCAGGTGAATCAAAGATCGTCTTTGCTGTTACGGAGCCATCGGCGGGATCCAATACCCATCGACTCTCTACGACGGCTCAACGTGATGGAGATGAGTGGACGATCACCGGCGAGAAGTACTACATATCAGGCGTCGATGATGCGGACGCAATATTAGTTGTTGCAAGAACCTCACCACCAAATGAGAAGGCACGCCTTTCTCTATTTATTGTTGATACTGATGCGCCTGGGCTAACGCGCACACTTCTTCCAGTCTCGGTGGCTTTGCCAGAACGACAATTTACTTTGCACTTTGATAACGTCAAGGTATCTTCAGATCGCCTTGTTGGGACGGCAGGAGACGGCTTCAAGCAAGTCTTTCAGGGCCTTAACCCCGAGCGGATTACAGGCGCTGCGGTATGTGTCGGGATCGGACGCTATTGCCTCGAGCGCGCTACACAATATGCAAACGCAAGAGTCGTTTGGGATAGTCCTATTGGTGCTCATCAAGGCGTTTCTCATGCCCTTGCCAAAGCCAAGATCGAAGTTGAAGTTGCGGCTCTGATGACGGCTAAAGCAGCTTGGTTGCACGACAATCACCTTCCAGCAGGAGAGGCCTCTAATATGGCCAAGTACGCAGCAGCAGAGGCGGCACTTAGCGCCATCGACGCCGCCATACAAACTCATGGCGGCAATGGTCTAGCCACTGAATTTGGCTTTGTTCCTTACTGGGGATTAGCACGACTTCTTCGTATTGCACCAGTAAATCGAGAGATGATCCTTAATTTTGTCGCCCAACACACTCTGGGCCTTCCCCGCTCCTACTAGAAAGGTCTAATATGGCAACGTCTGAACTCTTCGACAACCTGATCCACCGCATTAATATTGGAGACAGCCTTACCCGTAGCGCTTATCGCAATCCCAACAATCTCGCAATAGTCGATCGCGAAGTACGACTTAGTTACCAAGAGTTCAATTTATGGGTGAACCGCATGGCAAATGCGCTTCTGGCAAGGGGATACCGAGGTGGTGATGTACTGGCGTTAGCATCGGCCAACAGTGTGGAATTCCTTGTTACATACTATGCCTGCGCCAAAGTGGGGTTAGTCTGCGTGCCAATCAACCTAGGGTGGCGCCCTGATGAAGTCGGCTATGTACTCAGACACTCAAAAGCACGAGGGATCGTAATAGAAAGTCAGCTCATGGGTGCTATTGCTCCGGCAATTTCTCAGTCGAAAGAAATTCAAGAGGTTATCGTCGCCAAAGGAACCTATGTTGCTCACGATGAAACTATAGCGGGTCATAAAGTCGTAGATTTTGAGGCCTTTTCCAAAGACGCGTCTTCAGACGAACCTGAAGAAAAAGTCGGCGATCGTGACGCCTTGACCTATCTATATACCAGCGGGACAACGTCGTTTCCTAAGGGCGTAATCGGCAACCACGCAGCAATCTATTTGGAGTCGATGACAATGGCCCTTGAAGGCCGCTTTGCGTCGGATGATCGTTTCGTAGCAATGATGCCTATGTTTCATACTGCTCAACTCAATTGCCACTGCACTCCTGCGATAATGGTGGGTGCAACGATCTACGTCGAGAGGGGATTTACAGCTGGGAGGCTTCTCGATCTAATCGAAACCGAGAAGATTACTCAGATCTTTGGCCTACCTATGATGTACGGTGAGATGTTGGATCAACCAGATATTGCCTCGCGTGATCTCTCAAGCTTGCGTCGTGCCCTCTATGCGATGGCTCCAATGCCAGAGGCGCAACTTAAAAAGTGCATCGAAGTATTCAACTGTGGTTTTTACTTGCTCTTTGGTCAGACCGAGATGAGCCCTACTACGACGATATTTCGCCCAGAGCACCAACTAACCCATAATGGCGCAGTGGGAACTCCGGTCGTAAATGTCTGGGTAAGAATTATGGATGAAGCTGGAAACTTCCTCCCTCAAGGAACCCAAGGTGAGATCGTATATCGGGGACCTCACACAATGACTGGATATCTGAATAACCCCGAGGCTACCGATGAAGCATTTAGAGGTGGATGGTTCCACTCAGGCGATGTCGGCCACTTCGATAGTGACGGGATCTTGTGGTTTGCTGACCGCAATAAAGACGTAATAAAGACCGGAGGCGAAAATGTTGCATCGATTGAAGTTGAAAGAGCCATCTACGCCGCCGACCCCAATATCGCCGAAGCTGTTGTAGTTGGCCTTAGACATCAACGCTGGAGTGAAGCGATAACTGCAGTAGTAGTTGCTCGGCCTGGAACCACCATCGATACAGATGCAGCCATCGCCAAAGTAAAGCAGATTATTGATCCCTACAAAGCGCCCAAAGCGATAATCGTCGTCGATGCACTTCCAAAGACTTCGACTGGGAAGATCCAAAAGAACCTCGTTCGCAAAGAGTTCGATCACTTCTACGAAAGAACTACTGAGTGAATCGCCTAAGGGGAAAAATGTGACTATTCAAAAAGAGTCTTCGATAAGAACTCGAGATCCCGCTCGCAAGGAAAAGATCCTAGAAGCCGCAGCAGAGCTTGTCTCACGAAGCGGCTTTCACGCAGTATCGATGGCCGATATCGGCCTAGAGGCTGGAATCACTGGTTCGGCAATCTACCGCCATTTTGGGAGCAAGTCGGCGATTCTAGTTGCGCTCTTTGATCGCGTCATTGATAACCTTCTCCAAGAAGAAAAGCGCACTCTAGAGGAGTCGAGTGACTTAGAGGTGGCATTAAATTCTTTGATAAAGGGGCAAGTCGAATTCGTGGTAAGGGATCGCGCTATCGCTCAGGTCTATCATAATGAAATTCGAAACTTGCCCGATAACGACCAAGTTAGACTTCGCCGAAAACAGCGATTATACGTCGAGGAGTGGGTTCACCTACTCCGAGAGGTGCGTAATGGTCTCGATGACGTCACTGCGCGCACCCTAGCGCATGCTGCTATTGGCGCGATCCAATCCACGCTATTTCATAACGTCGGCTTACCGGAGGATCGATTGAGGGAAATACTAACGACTGCGGCAAGTGCGGTCCTCGATCTATCGTGAAGTTGCATGTGGCAACAAATGTTGCCACATGCAACTTTTTTGGACGAAACCTTATTCGCCGTCGATCTTCATCATGATCTAATCGCGTCACTATGGAAACAACCATACCTTTCGCCGCTTAGTTCCATAACTTATGGGACTTTGCAGAGGCAAGTGGTGGGCACGTCAATTATGACCGCTACCTAAGACTAGGACTAGGACCACGCATTATTTCGATGATGCTTCTTGGGACAACGAATGCGAAGAGAACCGTCGCCATAATTGTCGCAGAAGAACTGATTAACCTTACAGTATGAGATAGGCCACCCTCAACAGCAAATGATGCGTTTTAGCGGGAAGGCACTCCTCCTTCGAGCGGGAGACAATTAAAGACTTCGCAGTCCACAGAAAGACTAAAAGTGACTAAAAGAACCATCAAATTCGATCGGCAATTTGATTCATTCCAGCGATCGATACTCCTCGGCCCCATTGCAATACCCAACAATGACGCCGAATTCCGAGCCTATTGACGACATATCTGATATCGCAAGCTTTAATTGAAGATAGGCACCCTTCTGCAAATTGTCATCAAGATGATACAGGCCGCAATTACATCAAGGAGAATTATCGTTAGCAGCCTTCGATGGTGAATAGATGATGGACGTCAGCAGAGTCCACCATCCTGATACACGTGTCGACTTCGACCATGAGTTCGCCTCGCTCCGTAATATCAAGGCAATTTCCGGCTACCGACTCACCGTCAACGAAGTCAACCCTCACAAATCTACCGATGGTGGCCGAGTAGCGACGATACGCTTTCACTAGCTCGTCACGGCTATTTGAGGACTGTAAGCGATCATACTTTTCCCTAAATCGTTCGATCGCGCGCTTCGCAAAATCTAAACGCTCTTCGAGCCCCATCGATCTACCCGTTGCAACGGCGACTGAAGTTGCGGGGCGTTGTAGTTCGGCTAACTGGGCCGTGCTTTGATTGAGATTTACGCCTACGCCAATGACTAGAAGATTCTCTTTCCCGGTCTCTATCTCAGCCAAAATTCCAGCTAACTTCTTCTCGCCGACCAGCAAGTCATTTGGCCATTTCAACTTTGCATCAACTCCATAATCTTGCAGGGCTTCAACGATAGATATCCCAAGTGTCATGGAAATAAAGAAGTAGGCATCGAATGCGACCTTTGGTCTCAACAAAATTGACATCAATAGTGACGAGCCAGGTTCATCGTTCCAAATTCGCCCTAGGCGACCTTTTCCACTCGATTGATGGTCTGTAATGAGAATGCTTCCCTCCAATCCACCTTCGCGACCGTATGCCAAAAGTTCACTATTAGTAGAGGTAGATATCTCACTATGGAAAATCTTCCACCCATCATTCAATTCAAGTTGTCGCAAATAATCCATACATGCGAAACTAGACCTAAAATAATGTGATCTATTCATAGAAAGGACGTCGGTTGTTTAAAAAGATACTTGTCGCCAACCGTGGCGAAATCGCCGTCAGGGTGATACGAACTGCGAAGGAGATGGGGATCGCAACCGTAGCCGTCTACTCTGAACTCGACAGAGAGGCACTCCACGTACGTCTAGCCGACGAGGCGTACTCGCTCGGGGGAGAAACGGCCGCTGATAGCTATCTCAATACAGAGGCAATCCTCAATGCCCTCAAGTTGAGTGGCGCAGATGCACTACACCCGGGTTACGGCTTCTACTCAGAAAATACTGATTTTGCGCGCGCGATCGCGGAAATCGGCGTTACCTTCATCGGTCCACCACCAGAAGCTATTGAAGTAATGGGCGACAAGATCTCCTCTCGAATTGCAGCCGAGAAGGCCGGTGTAAACGGGGTGCCTGGCACCGTTGAGGTGATTCAGTCACACGAGGAAGTCATCGCCTTCGGTGAAGAGTTCGGCTGGCCAGTAGCGATCAAGGCTGCCTACGGTGGTGGCGGCAGAGGAATGCGCGTCGTAAATAGCGCCTCCGAGGCCAAAGATGCACTCGAATCGGCTCAACGCGAAGCAGAGAAGGCTTTCGGCCGCTCCGAAAGTTATATGGAGCGCTACTTGACTTGGCCGCGCCACGTTGAGATGCAGATCTTCGCCGACGACTATGGAAACGCCGTGTGGTTGGGCGAGAGGGACTGCTCCTGCCAAAGGCGTCACCAAAAATTAATTGAAGAGTCTCCCGCACCTAACTTTCCCGATGAAGTTCGACAAGCTATGGGCGAGGCAGCAGTTAAGGTGGCAAAGGCTTGCGGCTATCGCAATGCTGGCACCGTTGAATTCCTCTTTCAAGGCGGTGAATTCTTCTTTCTTGAAATGAATACTCGCCTTCAGGTCGAGCACCCCGTAACTGAGATGGTGACGTCTTTAGACCTCGTTGAACTTCAGATCAGGATTGCCGCAGGCGAACCACTTCCATTTACGCAAGATGAAATCAAGCGGAATGGACATGCGATCGAAATCCGAATCAACGCTGAAGACCCCGCTGGTGGTAAATTCCTTCCTTCGCCCGGCAAGATCACCAAGTTCATCTCTCCCGATGGCTTTGGGACAAGGCTCGATGCGGGTTACCTTGCGGGGGACACCGTCTCGCAATACTATGACAACTTGATAGGAAAGCTCATCGTATGGGGGCCAGACCGCGAGGCTGCCCGCAGGAAGATGCTGCGAGCCCTTGGAGAGACCGAGATCGAAGGTGTTGCGACAACCATTCCAGCGCAGATTGCGCTCCTCAAGGAGCAGGAGTTCATTGACGGAACCCACTCGACCAAGTGGGTTGAGCAAGTGCCGGCGATCAAAGAGATTAGCGCAAACGCATTTCCCAACGACAACAGCGACGATCCTCTCGTGAAACGTGATGTTACGGCAGAAGTAAACGGAAAGCAGGTTCGTGTCACTCTCTTCATACCCGAATCGCAGATAGGTGGCTCGGCTCTTCCAACTGCCCCTTCCAAGAAAGCCCAAGGTAAGAGCAAAGGTCACGGAAGTGGCGCAGCCTCATCTGGCTCTGGCAAAGTAGCCGTTCCCATGCAAGGAACAATCGTAAAAGTCAACGTCGAAGTTGGTGCTTCGGTGGCAGCTGGAGACACTGTCTGCATCCTCGAAGCCATGAAGATGGAGAACGCAATCCTTGCCGACAAAGCAGGCACAGTTACCGAGGTCAAGGTAAAACCTGGTGATACTGTAGGCACCGGCGATATCGTCGTAGTTATCTCCTAGACACATCTAGTTATGGGCAGAGACTCAATTTAAATTACTCAGAAAAAAGCAGGAAGGCGACACGCACATGACAATTTCAGAAAGAGTTCAAAAGAGCGCTTCTGCCATCGGAGACGACCTAGTAGCCGTATCCCACAGAGTGCATGGCTTTGCCGAACTCGCCTTTGAGGAATTTGAGTCAAGCAAATTTCTTGCCTCTAAAAGCGAAAAGGACTTCGACAAGGTCGACTTTGGTGTCGCCGGACTCGAAACAGCATTTGTAGCAAAAAGGGGAAGCGGTCCGCTTCACCTTGCTATTTGTGCCGAATACGATGCTCTGCCGGGAGTCGGCCACGCCTGCGGCCACAACATAATTGCTGCTTCGGCACTCGGGGCTTCGCTTCTCCTGGCGCCCTTTGTAGACGAGTTAGGCATAACTCTATCTCTCATGGGAACGCCAGCCGAAGAGGCGGGCGGCGGGAAGATTATCATGATGGACGCCGGCCTCTTTGAAGATGAAGACCTCGCAATGATGATCCACCCGGCTCCCCTTGAGGGAGACCGGATGCCTTGCGCCGCAGCAAGTCACATCGAAGTTAACTACCAGGGCAAGGAAGCGCACGCAGCAGCATTCCCGCAGTTTGGAATCAATGCCATGGATGCCATGACAATTGCGCAAGTAGCCATCGGACTACTTCGTCAATCTTTTGTACCAGGCGAGATGGTCCACGGCTTCGTTACGGACGGCGGAAAAGCACCAAACATTATTCCAGCCCATACAAGTGCGAACTATATCGTTCGGTCAAATTCACTGAAGGAGCTAGAGAGTCTGATCCCCCGCGTTAAGTCCTGCTTCGAAGGAGGAGCGATCGCTACAGGGGCTAAGTTCACCTTCGACGAACGCTTTCCGGCATACTCCGAGTTCATAACCGACGAAGACCTGGCGTCGGTCTACCGCGAGATGTCGCGGGTTGCGGGTCGCGACATGCCAGAGTCGCTTCCTCAGGCGATGAAGGCTTCCACGGATATGGCAAACGTATCGCTCAGCATTCCGTCGATACATCCAATCATCGGCATCAACTCACTACCTGCGGTAAATCATCAGCCAGAATTTACAGCCGCAGCCATCTCTGCAGATGCCGATAGGGCTGTAATCGAAGGAGCTCTGTCTATGGCGCTTACTTGCATCAAGGTTGCCACTGATCCTGCTCTGCGGGCAACCTATGAGGGCGGGAAAAGGCGGCGCGAACTACGAACTAGCGTAGCGAAGATCTACGGTTAGATAAAAGAGGCCGCTTCGGATATCCGAAGCGGCCTCTTTGTTACTCTGCTGCGTCAGCTAGTGCTTCTGCTAGCGCTGGATGCACTAATACTGATTCGACGATATCGTTGACCTTCAGGTGGGATGTAACGGCCAAAGCGATTACTGAAATCAATTCAGATGCATTCTGTCCAACGATCGAACCTCCCAAGACCACCCCAGTAGCGGGATCGGAGACGATCTTTACGAATCCACGAGAATCTCCGTCGATCAACGCTCGAGCGTTAGCGGCAAATGGAACCTTAGTGACTCGAATTTTTCGCCCTAACGCGAATGCCTCCGCCTCTGCCAAGCCAACATCGGCAATTTCAGGCTCGGTGAAGATGGCCGATGCCGCCTTTTCGTAGTCGAGGTGGCGATGCGTGCGAGAATCTAGCCCCAAAGCATGCTCTGCAACCTTGCGTCCTTGCATGGACGCTACCGAAGCGAGGGGTAACTTACCAGATAGATCGCCTGCAGCATAGACGTGTCGCAAATTTGTAACGCAGTGGTGGTCGACTGGAATGTATCCATTACGGTCAACGTAAACCCCTGCCTCCTTGAGGCCAATGCCATCCGAATTTGGTATTGAACCAATGGCAAAGAGAACGTGACTACCGGTTATGCGTCGTTGATCGTCGCACACAACCGTAACTTGATCCTCAGTTACTTCGACCCCAATCGCGCGCGCGCCCTTATAAAGCTTCACCCCTGACTCAAGAAAATCCACTTCTAGAGCTGCGGCAACTTCAGGATCTTTCGCCGGCAAGACTTGCTGGCGCGAAACAATTAGAGATACCTTTGCGCCAAACGACCTAAACATATGGACGAATTCAACGCCCGTTACCCCTGAGCCAACGACGATCAGGTGCTCCGGTATCTCGGGCGGTGGATATGCATCACGAGTAGTAAGAACACGTCGTCGATCTATGGTAGCCCAATCTGGTGTTCTAGGGCGAGATCCGGTAGAGACCAAAACCGCATCGGCGGTCATCTCTATTTCCCCCGATTTTGTAGTTGCAGCTACCTCATTTGCAGAGATGAACCTTCCACTACCCTCTATCAACTTCACCCCTTGGCTTTCAAGAAGGCTGCGCTTAGAGGTTGCCAATTTACGGGTAATGCCTTGAACTCGATCCCGGAGCGAATCGAGGTCAATAGAGGCACTAATTGGCAACAGTCCCATCCTTTCGGCTCTGCGCGTCGCCGCAAGCAGGCTTCCGGTGGCAATCATCGCCTTAGAAGGGATACAGTCCCAAAGGTTGGCTGCACCGCCAACTATGTCTCGTTCAATGAGAGTTACTTGGGCTCCTAAACGGGCGGCATGCGTTGCCGCTTCAACGCCCGCGGGACCTCCACCAATTATTACAAAATGCACGCCACCAAGGTTAGCCTCTTGGCGTATAAGTGCCAAATACGCCCCTTAGCGTATCGGAAACTTCACCCAAAGTCGCATAGTTTCGAAGAGCCTCCTTCATTGGATAGAGTAGATTTCCCCCTTCACGAGCCACCCTCTCCACCTCGTTCAGTTGCCGCTTCACTTCATCGTTATCTCTATTAGCTTTTAGTTGAGCAACCCTTGCCACCTGCTCTCTCTCGAGAGCGGGGTCGATTGGAAAGACCTCATTCTTCCCTTCAGTCTCATCGATGAATTCGTTAACACCTACGATAATCTTTTCCTTGTTATCGATCGCCTTGGTATATTCGTACGCGGCATCTTCAATTTCATCCTGCATGTAACCTGCTTCGATAGCTTCGATTGCGCCACCCATTTCATCGATCTTTGCAAGGTATTCAAGGACTAGATTCTCAACTTCATCGGTAAGCGCCTCTACGAAGTAACTCCCTGCTAGAGGGTCAGGCGTATCTGCTACTCCAGATTCATATCCCACTACCTGCTGAGTTCGAAGAGCAAGCTTTGCGGCTTTTTGAGTCGGCAATCCCAAAGCCTCATCAAAACCATTGGTGTGTAACGACTGCGTTCCACCCAACACCGCAGCAAGTGCCTGAACGGTCACTCTGATCAGGTTGACTTCTGGCTGTTGTGCAGCGAGAGTTGACCCACCCGTTTGCGTATGGAATCGAAGCAGCTCGCTCTTTTTATCCTTAGCCTCAAAGCGGTTTCGCATGATGTTGGCCCAAATCCGACGAGAAGCTCTGAATTTAGCAACCTCCTCAAAGAGGTTGTTATGAGAGTTCCAGAAGAAAGAGAGGCGCGGTGCAAAGTCATCCACATCCAAGCCGGCCGCGATAGCCGCATCAACGTAAGCAATAGCGTTGGCAATTGTAAAGGCAATCTCTTGAACTGCAGTTGAACCAGCTTCACGGATATGATAACCAGATATCGAGATAGTGTTCCAAGATGGCATATGGCGATTGCAATATTCAAAGATGTCGGTAATTATGCGCATCGAAGGCTTAGGCGGGAAGATATAGGTTCCCCTAGCGACATACTCCTTCAAGATGTCGTTTTGAATGGTACCACCCAACTTCTCAGAAGAAATACCCTGCTCTTCGGCGACCAACTGATAGAGAAGTAGGAGGATCGACGCGGTTGAATTTATAGTCATAGACGTGGTTACGCGGTCAAGTGGCAATCCTTCGAGCAGCTCTCTCATATCAACGAGCGAATCGATAGCAACGCCAACCTTCCCAACTTCACCCATGGCGCGCGGATGGTCCGAGTCATATCCCATCTGGGTTGGCAGATCGAAGGCGCACGATAGACCAGTCTGCCCTGCTTCTAAAAGGAATTTAAATCTCTCATTGGTCGCCTTAGCGGTACCGAAGCCCGCGTATTGACGCATTGTCCATAGCTTTCCGCGGTACATGTTCTTGTAAACACCGCGAGTGTAAGGAAACTGGCCGGGATCACCGAGTCGCTCTTGGGATAAATTAGCAATATCTTCCGCGTCATAAAGGGCTTTGATCGGAATGCCAGAGTCGGTTACGTGATCACTTTTTGTCATTTAAATGATATTAGCGGAAAGATGGACATGTAATCCGAGGGTAACTGTCCTAATCGACAATCAAGCGCACTACGGCTAGCCTTAATCTCTATCGGCAGAAATGCTAATTGGTCCAAAGAGGAAAAGATGGCAAACAATCGAAGGCAGCAAAGAGCTCGCAAGCCTTCACCGGTCATCAAAAGCAGGCTTCCTCACGGACGGGGCGCTACCGAGCAACCAAATGCTACTGGAATCCACGACGCACGCCTAACTCCTCGTTTTTGGCTCCTTCTAACCGTGACATCGGTAATTGCTGGGACCTTTGGAAGCCTATTGATGAGGCTGCTATTCATCGTCATGGACCTTGCCTACGGCTACAAAGGTGGGAACCTTGATCCCTACCTCAAGCTCGCTTCACCCGCCCACAGAATTATTGCGCTTCTAATTGCAGGAGCGATCGGCGGGCCTGGCTTTTATCTCATTAGAAAAAAACTCAAAGGTGGAACGACAGATGCTGACGATCTAATTTGGAGTAGACATGGTCAGTTATCAACTTCAAAGTCAACGGCTTCGTCGATACTTCAAGAGATTGTCATTGGCCTTGGTGCCTCAATCGGTCGAGAGGCTGCTCCAAAACTCATGGGGGCTGTCGCGGGTGACTACATATCACGAACCTTTAAAGTAACCGATGAACAGCGATGGCTTCTTATCGCTTGCGGAGCAGGAGCCGGACTAGCCAGTGTCTATAACGTTCCACTGGCCGGTGCAATATTCATCGTTGAAGTCCTCTTGGCCGAAGTCAATATTTCCGTTGCGCTTCCCGCGCTTGCTTCAACAGCCATTGCCACATTGACTTCATACGTCTTTCTTCCAGCTCAGCCGGCATATCCGAACGTCAGAAACTTTCACCTCCATGGCTCAGAGATCATCTTCGCCCTTGTGGCTGCGCCGATTGTTGCAATCTTCGCGACCCTTTTCGTGCGTCTTATTGGACTAGTTTCACACCACAAAGCAAAGGGGAAAGTCGTCATCTTTGCCCCATTGATAATGATGGCTATCCAAGGTGTCCTCGGAATTTGGTTCTACGAGCTTTTTGGCAATGGAAAGGATATGGCTCAAAACCTACTCGGTGGCGAGATGACCTCTCTACCCCTTTTGGCGGCCCTCTTCTTACTCAAGCCCGTCCTAACGGCCCTCGTTTTAGAGTCCGGCCTCTCTGGAGGACTCCTCACACCGCTATTTGCCAGTGGAGCACTACTTGGAGGATTTCTCGGGGGTATCTGGATCCACTTCTTTCACAGCGGCTCGATCGAGGCCTATGCAATGCTTGGCGCAAGTGCTGCACTTGGAGCTGGACTGCAGGCCCCACTGACGGGGCTAGTTCTCATCCTCGAGCTCACGCATACCGGACTTCAGATAATAGTTCCGATCATCTTGATAACATTTCTCGCTACCGCTATCTCAAGGAGAATCGATGGTTACTCGATCTACTCAGCTCGCCTGCCAGAGGTGATTGAGGAGCAGATCGAGTAGCGTAAAATGATTTACCCCTTGGGCGCCTCGAGAGGATGGGGCATGCAAAGGTCGTCGTATTCGGCGATCTGAATGAGGTTCGGATCTATCGAACACGCCGGACAATTTGGATCTCTGCGTATCTTGAAGGTCCTGAACGACTCCTCGAGGGCGTCATAGGAGAGGATCCTGCCCGCAAGGTGATCACCAAGGTTCAATAGGATCTTGATGGTCTCCATTGCTTGTATGGATCCAATAATTCCAGGCAAAACCCCTAAAACGCCAGCTTCGGCGCAACTTGGTGCAAGTTCAGCGGGAGGTGGTTCGGGGACAAAGCATCTGTAGCAAGGACCAACGTATGGATAGAAGACGGTCGCTTGACCTTCGAACCTAAAGATCGAACCATGAACGACTGGAATCTTTTTGATCAGCGATGCATCATTCACCAAGTATCGAGTTGGAAAGTTATCGGTACCGTCGACAATCACGTCATAACCATCGATAATGTCGAGGATGTTATCGGCTCCAAGCCGCACGTCGTACGTCACTACGTTGACATCTGGGTTTAGAAGGGTCAGGGTCTTCTTAGCCGAATCGACCTTACGATCGCCAATACGATCAACGTTGTGAAGGATCTGCCTTTGCAGATTAGATGAATCAACTACATCCATATCGATAATTCCAATGGTCCCTACGCCGGCCGCAGCCAGATAAAGGCCAGCAGGTGACCCCAAGCCACCAGCACCTAGGAGCAGTACCTTTGAGTTCAACAACTTCAATTGACCCTTTTGTCCAACTTCGGGCAAGAGTAAATGACGTTGGTAACGATTGCGCTGATCGGGGGTCAGAACCTTAGGCGTCGACCAATCACGCCCTTCGTCCTTCCATCGATTGAAGCCACCGATCATTGATACAACGTTCTCGTATCCAATTTGAACGAGAGCATGGGCGGCTAGCGCAGACCTAACTCCACCGGCACAATAGACGACTATCGGCGCCTTCTTATCTGTTACTCTACTTTCGATTTGAAGTTCCAAATTTCCACGTGGAATAAACAAGGCGTCGTCTAGCGCACCTTGCTCAAATTCGTCAGCCTCCCGAACGTCAAGTGCCAGCCAACCCTCGGCGATCAGGGACTCAGCTTGATCGGTTGTAACTTCTTTGATTTGCCCCTTCACACTTCCGAGAAGGTCACGAAAACTTGCCAATGTCACTCCAGTCGGATAACAGTAGTATAAATCTCTACTTCTTCAGTCAACAATACAAAGCCCCGCCAAGATTTCCTACTCGCACGAAAACTCGAATACGGGCTACATTTACAACGTGAACTTTTATGAAGTCCTTAAAAAGCGTAGAATGCGCCGCCACTTTATCGACACTGAAATACCAGACGAGGTAACACAGCGCATCATTTGGTCAATCAGTCGTGCGCCCTCTGCGGGTCACACCCAAGGCAATCGGATACTTGTCCTGCAAAGTAGACAATCTCGCGAAGACTTTTGGCGCTGCTGCCAAACCGCGAACTGGCCCCCTAGGCAAGAGCCTTCTCTACGATTTGCCTCGCTATTGATCGTGATTCTTGAAAACGAAACCGCCTATCGAGAGCGGTATCAACTTCAAGACAAGGGTGACGTGCTTAGGCGCAACGACGGGCAATTCGTTGCACCATATTGGACGATCGACGCCTCTTTCATGGCAATGATTGGACAACTGTGCGCAATCGAGGAGGGGCTTGACTACCTATTCTTCGGCCTCCACCAAGGTATCGACGAACTATTCGAGGCATTCTCAATGCCTCGTCAACTAAAGGTAACCGGCGTGTTGGCAATTGGTAGATCGCAAAACGTAAACAGTGGATCGGCCCTGCTTCGGGAGAAGGTTGCTGTCGAAGAGATTATTATCGGCGGTCGAATTCACTAAATTTTGAACTTCTAGAAGAATTCCAACATTTTTCAACATGTTTCATTGCATACTGATATGATCTATATATCGCCTCGTGCCTTTCAATACCTTCGTCAGAGAGGTTGTAAAGTGTCCATAACCAACACCCAAAATTCGAATCCCATCGGCGGATCACAATATGCACTCATGTTCGGCAGTGAACTACAGGAGTTGTTCGAGGGTGAAGTAGCCGTAAGCCATTGGCCCGATCAACTGATCGAAACGTTTGGATTCAACGCTGGCTCACACTACGTCGAACACTTCTGGCTGCCAATTCTTGGGCCGAGCTGCGTTATATTGATGCGACGTCTCGATCGTCTCGCACGCGAAGGCGCGCTTGCAAGTCCGGTAATGCTCAAGGACCTTTCAGCCGAAGTAGGACTTGGATCTCCAAATGGTTACGGCATGTCCATTACGCGCACAATCAATCGACTAATTCAATTTGATATGGGCAAAGTTGTAGGAGGAAGCACTGTGGCCGTTCGAACCCACCTTCCCCCACTCAACTACAAGCAGCAGCTTCGCCTACCTGAGCATGTCGCACGGCTTCACAGTGCGCTCATGGTTGATGGCTTCGAGCGCTTTGACACCCCTTTATACGATCGTGCTTTTCTGCTGCTACTTTCCATGGTTGAGGGAGCCGCTACAGAAGATGAGGTGATCAACAATCTCGTCCGATGGAGAGTTGCAAACGATTTAGGCACAGCTGTCCTAGAGTATCTATTCCCACGACAAGATTAAGAGGATCTGTCCGACAAAAAAGAGCCAGCGGTAGAGTGTTCTACCGCTGGCTCTTTAAGGCTTGATACTGAAAACTAAAACCTTTAGCTCAAAAGTTCTATCAGGAGAGCGGCGCCAAAACCGGTTCCCCCTACCTTGCGAACTCCCTTATTCGACGACGCCCTAGAGGGGCCAGCTATATCTAGATGAGCCCACGGAGTATCGCCCACGAAGCGTTCTAGCAGCAGTGCTCCAGCCGTAGCTCCAGCCTGACCGGCCTCGCCGATATTTCTCATATCAGCAATCTCAGACTTTATGTGGGATTTGTAGCGATTTGGAATCGGAAGATGCCATAGCTCCTCATCTACTTTGACCCCGGCTTGAATAACTTCCGAGATGATCTCATCGTTATTTCCTAAGATGCCCGCGATCTCGTCGCCAAGGGCTACGACGCATGCGCCCGTAAGTGTCGCTAAGTCAAGGATGAATTCGGGGTTCTCCTCCTTTGCCAAAGTTAGGCCATCGCTGAGAACCAACCGCCCTTCGGCATCGGTATTTAGCACTTCGATAGTCTGACCGGAGCGCGTAATAAGTACATCTCCTGGCTTCGTGGCTGAGCCACTGGGCATATTTTCAGTCAACATCGCAAACGCAACAACTTCAACCGGTGCTTTAGCACGCGCTAAGGCGACAGTAGCAGCCATAACCGCCGCCGCTCCTGCCATATCGGTCTTCATCGTCTTCATGCCCTCAAAGGTCTTTATATTGAGGCCACCTGAGTCAAAGGTGATACCCTTACCGACTAGTGCGACCTTCTGCGAAGCGCCCTCGCCGCGATAGGATAGTTTCACGACACGGGGCTCTTCGACTGAGCCTGCGGCGACGCCAAGTAGCGCCCCTAGTCTCTCTTTTTCTATCTTGGCTAAATCCCAAACTTCAATTGAAAGGCCACTTACTCCTTCAGCTTCGCCCTGAACTCTCGCCGCGAAAATCGAAGGTGTCATTCTCGAAGGTGGCTCGTTGACTAGATCACGCGCAAAACAGGTGGCCCAAGCGGAGTTCAATCCCTTAGCAACCGCAGCTTCAATCTCGCCCTGAGAGATCGCTCCGTCGTCGACTACGAAGGTAATCTCGCGAGGAGCATCCTCAGGCGTATCACTTCGGTAAACATTGAACTCGTAAGAGGTCAACGCGATCGCATTTACCAGAACCTCGAAGTCGGAGGCGCGAAGGGACTCTGTCACTTGAGCGATAGATAGGCTTGGTGCATTCTTTAGGTTGCCTATCAAAACCCCGACTTCTCGCAACTTCGCGACGTTCCTGCCATCAGGAACGGTTACTAGAAGAATCGGAGCCTCACCAGCTAGATGGACGAGGACCGAATTTACCTCACCAGTCTTGAACTTATTCACCTTCGAAAAGAAGGAGGCGGCTACCTTATCGCCAAGTTCCCCGATTGCCTTGCTTTCGACGAACTGATCGTCGACCACAACGACTCGAACGTCCACAGAAACTGCACGATCTTGCGAATACGCAACGTTAGGATTCATCAATTTATAAGTCTCCTCAAATGTATTTTGCCGATCTTCAATGAATATGCAATTTACCCTACGTGGAAGCCTTAAAAGTACCACTCTCAAAAGAGTCGTATCGTCAATCAATATAGAGATCGATTACGGGCCTTAAAACAACGCATGGTTGGCATGAAGATCGAAAATATGAATCTCGACGCAAATAATTCAAACTGCACATCAATGAAGGAACGCCGACCACAACGACCAAGGCCAATTCCGCCAACTTCTAAGTGGGAATAGATATGGGTGGCATCTGCTCCACAGTTTGGATATCTCGATGAATTGGTCCACCGCGGAGGTTCGGAATCATTTTCCTCGGGTCTATTCATGGTGAGATTGAGAACCAATCCTAGGGAAGCCGCTCAATAGTAGGAGAGAACCCCTTGGTCTAGAGCGACCAACCCATTGCCTTCGCAATCTAATGAAGCCGTGACTACTACTGTTGGCAAGCTCAGAGCGACCGCACCACTTGAACCGTGTGCGGCTGCAGCTGTATCAAGCAAGTGAAATGTCATCCATAGGTGAAGGCACATTATTAAACCCACAAAGTCCCTTGACGTCGTCGATCATTCCTCAGTATCGTCATTACGACAAAAGCAACCGAATACCGTAATCGAACGCTCAACCGGACGGTCGGCTCACAATTTACTGCGCAGTATCTTGGCAGGTAACTTATCGAACAACCAGTAACTCGGCCGCTAAGTGACGTGTAACACCCAATACACCTAACCACCTAGTTGCCTCGAAGAGTGACTAAATTGTCTTTGGGAGATTGATATGAGCCGTTATCTTGAAGAAATAAATAAGAGAGTGCTCGTCTTCGACGGCGCCACTGGAACTAACCTACAGCTTTTAAATCTAGAGGCCGAGGACTTTGGCGGGCCTCAGCTTGAGGGGCTCAACGAGTATCTTGTTCTATCGAAACCTCAGGTGATACGAGATCTTCACGCTTCCTTCTTCGAAGTGGGCTCCGACGTTGTTGAAACCAACACCTTTGGTTCATTTCCAGTAGTACTAGCTGAGTACGACGTCGCCGAACTCACCTATGACCTCAATGTAACCGCCGCGAGGATCGCTCGTGAGGTGGCAGATAGCTACTCCACTATCTCGAAACCGCGCTTTGTAGCTGGGTCGATGGGACCAGGAACAAAGCTTCCATCGATAGGACAGATTGACTTCGACACCCTCGAGGAGGGCTACTACAGCCAGGCACTAGGACTTATCGATGGGGGTGTCGACCTCTTCATTGTAGAAACGGTCTACGATATCCTCGGTGCCAAAGCCGCCATTGTGGGCGCCAAGAGAGCCATGACCGAACGCGGTAATCGCCTTCCAATCCAACTACAAGTAACAGTTGAACTTACCGGTCGCATGCTCCCTGGAACAGAGATTGGCGCAGCACTCGTCGCTCTGAGACCCCTGGGTATTGACGTAATCGGTATGAATTGCGCAACGGGCCCAGAAGAGATGGGCGAGCATCTTAGATTCCTGACTCAAAATAGTTCAATCCCGGTTTCGGCTCAGCCAAACGCCGGCCTACCTTCAGTTATCGACGGCATTATGCACTACGACCTAAATCCCGAGCAACTCGCATCTCACCAACATCGATTCGTAAAAGATCTTGGCGTGGGGATCGTAGGTGGATGTTGCGGAACGACTCCCGAACACCTTGCGGCCGTCGTGGAGGCCACAAAGTCACTTCAAGTATCGAAGCGAACCTTTGATCTGTCTCCATCGCTGTCATCTCTTTACTCATTTTCAACAATCGAACAAGAGCTTTCGTACTTTTCGATTGGAGAGAGGACTAATGCAAATGGTTCGAAGCGCTTTCGCGAGGCGATGTTACAAGGTGACTTTGAAACCTGCATCGAGATGGCCAAGGATCAGGTCAAGGAAGGCGCGGACTCAATCGATCTCTGTGTTGACTACACCGGAGCCGACGGAGTCGCCGATATGCGAGAGCTTGCTAGCCGTCTCGCATCTGCCTCCACGCTTCCAATAGTTCTCGACTCCACCGAATCTAACGTCATTGAAACTGGCCTCAAATTCATCGGCGGTCGCGCTCTCCTTAACTCCATCAACCTTGAAGACGGTTACGAAGAGGGAACTCGATTCGATCGTTTCTGCCTTTTGGCAAAGAAATTTGGTGCCGCAGTCATTGCTACGTGCATTGACGAGGAAGGGCAAGCTCGAACCGCGGAGTGGAAGGTTCGTGCCGCAAGGAGAATCAGCGAAATCGCACAAGAAAAGTACGGGCTCTCAGCAGGCGACATAATCTTTGATCCATTGGTGCTTCCAATCTCGACCGGGATGGAAGAGTCAAGAAGAGACGGGATTGAAACCATCGAAGGAATCAAGCGCATCAAAGCTGAACTGCCCGAATCGTTCACCGTCGTCGGACTTTCAAACGTTTCCTTCGGATTGAAACCAGCGGCTCGTACAGTTCTAAATAGCGTATTTCTATCGGAATGTGTCTCGGCGGGGCTAGACGCCGCGATCGTTCATCCTTCAAAGATTGTTCCGCTTGCTAAGATTCCAAAAGAGCAATTAGACGTCTGCTTGGATCTTATATATGACCGCAGAACCGAAGAGTACGATCCACTAGCGGCACTCATCGACATCTTCGAAGATGTAACAGACGCCAAGGCGGTCAAAGAAGACCTGTCTTTGTTACCAGTTGGCGAGAGGCTCTCCCGAAGGATTATCGACGGTGACAAGAACAACATAATCGACGACCTCGACGAAGCATTAGGAGATGGGTACAGCGCCCTCGACCTAATCAACAACCACCTCCTCGAAGGAATGAAGACCGTTGGCGAGCTCTTTGGCTCAGGTCAAATGCAGCTTCCATTCGTTTTATCATCAGCTGAGACGATGAAGAGGGCGATCGCCCATCTCGAACCACATATGGAAAAGGGATCGTCTTCCACCAAGGGACGGATCGTCCTAGCTACTGTAAAGGGCGACGTCCATGACATCGGCAAGAACTTAGTTGACATCATCTTCACCAACAATGGCTACGAGGTCCACAACCTCGGAATTAAAGTCTCGATAAGCGAGATGATCGCAAAGGCGCTCGAGGTTGAGGCCGACGCCATCGGTATGAGCGGCCTGTTGGTCAAATCAACTTTGATTATGCGTGAGAATCTTGAGGAGCTAAATAGCCGTGGCCTCAATGAAATACCCGTTATCCTCGGGGGAGCAGCTCTAACTAGAAGCTACGTCGAGCAAGATCTACGCAAGATCTACAATGGTCGGGTCTTCTATGGGAAAGATGCATTCGAAGGACTCGAGGTAATGGATCGCCTCGGTGCCATTAGGCGTGGCGAGCTCGATGACAACGAATTCGGACGTAAAGAACCGGAGCGAAAAAGAGGAGTTAGGCGCTCGGAAGAGATGGCACTCCTCGAAGAGGCTCCCGCAGTGAGATCCTCTTTCGTTGAGACCGACAACCCTATCTTTGTACCGCCTTTCCTCGGAAGTCGAATTGCTAAGGGAATATCAATCGATCAGATCTCCGGATTTATAAACGAGACTGCACTCTTCCGCAACCAGTGGGGCTTTCGGCCTGAGAAAGGCGAAGGGGACCCGGACTTTAGAGTTCGAATCAGGGCATTGCTACGTGAGGAGTTAGACAAGGCAAAGGCCGAAGGGTACCTTAGGCCCCAGGTGGCGTATGGTTACTACGTCGCGGCTTCCGAAGGAAACAAGTTACACATCTTTAGCGACACCGCGAAGAGCGACCTCCTGACGACCTTTGACTTCCCACGGCAAAAGGTAGAACCCTACCTTTGCATATCGGACTTCTTTAGAGACGTAGATTCGGACGAAGTCGATTACATCGCCATGCATGCGGTTACGATGGGGCAAGCAGTCAGCGAATTTGCTCAGACCCTCTTCAACGAAAATCGTTACAACGAATACCTGAGGCTTCATGGTCTGGGCGTTGAGATGACAGAGGCTCTCGCAGAGATGTGGCACCTGCGCATTCGCGAGGAGCTAGGGTTCGCCGATGAAGACGACAACTCCGTTCTTGGACTATTCCGACAAAAGTACCGCGGTGGCCGATATTCATTTGGCTATCCAGCCTGCCCAAGCCTTGAGGATAATCAAAAGCTAGCCGATATATTGCAGACCGAACGCATTGGAGTCTCAGTGTCAGAAGGGTTTCAACTTCACCCTGAGCAATCTACAACGGCGATCATCTGTCACCACCCTAAGGCCAAGTACTTCGTAGCATAAGAGTCAAAAGCACTAGAAAACAAATATGCCCCCCTTTAGCTCGAGAGCCATGGGGGGCATATTTGCACTAAGACTTCGATGCCTGGATCAAATGATAGAGAAGATAGAGCTGAGCAATTGCCAATGGTTCACTTCTCTTTTCATCACTGATGCGTCCCAAAGATGCAGGCAAGGGTTGGTCGATACCGAGTTTCCCCCAAATTGCCTCTTTGATTTCGTTTGCCACAGATGACGGCGCGTGGCCATGAATGTGCAAAACGTCGACCGGCTTATTGTCGTCGTCTCGCATCAGCTTCATGTGAATCGCCTCACGCGTATCCGTAGAGAGAAGGTCTGAGATAGCTGGGTGGTCGATAGTTGGTCGAAGCAGGATGGAGACCGACAGAGGAACATCTTCGCCTTCATTTGAGTGAGACCTGCCAAAGCTCATCACGATGTCAGCATTAGCCCTCTGGGGACGAATAAAGGCGCTCGACTCGGGCTCGCGTTTTTCGAGATCGGCTAAGACCTGATCTTTTGTATAACCTCGCTGAGCAACATCCCTTTGAACCTTCCAATTTCTCCTGATATCCTCGGGCGGATCTAGAAATACCGTCACGTCAAAGCATGCGCGTGAGAGCTTTGACCACAGTGGGAAGAGCCCCTCAACCACGACAAAGTCCTTAGGTTCGAAGAGTACCGGCCTCTCGAGGGTTCCGTTGTGATGGTCGTATATCGGCTTTAGTATCGGCTGCCCAGTGGCGAGGAGCTGTAGATGCTGCTCCATGATGTTCAAGTAGTTACAGTCGGGGTGAAGCGGCGTAAAAGGCAGGGTCTTACGTTCAATACGGTCGTAACGATGGTAGTCGTCGGTGCAAAATGAAGATATGTTCTCGCTACCGAGCGCCTGAACCAAACCCTTGGTCAAAGTAGTCTTACCAACAGCCGAATCGCCAGCGATAGCTAGCATTGGAACGTGTCTGCGAGCACTATTGCGAGCTGCTCTCTCTATCATTGCGATACGATGCGGCATCTTCCTCCCCTTTTCCAATTACATTCAATTTCGGATGTGGCACTCAAATCTCACCCAAAAGGGTGAAATTAACGAAAGCGCGAGGCGGACGGCCGTATCTATCTCGTAACTCTTTGAATGACTTCGCCTTTTGTAATCGTTACGCTGCTGATCTTCAAGATCTCACCCTCGTAGACTGGCGCTGGCATTGTTGAAGTTCCAGTCACTGACGCCATCGCGACGACTACATCGACAGGACAAAGATCGACCCCAAAAAATGTTTTGCCGAGCACTTCAGGATCAAGGCCTACTATCATTTGTCGCTCTGCGTCGCTTTGAGGTGCTAGGGCTCCTTGGAATTCACCCCCGAGGGCGTTGGCCAACGCAGCCATTATCACTCCCTCAGGAGCGCCACCAACGCCAAGCAAAAGGTCGAATCCGCCGGTTAGAACCTCGAAGGCTGCTACCACATCACCTTCTGCTACCTGAACTACCCTTGCGCCAACGGATCGGATCTGATCTATTAATTCACGATGGCGAGGCTTATCGAGGACTGCGACGACGACTTCACTGACGTCCTTGCCAAGCGCATCTGCCACCTTGGCAACTGCAACATCAGGCGCATCCTCGAGATTGATGGCGCCTTTCGCTGCCCTTGCTACCACGCATTTTTGCATGTAGTAACCGGGCAAACGTCGCATTGTTCCCCGCGCAGAGCAAGCAAGGACACTCACCGCGCCTGCCTGACCTTTGGATATGTAGTTGGTCCCTTCGAGAGGATCAATCGCCAAATCAAAAGAGAGGTTCGAGTTGCCCAGAACCTCTCCAACATATAACATCGGCGCCTCGTCTTTTTCGCCCTCTCCAACTACAACTTCAAAGCCAAACGAGGAGCTTTCGAGTGCGAAGCGCATCGCTTCAACGGCAAGACGATCAGCCTCATTACGGTTACCTCTGCCCCTAGCACTGAAGCTAGAACGAGCGGCAGCAACTACCGCATCGTTCAAAGCATCAGCTAACTGAGGCACGAGCATCTGCTTAGGCTTTGCCTAGGGCCTTCTTGACCCTATTGGCTATATTTTCGCTACTAAATCCGAAGTGGGCCTGGACCTCTGGACCCTTGCCGGATGCTCCAAAGCTCCTCATGGCAATGATGTTCTCGTCGGGGGCGACAGCCTCCCAACCGCTCGGAACTCCAGCTTCGACGACCATGGTCGCGGCGCCGTTGGTGAGCTCATCGAGATTCGAGCGGTATCGATCTAGGAATCGCTCTCTCCAAAGAACGGAAATTACTTTGACCGAGATGCCTTCAGCTTCTAGTGCTTTGGCAGCCTCGACACACATAGCTACTTCGGAGCCGGTTGAAAAGATTACAATGTCGCAGTTATCTCCACCGTAGACCACGTGGCAACCGTCGCGATTTACCCACTCTGTTCCATCCTTAGGTGTTATCAGCGGAAGATTCTGCCTTGAGAAGATAAGAGCAGATGGGAAGTGGCGTTCTGCCAGGGCTACAGACCAAGCAGCAGCCACTTCATTAGCGTCGGCGGGCCTCATCACTCGAACATTTGGCATTACTCGAAGTGCCGCTAAATGCTCGATGGGCTGGTGGGTTGGGCCATCTTCGCCTACGGCAATAGAGTCGTGAGTAAAGACGTAATTTACACCTAGATTCATAATCGCCGAGAGTCGTACGGCTGGTCTTACGTAGTCGGAAAAGACCAAGAATGTAGAGCCATAAACCTTGAAGCCACCATGGAGCGTCATGCCATTCAAACAAGCACCCATAGCGTGCTCTCGTATGCCGAAGTTGATCTCACGACCGAGGTAATCCGAAGGATCGACGAAGTCAAAACCCATATTCGTACCTGTGGACTCCGCTAGATCCGCAGAACCACCAACGATATCAAGATGAGCAAGTGAGAGTTGCTTTAGAGTTTCTTTGGAAGAGACTCGGCTCGCGATAGCCTTAGCTGGGTCAAAGTCCGCAATTGCAGCGTAGTACTCATCAGCGGTTACAGGAGTAGGATCAATTATCGCCTTGACCGCACTAGCCGAAGCATCGTAACTTGCTTGCCACTTAGCGGCAGCTTCTTCACCGGCTGCTACTGAGCTCTGGCACGCCTGGTAGATCTCTTCTGGAATTTCAAAGGGACCGTGGTTCCAGCCATAAAATTCTCTCGCCGCGCTCGCCTCTACTGCACCTAATGGCGATCCGTGAACTGTAGATTTACCGGCCTTGTTTGGAGATCCATAGCCAATAACGCTCTTGTATTCAATGATCGTCGGACCGTTCGTATTGGCCTTAGCTTCGTTGAAGGCTCGCTCGATCTCTTCCAAGTCTTCGTGGTCCTCAACGAGCAGATAGTTCCACCCGTACGCCTCGAAGCGCTTTCTGACATCATCATTACATGAAAGGTGAGCGTCACCGGTGATAGTGATACTGTTGGAGTCAAACAAGACGATGAGCTTGTGGAGCTTTAGGTGTCCCGCTAGAGAGGCTGCTTCGTGGCTTATACCTTCCATAAGGTCGCCATCTGAGGCAAAGACAAATGTGTGGTGATCAATTATGTCCTTCGCTCCTGCTTGATCAACCCTTGCTGCGAGCATCGCCTCAGCGAGCGCCATTCCAACTGCGGAGGAGATACCTTGACCCAAGGGGCCGGTGGTCATCTCAACTCCCGTTGTATGGCCAAATTCGGGGTGGCCCGGTGTCTTCGATCCGAGTTGTCTGAAGTGCTTCAACTCTTCGATCTCAAGACCGTAACCGTAAAGGTGGAGAAGAGAATAGATGAGCGCCGATCCGTGCCCCGCCGAGAGAATAAAGCGATCTCGGTTGATCCAGTGCGGCTTTGAAGGGGCGTGACGCATGACCTTGGAGAAGAGAACGTACGCAGCAGGGGCTAGCCCCATTGGCAGTCCGGGGTGGCCGGCGTTTGCCGCCTCGACCTGATCGATAGATAGAACTCTAATGGCACTCACGACTTGACTATCGATACTCTGACTCATTCACACTGTCCCTTCATAGACAAACGATAACTTTAGATATTTGCTAGTGCTAAGGAGCGAAGTTCGCTTACCGCACTCTTTAGTCCCTCCGGGTGGCGAAAGAGGCTGGATCCCGCTACTAGGGCACGGGCTCCCGCCTTTACTGCATGAACCACCGTCGAAGGAGAGATGCCACCATCTACCTCTACTTCGACCAAGTGATCTGCGCTTTGAGCTAAGTGCCGAGCTTGGCTTATCTTGTTTGCCATAGTTGCAATGTAGGCCTGCCCTCCGAAACCGGGGTTAACCGTCATAACTAAGATCATGTCAACAAGGTCAATAACGTTCTCAATCACTTCGATCGGAGTTGCAGGGTTAAGCGCAACGGCGGCCTTTGCTCCCAAAGACTTGACGCTTCCTAGGGTACGGTGAAGGTGCTTTGTACTCTCGGCGTGAATAATCAGTTGATTGCAGCCGGCACCTATGTATTCTGCTAAGTACCGCTCCGGAGCCTCGATCATAAGGTGTGCCTCGTATGGCAGATCGCTATATCCCCGTGTCGCCTTGATCACATCTGGACCGAAGGTTAGATTGGGTACAAAGACGCCATCCATAACATCCCACTGGATTCGATCGACTCCCGCAAGCTCTAAATCTCTAACCGCGCTTCCCAGATTCGCAAAATCTGCTGGAAGAACGGATGGAATAATTGAAATTTCGTCGATGGCTGCCATGCGACTGCTCACCAAACCCTTCGTACCTTTTAGTACACCAATTTTTTTGCAAAAACACTTTGCAAGCTTTGCCTCTTCGATACTAAGTTCGCGAAGTGGATCCGGTGTAGTTTTTATTGATCATTATTACTTTCCACATTATTTCAGCTATCAAATTCGATCGATCCCTCTATTGAGGGATTACCTCACCCGCATTCGCCCTATTGCCACCTATGACTGCCAACGTCAGATTCACCCTTTCGAGGGAAGAGGTAGCGTCGTAGCTGTAATATCGTTTCATCAGCGGTTGCGACAAGATCTCTTAAGCTGTTGGTCTAGCTGCGATCCGAAATTGAATTGGGGAGGTTGAGGTGGAGGTCGATGCCAAGGATCAAGCGATCCGTCTCCTACTCGTCGACGACCAAGAGATAATCCTCGACGGCCTAACTTCGATGCTTCGGCGTTTTGAAGGGCAGATTCAAATCGTCGGACGGGCCAAGGATGCGCAAGGTGCCCTTACATTCCTTGACGAGAACCAAGTCGACATTATCTTGAGCGACATCCGCCTCAGAAACGCCAGTGGAATTGACCTCTGTCGTGAAGTGACGACAAGATACCCCTCGACTTCCGTGGTAATGCTCACGGTCTACGACGACGAACAGTACCTCTACCAAGCACTGCGCTCTGGGGCAAAGGGGTTCCTCCTCAAACAAATTGGGGCAGCCGAATTGGTTGAGCAGCTATTGAGAGTCCGAGACGGCAACGTAGTCGTTGACTCGCACCTCGCAGGAAGAGTAGCACTTTCAGCAGCACGGCTACACTCCGGTGAATTTTGGCCCGGAGCACACCTAGGCCTCACTCAGAGGGAGTCAGAGGTGCTCGATCTCGTCACCAAAGGTCACTCCAACAAGGCAATAGCGGCAAAGCTTTACTTGGGCGAAGAGACCATCAAGACCCACCTGAGCTCAATCTACCGCAAGTTAGGTGTTCGCGATCGTACTTCAGCAGTCGCCCTCGCGATGAGGGAAGCCATCTTCCGATAGGGCAAAAGATTCATGAAAAGGCAGCCAATGGAAAAAGAGTTTCGCGAGGTAGACATACTTCGCCACGTCATTGACGCTATTAGCAACGAAGCTGATATTGCGGCCTTAGCAGATAGAGTCGCAGAGGTCGTAATCACCTCGGTTGAAGCAGATGTATGTTTCGTCCACCTTCTACGTGAAGAGGGGCGCTACATCGAACTAATTGGCGCAACTAAGCCCTACACCTCGGAGCGCGGAAGAGTAAAACTTGCCATTGGTGACGGTATCAGCGGCTGGGTCGCCCAAGCTAAAGTTCCATTAGTAGTACCCAACAAGTGGGAGGACTCTAGGTATAGATACCTGCCAGAGTTAGGTGGAGAAAATTATAAATTCTTGATCTCAGTACCTATGTTAAGTCGTGAAGGCACTGTGATTGGAGTTCTTAACGTCCATTGGACCAATGATCCAGCAAACGTTGACCAAGTCCTCGAAGACCTCGTTTACGTAGCCAATATCATTGCGCCAAGGTTAGAGAGTGCCGCGATTCTAGATCGACTCAAGCTCCGCGAGGCACAACTTGAGCGCTTTGCAGCGGCAACCATTGACGGGATAGAGGCGGAGCGAAAGCGCATCGCAAACGACATTCACGACGGAGTTGGTCAGCTACTTCACTCAACGCTCTATCGCCTCGATGCAGCCCGTTACTCCTCCGATATGAGCGAAAGCCTCATCGAAATCGACCAGGCAAAGGCGCTAGTCGAAGCCGCTATCGCAGAGACCAAAAATACGATTCGTCGCCTCCGCCCTGAAGTTCTTGACGACCTTGGTCTAATCGCTGCACTGAATTCTCTAGCCACATCCATCATCTCGCCTCAGATTGATGTAAATCTGCCAGCTAGCTACGAGATCGAACTCCCTTCAACTGTCGAAACTTCTATATATCGCATTGCACAAGAGGCACTTTCAAATGTGCAGCGCCACTCAAATGCTCAGTTTGCTACGTTGAATTTAGTTATCTCCAACGATCCACGTGAGATAACAATGACCATCACCGACGACGGAGATGGATTTGACGAGGAAGAGGTAACCAAAGGATTTGGTCTAGATGGAATGAGGGAGCGTGCAGAGCTCATCGATGCTAACTTCGAGATCTATTCGAGAAGGAATCACGGAACGCGCATAACGCTCAAAGTCCCAATCTCTGAATCACCGCAGCAGGATTAAGGTTCGACTATTACTTTAGGGCAGGTAGAAGACTCGGACGATACCGCTCTGATTTAAATATACGGCAATGGTCGGGAAAGAGATAGCAACAAGCCATGTCGTTGTAGCTTCCTGTCGCTTTCCAACTTCAGATGTCACTCAAAAGTGGTGGTAGCATTATCGGAGAACCGAGGTTGGAAATTGAAGTACCAGGAGATTAGTTAAATAGAAACCTCCCAACTCCAACGAGAAGCAAAAGCCGATGTTCACCAAGGGGCGGCCGCTACTGCTCTACATTACGGAGAGCTCGCCTTCAAAAGTATCGTCTCTGAATTTCCAACGGTCGTAATTGTTCGACAAGGTATAAAACACATAGCCCGTGATAATTCACGCCTCAGCATCGAAGCTGGGCAGGCTGTTATGGTTCCGCCTGGGCAGGCATTCGACCTAGTAGACACTCCTGTCGACGGACGTTTCGTAGCTACAATGCTGATCCCCTCCTCCCGTGTGGTTGACGAAATCGCCTTGGAGTACCCAGATGTTCCGATCGTGCGAAGCGCCTGTCCAATTAGAACCATGGAACCGGAGGTGCTTGCCTCATTTGATCGTGCCTTCGAAGCTGTAATCGAACCGAGCCAGTTGCCGCGAAAGATAGTAGAAAATCGGGAACAAGAGGTGCTCATCTGGCTAGCTCACAAAGGATTTCGATTCAGCGGAGAGGGACAGGTGGATCTCGCACAGCAACTTAGAAGGATCGTACTAAAAGATCTAGGGAGAGATTGGAAGGCCACAGAGATGGCCGAGATGGTTGCCATGAGCGAAGCGACGTTACGTCGCCGCCTTCGAGAGCAAGGAATATCTTTCCGCCAGCTCCTGATAGACGTCAGAATGACTCGTGCCCTTGCGTTACTTCAGACCACCGATCTCTCAATAGGACTCATAGCCCTCGACGTAGGTTACGACTCGGCTTCTCGTTTTACTGCTCGCTTCAAACAACGCTTTGCACTTGCCCCATCTGCAATAAGGGCTAAAAATAGCGACCACTAGCCTGAGGCAACTTAGCGATACTCCACCTCGAAAAATGCGCAACCTCTTTGGGTAGATACCGCTCAAAAATCAATGGTTTGCACTATAACTTGCGCCATAGAAAGAGCGAGGACGAAACAGCTATCGTCCTCGCTCAAGTATGTAGTGTCTTTGGAATCAGCGACAACTCTCTATTTACCAACTCCATTTAACGTCACCGGAAATGCCCGAGAGTCAGGTCATCTTCCGCCTTTGAAATCAGCAAATCTATCCCGAAGGCAGATTCAAGATTTATCCTTGGGCGACCTGGGCGAAATTATTCAATCCCCAATGTTCCGATAGCTTTCCGTCTCGCACAGTCAAGATATCGATCACTTGAATTGCAATTGGCCTATTGGAAGCGGGTATCCCCAAAAGGTCTGACGTAAAGGTACCATGAAAAACCTTACGGGTAGTTACCTTGTCACCCTCTGCGATCTGATCCTGAATCTCTACGTTTATATCTGGAATGGCCTTGCGTAGAAGTTCGAAGACAAAGAATTCGAGTGCCTCCGCACCTGCGTTTTCAGGCGGTGCAGAATGGTCAACGAAGTCGGAGGCTACGATCTCCGCAAAGGCGCCGCGATCCCCCTTCGTAATCAAGTCGCTATTAAATCGGCGGACTACTTCTTTGTTAGCTTCAATCTGACCTTCAGTCATCGTTATCACCTTTCAGTTGGGAAATCATCAACACAACTAAAAGGTAATTGGCGGCAAATTGAAACTTTGATCCAGATTGTTCAATAATCGTGCCGATACGATCAAGGTGAATCATGTTGAAAACTCAACATGGGTGATCATCGAAATTGATCCATCGCAACCACACTTATGCAGCGTGGCTTTTTGAGAAAACGTATAGTATCCCAGAAGGTGAGGGCAAGAACACGAAGCCACAGGCTGCTCACTTCTCAAGAGCGGTATAGCTCAAAATTCAAGGAGCGTCGACAGCAAATCCTCAACTCTCGTAGAGATCAAAGTATTATCGTCGCCAAATCGACCATCTGGAAAACTTACTCAGATTTAATTGTGAAGATTCGAGATGCAAGAAGGTCGTCGGCCTCAATGGTTATTAGATCCTTACGAGTCAGACCGGTGCTACGCCTCTCAAAGATTCGATTCGCCTGTCGCAAACGGGCCCTATCTAGAGCATTTCGGATCGATCGGGCATTTGCAAAGAAAGGCTGCAGCCTTCGAAGCTCTATGTAACGCTTGAAGGTTTCAGTCGCCTCATCGCTAAATCGATAGTTCATTGATGCCAACATCAACTTGGCAATAGACAAAAGTTCGTCGTCACCGAAGTCAGGAAAGTCAATGTGGTGCGCGACCCTACTGTTCATACCTGGATTTGAGGAGAAGAATTGATCCATTCGATCCTTGTAGCCAGCGAGAATGACTACTAGGTCATCTCGTTGATTCTCCATCACCTGAAGAAGGATCTCGATCGCCTCGGCGCCATAGTCCCGCTCATTTTCGGGCTTATATAGGTAGTACGCCTCATCAATAAAGAGTACGCCTCCCATCGCCTTTTTGAGAACCTCTTTAGTCTTTGGAGCGGTATGGCCAATGTATTGACCGACCAAATCATCTCGCGTTACCGAGACGAGATGACCGCTACGCACGTACTCAAGGCGATGAAGAATTTCAGCCATCCTAAGTGCGACTGTCGTCTTTCCGGTTCCAGGGTTTCCGGTAAAACTCATGTGCATTGAAGGCGTCGACGTGGCAAGATCAAGGCTCTTGCGCA
>VFSW01000197.1_pt1 | contig 83376 bp, 76 predicted proteins | sample 5358111 | NCBI WGS metagenome assembly VFSW01 (sample SAMN11554181, study PRJNA540505) | mine drainage metagenome | isolation source: sediment from site ElyBrook_90M | place: USA: Ely Copper Mine, Vershire, VT | collected 2017
CTTCCTCCAGACCCCATCTCACGATGACGCCCTTGCGCTTCGCTAGTGCTCAACCGGGCCTGCTCGCACAGAGGACTTTCACCTCCAAGTCACGCGCCGTTCTGGGCGCACAACTAAACGGCCCGAGGCGTCGCATCCTCGGGCCGTTGGAACTGTCATGGCGGTCGTTTAGCGCGACGCCTTACCTCATGGGATCAACAGGACCGCCTGCGCACTGAGTACCACTGGGCCGCTGCCGCTCGAGGTCGCGTTGTAGGTCGGCGAGGCGTTACCCATGAACGGCGCGGCCAGTTGACCGAACGCGATAGTGAAGCCTTCCTTGGACGACCTATCGTTGGCGACCGAAGTGATCGCCGCGGGTTCGGTGATGTTGGGCGCGCTGAAATTCTGCGAGCCATAGAAGTACACCTGCAATTCACCGTTATGCGCCGGAGTCAATGAGGGCGCCGCAACAACGGCCGGGTTACCCGGGACGATGGTCCCCGATTCGCTGTCGATCGGCGTTCCCGAAGCTCCCCGCCAGTCACCCATCAGAGCGGCCGCGTATTGCTGCGAGATGCTCCAGCTGTAGCTGCCGGGCTCGCTCCCGCCCGCGACGTGGTAATACAGCCACGAGGTCATCTGGTTGCCATTGCTGCTGAGGTTGTCGTGCCGGAGCATGCTCCATCCGCCGGGCGCCGACGGCACATTGCTCGCGCTTCCGTCGTAGATGAGGATTTGCGTAATAAGTACGTCGCCCGAGGCAACCCCCGAGGGCAAGCCTACAGTCACCGTCGCAACCGCGCTGCCGGAATCGAACAGCGGTCCCGCATTCACGAAGCTGATTGCCGATGACGGCGTGGCCGTCGCGGTCGGCGTCACAGGAACTGGCGTTTGCGTCGGCGTCGCGGTTACCGGCACCACCGTTGGGGTTGGCGTCGCGGTTGGCAACGGTGGAGCAGTCGCGGTCGCGGTGGCAGTCGGCGAAGCGCCGTAGGGGATCAGCAGGACTGCCTCGCCGCTGATGACCGGGGCACCCATCGGCGTGCCGGTCGTGGGGAATCTCGAGCTGGCGTTATAGAGATTCGAGGGAGTATTCGCATTGGGCGCGGTCAGATCGCCGAAGGCGAGCGCGAAGCCCTCCGCCGGAGAAACCGTAGAGCTATTGAAGTGCGCATTTATCGCCGCAGGCTGAGTGATAGTCGGGGCGCTGAAATTCTGCGAGGCATAGAAGTAGACCTGCAACTCGCCGTTGGTGAACGGAGTCAGCGAGGGCGCGGCGACCGTGATTGGGTTGCTACCTCCCGCAGCCGCTCCCGAGGTCTGGTCGATGGGCTGGCTGGTGGTTCCGCGCCAGGTGCCCATCACACCGGTCGCGAAGGACGAGGATAGTGTCCAAGTATAAGGTACCATACCCGGCGTGGTGGCGATCGTGGAATAGATCCAGGACGTGAGGTGGTTCCCGGCGTTGATGGTGTCCGTCCTGATCAGGTTCCATCCCGACGGTGGGGTCGGCACGTTGGTCCCGAACGCGTCGTAAACCACGATCTGAGCCAGCAACGCGTCGCCGCCGATAGTTGAAGCACTCGAGTCCAATGTTATGGACGTCACCGCACTACTGGATTGGAAGTACGATCCTGTCCCCTCGAATATGATCGACGAGGTCGGGGCCGACGTCGGCGTAGGCGTCGCCGTCGGGGTCGGCGTCGACGTCATAGTCGGGGTTGGCGTTATGGTCGGCGCGGTAAAGGTCATGGTCGGCGTTGGCGTGGGTGTCATCGTCGGCGTGCTGGTCATCGTCGAGGTCGCGGTAGTCGTCGCCGTCGGCGTCATGGTCGCGGTCGGCGTTGGAGTGGCCGTCGGGGTCTGCGATGCCGAGTTGGTCGAGGTCGGGGTCATGGTCGCGGTCGGCGTCTTGGTCGGCAGGATGTTGCCGAACTCGAACGCGCCGACGTCGCATGCCGGGCTGATGCTCCCGATATCCTCGCGATCCGGCCGCGTGGTCCCGCGCTGATCGGTCGGCGGGCAAGTATTACTTCCAGTTGAAATCGCGTCGATGGCCGGACTGTTTGATTGCAATCCGATAGTCAAGGTCGGGCCGCCGTTATCCTTCAAGCCCGCAGGATCGAGCAGCGGGTTGACATTGTCGCCGATGGTATGTCCGGAAGCGCTGTTATGGGTTCCGAACCCGCAGGATGCGTCGCTGGAGATGTTGCCGGCGCCGCCCACCGCCGTGAGCGTTCCAGCGCAGTTGCTGGTGGTGTTCGCACTCAAGATGGTGTTAGTGACCGAGAACGTCGCAGTCGAGGCGTTATTAACTCCGCCACCGAAGCTCCCGCCAGCGGCCGAATTGCTCGCCAGGGTAGAGTTCTTGACCGACGCCACCGCCGAACCGAAGGTAACTATCGCACCGCCCGAATACGCCGCGCTGTTGCCCGAGAAGGTCGAATTGGTGACGTTCAGGGTGGTGGAATTCGAAGACAAAGTGTTGTCCGCGTAGATTGCGCCGCCGTTACTGGCTGCCGTGTTGGTGGAAAAGGTGCTGCCGGTAATAATGGTGGTGCCGCCGTTGGTGAAGATGGCCGCGCCGCCATTATCTGCCGCTACCGTTGCACCCCGGGTATTACCGGAGAAGGTGCTCTTGCTGCTGTTCAGTGCTTGGACGCCGGTGCCGCTGTTGAAAATCGCGCCGCCCTCTTCGACCGCTGCATTGTTGGAAAAGGTTACATTGTTGGTCGTCAGTTGGCCGGCATTGGCGACGCCGCCACCGTTGGTCGCAGACCCGTTGGCAACCGTCAGATTGCTCAGGCTCAAGGTCCCGGTCGAAGCCACCGAGAATAACTGTTGCGTCCCGCCGCCATCTACGGTGATGCTTTGGTTCCTGCCGTTTATACTGGCGGTTCCGGTGATGGCGGGGAGCGGGGTCAGGGGCGAGATGGTGCCATTGACGCTGAAGATGATCAGCGTTCTCCCGTCAGACGCGCAGTCGCCGCTGGTGGTATCGGTGCCGCTGAGCGCATTGTTGATTGCCTCGCGCAAGGTACACAGCCCATCGCCCGAGATGACGTTGTCCTCCAGCGTGTTGACTACGATGGGCGAGGCCTCAAATGCGCCGATGTCGCATGCGAAATTCGGGGCATCGCCCGGATCAGCACGCATAAAACCGCGCTGATCGGTTAGCGGGCACAAAGCGATCGGAATCGCATCGATGGCGTAGCTGGGAAAGCCGAGCCCGATAGTCTCGGTGGGTCCGCCGTTATTGGCGAGTGCGGGATCGAGATTGAGGTTCGTATCCAAGACACTGTCGCCGATGGTCTTGCCGTTGGCGGCCGTCTCGGTCCCGAAACTGCACGAGGCATCATCGGAAATGTTGTAGCCGGCGTTTATGATAGGCCCGCCGCAGTTTCCCCCGGAGTTACCGGCCAAAATACTGCTGCTGGCGGTAAAGGTGCCGCCGCCGTAGTTGAAGATCCCGCCGGCGTCCGCGCTCGCGGTGTTGTTGGAGAAGGTACTGTTGGTAATGCTCGACATGCCGCCGTAGTTGAAGATCGCACCGGCGTCATCGCTCGCATTGTTGAGCGTGAAAGTACTGTTGAGCACTGCCAGGGTCCCAGCGGTGTCATTGAAAATACCGCCGCCATTGGCGGCCGCGTTCTCGAGGAAGGTGCTGCCGGTTACGATCCCGATGCCATCGTTATAGATGGCGCCCCCACTAGCACTCGCGCCGCTGGCCAAAAAGGTGCAATCGGCGACGGTCAGCGTTCCACTGAGGTTAGCGACCCCGCCACCGTCGGACCCGGAGCCGTGAGCGAGCGTCAGATTGGCTAACCCCAGGGTCGAACCGCTGTCCACAACCAATATTTCCACAGCAGAGCCGCCATCAACGGTGATTTTTTGGGTCGTCCCATCGATGGTCAGACTTTCGCCGGTACTATTGACTATCGGGGGCAGCGTAGCGCCCAGCGTGATGGTCGCGTTGCTGATGCTGAACTGAATGACGTCGTCGCCGGTTCCGGGAGTGCAGGTCGTGCCCGCATCGGCCGTATGGTTGTTGGCGCTGTCGATTGCGGCGCGCAAGCTGCACTCGCCAGAGTTGGTCATGTCGTTATTGACGTCGACGGTGATCACCGTGGGACTGGCCTTCAGGTTCGACACCAGCAGCCCAAGGGCCACGGTCGAGATAACCGCGATGATGCCGATCAGGAACTTTACCGAGGTGCGCGCCGATGAGAATCCCTTGAGTCCGGAGACTGCTACACTGGCGAGACGGCCGAAAAATCGACGAAGTCCGAAGTTCTTCACGATCCCTCCCCAAACACCGCGCCGACGGTGCCCTCCCAGGCGAAGCCGGCTCAGGCTATGTGCAACATCAACGGCAACGACGAACTACGGGATGCCCGAACGAGGGAAACCCTCAACCCAAAGTGGCGACATCCACCCGGACCGCATTTGGTAAGCTTGCTGGTATCAAAGCGTCTGGCGAAATTCAACCCAAATGACCTCCCCAACAGATTTACTCATTTTTTCGCGCACTTTTTAGCCGTCGATGCGCGAGGACGATCTCGTTGAGTATTTCAGAAACAAAACGGCCCGAGGCATTCGCAGCCTCGAACCGTTCGCTCGGCTGATGGTCCAGGTGGTTTAGGGCCTGGCAATCGGCAGGCCTGCCTGCGCGCTCACCACACACCACGCTTCTACAACCAAGTCGAAGCCGCATTGTAGGTCGGCGATGGATTGCCCATAAACGGCGCCGCGCAGTCCCGGTATAAGAAGCCGGTTCGCTCGCTCCCGCGATCCTTCAGTAACAGCGCCATGAGGTGATGAAGCTGCTGATGTTGTCATGCCGGATGACGTTCCATCCCGAACGCCGATCATGGTTGGTCCCGCCGCCATCGTAGATGATGCGCAAAGGGACTGCGGCACCGCCGCCGGTGGTTTGTGGCGCGACGCGATCTTCACTCATCCGACCATGTCCAAGGGGCTCAACGAACTACTCGCGAGCGTCCCCATGACGCGCAGGAGAATCGACAATCGTAGCCGGCTCTCGATGAGCGATGCGCGCTTTGATATGCAAGAGCACAATGGCAAGTGAGACATCGGCAATCGTTTCGCGCGCATCGACTGTAGGCGAGGCCAAGGCGCTCCTCGATCGCGAGGGCATTTGCGTGATCGAGGATGTCCTCGATGCGGCGGGTCTCGCGCGGGTGAGAAAGGCGCTGCTCGATGGGGTCAGGCATGATGAGCGCGCGGGCGTGCCGGTGCGCGGATTTCCCTTCGATCCGGATACGCACAACATCCGCGTCTTCGATCTCATTGGCAAGGATCCGGTGTTCGCCGAGTTGGTCGAGCATCCGATTGCGATTGAGTTGGTTCGTCACGTCATCGGCGCGCCGTTCTCGCTTTCCAACTTCAGCGCGAATGTGACCGCGCCCGGTTCCGGCGCGATGGGCATGCACGCGGATCAAGGCTACATCCCCGCGCCATGGCCGCCCTACGCGTTTGCCATCAACATCGCGTGGGCGCTCGACGATTTCACCGAGGCCAACGGCGCGACTCGCTTCGTGCCTGGATCGCATAAGAAGGATCACGGCCCCGACCTGGCCGATGCTGCGAAAACCGTCCCCATCGAATCTCGCGCGGGCAGCATCTTCGTGATGGACGGGCGAATGTGGCATCAGACGGGCGTCAATCGCACCGAGAATCAGACGCGTGCGGGACTTTTTGCTTACTATGTGCGGCCGTTCATCCGCCCGCAGTGGAATTGGAATATGACGATTACGCCGGAACAGCTCGCGCGAATGAGCCCGCTGATGCGCGAGATGTTGGGCTTCGGCAGCAACGTCACCAGCTCGCTAGAGTCGCTGTATCTGAAGCGCGGCACGAAGGTGGTGGCCTGATATCGAGAATTCAGTCTTAAAAAAGCGGAGGTTTTAGAAGCCTTCCGCCGCAGCTTGCAGCCGTTCATCGGCGGTCACCAGCTCCAGATTGCCAATGCGCTGACGAGCAAGTACGAAAGTCGCCAAATGAAGTGCATCGAGGGTTCGCAACAGCTTGGTCGGCGCGACCCGCCGTGCCGCTTCGCATACTGCCGGGGTAAGTTCCCATAGGTCGCAACGCGCCCATAGCGACTCGATCTCTCGTTCCGCATCCGCCAACTTCGTTTCGCTAAGGTGGCCGATTTGGCGTAGCCGTTGGATCGCGCGAGACGCTTCCACGATGGAGGGTCGAGAAGTCAACAAGACTTCCGCCGCTCGGATTCTGCCTTCTATACCAGGACTGGTGCCACCTCAAGTATGGTGCGCAACACCGCGGACGTATCGAGATATAACGCCGGCATCACAACCTCACCGATCGCTGCGTACCTGGTTGAGAAGCTCGGCCGCCGTTCCCGGTGCGAGGCCCATCCCCGCAACCTTCCAAGTCCATTTCCCCTTGGGCAGTCCGGCGCGAGTTATATCGCCGCGCTCCGCAAGCGAATCCAGCAACTCTTTGATGCTATCCTGATGACGCGGCGCCCTGCGCACTGCCGGACGAAGTTCGGCGATTACTTTCTCGCGATCTGTGACTAAAATCGTTTCCCCGGCACGAACGTGTCGCAGGTATTCCGAGAGCCTCGCCTTCAGTTGTTTGACTCCGACCGCCTTCATCACGGTTCTACGGTAGTTACCAGTGACTACCAGATCAATGTTGCCGGCGATAAGTCCTCAATAGATACGTGGAATGTTTCGCTGGTAAAACTGCAGTGCTTTGAGGGACAATCCGCTTTCGTCCCTACGAAACACCGCGACGAGCCATCGCGCCCGACGCGCGAGGGAACAAATTCGCTTTCAATGGAGGATCAATCGTGAGCTGGGATTTTGAAACTGAACCGGAGTTCCAAAAGGAACTCGACTGGATCGATAAATTCGTCCGCGAGGAAGTCGAGCCGCTGCAGTACGTCCTGACCTGTCATCCTTATGATGTCCGCAACGCGACCCGCAACAAACTCGTGCGTCCGCTGCAGGCCGAAGTGAAGAAGCGCAAGCTGTGGGCCTGCCATCTGGGTCCCGATCTCGGCGGCCCCGGCTACGGCCAGGTCAAGCTCGGCTTGATGAATGAGATCCTCGGCGGCGTCACTTACGCGCCGATCGTGTTCGGATGCCAGGCGCCCGATTCCGGCAATGCCGAAATCCTCGCGCATTACGGCACGCCGGAGCAGAAGAAGCGCTACCTGCAGCCGCTGCTCGATAACGAAATCGTGTCGGCATTTTCGATGACCGAGCCGCAGGGCGGCGCCGATCCCAAGGTCTTCAAGACCAAGGCCGAGCTGAAGGGCGACAACTGGGTTATCAACGGGCAGAAGTGGTTTTCCTCCAATGCCCACCTCGCATCGTTCCTCATTGTCATGGCGTTGACCGATCCCGACGCGGCCGAATACAAGCGCATGTCGATGTTCATCGTGCCGATCGAAACGCCGGGCGTGAAAATTCTGAAGAACCTGGCCGTGGGCACCCATGAGGGCGAAGGCAGCCACGGGTACATGCAGTACACCGACGTCATCGTGCCCAAGGACCACATGCTCGGACCTCGCGGCGGCGCGTTCGCGGTTGCGCAGACCCGGCTCGGCGGTGGGCGCATCCATCATGCGATGCGCACCATCGGTCAGGTCCGGCGCGCCTTCGACATGATGTGCGAGCGGGCGCTGTCGCGCTTCACCCAGGGCTCGCGGCTGGCCGACAAGCAGATGGTGCAGGAAAAAATCGCCGACTCGTGGATGGAGATCGAGCAGTTCCGTCTGCTGGTGCTGCGCACCGCGTGGAAGATCGATCGCTACAAGGACTACCTGAAGGTCCGCAAGGACATCGCGGCGGTGAAGGCCATCATGCCCAAGGTCTTCCACGATGTCGCCTCGCGCGCGCTCTTCATCCATGGCTCACTAGGCGCGACCAACGAGATGCCGTTCGTCGAGCAGGTCATCCAGAGCTTCCACATGGGACTCGCGGACGGCCCGACCGAGGTCCACAAGATCACCGTCGCGCGACAGATCCTGCGCGAGTACAAGGCGACGGACGATCTGTTCCCGACGCAGCACATTCCGAAGCTGCGCGAGGCGGCGATTAAGAAGTACGGGGCAATGATCGAGCACGAAGTGCGAGCCCAGGCTTAAAGGATCCGAAAGCTGGCTGCCTACCTACACCTTCTCTCCCTACTGGGAGAGACAAGAGTGAGGGCTGGAGAGCCGCGATTCGAAGGGAGCAGCAACTAGCAATGGCATACCAGACGATCCTGTACGATGTCGCGGACAACATCCTGACGATCACGCTCAATCGCCCGGAGAAGCTCAACGCGTTCACCCGCGAGATGATGACCGAGATGATCGACGCGTTCGACAAGGCTGACGCGGATGACAACATCCGCGCGATCATCGTGACGGGATCGGGCCGGGGGTTTTGCGCGGGCGCCGATTTGTCAGCCGGCGGCGCCACCTTCGATCGCACCGCGCAGGCGGGCACAGCGCCAAGCCGCGCGAGCGCGAAGAACGAGGCCGACATCGATTGGAGCGACGAATCGATTCGCGACGGCGGCGGACTGCTGACGCTGCGCATTTTCAAATCGCTGAAACCGGTGATTGCCGCCGTCAACGGGCCCGCCGTTGGCGTCGGCGTCACCATGCAACTCGCGATGGACGTGCGTCTCGCCTCGGATAACGCTCGCTTCGGTTTCGTGTTCGCGCGCCGCGGGCTGGTGCCCGAGGCGGCCTCAAGCTGGTTCCTCACTCGCGCGGTCGGAATTTCGCAGGCGCTCGAATGGACGCTGACTGGCCGCGTATTCCCCGCTCAGGAGGCGCTCGAAGGGCGGCTCATCAAGAAGATCTACAAGCCCGAAGAGCTGATACCCGCCGCCCGCGCACTCGCGCGCGAGATCGCCGACAACACCGCCCAAGTTTCGGTCGCTATGACACGTCAGATGTTATGGCGGATGCTCGGAGCCGACGATCCGATGGAGGCGCACAAGATCGACAGCCGCGCCATTCGCTCACGGGGAGCGTCGGGCGACGCGAAGGAAGGTGTTACATCATTCCTGGAGAAGCGTCCGGCAAAATTCCCCGGCAAGGTGTCGGCCGACATGCCGTCGTTTTTTCCATGGTGGCAGGAAAGAAAATACAGCTGATCGAGATGGAGCTAGACCGAGGGACTCTCGGTCTAGCTCTTTGATTTAGTGACGTCTGATCGCGACCTGCGCGGCAGCCACATTGTAGAGCTGAGGCGTAGGGCTATCCGCTTCTGCCACGTCGCCACGACGGGCCTGATAACTGGCGAAAATCCAGTATGGGTCCGGGTCGGAAATTTGGTTGACGATCGGGACCGTGTTGTCGGGAAATGTTGGACCGGGCGCGTCGAATGCGAAATCGGTCGCGAAGAACACCAGTATCAGGTCACCATCGTCTGTGGTGGTCAGCGCAGGAGCCTTGACCTGATCTTTCGGGCCGGTCATACCGCTGCTGGCATCGACCGGATCAGTCGCCCACACATTGTCCAGCGTGAGGACGACGCCCTGAGCATAAACCGGTTGACTGAATTTCCACTCGGCCGGGCCGTCGTTTGAATCCGCGAAATGGTAGTAGAGCGATTGCCGTGTCGTCGGGCTGATGTCGTCGCGAATGAGTTGCCATCCCGATGGAGGCGTGATGGTCGGTGCCGCGCCACCAAACGTCATCAGGTCCGCGATCAGGAGCTGGCCCGACTGCACCTGAGATGGAGTATTGAGCGCGATGCTCGACACTTCCTGAGGCATTGGCGTTTGAGTCGTGCTGGCTTGGTCCAATGCCATCGGGGTTTGGGTGACCGCAACTACTTTCGCGCCGTCGACCTGAACCCGTTGGCTGTTCAGTGCGGGCGAAGTGCAGGTGAGAAGAATGTCCTGGCTCGAAGCCATCGAGGAGCGCGGAGAGATTGCGGTCGCGGAGAGCAGCACCATGAGAGCCAGACCGATCCGCATGCGACTTGCCATTCGCGATTTGTGCAATACGATTTCCCGAATTTTCGTGGACATATCTGACATCTACCTGTGACTATGACTACTAAAGAAAGCCCTATTGTCTTGCACAAATATAGCAGAGCGTGGACTTGCGTGCGACGAAAAAATCGATCGCCATTCTTATGACCGTAATGGTTCGCGGGCTTGACTTCGAAAAGTCGTTCGGGGACAGATCCTCTTCGAACGCCACAAAACTTCGGAGGCTTTAAAGGCCGATGAGCAACGAGATCGTACCTTTCCGCATCGCGGCAACCGACGCCCAATTGGATGACCTCAAGCGCCGCTTGCGTGAGACCCGATGGCCCGAGCGCGAATGCGTTGACGACTGGACGCAAGGCCTCCCGCTCGCCTACGCCCAGGAGGTCTGCAAGTATTGGCTGGAGAAATACGACTGGCGCGCACGCGAAGCACGCCTCAATCGGTTCGCGCAATTCAAGACGACGATTGACAGCGTCGGAATCCACTTCGTGCATGTCCGCTCGCCTCATGCGGATGCGCTCCCGCTGGTGATGACGCACGGATGGCCCGGCTCGATCGTCGAGTTCCAAAAGGTTATAGAACCGCTGACAAATCCGACCGCGCACGGCGGCGATGCCTCCGATGCGTTCCACATCGTTGCTCCGTCGCTTCCCGGCTATGGCTTTTCCGACAAACCTTTGCGCAATGGATGGAACGTGCAGCGCATCGCGCGCGCATGGGCGGAGTTGATGCCGCGGCTCGGATACAAACGATACGCTGCGCAGGGTGGTGATTGGGGCTCGGCGGTCACCACGATGATCGGCGTTCAGGACCCGGCCAACTGCATCGGTATCCATTTGAACATGCCAATTGTGCGGCCCGATCCCGCAACCGCCAACGACATGACCGAGAAAGAAAAGTCCGCGGTCGCCGGCCTCCAGTATTATAATGATTGGGACTCGGGCTACTCGAAGGAGCAAAGCACGCGTCCTCAGACGGTCGGCTACGGGCTGACGGATTCACCATCCGGCCAGCTCGCTTGGGTATTGGAGAAGTTCTGGGCCTGGACCGATTGCGATGGTCATCCGGAGAACGTGCTGACGCGCGATGAGTTGCTCGACAACGTGATGTTGTATTGGTTGCCCGCCAATGCCGCATCATCGGCGCGATTGTATTGGGAGAGCTTTCGCTCGATGGGGATGGACCCGGTGACGATCCCGGTTGGATGCTCGATTTTCCCCAAGGAAATCTTCCGCACCTCGAAGCGATGGGCGGAGAAGCGGTACTCCAAACTGGTCTACTTCAACGAGCTCACCAAGGGCGGACACTTCGCGGCATTTGAGCAACCGGAAACCTTCGTGCGCGAAGTTCGCAACTGCTTCCGAGTAATGCGATAAACGCCGTGTCCACAGCACATTTTGGATGGAGGGTTATGAAACTCATTTCACGAACAAGCTTATTACCGGCAGTTCTGCTCGCGTTCGTCACCGGATCGGCGTGGGCTCAGTCCGCCACCACGCAGATGAAGGAAGCCGGCAGCTCGGCCGAGAATGCGGTCAGTCACGCCTACCATGGAACCGCGACTGCGGCTGAAGACACCGCTCTGACCGCGAAGGTAAAAACCGCGCTGCACGATGACGCCGCCACCAAAGATTCGACCATCCACGTCACCACCGTTGCAGGAGTGGTCACGTTGCGCGGCAAGGTCGCATCGGGAGAGATTTCCGATAAGGCGCAGGCGGTCGCGCAGAATACCTCGGGCGTCAAGGGCGTTAAGAATAAACTGAGATTCCCGAAGTAACCTCGATGTGCGAGGTCACGCGCCGTATCTTTCCGCGGCGCGGGCTTTAGCTTTCGCAGCCTCTTCGTCGCGGTTCTTCGGAGGTGCGGCGGTTTCGAGCGAGCGCAGAAGCCGCGCGGAGATCGCAGCTATGTCATCCACCGCGCCGAAGAATGATGCTTCGTTGGCCTTCGAAGGTTTGTTGAACCCGCTGATTTTCCTCACGAACTGAAGCGAGGCGGCACGAATCTCTTCGTCATTGACCGGGGGCTCGAAGTTGAAAAGCGTTCTGATGTTCCTGCACATCGGCGACGACCTCCGTCACAGGATCAGTTTTACTATGCCGGGTCCGATCCGCGCGAGAAGACGCGCACATCGACGTTCAACCCCTGAAAATCCGCGGGTGTACCTGTCCATCTGCCCGCGATCGGAATCGCTTGAGTCGGATCGCGAACGACCGCGACCCGGATCAAATCGCGATTGCCCACGATGCCATTGGTCGGATCGAATTCCATCCAGCCTGAACCCGGCAGGTAGACCTGCATCCAGGCATGCGTCGCGCCACCCCCGATGTTTCCGGCGTTGTCAGTAGCCGGAGAGTAGAGATAGCCGCTGACGAAGCGCGCGGCGAGGCCGAGCGAACGGACCGCTTCCATCATCAATAGCGCGAAGTCGCGGCAAGTGCCGCTCTTCGTCTGCAAGGTATGCGTCGGAGCCTGACACCCTTCCTCCATGCGCGCCGCATATTGAAAACCCTGCCCCTTGATCGATTGCGTCATCGCCGTGAGCATCGCGAGCGTGTTGGTCTGGCCGTTGGACTGCACAAACCCACGGGCCCACAAATCCACGTGATGCTCGGGGTCGGGATAGTGCCGTTCGATTAGCCGCGTCAGATCGGGAATCTCGTCGGCGGAATAATGGAATGGGTAGGTCTCGGCATAGGGCTCGATCGGACAATCCGGCTCCGAGGTTTCGTAGTGGTCGACGTCGATCTCGCTCTGGATGCGAAGTTCGGACGCGGAATCGTTGAATGACGCCACTGCCACCGAGTTGCCGAAGACATCGTGCAACCATCGCAATCGCGCCGGATGCGGGTTGATCGCGAGGCGCGTGGCCACCAGTCGCAAGTCGTGGCTTCCCTGTGGCCGCAGCATCATTCGATGATCACCGAAAGTGACCGGCTTCGAGTAGCGATATACGGTGGTGTGCTGAACCCTCAGTCGGCGCATGACGCTGGTTTCCGGGGCGCACCGGAATCGTTTGTACACATGATGGTCATCGGACGCTTTGAATTCTTCGGACGCATTAATTTGTGACGAAAGCATAGGTGGTTGGCGAAGTACTCGATACTTGGCGTCGGTAAATTTTTTGGCGCACCGCTCCCGCGAGCGTGCGATGATGAGACGACCGCTTCGGCGTCTGGATTCAAGTCCGATGAGGCTCGACGGAGCGGAACAGGCCCCGAAGCATGATTGGCGACAATTTTCAGCGCCTGCCTATATTGGTCATAGCCTTGGAGCTTCAACCCAGAGCGGGATTGGAAGGGAACGTGAGACTTTTTCGTAATGCATCAAACCTCGGCGCTCGAGAGTCCTGATGGCGATTCGAGTCGCGCTGCATCATAAGACCGACTATTTGTACGATCGCATGGTCGAGCTGTCCCCGCAGGTGGTCAGGCTTCGGCCTGCGCCGCATTGCCGGACGCCGATCACGGCGTATTCGCTGAAGATCGAACCGCGCGAGCATTTCATCAATTGGCAACAGGACCCGCAGAGCAACTACCTCGCGCGGATCGTGTTTCCGAAGCCGGTCCATCATTTTTCGGTGGAAGTCGATCTGGTCGCCGAAATTTCGGTCATCAATCCCTTCGATTTCTTCCTGGAACCATATGCTGAGAATTGGCCCTTTCACTATACCGATGATCTCCGCAAGGAGCTGACGCCGTTCCTTTTCGTCGAGCCACCCGGACCGAAGCTGCGCGCCTATTTAAAGGAAATCGACCTCACGCCGAAGCGCTGTGTCGATTTCCTGGTGGGTTTGAATCAGCAACTTCAGCACGCGATTGGATATGTGATTCGGCTTGAACCCGGCATCCAGTCCTGCGAGGAAACCCTGATTCTTCAAAAGGGATCATGCCGCGATACCGCATGGCTGCTGGTCGAGACCCTGCGCAACATCGGCCTCGCGGCGCGTTTTGTGTCGGGGTATCTGATTCAGCTCAAACCCGATGTCAAACCCCTTGAAGGCCCGGTCGGCCCATCGCAGGACTTCACCGATCTGCACGCCTGGGCGGAAGTTTACCTGCCCGGCGCGGGATGGATCGGACTCGATCCCACGTCAGGATTATTCGCGGGCGAGGGTCATATTCCTCTCGCAACCGCGCCCGAGGCATCGTCGGCGGCACCGGTCACCGGCCTGGTCGGACCCTGCGAAGTCGAGTTTCATCATGAAATGAACATCACGCGGATTCATGAAGACCCCCGCGTGACGCTCCCATATACCGACGAGCAATGGAACCGCATCGAAACGCTCGGCTTCCAAATCGATCGCGACATTAGCGCGGGCGATATCCGGCTCACGATGGGCGGAGAGCCGACCTTTGTATCGATCGACGACATGGAGGGCGCCGAGTGGAACATCGCTGCGCTCGGCAAGGAAAAGCGCAAGCTGAGCGAGCAGTTGCTCTGGCGCCTCCATGAGCGCTTCGCACCCGGCGGGCTAATGCACTACGGACAGGGCAAATGGTATCCGGGCGAGCAACTGCCGCGATGGGCATTGAGTTGCTACTGGCGCAAGGACGGCGTGCCGATGTGGCGCGACGAAGAACTCTTCGCGCGTGACGATGCCACCTCCACCTTCGGTCCTGCCGACGCGCAGCGCTTCTCGGAAACTCTGGCGAGCCGGCTCGGCATCGATTCCGGATACGTTAATGCCGCATTCGAGGATCCGGTCTATTATCTGCAGCGCGAGCGACAATTGCCGATCAACGTCGACCCTATCGACAACCGTTTGGAAGACCCGGCCGAGCGCGAACGTATCCGCAAGGTTTTTGAACACGGGCTGGAAACGGCGACGGGCTATGTGCTGCCGCTCCAGCGCGGCATCGGGAAGGATGGGCCGCAATGGCAGACCGGACTCTGGATGCTGCGCGGCCAGCATATTTTCCTGGTGCCGGGAGATTCCGCCCTCGGCCTGCGCCTTCCGCTCAATAGCTTGCCCTGGGTGGCAGCATCGGAAGCGCCGCAATTTTTTCCCGTCGATCCGACGGAGAAATTGCCGCCGCTACCGGAGCCGCAACACATTACACCCGCGGAACCGAAGTTCCAGGCGCGCCGCTTCGGCGATGTGCGCGACAAAAAACCCAAAGTCGGTGAATCCGCGCCATGGATAGTCCGCACCGCGCTATGCGTGGAGCCTCGCGATGGGCGTCTTTGCATCTTCATGCCGCCGTTGGAAAAGACCGAGGACTACATCGATTTGGTCACGGCGATCGAGGACACCGCCGCGCACCTTAAAATGCCGGTGGTCATCGAGGGCTATACTCCGCCGACCGATTATCGCATCAACAAATTTTCGGTCACGCCCGACCCCGGCGTTATCGAGGTCAATATCCATCCCGCGCACAACTGGAGCGAGTTGGTTCATCTGACCACCGCGCTCTATGAAGATGCGCGGCAGTCGCGCCTCGGCACCGAGAAATTCATGATTGACGGACGCCATACCGGGACCGGCGGCGGCAACCATTTCGCGATGGGCGCAGCTACGCCATCCGACAGCCCATTCCTGCGTCGTCCTGATCTTCTGCGCAGTATGCTCGGCTATTGGCTCAACCACCCGGCGCTTTCGTATCTTTTTTCCGGGATGTTCATCGGCCCGACCAGCCAGGCGCCACGCATCGATGAAGGCCGCATCGACAATCTCTACGAGCTGGAAATTGCCTTCAACCAGATTCCTAATCCAGGCGGCGCGTATTGTCCGCCGTGGTTGGTAGATAGAATCTTTCGCCACATCCTGGTCGACCTTACGGGCAATACGCATCGCGCCGAGTTCTGCATCGACAAACTCTACTCGCCTGACTCGGCGACCGGACGCCTCGGCCTGCTCGAAATGCGAGGCTTCGAGATGCCGCCCCATGCGCGGATGAGCCTCACTCAACAGTTGCTGGTCCGGGCGCTGGTCGCCTGGTTCTGGCGCGAGCCCTTCCTGCGCGCGCCAATTGAATGGGGCACCCAGCTTCACGATCGTTTCATGCTGCCGTATTACGTGTCTGCCGATTTTCGCGACGTGCTGGATGACTTGAGACGCGCGGGATATCCCTTCGAACACGATTGGTTCGCGCCGCATTTCGAATTTCGGTACCCAGTGTATGGCCGGGTGAACTACGACGGCATCGATATCGAACTGCGCCAGGCGCTCGAGCCGTGGTATGTGCTCGGCGAGGAACCTGCGGGCGGCGCCACCGCGAGATTTGTCGATTCCTCGGTGGAGAGGCTGCAGGTCAAGGTTAACGGCATGACCAGCGATCGTTATGTGATCGCCTGCAATGGGCGGCGGGTGCCGCTGAAAGCGACCGGCGCACGAGGCGAATGGATTGCTGGCGTGCGCTATCGCGCATGGCAACCGCCGTCGTGCCTGCATCCGACGATCCCCGTCCATACGCCGTTGCTGTTCGACCTCTTCGACACCTGGACCGGACGCTCCATCGGCGGATGCACCTATCATGTCTCGCATCCCGGCGGTCGTAGCTACGACACCTTCCCGGTCAACGCCAACGAGGCCGAGGCGCGTCGCGCTGCGCGCTTCCTGGCATTCGGCCATACGGCCGGGCCAATGGCGTTGCCCGCGAATGAGTTCAATCCGCAATTCCCAACTACCCTCGATCTGCGCCGCACGGCATCATTCAAAGGTGGCGACGGTTACTAGAACTTTTTCCGCGCGCATTGTATGTCGCTAGCTGCTTACGAATGGGGCCAGTAAGGGACGATCTGATGAGCCAGGCGGGGAACGCGGCGGCGCGCGAGAAAATCGCGTCCGCGTCGCGATATCAATCGAATCCGGCGTTTTACGACGAGATGCTCACGTCGGACGGGGAGATCCGCCCGCATTGGCAGGCGCTGATGGATTCCATCACCGCGATGGGACCCGAAGGCCTCGCAAGCCGATGGCAGGAAGGGCGCCGCCTGCTGCACGACAACGGCGTCACCTACAATGTCTATGGAGATCCTCGCAGTACTGACCGCCCGTGGCCGCTTGACCCGCTCCCGCTAGTTCTCGAGGAGAAGGAATGGGCCGCGATCGAGGCCGCGATGCGTCAGCGCGCGACCTTGCTCAATGCGCTCCTCGCGGATTTTTATGGACCCCAGCGTCTGTTGCACGAGGATCTCTTTCCGCCGGAGCTGATCTTCCGGCATCCCGGTTTTCTTCGCTCATGCTGCAACGTTCCGGTCCCCGGCGACATCTACCTGCATAATTATTCGGCCGATCTCGCGCGTTCGCCCGATGGGCAATGGTGGGTAATCGCGGACCGCACTCAGACTCCATCGGGCGCGGGATACGCGCTGGAAAATCGTCTCGTATCGCAGCGCGTGCTGCCCGATGTCTTTCGCGCCAATCACGTCCGCCGGCTCGCCGACTTCTTTCAGTCTTATCGCGAGGCGCTGCGCAACCTCGTCCCGCATCATCACGACAACCCCCGCATCGTCCTGCTGACTCCGGGGCCATACAACGAAACCTACTTCGAGCACGCGTTTCTTGCGCGCTACCTCGGCTACACGCTGGTCGAAGGCGGCGATTTGACGGTGCGCGACAACGCAGTCTTCCTCAAGACGCTGGGCGGATTGCTTCCCGTCGATCTCATCATGCGCCGCCAGGACGACAGCTTCTGCGACCCCCTCGAATTGCGCGAAGACTCAGTGCTGGGCGTGCCGGGCCTGGTGCAGGCTGTTCGCGCGGGCAACGTCGCGGTCGCCAACGCGCTCGGCTCCGGTCTGCTCGAATCCCCCGCTACCGCGGCCTTCCTGCCGAGTCTCTGTAAGCATCTCCTCGGCGAAGAACTAAAGATGCCGACCGTGGCTACATGGTGGTGCGGCGAGAAGGAGCCTCTCGCTCATGTGCTGGAAAAACTCGACCATCTGGTAGTCAAGCAGACCTTCGGCAGTTCGCGACGCCTTCCCATCTTCGGGCCGAAGCTATCGGCGGCTGCGCGCGAAAAGTTACGCGAGGAAATCCGTCTCGCTCCCGCCGATTATGTCGCGCAGGAGCAGGTATCGCTTTCGCTGGTCCCGGTCTGGCAGGAAGGCGGCGGCCTCACGCCGCGGCACATGGTGCTGCGCGTCTACGTGATCGCATCCGAGGGCTCCTTCGCGGTGATGCCGGGCGGACTGACGCGCATCACCTCATCGCTCGATAGCCTCGTCGCCTCGATGCAGCATGGCGGCGGAAGCAAAGACACTTGGGTGATGGCGAGCGGGCCGGTATCGCAAACCACCTTGCTGACATCCCCATCGTCGTCGCTGGAGGTGAGCCGCGCGACGTTCGACCTGCCGAGTCGTGTCGCCGACAATCTTTTCTGGCTCGGCCGCTATGCCGAACGCGTCGAATCCGCAGTGCGCGTCTCGCGCGCAATCCTGACGCGGCTATATCAGGAATCCGATCCCGAAACTGCCGCTGGCCTCGAGGCCGGCGTGAGAGTATTGGCAGCGCTCGGCCATCTACCGCTACGGTTGACAGATAGTCGCCATGAAAACGGAAGCGGGAACCGCGACGCAACGATCGAGCGCGAGATGCTCGCCGTCATCTATGATTCCGAGGACAAAAGCTCCCTTGGATGGACCCTCAACCAACTCCGCCGCGTTGCATGGCTCCTGCGGGATCGCTTCTCAGCCGACGCATGGCGCATCCTCAACCGATTCGACAAACAGTTCGCCTCCCCCCCGCCGATCGAACCATTGCGGATGGGGCGCGCGCTGACCCTCCTCGATGACGCCATCATGACGCTGTCCGCCTTCAGCGGCTTGGTGATGGAGAGCATGACCCGCGGCGACGGATGGCGCTTTCTCGATATCGGCCGGCGCCTCGAACGCGCCCTCCAACTCATCGAGATGCTTCGTCACGGCCTCAATCCCGCCAGCCGCGACGAGGGCGGGGAGCTTCAAACTCTACTCGAGATTGCCGATAGCTCGCTGACCTATCGCTCGCGATATCTCACCTCGATGCGCGCTGACCTGGTGCTCGATCTGCTCCTACTCGACGAGGCCAACCCGCGGTCCGCCGCGTTTCAGCTCGCCCGGCTGCGCGAGCATGTCGAGGGCCTGCCGGATCATTCCGTCAGCGGGCATCACAGCGCCAAATGGCGTGTCGCCGCGGGACTGCTCAGCGCGGTACAGTTGGCTGACGCTCAGGAACTGATCCGTCCCGGCGAGAGCGGCGATTGGGACGGTTTGGAGCGTCTCGTGGCAGAATTGGCGGCGGGGCTGCGCGCGCTTTCCGAAGCTCTTGCCCGCGACTACTTCGAGCACACCATCGCGTCGCAGCAATTGTCCGCGTCATGAGAAGAATACGGCTATAGTAATGCGGATGCGCGTTATTCATCGGACTACCTATTCGTATGGTGAGAACGTTTCCATCTGCCATACCGAAGCGCGGCTGGCTCCTCGCAGCGAGCGCGGCCAAACCTTGTTCGACCACCAACTCGTGATCGAGCCGATGCCGGGCTCTTCGGTCGCGCGTAAAGACTATTTCGGCAACGCGGTTACCACTTTCACCATCGACGAACCGCATGAAGTCCTTCGCGTCACCGCGCGAAGCCTGGTCGAGACTCGCGCCAATGAGGCAATTCATCCAGCGCTGACCCCGCCATGGGAGCAGGTCGGGGAGGTGGTGCGCCGCCACGAGAACGAGCAGACTTTTGACGCCTATCAATTCGTTTTCGAATCGCCGCGCGTGAAGCCGGCCGCGGAATTTGCGAACTATGCGAACCCGTCGTTCCCTGCACAGCGCCCGCTCCTCCAATGCGCGTTGGACCTGTGTCATCGGATCTTCAAGGACTTCAAATACGATCGCGAGGCAACCACGGTTAGAACACCGGTAGCTGAGGCTTTCCATTCACGTGAAGGTGTATGCCAGGACTTTGCGCACGTAATGATCGCGTGCTTGCGTTCCCTCGGACTACCCGCACGCTATGTAAGCGGATACCTGCGCACCGACGATGACGGCATCGGCGCGCATGCCTCGCACGCGTGGCTCTCTATCTATTGCCCCGGCTTCGGATGGCTCGACATCGATCCTACCAATGATGTGCTGCCCGGCACCGGCCACGTGACTCTAGGATGGGGCCGCGATTACTCCGATGTCCCTCCACTCCAGGGGGTCGCTCTGGGCGGCGCCGACCAGGTCATCGCGGTCGAGGTAAGCGTCATCCCCGAAGAGCCAGCCGGCGAAGTGGTGTAGTTCCAGTTCCTGAGCAAATACTTCGGCGAAGCCGACTACGTCTTCGGCGACTTGACTAAGGCCGTACCAGAAGTTGCACAGCTAGCGCAGGTTTCAAACCGGCATTGGGAGCGCAACTTGACCTGTGGGGTGATTTGGTCGATGAGCCATTTGAACGACAAGTTACCGCGACGCTCGCGAAAGGCCTGACCATACTCAAAGAAGACGATTTCAGATTCCGCGGCTTCCAACGACCTCAAGCCACTTGAAGCAGCGGTAGTGAACGGCATAAACGCGAACTTTTGTGAGTCGATTGCGGCTCTAATTGAGGCGACTGGCAAGGTAGAAATCGATTTGGCTCGGGCGACCGTCCGGCCAGTACGAGAATCGGGCCCTTGAGTCTCATTTGGATCTGACGATGGCCGCATCTTGGGCGAGGCGGCAAGACAGTTCAGAGCCCGCGAGCCAGGATTAGAACAAACTTTAGTTGGGTGGGTGATTAGTCTCCGGCGGGGACCAGATGATCCCGAAGGAACTGCTTCTCTAAGTGTTCTACTTGACGGTCAACCGCGTATCGTAACGGCGGTTTTTGGTTCACCTGACTACTCCCTTGTATGCCAGGCTCACGATCAACGAAGAGCAGTCATTTGCGAAGGCGATATTCATCGGGTCGGAAGAGGTTTCGCCTTGCAGAATGTTCACAATTTATCTCTGCTAGCAGAACAAACGTCGGAATAGAAATTTCTCTTGGAAAAGTCTCATTTTATCCTTAACGTGACCTCGCCGGGCGAATAGCCGAGGCTGACCGCGAGCATCACGGCCGCTGCCGCGACCCGATCGCCATCAGGTCCGCGCCGCGCCATCTCATCGAGCAGTGCGATATGGGCGGTGACCGTGGCATCAATGTCGCCGGTGTCGCATCCGTGGGCGTCAGGATCAAACATCGCATCGATGATGGGATTCGAATCGAAGCCATTTTCGAGCAGCGCCTCGACGACCGCCCTGCGCCAGAACTCGCGCGGTTCGACGCGTTCGAAATCGACCATCGCGACCACCCGCTCACGAAAGATTGGGATCAGTTGGCGATACTGGTCGACCGCCCCAAGGTATTCGGCGGTTCCGTTCGCATCGATAAACGCATCGGCGGTGGAATCAGTGCCGTACTCCCCGAGCGATCCTTCGGCGGGATCGAGTGCGATCAGACGGTCGCCGTCCGGCGCGCGTTCGATACCAAGCGGATAGAGGCGGCATGCGAGGGGACGCCCTCGATGCAAGGTACATCGCGCGGCATCGAGGGCGGCGCACATGCCTTCGGGCAGGAAGCGCAAAATAGACCCGCGTCGAATCGTGTAGCGTCGCACCACCTCGCCGGTGCTGAGACCCGCTGCCCGTGCCATGCGCAATACGTCATACGGCGAAAGCGTGATGACCTTGTCATGGCAACATCGCCCGCACTGATTGCATTGATATGAAAATGGGGAGCCGCGATTCATGGTGGAGAGGTAGGATGAGCGATGGTCTTGGGGCCGTCAATTCCCGAGGACGGCTCTTCTGCAGTGCATGGTTGTGCTACGAATAGTGGAGTACCACAGCATGGGAATCTCAATCGAATTTGAACTTCCGGCCAGGATAGCCAAAAAAGGGGGCTGGTTCATTTTATTCCGCCCGCTCCTCGACGTTTTCTCGCAAGGACACACGCGGGAGCAAGCTGAGCGGAACCTCATTGATGCGCTCGCGTCGCTTCTAACCAGTTGCTACGAACGCGGAACGCTCGACGCGGTGCTTCGCGAAGCCGAATTGGTTACCGCAACCGCTCGAAGTATGCCGGACTTTCTGGCAAGGCGGTAATCGCCCTTGCCCTTTCGGAATACGAATCCATCCATCTCAAAGACACCCGGCAACTGCCGCCATGATACGGGTGGAATCCTCACACGGTTGCTAAGAGTCGAGGCTAATTATGGTGTCAACGGCTCATACGAGGCGGCTACCTAAATTGCACCGACTCAGCTAAAGTCGCAAAGAAACCGCACATTCACGGAGCATCTCTAACCGATGGATTTTCAATACAGCCCTGAACAGGAAGCATATCGCGCCAAGGTGCGCGCGTGGCTCGAAGCCAATCAGCCCGGCAAACTCGAATCCTCCGATGCCGACAGTATGGGTGGCGACGATCGCCAATGGAAACGGCTGAAGGAATGGCATAAGCGCCTCTACCAGGGCGGATGGATGGGGTTGACCTGGCCTAAAGAATACGGCGGACAGAAGGCGACCTTCATCGAGCAGGTCATCTTCCAGCAGGAGTTGGGGCGGCTCAACCTGCCGTTCGGATGCAACGTCCTCGGCGTCATCATGACCGGTCCCGCGCTGATGCAATGGGGGACTGACGAGCAGAAGAAACGCTACCTCGAGCCGATCATCTCGGGCGAGGAAATCTGGTGCGAGGGAATGTCGGAACCCGGCGCCGGCTCCGATCTGGCAAACATCCAGATGCGTGCGGTGCTCGACGGCGACAACTTCGTCGTCAACGGCCAGAAGGTCTGGACCACCGTGGCGCATCGCGCTGATTTTTGTCAGCTCTTCGTGCGAACCGATCCCGAGGTGCCCAAGCATAAGGGGATGAGCGCGCTGCTGGTTGATATGAAGGCACCGGGCGTCGTCGTGAAACCGCTCAAGCAAATCAGTGGCGATGCCGAATTCAACGAAATCTTCTTCGAGGATGTTCGCGTGCCGAAGGAGAATCTTCTTGGACCCGTCAACATGGGATGGCAGGTGCTGGTTTCGACGCTGATGCACGAGCGGATCGGAATTGGCGAGACGCTGGGCGGCAGCGAGCAGTTGCTTACGCATATTGTCGACCTCGCGAAGCGCAACCACCTCAACGGTAAACCGGCGCTCGAGGATCCCGCGGTTCGCCAGCAGATCGCGCAATTCGCATGTGAGGTCGCGGCGAAAAAATATAGCGGCATGCGCAGCCTGACCAAGCGCCTCAAGGGCTTGCCTCCGGGCGCGGAAGCCTCGATTTCAAAGATGGTCTCGACTGAGCTGTCGCAGCGGATGGTGAAGTACGCGACCCGCCTCCTCGGCGAGTATGCGCTGCTGGAACGGCGCTCGCCCTTCGCACCCGATGGCGACTGGCTGCGACGAATCCTCGCCAGCGAATCGATGACGATTGCGGGAGGCACCTCGGCGGTACAACGCAACATGATCGGGGAGCGCATCCTGGGGCTGCCGAAGGGATAATTTTCGGGAAAAGAATTCGACGGAGGGCGACCCGAGTCGCCCTCTTTTTTTCGGCCTTGCAGGGGGGCATGTTGGTTGCCCTCATCTGCGCAAAATCCCGCATCGGGATCGCAGCGCTCGTATTTACGGACAAATTTGTCGAATTTCTGATAGTTAGATTTTCTCGGACGCTTCAAAACGAAATGCGTCCAAATGCTCGGGAGGTTATCGTCTCATGGGTGGGAAACTAACCGGCCGTCGCGTGCTCTACTCGTTCATCGCAGTAGCGGCGCTGACGCCATTTTTTTGCGCATCGATCGCGTTCGCTGCCGATGCATCACCGCAAGTCAGTGGCGCCGATGTCTCCTGGCTCCTGACTTCTTCGGCGCTCGTGCTCATGATGACGATCCCGGGCCTCGCGCTTTTTTATGGGGGGTTGGTGCGGCGCAAGAATGTCTTATCTACGTTGATGCAATGCTTCATTCTTACAAGTGTCATCTCAATCGAATGGGTCCTGTGCGGATACAGCCTCGCTTTTGCGCCAGGTAGCGCCTTTTGCGGTGGATTAGCATGGCTAGGGCTGTCCGGCGTCAGCGCCACCCAGCCTTTCGCCGCCTATTCGCCGACGGTGCCTCATCAAGCATACATGATCTACCAATGTATGTTCGCCGTTATTACGCCTGCGCTCATCGCCGGCGCCATCGCCGAGCGGATGGCCTTCCGCGCCTTCCTCATGTTCACCGTGCTCTGGTCGATTCTCATCTACAACCCGCTCGCGCACTGGGTATGGGGCATCGACGGATGGCTCCATCAGCTCGGCGCGCTCGATTTCGCGGGCGGCACCGTCGTCCACATCTCGTCGGGCACCGCGGCCCTGGTCGCCGCCATCTTTCTCGGCAAGCGGATGGGATATGGGCGCGAGCACATGCCGCCGCACAATGTCGTCCTCAGCGTGACCGGCGCGGGACTGCTCTGGGTAGGATGGTTCGGCTTCAACGCCGGCAGCGCACTGGCCGCCAATGGTCTCGCGGTGTCGGCCTTCGTCGCGACGCATCTTGGCGCTGCGGCGGCGGCGCTCGGATGGATGGGCGCCGAATGGGCCGCGACCGGCAAACCCACCGTCCTCGGTGCGGCGAGCGGCGCGGTCGCAGGCTTGGTCGCCATCACGCCCGGATCAGGATTCATTGGGCCAGTTCCGGCGATCATCATTGGGCTCGCGGCCGGCGCGATTTGTTTTTCGGCCGTGCGGATGAAGGTGCGGTTCGGATATGATGACGCGCTCGACGTGGTCGGAGTTCATGCGGTGGGCGGAATTTTCGGCGCGCTCGCGACGGGACTCTTTGCCAGCGCCCTGGTGAATCCTGCCGGCGCAAATGGGCTTTTCTATGGAAACCCGCGCCAGCTCGGCATCCAGGCCGTGGGCGTCATCGCGACCATCGCTTTCTCGGCGATCGGGAGTTCGATTCTGCTCAAGCTCACCGATGCGGTGGTTGGACTGCGCGTCAACGAGGATGAAGAACACATGGGCCTCGATTTGAGCCAGCACAACGAGAGCGCCTACGCGGTGGAGGGCTGAGGAGGTAGCAAGGGTGGCGCGTGCGCCGAGGGCGCCCGCGCATCGAGGATTCAGGAGAAGGATGGCACTCCGGTCGCAAAGACAAAGAGCGACCGTCGCGCCATCCCCCCATCCTCATCGCCACCTACGCTGTGCGCTAGCCCTCTCTTTTCCTCCCGCACGCTTCCTCCTGTTGTCATCCCGAGCGAGGACGCCGAGTCGAGACCCGCCGCGCTACGATTCTCCGTTCTTGCGATCTGACGAAGTATTGTCAGCGACAGATCAGCGAGAAGTGGATTTTGTGGGTAGTCCGCTGTAGCCTTACGAAGAGTCTTCAAAAGGAAAAAAGCCTAACGGCGACGTTTTGGTTAAAGCGAAAGATCATCTGTCACTCGTGAACAATACTTAAGGATGAGCGCGCCAAATTTAAAGCTTAACGAAGCTCAGAAGATCGGTGTCGAACACTTGCGCTTTGACAACGGTAATCCGCGCTATAGCGGCGAACATCTCAAAGGAGATGTTGAGATCATCCGTTATCTCGCAGACACCGCTGATATGACCGAGTTGCTGCAGTCGATCAGCGCCAACGGATATATCGATATAGAACCGCTGGTGGTTATGCGCTCCGGCGCGAGTTACACGGTTCTCGAAGGCAACCGGCGCCTTGCGGCGCTCAAACTTCTTCGAGATCCGAAGCTGGTGCGCGAATGCGGGATTACGGTGCCCGAAATGAGCAATGATTTGCGAGAGACATTAAGAGAAGTAACCGTTTATCCAGTTAAGAACAGAGAGGGAGCTCGCAACTTCATCGGCTTTAAGCACATCAACGGACCCCACCGCTGGGATTCTTTTGCAAAGGCTCGTTTTGCTGCGGACTGGTATCGCGTGGAGCGAGTGCATGGCACGACGTTACGTGAGATAGCTCGCCGGATGGGCGACGGCCACGACACCATCAAACGCATGGTGGCTGGAATGAACGTTCTCGACCAGGCACGAGCGTCAGGCGTTTTCGATCCCGAGGATCGTTTCCCGGGAAGGCAGTTCGCGTTTTCTCATTTGTATACGGCGCTGACGCGGCCGGGATTTCGAAGCTTTCTAGGGCTCGCGGAAGATTGGCGATCTTCGGATCCAGAACAGAATCCGGTATCCAAAAAAAATCTAGCCAATCTGAAATTGGTAACGACTTGGCTCTACGGTTCCAAAGAAGACAATGTCCGTCCCGTCGTTGTCTCGCAAAATCCGCACGTCAAACAGCTCGGAGATGTTCTAGCCCACCCCAAGGCTCGAGCCATTCTGGTCAATACCGGCGACCTAGCTGCCGCCTATTCAGAGATTGACACCCCAGATTTACAGTTCGAGAGAAGTCTCGTCGAAGCTCACCAGCACACCGAAAACGCCCTCAGAAAGGTAACAGCATTTGACGGTGCTGATGAAACATTAGTCCAAGTGTCAAGTGAGCTCGCCAAAAACGCGGCACTGATAAAAACCGTGATGACCGATAAGCGAGATCAGCTTGTATCCGAGCCGGCGCACAAGTTCAAAAGAAGAAGAGATGAGTGCTGAGCTGCCCACCGAGGCAACGCTGTCAGCGATCGATGTCGACGCTTCCCCATCACTCATGGCAGACTGGCTGGAATTGCGTGCGTTCATGTCTCTCTCGGGTCGAGCACAGATCAGCGACCTGCAAAGCCAGCAAGACTTGGAGAGAGACTACGAAAGCACAGATATTTCCGAGGAGCAGGAAGAGCTCGAGGATCTTGCTGCTAGGGTAACAGCAGCCATTGAACACAGAACAGCGGTACTTGAAGGAGCTTATCCTTTTACCATCTCGGATGATGGACGCGTAGTTCATATTAGCGATCCGGAAAACTGGGGAGTCGGGGAAGTCGTCTATCTTTTTAGTCTAATCCTAGCGCACTCTCCCAAGAGTGAGATCGTCCCACGCGAGTTGGCCCCAACAGATCCTGAATTGATTTCTGCTAGGGACGTTTTCCAGATTTGTGCAACGCTTGCGGCCGCAGGACAGTGCGGAGGGCCCGCCTTCTCGTTAGGGTGGCCTCGACCCGACAGCAGCGCGTTCCTAGAAAAACTGCGGGAAATATGGCGCGTGTTCGGTGATGGAACTCCCGTTGCGGCACCCCGACCAGGAAGCCCAACGAAGGTAAAGGATGAGGGGATAGACGTCGTAGCTTGGTGTCACCAGCCGGACGGTCAGGCGCGGACTATGTACGTACTTGGACAAGTGGCGTCGGGAAATGACTGGCAAGGGAAAAGCGTAAAAGACAGCATTGATGTGTTCCATGGTGAATGGTTTCAAACGCACCCCGCCTCTCCGCCAATCCCGGCAATATTTATACCCTTTATGGTCGAAGACGTCCTCATGCAGCGTCACACCAGAAGATTCGGCCACGTGCTACATCGGGGCAGGCTCCCCCGTCTGGCCGCAAAAGCCCCTGAGTTGGCCAAGGCGGGAACCGGACCAATCGAGCGACTCGATGAAGTAGCCAAAATTGGAGATTGGCTACGAGCGCACAGGCACCGGCTGTTGGCGATCGAGGCACAATGAGACATCGGTTCCATGCTATCTGTCCATATTTCGCGATGTTTCCAGAAACATTCGTGCGAAAATATCTAATTTGGTCGAAGCCGAACGATGTCGTTTTTGACCCTTTCAGCGGTCGAGGCACAACGGCTTTTGAGAGCCTGCTGAACGGAAGATTGGCTGCCGGTTGCGATACCAACCCGGTCGCCGTTTGCGTGTCAAACGCTAAGTCTAACCCGCCGACCCTGAATGAAGCGCTCGACCGCCTAGCTGAGATCCAGGCGTTGCCTTCAAGCACGGAAAACCAGGTCCGCGATTCACCATTCTTCAACGCCTGCTTCCACCCTCAGACTCTACAACAGCTATTACATCTTCGACGCCATCTGAATTGGAAAACGCGTCGCGCTGATCGCTTTGTCGCAGCAGTGGCCCTTGGGTGTCTTCACGGCGAGAGCCATCGAAGCAAGCGTTATTTCAGCAGCCGAATGCCGCGAACCATTAGCACGAAGCCCGAATATTCTCTGCGTTGGTGGAAACAGTGGGGTTACCTACCTCCTGAACGCAATGCATACGACATTCTGCGTCAGCAAATTCTATATAGATTCGCCTCGCAACCAGCGCCGATTAGAGGTCGTATCGCTCACGGTGATGCTCGAAACGCGTTGCGTTTTTTTCCCAAGCTAAGAGAGAGCGTCTCATTGGTGATAACTTCGCCGCCATATTTGGACACGACAAATTTTCACGAAGACCAGTGGTTGCGCATTTGGTTCCTTGGGGGCCCTCCCCATCCTTCCGCGGTCCGGAAGGGCGATGACAGACACACAAGTATTGAGAGCTATTGGCTCTTCTTGGAAGAGAGCTGGAAAGGCATGGCTGGACTGCTCCGAAGGCACGCGCACATAGTCCTGCGAGTCGGTGGCAAAAAACTAGATTGCGAAACTACTCTAAGGGGATTGAAAGTTACTTTGGAAAGGGGTCTGGCGCGCCCGGTAGAGCTAGTAGAGCAACGAACGACCAAGATCTTAGGAGGGCAACGCCGCTCCTTTCGTCCGAATGCGGAAGGCACCAAAGTCGAGCACGATTTCCACTTCGTTCTTTCATAGGAAACAGGTCATCCGAGCTCACTTGTAAAGGAGAATCCTCTCAACTCTCCAGCCGGGGCTCGGGCCGAACGTTCCAGAAGTGGCGCAGGAGAAATGGAGGCGGCGAGTGGGGATTGACCCCCTGAATGCAGGGCCTGCGACCTACCCCTTAACGCCTGGGTACGCGGCCGGCGAAATCATCAGAACCGTGGATGTCCCCATGAAAAAAGAATTTGCCCCGGTAACTCCCGGCGAGATGCTCAAGGAACAACTCCTCTCCGAGTATGGGCTGTCACAGAATCAGCTCGCGAAGGCGATCGCGATTTCGCCGAATCGCATCACTGAAATCGTAAACAACCCGGCGCCGGATATCGGCGGACACCGCGCTACGTTTGAGGCTCTACTTCGGCAACAGCGCGGAGTTCTGGATGAACCTCCAGGGCCATTATGATCTCAAGATGGCGCGCAGGAATCTGAAGCCATCGGTGGCGGCCAAGATCAGATCATTCTGCCGCAAGTGTCGAGGCTTGAATCGATCAGAGCTTCAGGAGTAAGGCATCAACCACGAGGAAAGAGTTATGGCCTACGATGGATACAAACTGCTCAAGTACGCTCGCGAGGGTAAGATCGTCACCGCAACGGTCGACGCTCCGCCCATCAACATCATAACTCTTGAGCTCTACGCCGAACTCAGTCGCATGTCGCGCGAGGTCGAGGCGGACCAGGACTGCCTGGTCTTCATTCTGAAGAGCGCGAATCCGGATTTTTTCCTCGCGCACTTCGACGTCAGCGCGATCCTGCAATTCCCGATCGACCAGCCCGCAAGCCGCGAACCCTCAATCAGTAACGAGTATCACGAGATGTGCAACCGCATGAGCACGATGGACAAGGTGACCATCGCGCAAATCGAGGGGCGGGTCGGCGGCGGTGGCAGCGAGTTCTCGATGGGATTCGACATGCGCTTTGGCGTGCTCGGCAAGACCAAGATCAACCAGATGGAGGTGCCACTCGGCATTCTCCCCGGTGGAACCGGCACCCAAAAGCTGCCGCGCCTGATCGGACGCAACCGGGCCATCGAGATCATACTGGCCGGCGTTGACATCGCCGCTGATGAGGCGGAGCGCTGGGGCTATCTGAACCGCGCCCTTCCCGCGAGCGAGATCGGACCGTATGTCATGAACCTCGCGCGACGCATCGCCTCGTTCCCGGTCGAGGCGGTGAGGCTCGCGAAGCAGGCCATCAACTCATCGACGAAGCCGCTGGCCGAGGGATTGCAGGACGAAAGTTATCTGTTCCAGCAGCTCATTCGCACCGAGAGCGGCCGGCGCAACATGGAGAAGTTTCTCAAGATCGGCGGACAAACCCGGGAGGGCGAACTGCGCATCGATGAACTGAACCGGAAACTCGGCGAACAGTAAGCGGGACAAGCCTCGAGCTTGTCCCCTGACGCGCTCGAAAGGAGAAGGTCGATGAGCTCAGAGGCCAGGACGAACGCGACGAACAAGCCGATTGCGGTGGTGGTTGGCGCGACTTCCAAGTGGCAGTCCGACGGACGCAACACCTTGCTCGCTCACGGCAAAACGATAGACGACAGGGAGATACCGGTCGGCGCGCGATGGGGCGTGGGCGGCGCGATCGCGCAGAAGTTCGCGCAGGAAGGATTCTTTGTCGTACTGACTACGCGCAAGCAGGGCAACGCAACACCGCTGGCCGACGCGATCCGCAAACAGAACGGCGAATGCATGATCGTCGAGCTGGATCTGGTTTCGCAGGATTCGATCTCGGGCGCATTCGCAACCATCCGGCGCGAAGCCGGAGATCCGGAAGTCCTGGTCTATAACGCCGGATACCTCGAGGGCCGCGATCTCCCGCCTGACAAGGAGTTGCTTGAATATATTCCGGTAGAAATGTTCGATACCGCGCAGCATATCTCGAGCCGCGGACCGTTTCTGGTAGCCAAAGAAGTCCTGCCCCCGATGCGTGCGAAGGGACACGGGTCTTTTCTTATCAGCAACAACGCCGCCTCGCTGCGCGGGCGCAAGAGGATGACCGGGCAGTCGCTCTACTATCCCAGGGTCATGATGCGCACACTTGCGCAGGTGCTAACAGAAGAAACTCGGAGCATGGCGTGCACGTTGCCAACGTGATCATAGACGGCTTAATCGATTCACCGGGGACGCGCGCGCTCCCGATCGCGCAGAAGCGGCCCGAGATCGTCATGAACCCGGTGAAGATCGCCGACGCGTTCTACTATCTCCATACGCAGGATCGCTCGTGCTGGACCCACGAGCTTCAGCTCACGCCATTTCCCACCAAGCCGAGCTACTGACCATTTCAATGATTGAAAGAATTGCGGCAGCCGGTGTTTTCTTTTGGCTCGGTCAATAAGTCGTGACCTAGCGATTCTGCATCGTCTGAAACAGGAAGGGAGCAGCTTCGGCCATCATCTCGCCGATTATCTCGGATAGCGGCTTGCTCGGCAGCGCGAGTTTCTCGGTCAGCACGGTGATGATTTGGAGGTATTTTTCCTTGGTCTCGTTGCTGATGGCGCCCATCCGGATGTCTTCCATCACTTCGATGTAGCGTCGATGCGCATCGTAGATCTGCTTGTCGAGGGGATCGGTAAACTTGTGGCCTCGCGCCATGGGATGCTCCTTAGGGGTCGAACTCCGCTCGAAAAAAGAGCGCTCAACCTCCAGTGACTATAGCAACCGGACCGAATCCTCAGAACCGTGCGCGCGCCGAGATAAACGCGGTGGCGCGCCGAGGACGGCGCGCATCATTCCCAAATCCTCCAGTAGCTCGGCCGGCTTCGACAAATGAGGCGCCAACCCGCCCCGTCAGACGCAGTGTCGCGCATTCGTCGCGCGCGTTGCGCTACAGTCGCGCGACAGACGAATTCGCGGTGTTTCTAAAGCTACTTATGTTTTGCTCTAGCTAACACGCAACTTGGCTCAGTGGTTGCTTTAGTATCGCTTCGTCGAGAGTCATCAGCCTCCACGCTGCGAAGACCCCCTCCCAGCTGGAGCTGATGGCTCTCTGACCCAAAATCTTCAAGTCACCGGGAGCGACCAAACCACCCCCCTGCTCCCCCTACAACCTGGGTCGAGCCCGGTGACTTCCTTCCTTATCGCACCTGTGACATAAAGCCGCGACTCTAATCTGAAACCGTCGGCGGTGGCCGGGATCAGGTTGACGCGCCGGCTGACCGTGCCCGCCTCGCCAATTTCACCGACCTTGGTATTCGTTACCCCGCCTTTTGATGCGCCTCGACGTAAGCTTTCAAAACCGCGTTCCTGCGAGACTGATAGCGCTCGCCGCGAGCCTTGAACCATTCGACGACGTCGCGATCGATCCGCAGTGAAATCGGCACCTTCCGCTCGGGCATCAGGATGGTCGCCGAGTTGAACCATTTTTTGTTGAGTATCGGCGCCGCGTCGGGATCGCTCTTCTCTGCGACCGCAATGTCGCGATCGGTTAGGGCATCGACGCGCGCCCAATCGGTCTTGCCGCGCCGGCGATTACTCGGGTACGCCTCACGATACGCTTTGCGCTCACTGACTTTTGCCCTCCGTGCGGAAATGATTCGTCGGCGCGTACCATGCCTCGGTTCCGTCTTGATGCTCCCGCAGCGAATGTTTCAGGGAAAATGACCGATGCGATTTTCGCGATGGCTGCGATACCAAAATCGCATCGGGTCAACATCGCGATCGCGAGACCCCATTGTGACAGAATGTCTCGTCGAGCTTCCTTGACCTCTTTCACGGAAACTATGACGTTGAAAAATACGCGAAGGGCCGATTTGTGACATCCGCAGAAGTGGACGAATGGGCCGACATCTTAAGAATGGCAATACTGCGTCAAACTGTTCTCTACGTTCGAGGGTATGCAGAGGATAGAAACAAGCTCATGGATCAGATCGACTCTGCAGCATTGGATCATGAACTAGCGGAAGAACTTCGAAAGCTGAGCGAGCCTGAGGCGGCGATTACAGAACGATTCGAGGAGATCGGTGGTGCGTCTTCCTAAGACACCCTCTACCAGAGGGCTTAGAAATTTTGCAGCAATATTCGCGGAGAGCGCCGAAGAAGGATCCAGACAGGAACAGACGCAGAATCCAGAGCTGAGGTCCTCTCCGACCCGTATCGCGGCATTCCGTGCCATCCGGGCATCGGAGTTCGTGGAGTTCGCCGCGCCGGGACCCCTCCCCCAATCGATAGAGGCAGGGGTGTAAAAGACGGCGGGGAGCCGGCTCTCTTGAGAAGACATTTTCGCGCGCATAATCTCCCGTCTGCGATGGACCAGATCGAGATAATCCCCGTCACCAAGCCGCTCGCGGCCTCCATTACGGTGCCGGGATCGAAGAGCATCACCAATCGCGCGCTGCTCATCGCGGCGATGGCGGAAGGGCGCTCGGTCATCGAGAACGTGCTCTTCAGCGACGACACGTTGCGGATGCTCGAGGCCCTCAAGCAGCTCGGTTTTCAAATCGCCATCGAGGAGAATGACAAGCGCGTCAGCGTCAACGGGCTGGGCGGACAGATACCATCGTCGAGCGGCGACCTGATGATTGGCGGCGCGGGGACCGCGATGCGTTTCCTCATCCCGTTTCTCACGCTGGGGCGCGGCAAGTTTCGCATCGATGGCAACAAGCGGATGCGCGAACGGCCCATCGGGCCGCTCCTCGATGCGATGCAGCGCCTTGGCGCATCGGTTTACAGCGAGCGCGACAATCGATGCCCGCCGGTGATCGCCGATTCGCGCAGTGCGTTTCGCGGCGGCGCGACCCATGTTGACGCGCGGATGTCATCGCAATTCGTGTCCGCGATGCTGATCCCGGCGCCGCTATGGCCCGAGGGTTTGCGACTGCAAGTCGCGGGCGACACCGCGCGGCCGTTCGTCGAGATGACGCTGCGCATCATGGAAGCGTGGGGCGTCAAGTGGAATATCGAGAGCGACACCATCACGATTCCGGGCGGGCAGGCCTATCGCGCGCGACGCTTCGCGGTCGAGCCCGACGCTTCGAGCGCGAGCTATTTCGCCGCGGCGGCGGCGCTGTGCGGCGGCACCGTGACACTGAGTGGCCTCAGCTCCAATTCGGTGCAGGGGGACATCGCGTTTCTCACCGTGCTGCAGCAGATGGGCGCGCGGGTGAAATGGAATCAGGATTCGGTCGAAGTGAGCGGAGCGGGCCAGTTGCGCGGCGTCGATGTCGCGATGAACGGGATGCCCGACATGGTTGCGACGCTGGCTGCGATCGCGCCGTTTGCGACTTCAACCACGCGCATCCGCAAGGTGGACTTCATCCGTCATCATGAGAGCGATCGGTTGCGCTCGATCGCAACTGAGCTGCGCCGATTGGGCGCGAGCGTGACCGACCTCGAAGACGGGCTCGAGATACTGCCTTCGCGCCTCACGGGGGCGAGCATCGAGACCTACGATGACCATCGGATTGCGATGGCGTTTGCGGTGGTGGGTCTGAGGATTCCCGGCGTGGCGATTCAGGATCCCTCGTGCGTGTCGAAAACCTTCCCCGACTTTTTCGATGTCCTCGCGAGTCTCCGTGACTAAGATGACGATCCGCGACGCGACAGCGGAGGACCTGCCGGCGATCGTCGCGATCTACAACGGCGCGATTCCGGGGCGGATGGCGACCGCGGATCTCGAGCCGGTCAGCATCGATTCGCGGCGCGCATGGTTCGCCGAGCACTCCTCGAACTCGCGTCCACTGTGGGTCATCGAAGAGGGCGGCGCCATCAAGGCCTGGATCAGCTTCCAATCCTTTTATGGACGCCCTGCCTATCATGCGACGGCGGAACTCAGCGTCTATGTCGCCTCGGATGCGCAGCGCCGCGGCTATGCGCGACTGTTGGTGGCCGAAGCGATGCGGCGCGCGCCGGAGTTCGGTCTGAAAACGCTGCTGGGCTTTATCTTCGGGCACAACGCGCCGAGCCTCGCGCTCTTTCGAGGATTCGGCTTCGAGACGTGGGCGCATCTGCCACGCGTCGCGGAACTCGATGGCATCGAGCGCGATTTAATGATCCTCGGGCGCCGCCTCTAATCAAGACGACGCCTGCGCAGCCTTCACAGCTAGGAAATCTTCTTCGCGGTCTTGTTGCTGAAGGCCGCGATGCGCTCGCGCATGTCAGGACCGACGCCGGGATTCTTGTAAACCTCATACGAAAGGCCTGCGCCGAGTGGCAATCCGTCGGTCTCGATGAGCAGGCGCTTGTTCGCGCGATGGCTGAACCACGAATTCGCGAGGATCATATCCGCCATCGCGCGCAACTCCTTGTCGAAGCTTTCGTCGGGGAAGCAAACATTCGCGAGACCCATAGCCTCGGCCTCGGCGCCGGAGTACGTGCGGCAGGTCAGCATCATCTCGCGTGCCTTCGGAAGTCCGACTCGGCGAGGCAGCCGCTGGCTCATCCCCCAAATCGGTGTGAGGGCCCAACGCGCGTGAGTATCGGCGAACTTTGCCGAGGCGGCCGCGACAATCAGATCGCCGGCCAGCGCGAGCTCGAGCGCGCCGGTGTAGCAATGACCATGGACCGCGGAAATGACCGGCTGTGGCAGATCGGCGAGGCGTTCGACGGTCTCGGACTGGAAGTTCGGGCGCGGCGGACGCTCACCCTTCGCGATATCGGCGAGGTCGTGGCCGGCGGAAAAGCATTTGCCGGCGCCGCGCACGACCACCAGCCCGACGCGGTCGGTTTCCTTCGCGATCGCGTCGATGTGCGCGCGCAGCTCGATGAACATTTCGACATTGATCGAGTTGAGCTTGTCGGGGCGATTGAGCGTGAGCGTCGCGAGCCCATCTTTATCTTCGCGCAGAACCAGACCTGCCATCTTCCTTCCTCCATTCGATGCGCGATGCTAGCACCATGTGCGCCATCTCCCGCAATCGCCGAAAGATCTTTTCCGCGTAGGGGTCGTTCGCGAACGACCCGTAAAATCCTGATAGCGCGATGCGCAACCGAATAAACCTGTTGCAGTGGCGGATCGCGCGCGGTACCTGTTTCATAGGAGCATTGGTGGGGAAGGCGAAAATTTCACACGCGCACGATGACGCCGCAGGTCCGGCGCCCTACTTCGTTTCGGATCAGCGTGACTTTGTCCTCTACCATGGCGACGCACTCGAGGTGCTGCCGCAAATATTTCCCGGGCCCGCCGATGCCTCCGCCGATTTGATCTTCGCGGACCCGCCCTACTTCCTTTCCAACGGCGGGGTCACCTGTCAGTCGGGCAAAATGGTTTCCGTCAACAAGGGCGGATGGGATCGGCTCGAATCGGTCGAGGCGATGCACGCGTTCAATCGCGCATGGCTGAAAGCTTGCCAGTCGGCCCTCAAAGCCCACGGCGTGATTTGGGTGTCGGGCACGCGCCACGTGATTTTTTCGGTCGGCTTCGCGATGCAGGAGCTCGGGTTCAAACTGCTCAACGAAATCACCTGGGAGAAGCCGAATCCGCCGCCGAATCTGAGTTGCCGCTACTTCACTCATTCGACCGAAACAATTTTGTGGGCGGCGCGCGATTCGAAGAGCAAGCACAAGTTCAACTACCAACTGATGCGCAGTCACAATGGCGATCGGCAGATGAAATCGGTGTGGCGATTCACCTCGCCGATCGGCGCTGAAAAAGCCTTCGGTGCGCATCCGACGCAAAAGCCGCTGGCGCTGCTGGAGCGAATCATCCTCGCCTCGAGTGATGCGGGCGACCTGATCGTCGATCCTTTCGTGGGCAGCGGCACCACCGGCATCGCGGCCACGCGCAGTGGACGGCGCTTCATCGGCATCGACACGGAAGCGGAGTTCCTTGACCTCGCCATCAAACGGTACCAAGCGTCGATGACGCAGCAGCAGGAAGCATTGAAGTAGCGATGCGGATGCTGAGGGCGCTCTTTTTCCTTCTGGCAGTCAGCCTGTTAGCGGCCTGCGGCGGGTCGATGCCGAGCACCGACTTGCCCAGCGGACGCGAGGTCGCGCCGGCCCTGGAGTTCCCGGAGCTGCGCGACTATCGCGGCATCGTCGACTGCAAGTTGCGTGGAACCGGTTTCGACCAGGCGAAAATCGCGGAGCTGGCGGTCGCCGCGCAGATCGATTTCGTCTTTCTCGGCGACTATGCGCAAAAAAACTCCACCGATTTCGGCATCGGCGGGTTCACCAGCAACGTGCTGTTCTTTCCCGGCGCGGCGTACAAGGTCGGTACCGATGGCGCGGAAATCGTCGCGCTCAACCTGCAGCATCCGATCGATGAATCCAAGGACCTCATCGGCCAGATTCACGATCAGCACGCGCTCGCACTCGCGGCGAATCTTGCGGCGTTCAGCTCACCCGACCAATACGCGCTCGCGGATGCGGTCGAGATCTACAACCTCGATCGCGCGTGGCATTCGCACAGCCCGCTCGGCCTTTATCTGAAGGGCGTGTTCTTCGGCGCGGACCATTTCTTCGCGAGCCTCGATACGCTGCCCGACGACGTGGAAATCTACGACCGCATCTCGGGCGCACGCGTCGCGCTGGTTGCGGGCGTGGGAGCGGCCCCGAACATGAACGTGATGAGCGCGCATGTCGGCACCTTCGAGCAGATTTTCCAGATTTACACCACGCACATCATCGCGACTGAGCGGCAGACCGATCCGATCCTCGATGCGCTCAAGCACGGCCACGCTTACGTGAGTTTCGATTTTCTCGGCTATGTGCCGAACTTCGCGTTCTACGCGCAGACGGGAGATCGCAAGGTGATGATGGGCGACGAGATCACGATGACTCCCGGTCTAAAACTCAAAGTCGAGATGCCGCTGGACGCCGACAAGGTGGTAATCCTTGGCAACGGCAGCGAATTCGCATCGGGCACGAATGTTTCGAAATTCGAGTTCGAGGTTACCGGCGCGGGTGTCTATCGCATCGAGGCGTATCGCGGCGGGCATCCGTGGATTTACTCGAACCCGATTTACGTGCGCTAGGGGGGCGCGACGTTCAGGAGTCCTTAGCGTCCCTCTCGGATTCAGGCGAAGTGGGATAGCACGTCACCTCAAGATCCGCGTCGTAAGCGTCGATTATTTTCATTGCACTGCGAGGAATGGTCGCGCTGACGGTGAATGTATCGAAGAAAATCGCGAGGTCCACGGTTACGGTACCGTCGGTCGGAAATTTGCTTCGTAGCTCGCTCGGTGGGAACCGGCGATTCAAGTCGTCGAGATGTTCCCGAAGAGGAGCATGCTTCGAAGCCTCCGCATCGAAACGCCAAACCGTCTCTGACCATGGTGAACGGTCCTTCAGGACGTGAGGCTCTCCTTTCGTATGCGACCCGCCCGTAGGAGGCCGCCCCAGTTGCAGCGTCAACTCATCAAGGCTGAGCGAAGAACTGCGCACCAACAACGAGACACTAAAAGTTTTCATTGCCGACTATTGTCCATCGACTTCGACGGGTTACAAAATTGGGTACGGTAATGGCCCCGGTGATTGAAGGCTGTGGAAGAAGAACAGGCAAATCGCTTCGCGGAGGTCTCTCGGCAGCCTCGCTCGGGATGACAGACGAAAGTTGCCGCGTCGCACATTGCTGATGCAATTCTATCCCTCGCCCGATGGGCGAGGTGGCTTGCGAGTCCGCGAGCAAGCTGGAGCGGGACATTGTTCAGCGCGTCCTCGCGCGATTATGGAATTCTGTTCTGGATATTCAAAAGCTTGAATGGGGACAGGGCGGAGCAGAAGCAGAAATTCCTGAGTCGCGCGAGGACGCGCTGAATAAGGTCCCACTCCAGCCCGCTCGCAAAGCCGCGGGGGCTACCTCGCCCTTGGGGCGAGGGTTAAGAATGAGTTCGCGATGATTACTTCAAAGAGCAAGTCAGGGAGTGGCCGGTGGCGGATTCGACGCGCACCATCGCGATGTTACCCGCATCGATGCCAGGTGAGGCGGGGAAGGCTGCAGTCTTGAACTGAGGAGTCTTGCCCGCGAGCATCCCCTCGCCGCGGCGCGCCGTTCCTTCGACCAGCACTGGGAAGGTTTGCCCGATGAGCGCCTGATTGCGCGCGAGCGAGGTCTCCTCTTGCAGCGTGATCACCTCATTGAGGCGGCGCTGCTTCTCGTCCTCGGAAACTGTGTCGCCAAGTTTGAAGGCGCGGGTGTTTTCGCGGATGGAATACTTGAAGGTGTAGGCGCTGTCGTAACTGACCGCGCGCATCACCTCGAGCGTCGCGCGAAAGTCGGAATCGTCCTCGCCATGAAACCCGACGATAATGTCAGTCGACATCGCGAGGCCGGGGATGGCGCGGCGCAGCTTCACGACCAGCGCGAGATACTCCTCGACGTTGTAGCCGCGCTCCATCGCGAGGAGCACACGATCCGATCCCGATTGCAGCGGCAGATGCACGTAGGGCTGCACTTTGGGCTCGGTCGCCATCGCATCGATGACCGAATCGCTCATGTCGCTGGGATGCGGCGAGGTGAAGCGCATCCGCTCGATCCCATCGATGCGCGCGATCATCCGCAACAGCTTGCCGAAGTCGATATCATCGAAACGATAGGCGTTGACTGTCTGTCCGAGCAGCATCACCTCGCGGACACCTTTATCGGCGAGGCCGCGAATCTCGCGCAGCAAATCGTTCGGCGGAACGCTGCGTTCGCGCCCGCGCACGTATGGCACCACGCAAAAGGCGCAGAACTTGTCGCATCCGCGCATCGCCGTGACGTAGGCGCGGACTCCCTCGGCATGCGCCGAGGAAATATCGGCGTAAGTCTCGGCGCGATCGAGGCGCACATCAACCTGAGGATCGAATGATGCCGCGCCGATCATCTCGGGCAAGCGCCGATACGCATCGGGACCGGCAACCAGGTCGAGATACCATGCCTTCTCGACCAGCGCCGCGCGATTGTGCTGCGCCATGCATCCGAGCAGGCCGAGGCGGACTTCGGGCCGCGCGGACTTGAAGCGATAGAGATAGCTGAGGCGGCCGAGCACGCGCTCCTCGGCATGCTCGCGAATGGCGCAGGTGTTGAGCAGGATGACGTCGGCGTCGTCGGGGCGCTCGGCGCTGACGTATCCGGCGCGGCGCAGCACCGCGGTGACCAACTCCGAGTCGGCCACGTTCATTTGACATCCGTAAGTCTCGAGGTAGACCCGCGGCTGATGTGTCTGCTCAGTATTCATTCAATATCCGGGTGAAGCTCGAATCTTAAGCCACGCGGAGAGGTGGAAACAATCGGCTATATCTCCGCTTGCCCGTGAAAATGGCAGTGCTTATTGTTTCGATGGAACCTCGTCATGCCACAACCACGCAAACCATCATTCGAGCGCATGGAAGCATCGTTGCTCGCATGCCCCAAGTGCCGAGTCGCGGTCGCGGTGCGCAAACGCCTGCTGCTCGTTCTCCCCGAAGGCGACAAGTACGAGTATGTGTGCCCTCATTGCGGCTCGACCTGCGGCGACACCATCATCGCCGACACGCCGGGCCGCAAGCTCATTTAATCTCAGCCCATCGTCTGGACGGATTCGGGCGCGATCTCGATAAGAATCCGCGCCTCGCCGGCTTGGCGGAACGGATAGTCGGTGCCCATGTATTTATGCGCGAGCTTGTCGATATGCGCATCGGCGCCGTCTTTGGTGACCTTGGTTACGGTGCCCCGAATCTGCATGTATCGATAAGGATTGGCGGGATCCATTATCGAAAGGGCGACTTTGCGCCCCTCTTGCAGGGTTCGCGACTTGACGCGACCGGACGCGGTATTGATGCGAATGCGGTCGCCGGCCGTATCGAACCATACCGGCGTCACCTGAGGTGACCCATCTTTCATGACAGTGGCGACGGAAGCGAAGGCTTTGGTCTGGTCACTCACGAGGTCGTTAAACTTCTCTGGAATATCTTTCATAAACAACAGCGTAGCTATCGCGCGCAATTATGGCATCAAGTACCGAGGGAAAATTTGACTCTGTCGGCTCCATCAGTTAATAGCCATTAGTGCTGCCTGTACCATTTTGGGACGGAACCGCGCGGGGGTCTTCTCGCATTATTTTTCAGGAGGGTGTGGGAAATGTCGCTTTTTAATTCGAAGGAGCCGGAGAAGAACGCCAAGCCGCAGCCCGCGTCATCTCCGCAAGTGCAGCCTGTCCACTCCGCGCCTGTGCCTCCGCCTGCCGCCGCTGCTGTGGAAGCCAAACCTGCCAACACCAATGGCGTCAGCGCAAAGCCAGCCGCGATCCCGAGCACCAGCAGCGCGGGCGCGTATCTCGATGCAGGTTCGAAGATCAGTGGAAAGCTCAGTTTCGAGACGCCCGCGCGTATCGATGGCCAGGTTGATGGCGAAATCAACGCCAAGGACAGCCTGACGATCGGTGAGAGCGCGGTCGTTGCTGCGCAGATCAAGGCTGATTCCGTGGTCGTCGCGGGCAAAGTGAGCGGTGATATCACCGCAGTGCATCGCATTGAGATTCGTCCCTCGGCGAAGGTGCTGGGCAACATTACCGCGCCAACCCTGGTCATCCATGAGGGCGCGCTGTTCGAGGGCCATTGTGCGATGGCGCCGGAGGCCAATGACGATCGCAAGGTGACCGTCTTCCCGAAGGAAGAGCGCATGGCGCAGGCTGCGGGACAAAAACCGGCCTGAGGATTCATAGACGCCTTCGGCTTTCGCAAAACATCTCCAGTTCTGGTACAACGTCTCCGGCGTTCGCGGAACGCATCAGGCATTCCGCTGCGCGCGAATTAGCATTAGGATGAGGTAGCTCAAAACCCCATTTAGGGGAGTCGTCGAAATATGCACATCCCACCGAATTGGGGAACTTTCTTCACGCTGATTGTTTCCTTTCTCGTTTTTTGGTTTATATTCAGCCGGATATTTTTTCGCCCCTTTCTGGATTTGATGTCCAGGCGGGAAAAGCGCTTCAAGGACCTCAGCGAGCAGACCGAGCAGCTGATTAAAAAGGCCCAGGCCGCCGATGAGGAGCGCGAGCAGCGCATCATGGCGGTTCGGCGCGAAGCGAGCACCAGGCGCGAAGCGCAGCGGCGGGAGGCGGATGCCGAGGCCTCCAAGGTCCTCGAAGCGGCGAAGGCTGACGCGCGCGCAACTTTGGATCGCGCGCATGCGCACATAGAAGAGGAACTTAAGAACGCGCAACGCCAACTCGACGAGATGGGACGCAGCCTCGCCGCGGAACTCGCGCAGCGCGTCCTTGGTCGTCCGTTAAATGGCTCTCAAGGTGGGCGAGCATCGAACTGACTTAACTTGATGAAGTTAAACAGAGACTCAGCATTGTTGTTAACGATGGGCGCGGTAATAGCCGCGCCTTCGTTTGCGTTTGCCGCCGAAGGAGCCGCCGAGAATCCGGGCAGCTGGCTCGGCACGATGTTCTTCGCGATCAATTTCATTCTGTTCGCGGGCATCCTTTACTATTTCGCTGGTCCCGCAGCTGGCACCTACTTTCGCGACCGTTCAACCGGCATTCGCAATCAACTCGATCGCCTCAACTCCGCACTCAAGGAAGCGCAGGACCTCGCCAATCGCGCCGCCGAACGCATGGCTCATCTCGAACAGGATGCCGCTCAGCTCAAGGCGGAGATGGAGAACGAAACCACCTTCCTCGTGAATCGGATTCGCGAGGGTGCGAAGACCACCGCCGAGCGCATTCGTAACGACACGCAACTCACTGGAGCCGCGATTGTCGAGGCAGCGCAGCGCCGCGTGCGCGAACGTCTCGCCGCCAACGCCGCGAATATCGCGCGTGAGCTCATCACGAAAAGCTTCGAAGCCTCCGACCAGGCCCGCCTCATCGACAGCTTTATGGACAAGATTCGTAACGAGGCCCGGCCATGAAGAGCTATCGGGTTGCCAAGCGCTACGCACGCGCGCTGCTCGAAGTTGCCCCTCGCGATCAAGCGGAGAAGTGGGGCGCCGAGCTCGAGAAGCTCGCGAAGATGGTCGAGTCGCCCGAATTGATCTCGAGGCTCGCATCGCCGGAACTTCCGCAAGAGGCTCGCGAGCAAGCGATGCAGAAAATCGCCGAGCGCCTCGACTTGAGTTTCCCGCTGCGATCGTTTGCCGTCGTTCTCGCGCGCCACGGCCGGATCGCCGCCATCGGCGCGGTCTCGCAGTCGTACCAGGACCTGCTCGACGAGCAGCTCGGCCGCGAGCGCGCGACGCTCACCTTCGCATTTCAGCCCGATGATGCCACAGTGGAGCGAGTCGTTTCGGGCCTCGAAGCGATCGCGCACAAGAAAATCATTCCAACGATAAAAGTTGACCCCGCGCTGCTCGGCGGCGTGATGGCGGAGCTGGGCGGCAAGATCTATGACGGCAGCCTCGCGACGCGACTGGTAGAAGCGCAGCATCGGCTGGCAGGCTAGCGAATCAGGAAGCGACCCGGAGAACGGATCCAAAAAACATGGCGGACATTCGACCTTCAGAAATCAGCGAAATCCTCAAGAACGAGATCAAGGGCTTCGAGGGCAGCATCGCGGTGCGCGAGACCGGCCGCGTGCTCTCATGCGGTGACGGGATTGCGCGCATCTATGGCCTCCAGAACGCCGCGCAGAGCGAACTACTCGAATTTCCTAACGGGATCATGGGGATGATCCTTAACCTCGAAGAAGACAACGTCGGCGCAGTTTTGTTCGGCGATCCGGAGGCCGTCCGCGAAGGTGACGAAGTAAAGCGTACCGGCAGAATCGCCGAAGTACCGGTGGGCGAAGCCATGCTGGGCCGCGTCGTTAACGCACTCGGCCAGCCCATCGATGGGAAGGGTCCCATCAAGACCAGCGAAACCCGGCGCATCGAGATCAAGGCTCCTGGCATCATGAAGCGTCAGCCGGTCAAAGAGCCGTTGCAGACCGGCATCAAGCCGATCGATGCGATGTTGCAAATTGGCCGCGGACAGCGCGAGCTGATTATCGGTGACCGCCAGACCGGCAAGACCGCCATCGCGATCGACACCATCATCAACCAGCGCGGGCAAAACGTTCAATGCATCTACGTTGCGATCGGTCAGAAGCGTTCTACCGTCGCGCAGTTGGTCGAGACGCTCAGCAAACACGGCGCGATGGAATACACCACTGTCGTTGCCGCGACCGCTTCGGAATCGGCGCCGCTGCAGTTTATCGCGCCTTACAGCGGCGTCACCATCGGCGAGTATTTCCGCGATAACGGGAAGCATGCGCTGCTGGTTTATGACGATCTCTCCAAGCATGCGCAGGCGTATCGGCAGATGTCGCTGCTGCTGCGCCGGCCTCCTGGCCGCGAGGCTTACCCAGGCGACGTTTTCTACCTGCATTCGCGCCTGCTGGAGCGCGCCGCCAAGATGAGCGCCGAGGAAGGCGGCGGTTCGCTCACCGCGCTGCCGATTATCGAGACGCTGGCAGGCGACGTTTCCGCATACATCCCGACTAATGTCATTTCGATCACCGACGGCCAAATTGTGCTCGACAACGACCTCTTCAACTCCAACATTCGACCCGCGGTCAACGTCGGTCTGTCGGTTTCGCGCGTCGGCTTCTCCGCCGCGGTGAAAGCGGTCAAGCAAGTGGGCGGCAGCCTCAAAGCCGATCTCGCGCAGTATCGCGAAATGGCGGCCTTCGCGCAGTTCGGTTCCGACCTCGACGCGGTCACGCAGCGCATGCTTCATCGCGGCGCTCGCTTCACCGAGATGCTCAAGCAGGGCCAGTACGAACCGCTCTCGATGGAGAAGGAAGTGCTGGTGATGCTGGCTGCGAACAGCGGCTACCTCGATGACCTCGACATTCCGCAGATTCGACCCTTCGAAAAAGGCATGTATGCCTTCTTCGATGCGAAGTATGCGAGCTTGCTCGGCGAGATTCGGGATAAGAAAGAAATCAGCGACGACCTGCGCGCCAAATTGATCAAGGCACTCGACGAATACAAACAGGAATTCGTCGCCGAGCATGGTCGGGCCAAGAGCGCGGCCTAGCGGGTTGTTGAGAAGCGATGCCCACTCTTAAAGCAATCCGGCGCCGGATCTCGTCGGTCAAATCGACCCAGCAGATTACCCGCGCGATGAAGCTGGTTGCCGCGTCGCGGCTGCGCCGCGCGCAGGAAGCGCTGCAAAATTCGCTGCCCTACAGCGAAGCGCTCACCCGCGTCGCCGACTCTGTCCTCGGCGCGCAAGGTGCGACGCTTGCACCGGCCGAAGGTGCTGCCAACACCGCACTCGTAGTGGTCATATCTTCGGACCGCGGGCTCTGCGGAGGTTACAACACCAACATCCTCAAGTTCGCGGAGCAGAAGGCGGCCGAGCTTCGCGCCGGCGGTCTCGATCCCCAATTCTTCGTGGTCGGGCGCAAAGGCCTCGAGCATTTCAAACGCACCAAGGCGCCGATGATTGGTAATTCGATCAGCAATCCGCGGCTGGTCAATGTGACCCTCGCCCGCGACATTGCACATCGAATGTTGAGTGCATATCAGACCGGTCAGGCGCGCGAGACCGGCATTGTCTACAGCCATTTTCGCTCCGCGATTTCCCAGGTCCCGGTCTACGAGCGATTGCTGCCGATCGCGGAGAGCCCATCCGCGGCTGGTCAAACTGCGGGCGGTGAGAGCAAGGCGCCGACTACCGAATACCTTGTAGAACCGAGCCGCGAGCAACTGATCCCTCAGGTCATCAAAACCTACATCGAGGCGGCGGTCTTCCATGCGCTGGTCGAGGCCGAAGCCAGCTTCTTCGGTGCGCAGATGACCTCAATGGATAACGCGACCAATAATGCGACGGAGATGATCCAGTCGCTGACACTCGAAATGAACCGCGCCCGCCAGGGCATGATCACGCGCGAGCTGATGGATATCGTCGGCGGCGCCGAAGCACTGAAGGGTCAAGCATCTTAGGAAACTCGGGAGTACTCGCCGGGGAACAACCCACGGTCTATTTCTATGGCTGAGCTAGCAACCGGAAACATCAACCAGGTCCTTGGAAACGTCGTCGACGTAGAATTTCGCGATGGCTCGTTGCCTTCGATCCTCAACGCCTTGCGGGTGACGAATCCGTCGGTCAGCGACGAGCAATGGAATCTCGTGCTCGAGGTCGCGCAGCATCTTGGTGAAAACACCGTGCGCTGTATCGCGATGGACACCACCGACGGGCTCGTGCGCGGGATGCAGGTGCGCGACACCGGGAAAGCGATCGCGGTGCCGGTCGGCCCGCAGACCCTGGGCCGGCTGATGAATGTGATCGGACAAGCGGTTGATGGCAAAGGCCCCATCGAGGGCTTGCACATGATGCCGATTCATCGCGATGCGCCGTCGTTCGAGGATCAGACCTCGGAACAGGAGATCCTCGAGACCGGGATCAAGGTCGTCGATCTCATTTGCCCCTACGTGCGCGGCGGCAAAATCGGACTGTTCGGCGGCGCCGGCGTGGGCAAGACGGTTACCATCCAGGAGCTCATCAACAATATCGCGCGCCAGCACGGCGGTGTGTCGGTGTTCGCCGGCGTCGGCGAGCGCTCGCGCGAGGGCAACGATCTTTATCGCGAACTCGCGGAGTCGGGCGTCCTCGCGAAGACCGCGTTGGTCTATGGCCAGATGAATGAGCCTCCGGGCGCGCGCGCACGCGGCGCGCGGACAGGGGTTACGGTGGCGGAATATTTCCGCGATGAAGAAGGCAAGGATGTGCTGTTCTTCGTCGATAACATTTTCCGCTTCGTGCAGGCCAATTCCGAGGTCTCGGCGCTGCTGGGACGTCTGCCCAGCGCCGTCGGATATCAGCCGACCCTTGGAACCGATACCGGCAGCCTGCAGGAGCGCATCACTTCGACCAAGAAGGGCGCGATCACTTCGGTACAGGCGATCTTCGTGCCCGCCGATGACTATACCGACCCGGCAGTCGCCACCACCTACACCCATCTCGATGCGGTCACGGCGCTCGATCGCAAAGTTTACGAGAAGGGAATTTATCCCGCGGTCGATCCGCTCGCCTCGACCTCGCGCATTCTCGATCCGCAGGTCGTCGGTGAGGAGCATTATGAAGTCGCGCGCGGAGTGCAGGCGATCCTGCAGCGCTACAAAGATTTGCAGGACATCATCGCCATCCTCGGGATGGATGAACTCTCCGCCGAAGACAAGCTGGTGGTCTCGCGCGCGCGCCGCGTCGAGCGCTTCCTGAGCCAGGCGTTTTTCGTCGCCGAGGTGTTCACCAACCTGCCGGGCAAGTACGTACCGCGCAAGGAAACAGTGGCCGGCTTCAAGGAAATCCTCGACGGCAAATGCGATGACATGCCGGAGCAGGCGTTCTACCTCGTCGGCAACATCCAGGATGCGCGCGAGAAGGCCGAGCGCCTCGCTCGCGGCGAAGCGCGCTAATGGCAGAGACTTTTCCGCTCGAGCTCGTGACTCCCACCGGCATCGCCTACCAGGGCGAAGTGGTGGAAGTCACCGCATGGAATCCGCTCGGCCAGTTCGGCGTGCTCGCCGAGCACATCAACTACATCACCTCGCTGGTCCCGGGCATCGTCGAGGTCAAACTCCCCGACAGCGGGATGCTCTACTACGTGGTGTCGGGCGGCCTCGCCGAAGTGAAAGACGGCAAGATGACCATTCTCGCCGACAGCGCCGAGGAACCTCGAATGATCGACCTCGCGGGCGTCGAAGGGATGCTGCGCGAGATCGAGCTGCAGATCGCCGAGCTGAGCATGTACGAAGAAGGCTACGAGCTGAAGCAGCACGACCTGCTGCTCGCGCGTGCGCGCCAACGCGCCGCGTCCGAACTGCGCGCTCCGCGCTAACGCCTCTTCCCATCTCCACGATCACAGGCTGGAGCCTGTGCCATAAGGAGAATGCATATGGCTACTCATCCGATTCGATTTGGCTACCAGTCCGGCCAACAGAATGTCACCTGGGAGCGGATGCGCGATTTCTGGCGCAACCTCGACGCCTGGGGCTACGACTCTCTGTGGGCATTCGATCACTTCTATCCGATTTTCACGCCTGACCCGGCCGGCCCTTGCATGGAAAACTGGACGCTGCTCAGCGCGCTGAGCCAGCACACCAAACGGGCGCGCCTCGGCGCGATGGTCAACAGCAACACCTATCGCAACCCCTGCCTCACGGCGAAAATGGCCGCGACTCTGGATCATGTGAGCGGCGGGCGACTGAACCTCGGCCTCGGCGCGGGATGGTATGAGCTGGAGCATCGGAGCTTCGGCATCGACTTCAAAACTCTCGGTGGACGGCTCAGCGCGCTCGACGAGTCATGCCAGATCATCAAAGGCATGTTCACCCAGGAGAAAACTTCGCTCGACGGCAAGCATTACAAAGTCGTCGATGCGGTATGCAATCCCAAGCCGCTCCAGAAGCCGCATATCCCAATCATGATTGGCGGCCGCGGCGAAAAGAATTTGTTGAAGATCGTCGCCAAGCACGCCGACATGTGGAACACGATGTTCACGAATCCCGCCGAGATGAAGCGGCTCATCGGCGTCATCGAGCGCCACGGCGACACGGTCGGGCGCAACACCGATGAAATCGAAAAAACCCTCATGCTGCCGCTGTGCTACAAGGCCTCGAAGGATCGCGAGCAAATGATCGCCGGCAACGTCGCCGCTACGACCGGGGCAACCCTTGAGCAGGCGCGCGACCGCATCATGATTGGCGGCAAGGACGAGTGCCTCGACCTCATCGAGCAGTATCGCAAGGTGGGCGTCACGCACTTCATCTTCAGCCTGCGCTGGCCGATTCTGGTTGACGATGAGTTCCAGGCTTTCGCCGAAGAAGTGATCCCGTCGGTCGCGCGCGATTGACGTTCCTCGCGTTGCAATAAGGGCAAGCGTCACCTTTTTTCTTGTCATCTACGGATCTCCAGGAAGGGCGGCTGACGCGCAGGCGGAAAACGCGATCGGCAAGTGATAAAGTTCGCGGTCGAAGCATGGATTTCCTCCGATCGACAGCGATGCGATTCCGCTCGCGAATGCCTTCCCCGCTTTTGCTGAAACGGGCATTCGCGATCGCGCTGATGGTGATCCTCGGAATCACGATGATCGCCGCGTCGCCGGCGCCATCACCGTCAAACGCACCGACGACCTCCGTTGCTGCGACGCCGGCTGCGGCGGGCCATAGGCAGGGCGCGAGTTCAGCTTCGAAACTCCCGGACGGGCCGGCGGTCATCGGATTCCTGAGTCAGGTCATAGGATGGTATCGGCATCTCGCGATCGAGGAGGGCCTCATCACTGATCCGGCCGAGATGCTGTTCGTCGCGGAAGATCGGCAGATGGCCGATGAGGTGCTGAATCTCTCCTTCGAGTATGCAAAAGCCCAGGCGGCCATACTGACGGCGAACGAAAGCGGAGTTCCACCCGAAGCGGGCAGGCAGCATGTGGCGGCCGGGACGGAGACGCTGGCCGCGAGCGCCGCGAAGTCCGATGCGGAGACCGCGGCCGCGCAGGCTCGCCTCAAGGCGCTGCAGGACCAGCTCGCCACCGCGGGTGGACGCAAGCGCGCCCAGCTCATGTCGCAAATCGCCGCCGCGCAGAGCGAGCTCGACCTGGCCGAGGCTCGCGGCGAGGCCCTGCATACCGTCCTGCAATTCGAGAGCGGCAATTTCCATCAGGAGGCGGGCCTGAACGCCGCGGGACTGGCGGGCCAGATCGAGGAACTCGAAAAATCGATCCCGGACTCCGAGCGCAATGCCAAACCTCCCGCGACCGCATCGAGCTCGCCGCCGTCCGCGCCCGCCGGCGGGCTGGCGGGTACCTTCGAGGAGTTGCTGACGCTGAACCGCAACACCGGCACGCTCGATGACACTATCGATCTGACCAACAGCATGGCGCAGGCGGTCGAACGGATGCGCGCGCCACTCCTCGATGAGCTGCGCGATATCGATAGCCAGGGTGATGCGCTGGCGAAGGCAAGCGCGGGCGATGTGGCGGCGTTGCGCGCACGCAAGGATGCCTTTCAGAAGCTGATCGAGCGCCACAAGCAGATTACTGCCGCCGCCATTCCGCTACGCAAGGAAGCGGTGATCCTGACCCTTTACGTCTCGAACGTGCAGCGCTGGCGCGCGGCGATCGAAGGCAAATCGAAGCTGGCGCTGCGCCATCTGATCGTGCGGCTCGCGGTCCTGTTGGGGCTGCTCGCGGCGATCTTCGGAGCCGCCTCGCTATGGCGCCATTTCACCTTCCGCTACATCCAGGACAGCCGGCGACGCTACCAGTTTCTGCAAGCGCGCCGCATCGTGCTCGCGATCGTGGTGACGTTCGTCCTCCTGTTCAACTTCGCCAACCAGATCGGCGCGCTGGCGACGGTGATGGGTTTCGCGGCGGCGGGAATCGCGGTCGCGCTGCAGAATGTGATCCTGTCGCTGGCGGGATATTTTTTCCTGATCGGCAAATTCGGCATCAAGGTCGGCGACCGCGTGCAGATCTCGGGCGTGACCGGCGACGTCATCGATATCGGGCTGGTAAAGCTCTCGCTGATGGAGCTCGGCGGCAACGGCAACGATCGGCAGCCGACCGGACGCGTGGTGGTCTTCTCCAATGCGATCGTGTTTCAGCCGAGTGGAAACTTCTTCAAGCAGATTCCCGGCACCAACTTCGTCTGGAACGAGGTCACACTCACGCTCTCGCCTGAATGCGATTATCGGCTCGCCGAGAAACGCCTCCTCGAGGCCGTCGATGAGGTCTTCGCGCGCTATCGCGAAAGCATCCAGCGCCAGTACATCGAGGCCGAGCATCAACTCAACATGGCCATCGATTCGCCCAAACCGCAGTCGCGTCTGCATCTCACGCGCGATGGCCTGCACATCTCGATCCGATATCCGGCCGAGACGCGCAGCGCGGTGCAAACTGCCGATGAAGTCGCGCGCCGCCTCCTCGATGCGATCGCGCGCGAGCCGGGGCTGAAGCTGGTCGGCGCCGTAACTGCCAACATCCAGCCGGCGCCGCCTCCGCCGGAGGAACCATCGGAGACCGAAGCCGGAAATGGGACTGCCGTCGAGAGCAAGCCCGCGAAGTAATTACAGGTTGGGGCCGGCTACCTGGTCGATGACATTCGAGAGCTCGGGGATCCGGTAGCGCTCGCCGGAGTAGGCCTTGTACATCAGGAACAGCCAGAAAATCGCGAAGCCCAGGTTGATGAGTCCTTCCAGGAAGCTGAAGATCCCGGCGAGCGCACGCGGCAATACCGCGACGAAGACTCCAACAATGACATTGACGGCGAACCACAGGACCGAGAATCCGATCGATTGGCGCGCGTGAAAGCGCACGAAATCATCCTGATTGTAGGGTTCCAGGTACAGAAAGATGATCCCGGTGACGAATCCTAACAGATAGGTCAAAGCGGCAATCGGTTGCGATGGTCCCCGTACGCTGTCGCCGTTCATGACGCGCCTCCCTGGCCCCACAAGATTAGCGGAAGTCCCGATATGTGTAATCGAAGGCGGCGGGGCGTGGCAATGCCGCCCGGACACTGCGCTCGCGAGGTGGAAAGCGTTACTTCTTGTCGGCGCCGTCGCCCGTCACTTCGATGCGGTTGAGCGCGTCCTCGATCGAGCGCGCGGTGGCGATGGTATCGAGCTGGGCCTTGATACGATTGGCGAGTTGCTTGCGAAACACCGGCTTGGCGAGAAAATCACTGACCCCGACCCGCATCCCCTCGGAGCGCGATTCGATATCGTCGCGCGCGGTGATCATGATGATCGGAATCTCGGCGGTGGCGGGATTGTTCTTGAGCGCGCGCACGACCTGGAAGCCGTCCATCTCGGGCATCATCAGGTCGAGCAGGATGACATCGACATGATTTTCTCCGACCAGCTTCAGGCATTGCGCGCCCGATAATGCCTCGATGGTTGCGAAGCCCTCGCGCTGGAGATATCGCGTCAGCACGGTGACAGTATCGAGGTCGTCGTCGACCACCATGATGCGTACGAAGCTGCCGATCGCGCTGGCGCCCATCGTGTCAGCTCTCTGGACCGTTGCCGTTGGAGGAAGGAGCAATCACACCGCATCTGCGCAGCTTAGCCGCGAAGGTGGTTCGCTTCAGGCCGAGCAACTTCGCGGCGGCCTGCTTGTTTCCGCCGGTCTGCTTGAGCGCCTCGTTGATGAGCTTGCCCTCCAGTTCGCGCACCACCGCGTTCAGGTCGAGTCCCGCATCGGTGAGCTTGTCAGGAATCTGCGAATCCACGGTGCGATTCGCGGAGACCAGGTTCGGAGGAAGAATCGGCGTGTCGATGAGATCATCGGTGGACATGATCAGCAGGCGCTCGATCATGTTTTCGAGTTCGCGCACATTGCCGGGCCAGTCATACGACCATAGATGGACCATCGCTTCGCGCGAGATGGCAATATCACGGCCGGGCATCCGCTCGCGCGCCTTGTGCAGAAAATGCTCGATGAGAATCGGTATGTCGGAGCGGCGCTCGCGCAGCGGTGCGAGGGTCATCGGAATCACCTGGATGCGATAATAGAGGTCCTCGCGAAAGGCGCCGCGCTTCACGGCGGTCGCGAGGTCGGTGTTGCTCGCCGCTATGACGCGCACATTAACGTGGGAGCCTCGATCAGAGCCGACCGGGCGCACCACCCCATCCTCGAGGACGCGCAGCAACTTCGCCTGCAGCGTCGAGGGCATCTCGCCGATTTCATCGAGGAACAGGCTGCCGCCATTGGCAATCGCGAACAAACCCTGTCGATGTCCGGAGGCGCCGGTGAACGCTCCACGCTCGTGACCGAACATTTCCGATTCGAGCAAGTCGTGCGGAATCGCCGCACAGTTGACGGGAACAAACGCGTGGTCGCGCCGATCCGACAGTATATGAATGGCGCGCGCGACAACTTCCTTACCGGTACCGCTTTCGCCGGAAATCAGCACCGTCGCTTCGGTCCGCGCGACGCGCTCGATCAACTGACGCAGCTTTACGATGGTCGGATGCTGCCCAATCAGGGCGGCCTCCAGCTTGTACGCATAGTCTGCGCTGGTGCCTTTTGCTTCAGATGCCAAACGTGGCCAAGTCATCGCCGAAACGCCTCGACGGATTAGCGGGCGTGTTTCATTCGTGGATTCACTGAATGTTACATAGAGAACGACATATTGCTACAGACATTTGACGATCGCGCGAATGGGATAATGGATGGACAACATCGCACGTTTCAGCGCAAAGAATGACAAGCTGATCGATGGAGATTTATTCGCGCTGGGAGGTGCTAGGCGACCGCTTTACGATAAATCGCGGTTTGCCCGGGACCTTCTGCGACAGAAATCTCAATAACTTCCGCCTTGCCTGACACACCCTTCGACTTCAGTCCCACAACCAGCTCGGACCAGATGTAGCGGGCGAGTTCCTCGGCCGAGCTATGTACGATGGGGAGCATCGCGACATCGCTCGCGGGAAAGATGAACTCATCGGATTCGTAGCGGACACGCACCTGCCTGTCATTGGGGCGATCGATCTTGAGACAATCGCTTTGGGCGGGAACGATAGTGCGCTCATCGATACTATCGACAATCGATTTGACGATCTTCTTAATGAGACCGAAGTCGATGACATAGCCGGTGGGAGCGAGCTTGCCCTCGACGCGCACGCCCACCTGGTAGTTGTGACCGTGCAACGGCTCGCGGAAGCCCGGATATGCGATGAAGTGCGCGGCGGAGAATTTCAGATTCTCCTTGGCGACGTCGATGGCGAATTCGGACTGCATCAGGACTCCTGAACCATCCTTATCGTTCTGGAGCGAGCCTGAGAAGCGGTGCGAGCGATGGCGCCGGAGCGTCGCCGAAGCGTTCGAGGCAGCGGCGCTCATTGAGCGAGGTCGCGCGCAGGAAACGCTCGCGCTCGCCATTCGCCGCGCGATGGAAATGGCGCGCCAGGTCAGGCGCCCACCCCGCGTCGGCATCGAAACTCGCCATCAAGTCGCCGACCGCAACGCCGTGAATCCCGCCGAGCAGACATTCGGCGAAGTAGCCGATCTGCCCCTCGCGATCCATCGGCAGATGCGTCAACGGGAGCGCCTCGCCTAATGTCAGCAGCCTATCCATGTTGAATTCGCGCCGCTTCGAGATGACGTCATCGTGGCCGCTGGAATGAAAGCCCGAACCGATCGCGGCGATCGCCACGCGGCCGTCATCGAGCGGCACCGGATGAAAGATGTAGCCGGGCGAGGTGTAGCCGAGGATCGCGCATAGCTCACGCCGGTAGGCATCGAGGTTGAAGCCGGCATTCTGTGCGAGTTCGAGGAGATACTCGGCGAGCGGCCTGCCGGCGCGCTCTGTGAGGTCGAGCAGGCGGAGAAACGTCGCGGAATCGTACTCCTCGCGGGTGGAGATTTTCGCGGCCCATTCAGCATCGAACTCGAGCAGCAGCCCGCCGACCTGATGCGGGTCGCCATTGCCTCGCGCGATGCGCACCTTGATGGGCTCCGTCGGATCGACGGGTTCGAGATCCATCGCGAGGTACTGGCCGTGACTGGATGGCTTGGCCAGCCCACGCTTGCCGTTCTCGATAATGACCGGCCAGGCGTCGTGCGCGAGGAGCTTACTGCGGCCGCCGCGCCGCTCGGCCATGAGGCCATAGCCGCTGAGGAGGGAGCCGTAGCCGACGACGAGAAGGGTCTTGTTTATCGGCATCGCCTTATGGCGAAGATTTAGCGAAAAGACTTGGTTTCATTGATATAAGTGGGTTTGTTTTGCCACTTTCGATCTTCGATCAAGTGCCATTCGAGGTCCTTCGCGAGCGCTCAGGACCGCTGCTCGCGATGCTCGCAGTGGGTTTGTTTTTGTGTTTTCATGCCCCGCGTCATCGGGGTGCCTGGGGACACCTAATTGCCTTCGCGAGACTCTATCGGCCCGCCTATCGATCATACCCGAACCTGACCTCCTTGGAACCCACCTCTACGGATGAAGCTTGAATTGATTGAGCGCCAGCACGGCCAGGAACGGCACCTCGGTCAAATGGTCAATTGGATCAGTTCCAAACAACAGCCCGGGAACTACGAAATTGTTGTTGTCCACCAGGAACTCCTGATACGGACCCGTCGGATTTTTCCCCGTGATGTAGGCAAACGCGGTTTTCGTATTAACCGGCGTAACGACCGAATCCATCTGCAGCGAAACCAGGGTGAGCGGAAACTCGGGGGTGAACAGGTAGGTATCCGCGCTGAGCAGTAGCGCGTAAAGCGGATTGTTCGGATCGCCTTGCATCAACTGATTGGCATAGGTCGTCGTCAGCAGAGGCGCGACGGAATTGTTGTCCGGCATCCAGGCCGTGTTGGTCGCCTGCCCTGCGACGGTTATCACTGCGAATGCGTCGGAGATGTTGGTGTCGTAGTAGAGCCCGTCGAGGTTGTTACTCGTGCCGCACGACCCGCTATTTGGAGGGCAGTTGTAAAACGCATCCGCCATGATGTCCGTTGGCGCAACGTTTCCGTAGTGGGAAAAGCTCAAGGCCAGATCGGCGCTCAGATATGGCTTCGACAGCGCCGAGGTGGTCGGGTCCAGCGAAAACCAGGGATTGTTGCTGTCGGAAATATTGTCGAACAGATATGGCACCATCGTTCCGGTCAGATCGAACACGCCCGAGATCGGCACCGCCAGCTTCAAGTCCACATTCAATGCGGACGCGTAGCGGGGATTGTTCTGCATGAGGTTGGCCGCTTCGAGCGCGTACGCGCCCCCTTCGGAATAACCGGAGATATACAAAGGCTGGCGGCCAGTCAGCATCGTCGAGAGATACGTGCGCGCCGCCTTCACCATCGCAAGCCCGCTCTGCGCATTTACCGCGGGATATGCCACATAAGGATGCGGATCGGTGGTATCGTCACCCAAGCCGATGTAATCCGGCATCACCACCACGTAGCCTTGCGAGGCCCATAGTGCGGCCAACAGAATTCCCGTGTAGTCGCCAGTCGGGTTCGTGCTGGTGATGAAGTTGGATGGCACGTTGCTCCGCTGAATCGTGGTGCCGTGGAAGAAGAGAATGATTCCCTTGATCGATGCGGGAGCCAGGTCCGGCACCGCGATTCCTCCCGATACCATCACCGCGGCGCCCCCGACATTGATCGCGCCGTACGCAATCTTGTCCGCGCCGACCAGTCGGATACCAAGCGGGTTGTTGGCAATCGGATCCGAGGCAACATCGAAGTTGCCGAAATCAGACGTGTTCAGGCTCTGCTCGTTCTGCATGCACTCCATTTGAGTGAGAGAACTGGGGCAGATGGTTTGGGTGTAGTAGGTATCGAGCGCCAGCGGGTCCACAGCCACATCAGCGGGAGCATCGGCGGAGGGGGTGCCAGTCGAATAGACCGTCACGCTGACGGAGTCGGCTTTGGATAGTTTACCCTCGCCCTTGGTGGTGTTAAATGGCGCCGGATTGGAAGCGCCAGTCGATGAGCTCGAACCATTTCCGCAGGCAGAAACCAGAAACGCGAGGCCCAGAATCGTCAGCATCCAAAGGTGGAAAGTCTTTTTCACTTAGTCGCTCTCCGGTTGTTTGGTGCTGTCTTCGTCTTTTGCGGGACTCCCTTTAGCGGACTGGGAAACGACAGCAGTCTAAATCGTCCGATTGGAGCGGACACATATTATCTACGCCGGATTGGTTGTCAAAGGTATTTTCATACCGCAACATCGACCACAACATTCAGAGGATGACTCTCCCGGACAAAATTCATGTCTTCGGCGCCTCGGGCGCGGGCGCGACGACCCTCGCCGCAGCAATCGCAGAGCGCTTCGAGCATTCGCATCTCGATGTCGACCAGTATTTCTGGATGCCGACCAAGCCGCCGTTCACGACAATCCGCGAAGTTGGCGCGCGTCAGCAGATGCTCGCCGATGACCTCGATAGGCATCCGCGATGGGTGCTCTCCGGCTCCCTATGCGGATGGGGCGACATCTTCATCCCGCGCTTCGAACTGGCGGTTTTTCTTCACATCCCGCACGCGCTTCGAATGTCGCGAATCATAGAGCGCGAGCGGACGCGCTATGGCGACGCGATCGCCGAAGGCGGCGCGATGCGCGCGCATCATCTGGATTTCATCGAATGGGCGTCGAAGTACGACACCGCCGATGAGAGCATGCGCAGCCTCCGCCTCCATGAGAAGTGGATGGCGACGCTGCCCTGCCGATGCATCCGGCTCGAAAGCGACCTCAGCACCGAGGAACGCCTCGCGCGCCTCGAGGCTCAGTGTTAGTGGCCGGCATTCTCCATCGCGTTGGGGTTGAAGAAGCCCGGATCGACTACGCCCATGTCGATGTACCAGCACTCGCGTTCCGGCGAATGTCGCCCCGGCATAAAGACCACCGTCGAGGCTCTATCCTGAACGCTGGCGTCCACGAGACCTAGCTGGAAGATTCGTTTGTAGGGATAAATCGCCACCTGCGCATCGGGCACCGGGCGGTCGCGATAGGTGTTGTATAGGACGAGCGTCTTCCAGAGCTTGCCGTCATTGCCATACTGATCGGAGGCGGTAATCAGCCATCCTTCGGAATCGATGTAGAAAATCCGCCGTGGGATGGAGAAGCTGTGGCCGGGCTTCTGGTTGGCCTCGACGATATAGAGATGGCGCATCTCCCAATCCTCGGGGCAGATGGTATGTCCACCATCGGTCGGGCATGCGGGCTCCGGCGAAGTCTTGGCATGCACGCAGGCGAGCATCTGCTTTTCGCCCAGGTACTTGTAGGTAAAATCCTCGACTTTGGCCGCAAAGCCGAAGTAGGAATCTGGATCGAGGCTGGTCACGTTGGTGGATGCGCCCGAGACACCCACCCCGCCGCCATAGCCGCCGCCGCTACCCGAGAATCCCGGCAGGCCGCCGATCGCATCGGCGAGGATTTCGGGCGACTGCCGCCGTAGCCGCCGGGTCTCCGGGTTGAACACCCAGGAATTATCCTCGATGGTCGGATCCATGTGGCGGTCTCGGATGAGGCCGTACCCTCGCAGTCCGGCGGGCTCGAGGAACGGGTAGAACGCGAATTTGTAGCGAATTCCGCTCGCCGCAAAGTCCGGGCTGGTCGGCACCGGCGGCACCTCGATACGGCCGATGTTGTTGTAGAAGGCGAAGTGACCGACGGTGAAGTAGCTGAGCGGCTCGAGGTCCTTCGAAGACCCGACGTAGCTGGCGATTTCCGGAAAGCGCAGGTCGGCATCATCGGAATACAGCGGGCGGAAGCTGAAATTCCACATCAGTTTGGTCGCCATCTGCGGGTCGTTGGGATCGAGCAGCGGAAAGGGCTGTCCGGCGACATAACCCTTAAGTGTGCCATCGGGATTGAGGCCGACCTGGGCCGAGTATTTTTCCGTCGCCGCCTTGAACGGAGGCGGCCAATCCAGCTTGCTGGTCGGCACAATATTCAACTGCATCCCCTGCTGCACCAGGATGTAGTTGCCCGGGCTCAGCAGGTCCTGCACCTTGGAGGCATTATCCTTGTTGATGAGGTCACCGGGCTTCACCTGCGCGCGCGCCAGATTCGATGCGATCGGAGCGAACGCCAACACCAGGGTTAAAATCGCAAACTTCCGTGCCTTCATGCTGCGATGATTGCAAGATGCCCCGGTCAATCCAAAGCCTTTTCTGCCGTGCGGCAATAACCGCCAGATGACCGGCGCAATTTGGCCGGTGATCGGCATTGCCGCTAGGGCAGAACCGTTTTCCGTTGTCTGGCTTGCGGCAGCCGATGATCGGCGGCAAACGACCGCTGGGCGGAAAGCAATGGCGAGAATGTTTGCCGCGTGGACAGTTGGAGAGCGCACTGGTAGTTCTCGAATGCTCGATATGCCTGACATCGAACCAAGTCGCCGCGAACGCCGCATCCGCACGCTGATCGTCGAGGATGAGGCCCCCGCGCGAGGCCGCCTCCTGCGGTTTTTGAGAGCGCATCCCGATGTCGAAATCGCGGGTGAAGCGGCGACCGGCGCCGTAGCGATTGCGCTGATCGAACGAGCGGCCCCCGACCTCGTCATCCTCGATATCAAGCTGCCCGACATCAGCGGCCTGGAGGTCCTCAAGCGCCTCTCTGAGCGCCCGCATGTCATCTTCTCAACCGCGTACGACAGCTACGCGATCGAGGCCTTCGAAGTGGAGGCGATCGATTTCCTGCTCAAGCCGTATGAGCAAAAGCGCGTCGACATCGCGCTGGAGCGCGTACGCGCGAGAATCCAGAAGGTTGAGCCTCCGGTCCAGCTCGAAGAACTCATTCGCAAGCTCAACGGAAGCGCTCCTCTCGCGATGCAACGCCTCGCGCTGCACGACCGCGAGCATATCGTGCTCGCGAGTTCTGCGGAGATTTTCTATTTCATTGCCGAGGGCGACGAGGTTTACGCGCGACTCCGCGCCCGCCGCCTCACCATTCGCAGATCCTTGCGCGATCTGGAGCGCATGATGGAACCGCAGCGATTCTTTCGCGCGAATCGCTCGGTGCTCGTCAACCTCGACCTCGTGCGCGAGATTCATCCATGGTTCGGTGGACGCTTCGTGATCCGCTTCAGCCAGCTTGAGCCAAGTGAACAGATCGAAGTGAGCCGCCGCCAGGCCAAGCTGCTCAGCGACATGTTGGATTGATCGACGGATGCCATCCAAGGTCCCTGGAATGAGAGAGTCCGAACGTCAATCGGCATCCAATCGCAGCCTGCTCTATCTGCAAATCGTCTTCGCGCTGTTCGCCGGGATGCTGAATGTGCCGCTGGACCTGGTCGGCGAATGGATCATTGGCAAAGCCCCGCTCAACGCGGTGGTGTACACCGAGTTTCATCTGCCGCGCGCGGTGATCTTCGCCATCATCACGTTTTGCGCGTGGCGCTGGATCATTCCACATCTTCGCGGGGTGCTGGTGTTACGCCTGTTGGTCCAGGTGATGCTCGGGATCGTGCTGTTTGGCTATGGGCTGATGGCGACCTTTTACCTCTGGCCGCATCTCGCGATCATCGGTTTTCGCGGCTCCGCCCAGTTCGCCGGCATGCATCCGTTTGCTCGACTGGTAGTTATCAGCGGCGCGACGCTCTACATGATCCTCGGCGGGCTCTCGCTGGGGCGCGCGAGCCAGGAACATTCGCGGCTGCGCGAGATGGCGCTGCTCGGCCAACTCGAGGCCTTACGCAGCCAGCTCAACCATCATTTTCTGTTCAACTCGCTCAATGTGATCGCGGAAGCGGCCGCGGTTCAACCCGAGCGCGCCGAGCAGCTTATCCTGCAACTGGCGAGCGTGCTGCGCTATTCGTTGGGCGCTCGGCGCGCGCGGATGGCGCCGCTGAACGAGGAGTTGGCCGCGGTCGCATCCTACCTGGAGATCGAGCGCGCGCGATCCGGCAATCGGATCAGCGTCGAAACCGAAATCGCGGCGAATGTCGGGCATCTGCGCGTCCCGCCGATGCTTATCCAGCCGCTGGTGGAAAATGCGGTCGGGCATGGGCTGATGAACGGAACTTGCGTGGGTAAGATTTCAATTTCGGCCTGGCGCAACGATGACTCCCTGTGCCTGCGGGTGAAAGACAACGGGGTGGGATTCGATCCAAATCGCCCTCCCCGTGACGGCAACGCAGGTGTAGGCCTCTCGAATCTGCGCGACCGCCTGCGCGCTTTCTATGGCGAAAATGCTGAATTCAGCCTGCATAGCAGCGTCGATGGCGGCACGGTCGCGGAGATCTCGCTCTCGCTGGCAGTACCCGCCGATGCGGAAAGAGCAGAACACGGAATCGTATGGCGGACGTTTTTTTCCTTCGTCGGAAGCATCGCATCTATGGTCGCATTTGCGGTGGCTCTCGACGTTTACAAATTGGGTGCGCCGTTGTCGTTGCTCATCGGCGAGGCGACCGAGGTCCTCTATTTGTTCGCCGCGAGCGCGACCGAGGAAACCAAGATCTTCGACGTCGCGATCGTAATGTTTCTTTTCGCGGGGCAGGTCGCGCTGTTGGCGAACGTCCTCGACGGCTACGTGAGCTCTGCGGCCGCATGGCTTTATGGATCATGCGCCGCAGTCGCAGTAATACCGCAGATGTTCGGTGCCGAGCCGTTCACCAGCTACTGGATGCGGCGAGCTTATCCGATCTGGCTGCAACGCGGCGCCAGCTTCGCGCAAATCTCACGCCGGCTGGCGGTGTGGTGGGCGGCCATCTTCATCGCGCTGACGGCGGCGGCGATCCGATGGCCGGAAGCGATCTTCGCGATGTGGCCCGCGTACATTGCGGTGATAGCTCTGATTGCCGGCCCGCTCAGCGGGGCGTATCCGACTGCCTGGATTCATCGAGCTGGACTCGGCAACGTTTCAGCCGAGATCTTCATCCTCGGGCTGCCGCTGATCTTCCGTAGGGACGATGATTCAGCGCCAGACCTATCGGCGCAGTTCGTCGTGTCCGGCGGCGAGCCCGGAAGCTACTACGTCCAGATAAGCAACCGCCGATGCAGCGGCGGCCAGGGAGACTTGAAGGAACCCAACCTCACTGTCTATTGCAGTACCGACAGTTGGAACCTGGTGGGAAAAGGTGAGCTCAGTCCCGAGCGCGCAGTGGACGCGGGGCTACTGCGGGTCAGCGGCAGCGCGCAGGACTTTTCGCAATTCTTCCGATGCTTCAGGCTTCCAATTTCTGATGACGTTCCACTCGCGGTCTATCCCGCATCGGCCCGCTCGCCTTCCAAATCGGTCGGGTAGCCGGCTCGGGCATTAAACCTCTCGGTCAACTTTCTGCTATAGTCGCGGTCGGCTTTACACTCCAATGGCCAAGCTGCTCATTGTCGACGACGAGAAGGATATCCGCTTCAGCCTGACGCGGTTTTTTGACTCCTTGGGATATCAGGTCGCGGAGGCGGAAGACGGCGCGCGTGCCAGCGTGTTGCTGGCTCAGTCGCGATTCGATTTGGTGCTGACCGATTTCCGCATGGCTCAGATGGACGGCCTGCAACTTCTTCAAGAGGTGCGGCGGACTCAGCCGGATAGCCTCGGCATCCTGATGACCGCGTACGCGACCGTCGAGAACGCGGTCGCCGCGATCAAGGCGGGGGCCTATGACTACGTCAGCAAGCCGTTTTCCCTCGAACAGATTCAGCTCATCGTCGAGCGCGCGATAAAAGTGCAACGGCTGCAGGCGGAGAATCGCGCCTTGCGCGAGGCGGTGGACGACACTCCACTACTCGTGTCGCGCAGTCCAGTGATGGAGCATCTGCTGGAAAGCGCGCTACAGGCTGCTCTGAGCAAAGCGCCCGTCCTGCTGCTGGGTGAAAGCGGTACCGGTAAGAATGTTATTGCGCGCCAGATCCATCAATGGAGTCCGCGCCGCGATCGTCCTTTCATCGAAGTCAATTGCACGACCCTGTCCGACCATCTGCTCGAAAGCGAGTTGTTCGGTCATGTGCGTGGAGCGTTCACCGCCGCGGTCAAGGATAAACCTGGGCGGCTCGAGGCTGCTGATAGCAGCGCCATCTTCCTCGATGAAATCGCAGACCTACCCGGCCCGCTGCAAAGCAGATTTTTGCGCTTCATCGAGGAACAGAGTTTCCAGCGGCTCGGCGGCGACCGTACGATTCGCGTCAACGCCCGAATCCTGGCGGCTTCCAGTCATGACATGGAAGCGGAGGTCGCCGCGGAGCACTTTCGCGAGGATCTCTTCTATCGCCTCAATGTGATTACGCTGCGAGTGCCGCCCTTGCGGGAACGGCGCGAAGATATCCTGCCGCTGGCGGAGTGGATGCTGAAATCCGCCAGCTTCCGCAATCGGCGGCCGCGCCTCGCGCTGTCGCCCGGCGCGGCGGCTGCCATTGGCAATTATCGATGGCCAGGCAACCTCCGCGAGCTGCGCAACTCCATCGAGCGAGCCGCGTTGCTGGCGCGCGGCGAGATGATTCAACCCGACGATCTGCCCGACGCACTGTTTCGCGAAACCACCGGGGTATCCGGTAGCCGCCATGCCGCGAGCCTTGAAGACGTGGAACGTGCGCACATCAGGCGGGTGCTGGAGGAGAGCGCGACGCTGGATGAGGCAGCGGCGACCCTGGGCATCAATGCCGCGACGCTGTGGCGCAAGCGCAAGCGCTATAGTATCGAGTAGTTACGAAGAACTTTGTCGACCCTTACAAAAGAAGAAGGCGGGCCGGCGTTATAAACGCCCCCCCGACAAAATTTTTGCCCGGAGTATTTTGAGGCAGTGGTTTACGGGAAAGTTTTTTTTAACCTACATAGCGCGTTGCGCGAGAAGTACATCGCTCCGTAAGCCCCCCAAACCACTGACAGCACCACCGCGATGATTGGTTCCTTCCAGCTACCGAGTCCCTCGATGGGTCCGATGACATAGAAGGCCATGCAGGCGAAGTTCGCGAGCGCGCCAAACACCGGCACGACCATGTGCTTGAAGCCGCTGAACTCGTGATGCTCGCGGAAGGCCACGATGCAGATGATATTTGTCAGACCGTAGAGCGCGAAGGTGCCGAAGTTGGAAATCAGCGTCACCAGCGACAGCCCGTTTGGCAGCGAGGCCAAGGTCGCATTGGAACCCATGCCCAATGCATACCAGATGGTATGCGGCAAGGTTGCGATGGTTTTATCATCGGGCGCCGCGGGACCGCAGAAGAAGAACAGCGCGGCGAATGCGCCCAGCACCGCTGAGATCGTCGCCAGCGTCCAGATCGCGCTATGGGGCGTGAGATTCTCGCCATGCAACAGGCCGAAGTGTTCCGGGACTTCCTCGTCGCGGCCCATCGCGTAGGTGACGCGCGCTCCAGTATTGATGCAGGCCAGCGTCGTTCCGATCAGCGCCAGGAATACGGTCAATGCTTCGATCAGCATGAACGCTTGCCCGTGCCCGCCCAGCAAGGCATTGCCGAGGATGACCATCATGTCTCCTATCGGCGCGGCTGAACCCTTCGCGTCCGCAAGGCTGTAAGCATTGCTCATGAAGTAGTTGGCGGCGAAGTATTCGAACAGGTACATGATCAAGCACTGGATCGTGATGGAGAGGAGCACGCCGCGCGGAATGTCTTTCTTGGGGTCCTTGGCTTCCTCACCGAGCGAGGTGATCGATTCGAATCCGACCAGCAGCAGGATTGCGACCGTCGCCTGCAGCATCATCCAGTTGAAATTATGCGGCAGGATTACCGACATCGCACTCGGATGCGCCGGGGTATCGCCACTGAGAGTATAGCTGAGAACCTTGGAGGTCCCGTCGAGCGCCATTCCGGTCGCGCCCGCCGGATGGCTCAGGCGGTAGGAAATCGCCAGCGCGGAGAAGAACAGCAGCGCGATCCACTGCACGATGTTGATCACGAGGTTGACGTTGGTCGAGCCGACCACTCCTCGATACGCGATCCACGAGATGGCGTACGCGGAAATGATTGCGATTAACGCCATGAACACCGGCCCCGGAATGCCTGGGTTCATGTAGTTGGGCGCGATGCTGCCGAAGATATATCCGATCATAATGCCGATGGTCGCGACCATCACGCCGGGATAGACCCAATAATAAAGATGCGAGGCCCATCCGGTGACGAACTTGGCGATGCGGGCGAATCGGTAGGCATGCGTGGTGTTGAGGAATGCTTTCTCCGCAAAGAGATAAGAGCTCCCCGCGCCCGGATAGAGTTTGGCCAACTCCGAGTATGAGACTGCGGTGGCATACGCGAGCACGACCGCAAAGAAGATTCCTGCCCACATGCCCATGCCCGACGGATAGGCGTATCCGGCCTGGACTACAAAGGTAATCCAGAGAAAGGCGCCCGGCGCGATCAACGCCATCGCGTTGACCGTGACGCCGGTCAGCCCCAAGGTGGGCTTCATTTTTGGTTGTTCGGTTTGTTCTGCCATCTGTCCTCCAAGGAATCCCCTGCGTACGTGCGCAATGCGGTGGTTTGCAGTCCGCAATGCGCAAGACGAATGCCATGGAGGCCCAGATCGAGCCGTGGATAGATGCTTACATCTTTTGATCGACGAGGTTGCGATTTGAAAGAACCGCATTGCGTTTTGGAATATCGCCGAAGTGCCTCCGCCCACCAAGCGTGCGGTTGCACGCTGAATAGTCATCGAAATGAACGATGCGAACGCGGCTTCCACAAGCCGTCTGATTCCACGCCCCGTTACAGGATTGCCTTTCCCGCACCTCGCTGGTCATGTTTACATCGTCATCGGAGGGATGCATGGCCAACATTACGGTCGTTTCGAAAATCCGCTTTCTCGCCGGTATCGCACCGGTGATCCTGCTGATCGCGAGCCCGTTGCTGGCCCTGACGTTGATACAGTTTGGAGATATCGCCGCGGATATCCGAGACGAAAATGTCGCCGCGATTAAGTATGCGCAGGGGATGGACGCCGCCTTATACAAAATGGAGTGGGGCCGGATGCAGCCCGATGGCGCGCAAATCATCGTCGACCAGCAGCGCCGCTTTGCTGATTATCTCGATTCCGCGGTGCATCACGTCTATACCGACGAACAGCGGGACAAGATCGCCGCGATCGCGCAGGCTGCCAAGCCCAGGCTCGATGAGTTTCGCCATGCCGATCCGCACGATGAGGTCATGAATGCGAAGATCCGCGATTTGCACGTGCTCGTGAGTGACCTGGAAAGCGCCGACGATGCCGCGCTCGACCGCTATGTTGATGCGGCCAGCGGTCGCGCGCATCAACTTGTCGCGATCGTAGTCGTGGCGGGAATCCTGATTCCCCTAACCTGCTTCGCCCTGTTATGGCGCCAAACCCAGAGCGTGCGGGTCGACTTACGCTCGATGCGCACCGAGCTTGAAACTATCGCTGAAAATTCCGCGGCCAAGGAAGCCTCGATCGCCCACGTCATCGAGGCCATCGACCACGCACTCACCAGGCAAGGCTTCCCCAAACCCAACCCAATGCTCGCCGAGTGACAAATTCTGAAACTGCAGGTACATCAGGCGGCTCACCGATGTCTGACCCTTAGTGTCTCTGCGCCTTTGTGGTTTAATCTTCTCCTGATCCGGATTTCGGGGATGAGGCGCGGATGGCCGATAAAATAAGGGTTGGCGTGTTGTTCGGGGGGCGCTCCGGGGAGCATGAGATATCGCTGCGCTCCGCGCTCACGGTCATGTCCGCGATGGATCCCGCGCGCTACCAGATCGTTCCCATTGGCATCGATCACGAGGGTCATTGGTTCCTCGAAAAAAATGCGCTGAAAGTACTCGCGCAGACCACGCCCGACCTCGGCGCGCTGAGCGCCAGCGATACTCCCGTCACGCTGCTACCGCACAATGACAGCCGCTCGCTGGTTCCGACGCCCTCGAAGAGTGGCGGCGCGGCGATCGCGGAGAAAAACCTCGGCGGTCCGCTCGATGTGGTCTTTCCGGTACTGCATGGCTCCTTCGGCGAAGATGGCACCGTGCAGGGTCTGCTCGAACTCGCGGGCGTGCCGTATGTCGGCGCCGGCGTCCTCGGCTCCGCGATCGGGATGGATAAGGACACGCAGAAGCGCGTGCTGCGCGATGCCGGGGTACCGGTGGTGAATTATCATTCGCTCATCAGGGCTGACTACGAGGAGCATCCCGCGCTGGCGAAGAAGTTTGCGCGTCAACTCGGTTATCCGGTGTTCGTGAAACCGAACGCGCTCGGCTCGTCTATCGGCATCAGTAAGGTGAAGCGTCCGGCCGACCTCGAGGCGGCTCTTCAGGAGGCGTTTCAATACGATCGCAAGGCGCTCATCGAGGAATCGTGCGAGGGACGCGAGCTCGAATGCGCGGTGCTAGGGAATGATCATCCCGAGGCCTCAACAGTGGGGGAGATCCTCGTCACCCACGGGCATGAGTTTTACAGCTATGAATCGAAGTACGTCGATGAAAAAGGCTCGGAGATAAGGATTCCGGCAAAGCTTCCGAAGCCCGCGCTCAACCAGATTCGCAAGATGGCGGTCGAGGCGTTCACGGCGCTTTCGCTCCGCGGGATGGCACGGGTGGATTTCCTCGCGCGCCGCGACCTCAAAAAAATCTACGTCAACGAGGTCAACACGATTCCCGGCTTCACCTCCATCAGCATGTACCCGAAACTCTGGGAGGCTTCGGGGATTCCGCTGCCGAAGCTCATCGATCGATTGATTGAACTCGCGATCGAGGACCATCGCCAGCGCGCTGCGTTGAAATTCAGCTTCCAGCCGAAGCGCAATCCAAAGACGCAATGAACCGCATCCTCATCGCAACCACGAATCCGGCCAAACTGGCCGAGTACGCGATTTTATTGCGCCAGATGGGAATCGACCTCGATCCGACGTCGCTCGCCGACGCCGGCATCACCGAGGTGGCGGAAGAAAACGGCGAGACTTTTCGCGACAACGCGCTGGCCAAGGCGCGATTCTATTTCGAACGCGGTGATTTGCCGACCCTGGCCGATGATGGTGGTCTCGAAGTCGACGCTCTAGGCGGCGCGCCCGGCGTCAGGTCTCATCGATGGCTCGGGCCCGAGGGAAGCACTGACCGCGCGCTGGCCGAGGAGGTCATTCGCCGGATGGAAGGCGTCGAGAAGCCGCGCCGTACCGCGAGGATTCGGGCCGCTCTGGCGCTCATCTATAAGCATGATTCCGGCCTGCGCGAAGTCGTCGCCGAGGACGCCATCGAAGGGCTCATCGCGCCGCGCGCCTTTCCCGAAGTCCGTGTAGGGTTTCCCTACCGCGCCGTGCTATGGCTTCCGGAGCTCTCGTGCTACCTGGCAGAGCTCGGCGACGAGGAAGAAGCGCGCATCAGTCAGCGCAAAAAGGCCCTCGAGAAGCTTCGCACCGACCTGCAAATCCTCGCCTCTCGCGGGGAGGACTGACTATCCTAAGCCTCGACGCGCGACTAGAATCGCAAGCTGGATCGAGGTGAAACGCAAGGGCAGGATCGTTGTTCTTCATTTGGCGATACGATACCCGTTCGCGGGCGTCGTCTGGCAGTTGCTCCACCATTTGATCGGGCTGCGCGAACTCGGCCTCGATGTGTACTACATCGAGGATCACGGTGCGTACGTTTACGACGCCATCGGGGCGACGCTGACCCCGAATTCCAGCAATAATCTCAAGTTGGTAGGCGGCGTGCTCGACCGGTTCGGTTTCGCTGGGCGCTGGGGCTTTCTCGATCCGATCACGAAAGATTACGTCGGGATGCCCAAGGACAAATGTCTTAAGCTTATCCGCGAATCGGACGCGGTGATTAACTTGTGCGGCGCAAGCGAGCCGCGCGAGGAGCATTTCGCCAGCCCCCAGATGATTTACCTGGAAACCGATCCGGGCCTGTTCCAGGTGCAGATTGAACGCGGCGATCCATTCGCGATGCTGAACGTGTCGGCGCACAAACTTTTTTTCACCTACGCCTACAATCTCGGACAGCCGGATTGCCGCGTGCCGGCGGGCGGCGTCAAATGGTATCCGACCCGGCCGCCGGTGCTGCTCGACGAATGGCATCCGGGCGTGGGACCCGCGAATCCATCGGCATTTACCACGGTCGGAACGTGGCATAACAACGGCAAGGATCTCGAGGTCGGCGGCACGACTTACTATTGGTCCAAGCACGTGAACTTCGAAAAAGTTCTCCACGTCGCGCGGCGCGCCAATCAGCCGATTGAGCTTTCGACGGACCTCAATTCCGGTCCCGACTATGATCGCGCGATCGCCGGAGGATTCACCTTTCGTCCGGTCGTGCCAATGTCTTTGGACATCGACAACTATCGCGAATACATCTCGTCGTCGCGCGGAGAGTTCACCGTCTCGAAAGATTTGTATGTCCGCACTCGCTCCGGATGGTTCAGCGATCGGACGGTATGTTATCTCGCCGCGGGCCGCCCGGTGGTCACACAGTTCACCGGATTTGAGAAATATATTCCAAGTGGAACCGGACTCCTCGGTTTCGACGATGCCGACGGCGCCGTCGAGGCGATTCACGCGGTCAATTCCGACTATCCTCGGCATGCGATGGCGGCGCGTGAAATCGCCGCCGAATATTTCGATGCGATCAAACTTCTCGACGAGATCGCGGAAAAGGCGGGCTTGTAGCGCATGTCGGTCGACTCCCAGCTGCCGCTGACTCCACTGCAGTTACTGCTCGGCTTCGATTACCTGCCGTATCGCTTCAATGGGGCGGTCGAGCTGTTGTTTGCCTTCGTATGTTTTGGGGCAGCGATCGCACTGCGCCGCCGTCGATGGATTTTTACCTCGCCCAGCTTCCTGATGCTTGGGTTGGGAGCGCTGATCGATCTGATCGGTGGTGCCGCGGTTTCCAATCCGAAGACCGCCGCCGGCTTTGGCGGCGCCGCGGTGCTGTTCTTCTTCTGGGGCGTGGTCCGCCTCCTGATGGACGTGGTCGATTACGCGTCGCGCCGCGCGCGCGATACTTCGAACATCCTGCGCGACCTGATCAGCTTGATTCTGTATGCGGCCGTGCTGGTGGCAGTGTTGGCGGCCGACTTCAAGGTCAATGTCTACTCACTGGTCGCGTCGGTCGGCGTGCTCGGGGTCGTGATCGGATTCGCCGTCCAGCAGACCTTGGGCGATATTTTCAGCGGCCTGGCGTTGCAACTGCAGCGTCCCTTCGAGCATGGCGATTGGGTGCGCAGCGGGCAATTTCTCGGCCGCGTGCAAAGCGTCGGGGTGCGTTCGACGACCATGATTACGCGCAGCAACGAGCGGCTCGAGATTCCCAACTCGACGATCGCAAAGGATGCCCTGACCAACTACGGCACCCCTCCGGTCAGCGACGAAATCACCCTCGGCATCAGCTACAACGAGCCGCCCAACCGGGTGCGCGAGGTGATCCTCAAGGTGATGAGCGATGTGCCGCACGTGCTGACGGATCCCTCGCCCGAGGTACTGGCGTGCGAGTACGGCGACTGGGCGATCAAGTATCGCGTCAAGTACTGGATCGCCGATTACGGCTTGCAGGAACAAATCCGCAACGGGCTGCTGACCAGCCTGTGGTATGCGCTGCGGCGCAGCAACATGGAGATTCCGTTCCCGACCCAGACTCTCGACGTGCGCACGCCGAAGATCTCGCGCCGACCGCAGGTGGAGTTCGAAAACGAGATTATCCGCGAGCTACGCCAGATCGATTTCCTTCGCAACATGTCGGAGGACGAAATGCGCCTGCTGGTGCCGAACGTCCAGGTGCATGAGTTCGGCGCGGGCGAAACGCTTTTCTCGCAGGGCAACGTCGGCGACACGATGTACATCATCCGGCGCGGCCGAGTCGAAGTCCTTGGCCGTACCGACAACGGCGCGAAGCGGTCGATCGCGGTGCTGTCGCGCCCCCAAATTATCGGCGAGGCCGCGATGATGACCGGAGAGCCGCGCAACGCCACCTGCCGCGCGCAGAGCGACGTCGAAGTGTTGGAGCTCAGCCGCGAATCTTTCGCCGAGTTGTTCAAACAACATCCCGAGGCGGTCGAGCAGATCAGCGAGGTCATCGCCAATCGCGCATCGGAGCGCAAGGAACTGCTCAAGGACACCATCGGCGATGGTGCCATCGCGCGGCGCAACTGGTGGGTGGCGAAGGTCCGCCAGATTTTTGATCTCGGCTGATTCGATGCGTCGAAGTTACGCGACCTTGACCAGCGCACCTTCGAGCTCACGCAGATCCCGTGAGGGCACCAACGCTGAAACCTCGCGCGCATACTGAAAAATCGCGCTATCCCCGGTGCCCCATCGCTCGCGCTCCTCGGGAATCAGCCAGATGACGGCGCGGCAAAGTCGGCCCATCTCGCGCAGCAAATCGGCGCGTGCGGGACGCCGATTGTTTCGGCCATCGCCCATGATCACCAACACCGTCGCGCGATTGAGCAACTCGCCACGCCGCTCCCCTAGCTCGCCGAGCACGCGGCCGAAGTCCGAGCGCGCATAAAGATCGAGCGGCGGCGTCATCACCAGGTGCTTCTGTTCGAATTCCGCCTCGGCCAGACGATCGATGAAGACGAAACTTCGCACCCGCCGAAAAAACTGCGCGGCGCCGGCGATCAGTTCCAGCATCAGAGTCGAGGAATATCGCACCGAGCCCGAGATATCCGCGAGGATCACGAGGTCGAGGTGACGCGGACGCCGCGCGCGAAAGCGCAGGTCGGATAGCGCGCCACCGCGCTGTATCGAGGCGCGGATGGTGCGCCGGAAATCGAGGCGGCCGGCTTTCGCCATCCGCAGCCGGCGTCCGAGACGCACCCGAAAGCGCCTCGCAATCGGTGCGAGCGCATCGCGCGCCTCGTCGAATTCCAGATCAGAGTAATCCTCGAAGGGGGTCCGCTCGAGTTTCCGCCGCCGCGCATCCTGCCCGCGGGAGAACGCCGCATCATGCTGCTCACCGGCTTCGCTCGCCTCATCCGCGCGATCATCCTCTCCCCGCGAATCCTCACTCTCAGTTTCCCCCTCCCGAGGTTTCTCGGATTCCTGTTCAGATTCAGCTTCCGATAGCTCGCGCGGCTCGCTCTTCTCGACGGCCGACCGCGACGGCTTCTTGTCCTTGCGGATTGAGCGGATCGATTCGCTCTCGATCCGACCCGCGCCCGGCGCGATCGACGACTCGCTCCCCGGCTTGCGCCATCCATCGTCGCTCGGTTCCCGGCCGTTTCCGAAAAACCGCACGAACAGATCATCGAAAATGTGCCGATCGTCTTCATCCTTGATGAGGGTCGCGGCGAGCGCCTCGCGCATCGGCGCGCGCTCCAGCCCGGCGGCTGAGATCGCATTCATCGCATCGAGAGTTTCCGCGATCGATATGCGCACTCCCGCGCCGCGCAGCTGATGCACGAAGCGCAGCAGCTCGTCGCGCAGCGTCGTCATCGCGAGCGGCCGGAAAGCGCGCCGGCCTTGCTCTCGACCTTGGCGCGATCGTCCTCATGCTTGAGCAGCACGCCGAGGGTGGCTTTGATCGCGTCGCTGTTCAGCTCCTTGATGCCGAGGCGTTGCAGCGCGCGCGCCCAATCGAGGGTTTCCGCGATCGAGGGCGGCTTCTTCAGTCCCTGCTTACGTACCGCGCCGACAAAACGCGCGGCTTCCGTCGCCAGACGCTCATCGAGTCCCGGAACCTTGAGCTGCACAATACGCCGCTCCTGTTCCGCACCGGGAAAATCGATAAACAGATGCAAACATCGCCGGCGCAGCGCCTCGGACAATTCGCGCATCCGATTTGATGTGAGCACGACCACGGGAATTTCCTTGGCGTGCAAGGTTCCCAGTTCGGGAACCGTGACCTGGAAATCGGAAAGCAACTCCAGCAGGAAGGCCTCAAATTCTTCGTCGGCCTTGTCGATCTCGTCGATGAGGAGCACGACTTTACGCGGCGACGAAATCGCCTTCAGCAGCGGCCGTTCGAGCAGATACTCGCGCGAAAACAGATGCTCCGAGATATCTTCCCATCGCGCACCTTGATGCTCATCAACCTGCAGGCGCAGCAGCTGTTTCTGATAATTCCATTCGTAGAGAGCACGCGCCTCGTCGAGACCCTCGTAGCATTGGAGGCGAATCAATTCGGTGCCGAGCATCTCCGCGAGGACCTTCGCGACTTCGGTCTTGCCGGAGCCCGCGGGCCCTTCGATGAGCAACGGCTTTTCCAGCGCGAGGGCGAGGAAAATCGCGGTCTCGACGCGCTCGTTGGTGATGTAATTCGCGCGGCGCAGTCCCGCGCGCACGGCTTCTTGCGTGATATCCACTGCGACGAGCATCGCGAGCGCGTCGCGCCAAGTCAACGCGAGACGAGACGGCGTCGCAGGCGGCGGAAATCCCGGAGATAATTCCGCGCGTCATAGGCGCCGCGGATCACGTAGCCGGGATGATACATCGGGTAGAGCATTGCGCCGTCGCGTAGTAGGGAATTGGGTCGTGTCGGGTAGAACGGCGCGTCGCGCCCCGCGAGCTCACGCCATGCCATCGCGCCGAGACACACAATGATGCGCGGCCGCACCATGGCGATCTCCGCGTCGAGATGCTTGCGGCAATTATCGATTTCGCCTGCGAGTGGATCGCGATTACGCCCGCGCTCATCGCGCGGATTGCATCTCACAAGGTTGGTGATGAAAACATTTTCGATGCTCGCTCCCGCAATCATTTTGCGCAACAGAATTCCTGAGCGGTCGCCGGAAAATGGAACTCCCGTGATATCCCCGCCAAAACGTCCCGGTGCGATGCCGACAAACATCACCTGAGCCGGAACCGCGCCATCACCGGGCACCACCCGCGAGCGGCATTTGACCAGTGCCGCGCAGTCGCAACACTCGCGCATCGAAGCCTGCAGCATCGCGAGCGCGGTCGCCATCGTAAAAATCTCAGTTACGTTTAATCTTCGGCGCGCGGCGACGCTCGAGGAATAAACGCGCGCGATGCTTCATGCCTTCGCCCTCATCCTTAGGCGTCGCGCGAAGCTCTTCGGTGTATGCGTGCAGTTCGGTCAGCAGCGTCTCGATATCAATACCATCGCGGCTCGGCTTCATCTGATCGAGGCTGAGCATCGCTTGGGAGAACAGGTTGATCGCAGCCTGACGGCCGCCGCGCTCGAAACGAAGATGCAGTCCGGTGGCGATCCGATTGAGCGTGATGGCGAAGGTTTTGTCAGCGTCAGCAGCCGCGGCGGCGGCGTTCTCGAACAGTTCGGCGGCGGAAAAATATTCGCCGCGATTAAACTCCTCGATCGCCGCTTCCAGTTGTGACTTCACGTTTTCTGCTGATGCGAATCCAGAGTTTCAACTTCTTCGATCGCACGGAACTCTGCTTCGCCGAGCGGTTTCGATTTTCGCGAGCCGTGCTTCTCATACATCTCGAAAATCGCCGCCTTGTGCGGGCGCGCCTTGCTGAGCGGGCACTTCAGGTATTCGTCGAGCGACTCGTCGCAGTAGCCCATCCGGTTTTCGCCGCACTTTGGCTGCAGGAACACCGCGATTTCTGGCAGCACCCGCCTGATCTCGGCGCGCATCAACCCAACCATCCAGCGAATTTCCCATTGCGCGCGCAGGCACAGCCGCAAGTCACAGATGTGCAGCATCTCGGCGAAATTCACCATCACGTGGAAGTTGGTCGGCGCGGCATTGGGCAGCACGAAGCGCGCGTCCTCAGCCGGGATGCCGGCCTTCAGCGCGCGCGCATACAGGTCGGAGGTTTTGTCGAGCAGCCCCTCGAACTCCTCGCGCATGCCGGCGCGCTCCCACGATTCGGGCATTACGAACGCGAGCTTGTCCTGCTTGAATTTCACATAACGCTGGCTCTGCTGCTCGAAGCTGATGCCGATGCGGTGGCGCACGAACTGATGCGAGAGCGAGCGCGAGACGTTGGCGATCGCGAACCAGAACACAACCTGCTCCAGCGGCGAGGCGTGACCGGTCTTGAGCCGCTCGCCGATAAATTCGCGGATTTTCTCGCGCGAGATTTTTTCCGCCTCGATTTTTTGCCAGATCTCGATCGGGGTTTCCGAGGAATAGCAGGTGCGAAACGCCGCGTAGAGTTTTTCCAGCGGCGACTTCGCGAAATCGATCAGCTTGACCTGAACTTTCGCCTCGTTACTCAAATGCTTCCCCTCCGCCACATCACATCGGGGTACGAATATTATGCCACGAAACCCCGACACGCACGCCACGCCGTCTGGGTTTGCGCACAGTTGTTGATAACGAATTTGCGCCGCTCGGCGCGCGCGCCTAAATTGCCCTTCAATGCCATTGATTCCTGGCCCACTCTATCGAGGCTTGCTGAGGCCGATCCTGTTCAGCCTCGATGCCGAGACCGCGCATCATCTGACCCTCGCTATTCTCTCGATGATGCCTCCACTGCCGGTGGCGCCGGATCCGCTGGAGCTGCGGATCGCGCTGTGGGGTATGGAGTTTTCGAATCCGATTGGACTCGCCGCCGGCATGGACAAGGACGCAATCGCAGTCGGCGCGTGGCAGTCGCTCGGCTTCGGCTTCGCCGAGTTGGGAACGATTACTCCACGCCCGCAACCCGGAAATCCGAAGCCTCGAGTGTTCAGGCTTCCCGACCATCTCGCGCTCATCAACCGGTTGGGATTTCCGAGCGAGGGGATGGAGGTCGTCGCGCCACGCATTGAGAAAATTCGCCGCGGCGGCACGCGGATTCGCATCGCGCTCAACTTCGGTCCTAACAAGGATACGCCGGTCGAGCAGGTCGCCGCCGACTATGCCGCGCTGATGACGCGCTTGGCGCCGTCCGCCGATTTCGTCGTCATCAACGTCAGTTCGCCGAACACTCCGGGTCTGCGCAACTGGCAGTCGCCGGAAAGGGTGCGCGAGATCTTCGCCGCGATGGAGCAGGCGCCGGCAGGGGCGCGCCGCCCACCGATTTTGCTGAAGGTCGCGCCTGATCTCGACGATGCAAACCTCGATGCCATATGCGATGCCGCCCTGACGCTACATCTCGATGGAATGGTCGTGTGCAATACGACATTGAAACGCGAGGAGGTCGGCGTGGGCTCCGCCGAAGCAGGCGGACTCAGCGGACATCCGTTGTGCGACCTCGCGCGGGATCGCATCGCGAGTGTGTATCGACGCACGCGGGACAAGCTGCCGATCATCGGCGTCGGCGGCATCATGAATGCCGACGACGCGCTCGGCCATATCAAGGCGGGCGCGAGCCTGATCGAGCTCTACACGGGCCTCATCTACGAAGGTCCCGGCCTCATCGCCGCGATGAAAAAGTCGCTGGCGAACTTGCTCAGGCGCGATGGATTTCGCTCTATTAGCGAAGCGGTTGGAAGCAACGTGAAGGTATAGTCGCATGGGAGCAAAAGCAGATTTTCTCGTCGATGCCCGATGGCTCGGTGCGCATCGCAATGACGCGGGCGTGGTGATTGTCGACACCCGCGCGCCGAAGGATTTCTGGTCCGGCCACCTCGCGGGCGCGCGCCACTTCGATCCATTTCCATTTCATTACAGCGACAGCAGCGACCGCGGGGTCAACGAATTCAAGGATCAGTTGCGCTGGATTTTTTCCGCGCTGGGAATCACGACGCATCATACCGTTATCTGTTACGAGAACGATTCGGGGATGCGCGCGACGCGGGTTGCGTGGGCGCTCGAATGGATGGGTCATCGCAACGTGAAAATCCTCGATGGCGGATTAAAGGCGTTGCCGTCGGAAAGACTCACCACCGACGTCACGCCGTTCGCGCCGATTCAATACGACGGCACTCCTATAGATGAGACGTCGGCGTCGCTCGGCTACATCGTCAATCGGATTGCTGATCGTGAGGTGCAAATTTTCGACGTGCGCAGCGACGCCGAATATTACGCCGAGCGCGTGCGCGCGAAACATGGCGGCTCGATCCCCGGCGCGATCCACCTCGATTGGACTGCGAGTCAAGATGCATCGGGTGCGTTCAAATCGCCCGACGAGCTGCGCGCGCAGTTCGCGAAGCTGGGCCTGCGTCCCGAGGCCGAAGTGATTCCCTACTGCCAGGGCGGCTATCGCGCCGCGCACGCCTACTACGCGCTCAAGCTCGCGGGCTATCCAAAAGTGCGCAATTACTGGGGCTCGTGGGGTGAATGGGGCAATCGCGACGACGTGCCGATTGAACACCATCGTCGCAAGAACTAGGGCGCAAGAAGTAGCCGTCGTCATGCCGCCGATCGTGGTCGTTACCGGATTCGCCCCCTTCGGCGGCGAGCGCATCAACCCGTCGTGGGAGGTCGCGCGCAACCTCGACGGCGACATCATCGGCGGATTGCAGGTGAAGTCAGTTCGATTGCCAGTTAACTGCCTCGCGGCGGCGCGACGTGTCGAGGCGGCATTCGTCAGATATCGGCCGCGCGCAATTCTTGGGCTAGGGCAGGCGCGCGGGAGGCCGGCATTGTCGCTGGAAAGAATCGCGATCAATCTTTATGAGCAACGCAAGGCGGGGCAGCTCAACGCGAGGAACCACGGGCATCCGGTGATTCCGAATGGTCCGGATGCATACTTCTCGCGGCTGCCGCTGGGTTCGATTCTAGGCGCGCTCGAGAAGCGCAAGATTCCCGCCTCGATTTCGCTGAGCGCGGGAGCGTATGCATGCAACGCCGCGATGTATGCGGCACTTCATGTGACTCGACGGCGAGTGGACTTCCCGGCGGGCTTCATCCATCTGCCCTTCGATGCGGCGCAGTCGGCCCGCGATCCTGCGGTGCCGAGCATGCCGATTGCGCTGATGGAAGAGGCCACCCGCGCTGCCATTGAGGTCATCGCTCGCGATGCCCTGCCGCATCAACAGGTTCGCAAAGCTTCGTAGGAGTTCGCGGCGCCCACCACCGAGCGCGCAGCGCGCCCGGCTCTCACCCGTCTGGCACAGTTGTCGCCAAGCATCAGAGCGACAACTGCGCCATCCACCCTTGTCTCTCGCAGAAAAGCGCGAGAGAGGGGACAAACGAGTTGCTATTTTATGGCCACCGCGTTGGGAGGCGACGCGATGCCGCCTTCGAGGTTCATCGGCACCGACACCATCATGAATTCGTAGCGCTTGTCCGCCGCGCAATCCTCCGCCAGCGGATCGAGGATGAACTGCTCGCCCAACGGCAGCCCCAGCATCGAGAGCGTCCGATAGTGCATCGCGCCTTCGTCCTTGAAATCCCACGGCCACGGCTCAACGGCCGGGCAATCGGTGCCGATGGCTGCAACGCGATTGTCCCATAGCCACGCGACCATCTCGCGCGACGGATCGATGCCACATGCCTTGAGCACTTCGAGTGGCGCCATCGCGGTTTTGTCGGCCGGCGAGGATTTCTCGTAGGCCTGCATCCATCCGGTGCGAACCAGCAGGATCGACCCGGGCTTAATGCTGCCGGCCTGCGCCTTCAGCGCATCCTGCAAATCCTTCAGGGTGTATTTTTCATCGGTGAGCGGATTGAGCGGACGGCCCGCTTCGTTGCGATGCTTGAACGCATCGATGAGGACACCGCGTCCAACCACCTTGTTGGCCCATTTGTGGATGCTGAGTTTGCCGTCCGGGCCATCCTTGATCTGATTGTCCTTCACGCCGTTGTAGTACGCCTGATGCTTGATATGGCCGACGTGACCCAGCCCGTCCCACTGGCTGCCTTCCTGGGTGTTGTAGTTGTCGATGGAATCGTCGTGGCCGAGCAGCCCGTAGCTCTCGAAACTCAGGATGGTGTGCTTGGCGGGATTGCGATTGAACAGCGGCGGCGTCGCGTAATTGATTTTCGTATCGAGGCGGAAAACTTTGCCGTGGCGCACCAGCCCGGCGGCCTCGACGATAGCCTCGGGGGTGAGGAAGTTGAGGCATCCGAGCTCGTCGTCATCGCCGAAGACGCCCCACGAGGAATCCGGCGGCGCGCCTTTTTTTACCGGAAGCTCCGCGAAGCGGGGAACCTTGTTGAAATCCATTTTTGCCATAACCGGATGTCCTCCAAGCGCGCGAGTTAAGGGTCAGATAGGAACCGTCTCGCTCCGATCGAGCGCAATGTCAAGCGGCGACGAGATCCAGTAAGGTGAGGCGATCGTGAATTCGAAATGAGCAAGACGGTCATCAATATCGAGGGGCTCCACGTCGAGCGCGAGGCGGTCATCCTCGATCGCATCGACTGGCGCGTCGAGGCCGGCCAGCATTGGGTGATCCTCGGCGCCAACGGGTCGGGCAAAACCTCGCTCCTGAGCACGATGACGGGATATCTGCCGCTGACGTCCGGCAGCATCAGCGTGCTCGGTGAGACTTATGGCAAGACTGACTGGCGCGACCTGCGCATCCGCATCGGCATCGTCAGCAGCGCGATTCAGCAACTGATGCCGGGGCATGAAACCGCGCTGGATGCGATCATCAGCGGCAAGCGCGCGATGATCGGCCTATGGGGCGACACCGCGGATACCGATCGCTCCCGCGCGAGCGAAATCCTGGGTCAGATCGAGGCCGAAGTGCTCACCGATCGTCCCTGGCGATTTCTTTCCCAAGGTGAGCGCCAGCGCGTGCTCATCGGGCGCGCGCTGATGACGAAGCCGGAGTTGCTGATCCTCGATGAGCCGTGCGCCGGGCTCGATCCGGTTGCGCGCGAACAGTTCCTGCAATTTCTCGAGCGCCTCTCGCATGATGCCGACTCACCCAGCCTCGTGCTGGTGACGCATCATGTCGAGGAGATCATGCCGGGCTTCTCGCATGTGCTGATCCTCAAGGGCGGGCGCGTGCTCGCCGCGGGCGCGAAGGATATGGTGATGCGCGCTGACTCCCTCTCCGAAGCCTTCGGCGCGACGCTGCGCCTCTCGCAATCGAACGGCCGCTACTCACTGGCAGTGGCCGGCGACGCCTCTAAGGTGGTCTGAGCGCTGCCGCTTTCATCCCTTGGGCAGTCATTCGGGTCCGCCGCTTGACCTACCTCGCCCGAACCCTCGAAATAACTCGTATGAATCGACCGGACTACACGCATATCGATCTCAATGTGGCGCGTGCGCGCATCGCGCTTTCCATCGTTGCGCTGATCTCGATTTATATCGATCCCACCACGGGCGAGGGGATTTTCACCATCGATCGCGCCGTGCTCGCGACCCTGGCGCTCCATTTCGCCTACGGCCTGACCGCGTACTCGCTGATTCGGCGGCGCATATCGCCGGAACAGGTCTTCGCGATGACCACCGCGCTCGACATCCTCTTCGCCACCGCGATCGCGTTCTTTACCGAGGGTCCGACCAGCCCGTCCTATGTCTTCTTTACCTTCGCCATCATCGCGGTTGGATGCCGCACCGGGCTGCGCGCGACGTTATGGGTGACGTTCGTCAGCGTGGCTCTTTACCTGCTGCTCATCGCGCTGTCGCCGCAGGGCGTGAAGTCGCTCTACATGATGCGTCCGGCTTACCTCGCCGTAACAGGATGCGTGATCGGCTTCCTCGGCCAGCAGCGCGCAATCTTCGAGGTGCGGGTGCGCGAGTTGGAGACCCTCGCGGAGCGCGAGGAAATCGCGCGCGCGCTTCATGATGGCTATGTGCAGGTGCTGGCAGGATTGAACCTTCGCTTCGAAGGTTTGCGCGAATTGCTGATCCGGGGCCGCACCGACAAGGCGCTCGAGGAGATGCGCGAGCTGCAAATTGGCGTGACACGCGAGTACGACGAGGTCCGCGCCTACATCCATTCGCTGATGAATCTGGATCGCGAGATAGCCGAGACCGCTTCCTCGGCCGGCGACACGCGCTTCCACTTCGAAGCCGACTTCTCCGCGAACGGATTGCTGGTGGAACATATCCTGCTGATCATGCTGGAAGGTGCGCGCAACGCGCGGCGTCATGCGCAGGCGCGGGAGGTTTCAGTCAAGGCGCATTCGGCCGGCGAGCTGGTGCGCATCACCATCGATGACGACGGGGTGGGGTTCAAGCAGGCCGAGGCGCCGTGGGCGATCGCATCGCGAGTGGCGGAGTTCGGCGGCCAGTTGCGGCTGGTAGGTCAGAATCGGGCGGGCGCGCATATGGAAATCGACCTCCGCGCCGCCTGAGGAGCGCCACCGCATCGATATCAACACGATGTCGCTAATCCACAACAAACAGGCGGAAGGATTAATGGCACCGTCAGGCGATCCCTGAGATAATGAACTAGCGCGATGACTCCTCGGCAACGAAACGAGCCGGGGAATGCGGGATCACAGAAACAAACCCACTCGAGCATCGAAAAATTACCAAACGAAGCCAAATCATCGAGGAATACCGGCCACTTTCCGAAATCGCGGTTCGACGAAAGAGGGTGCCTGCGGTCATGCAGCCACCAACCGCAACCAGCAACGCAAAAACAAACCCACTAACGGCAGGGCCGGTCTGGTGACTCATCGGAATACATAAACGAACCCAAACTATCTTGGAAACGATTGAGGTTTTTCGATTTGGCTTTTGGCTTTGTTAACGATGGGCCGCCTTCGGAAAAGGGCAAAAACAAAGCCACTCGCAGGGGAATTATCGGGCACTTGACTACCGTCGCGATTCGCGCTAGATTTGGTTCATGAGCAACAGCGACTACGAACCACGCTTCACGCGCCAGATGACGCTTCAGGAATTCGACGCGATGTTCCCTGATGAGCAATCGTGCTGGACGTATCTCATGATGCGACGCTGGCCGACCGGCCCACAGTGCCCGCGTTGCGCCAATCCGCGCGTGTACGAGAGCACCGCGCGCCCGTGGCACTGGCAGTGCAAGAAGTGCGGCAAGGATAATCGCTCGCCCTATCGCTTCTCGCTCAAGACGAAAACCATCTTCGAGGAAACCAAGAAGCCGCTCCGAACGTGGTTCAAGGTTCTCCATCTCATGCTCACGTCCAAGAAGGGCATGAGCGCGCTACAGATTCATCGGCTCATCGGAACGGGCACTTACGAATCGGCGTGGTACATCTGCATGAGGCTGCGCGCTGGAATGCGCGACAAGGATTTCACGAAGCTGATGGGCATCGTCGAGGCCGACGAAACTTTCATCGGCGGCAAAGACAAGAATCGCCATTGGGACAAGAAATCGGGCAAGCGCGGTGGAACCAATTCGGGCAAAACTGGCGTCATCGGCGCGATCTCGCGCAAGGGTAATGTGGTCTGCCAAGTCATCGAGAATACTTCGACCGATTCGCTTACTGGATTCGTGCTCAAAGTCACGTCGGATAAAGTGTCGTTGGTCGCCACGGACGATGCATTCGGCTATGACGCTCTGAGCGCCTACGGTCGCCATCACGAAAGCGTGAACCATAGCCGTGGCGAGTACGTGCGCGGCGAGATTCATACCGCGAATATCGATTCGTTTTGGGCCTTGCTCAAGCGCGGAGTAATCGGGACGTACCACAACGTCAGCAAGAAATATCTGCCGCTGTATTTGGCAGAGTTCCAATTCCGTTACAACCATCGCAAAGAGAGCGACATATTTGGTCAAGCGATAGCAGGCTGCTGAGACATGAACACTGGCGATTGTCTCAGCCGATTGAGACGACGCCAGCGAAGCCGATTCAGTTGGAATTACGCTTTCCGTCTACTTAGGCGGCCTAGCTTCAGGCTGCTTGGAGAGTCGAAGGAGTAATTCCGCGTACCGGCGGTTGACCGTTTCACGCGCGAGGCGATCAATTTGTGTGATCGTGTGTTGAGCCGAAGCAGACAAGCTATTGATGGCTACTTGGTTCAAAATATCCTTCTGGGCATTCGCCGTGCCCTGCTGCCCGAGAATTTGAAAGTATTCTAATTGAAGCTGCCCGCGATTCGAGCGGAATTGATGCCGTATGCTGACATCTACTCTCTGATCCGCTAGTAAGCCCACCGAGGTTCTGTAGGGCTCGGGTTCTGGAATTCGGTGTTCTAATTCTTTGAGTAGAGCTATTGCTTGCAACTGCAAATCGCTTCCAAATGCCGAGAGCGGCGTAAATTCCTGCCGTCCTATAAGCTGACCATAAATAAAGTCGTCTACTCCAGCGTCCTTACCAGCGACGATGAAATACACTGAAAATGTGCTGTTCTCCCGCTTGACGTTCCAGCCGTCAGACGGTTCTACCAGTGAGGGTGAGATATTAGTTACGGGGTTCGGTTCGGGTGACTGGCCGCCTTGAGCGATTGCAGCAGCAGGAGACGTTTGAATGCTTGCGACTGGTGAGACTGAAGCACTGGAACCGTTGGTATTAGCCTCCAGATGGTTCCATACCGTACTGATAACGGGCACCAACACGCAGGCTACGGCGGCACCGATCAACGAATGCCGTAGCCACGCAGGGAGAGCGCGGATTACTGATAAGACGATACTCAAGCCTCCCCCGATGAGCCATTTCTTGTTCTCCCATACCCAATCGAAAAATCTATAAAGCCCCCATTGTACGGAGAAATCGCGAACGGACTCGCACGTAGACTGCGATAAAATTGACTCGCAAACTTTCCAATCGAGGGCCATGCTATTGCAATGGCATGGTAGTTCGCTTCACGGCAACGGTCCAAAGCGGTAAACTGCCGGTAGATACGACTGTGGCTGCGCATCGGTAGATTACCGTCGCGCTCGTAGGGCCATAAAAACGAAGCCGAAGAAGAGGACGCAAAGGCCAGCTAACTCGCGTATGTCGCTTGAATCGTCGGCATCTCTTTGGGACGCGATATCGTTTTGGTTTGTGGCAGTCGGGGCGGCACTCGCATTTGTTGGGGCCGTTGCCAGTGTTCCTGCGCGTCGCACGAACAGACGATTGGCAAGGGAAAAGGAAGAGATCGCTAGGCGAGAGAAGCATTCTACGGACCGAGCAATCGCAGAAGCGAATGCACGCGCGGCAGAGGCCAACCAAAAGGCGGAGGAAGAACGATTAGCGCGAATACAGATCGAGCAAAGACTCGCCCCTCGAATCCTTGGAAATGCCGACTTGGAAGATTTGTTACGACAACTGAGCAAATTCGCGGGCCAAGCAATTGATGTTTTCGCGTACGACCAAAACCGCGAAGTTGTCGGCATAGCGAGCCCGCTAATCGCCGCCTTGAAGGCCGCGCGGTGGAGTGTATTGGTGGAAACGGGGGCAGAAGGGCGCGTCGTTTCGGGGATGTTGGTGGAGGTTAGCTCTGATGCGAGTCCGGCTAGCCACGATGCGGCTAATGCTCTGGTTTCGGCGCTGCGATCAAAAGGTCTAACGGTGGCCGGACCGACTCCGAAAACTCCAAGTCTCAACTTGATGAGTATAGGGCCAGCAAACTTCGATAAAGCTCCCGTCAAACTTACAATCGGGGCGAAATGATCATGAGTCGATACGCACAGAAAATTCTGTTCTTCTTCTGCCGCAAGTGCGGCGACTACCACGAAAAGACGCACCCGCATTACCGAGCGCAAAAGCAGCGGTCCTACCGACGCCGTAAGGCCAAGGAAGCCGAACAGCAAAGCCAGACAAAGAGCGAGGGAACCGCGCCGGAAGCGACCTCTTAACGGAGGTTCCTCCGACGCGGAATCAGAATCCGGCCTGTCAGCGGAGACGCCGGAATCATTACACAATTCTATGCGGTAGTCTACTTCCCGATAATTCCTGTCATAAACATCGAAAATGTCTGGGGCATAAACATTTCAAAATGTCCGCGGTT
>VFSW01000198.1_pt1 | contig 83349 bp, 73 predicted proteins | sample 5358111 | NCBI WGS metagenome assembly VFSW01 (sample SAMN11554181, study PRJNA540505) | mine drainage metagenome | isolation source: sediment from site ElyBrook_90M | place: USA: Ely Copper Mine, Vershire, VT | collected 2017
GGCGCCTCTGCTCTGTTTAAGTTAATTACATCAGGATATGCGCACTGGCCTGAACTGGTGTAGCTTTCAGCCACAGATTTGTCTTAGTTTACTACATCAGGATATGCGCACTGGCCGGAACTAAACTGTGGTGGTGCAAGAGGCCGAGAGAAGTTTACTACATCAGGATATGCGCACTGGCCGGAACCGGGCCAGCCTGAAGGCGTGTCTTAGCGTGAGTTTACTACATCAGGATATGCGCACTGGCCGGAACGTGCGGGTCGCGCCTGAAGCTACGCTGGCTAGTTTACTACATCAGGATATGCGCACTGGCCGGAACCTGTTACTCACGCGCAATTATTCCCGGATTAGTTTACTACATCAGGATATGCGCACTGGCCGGAACCACACCTTTGAAAGCCGTAAAAACAGCCCGAGTTTACTACATCAGGATATGCGCACTGGCCGGAACCTGATAGGGTGTCAACTTTTACACAATCCCCATAAATTTTCACGCTGAATCAACCAAATAGTGCTTGCGCTTCATTGCCATGATTCACTGTTTCAGGTGGGTCGGGGTACCGTGGGGTTGCTGGATTGGGAAATGGAAATGAGTGCTGCAAGTGGCATTTGTGGATAATAGACATTTGCGTTCAGTGGTCCGGTCCATTCGTTTGTTGCTGGTTGACAACCCAGCTGCACGGGCTTTCACTGTAAGATCAAGATTTGGGGAGCGGACAGTGATGCCCATTGAAAGCTGTGCACCAAGGTGTGTACCAAGTTAAAAGGCACATTAAACAATAATTAATAAATTCAGTAGGTTACACACCTAATACAGATTCAAATCCAATATCGAATGAACGGTCAAATCTTCATTATCGCTGCTCCTTCAGGAGCCGGAAAATCCAGTCTGGTAGCCGCCTTGATTGCGGCCGACCCCTGCGTCAGGCTGTCCATTTCGCACACAACCCGTGCCCCACGCCCCGGTGAAGTCAACGGTCGCGAATATCACTTTGTATCTCACGAGGTTTTTCAAGGCATGCAAGAACGCGGCGAGTTTCTTGAATCAGCCCAGGTTTACGGGAATTTTTACGGGACTTCTTCAGCTGACATACGTAATAGCCTCAGTCAGGGGCAAGACGTCGTTCTGGAAATCGACTGGCAAGGAGCTCGCCAGGTACGCGCGTTGTTCATGGATGCCATCAGTATTTTCATCCTGCCGCCTTCACTGGAAAGCCTGCGGGAGAGGCTCCTCACGCGCGGCAAAGATCCGTTGACCGTCATTGACCAGCGCCTGGCTTTGGCGCATGAAGATCTAAGCCATGAGAATGAGTTCGATTATGCTATTATTAACAATGAGTTCGCCGAAGCGGCGAAGGATCTGACTGCAATCGTGCGAGCTGCAAGGTGCCGCCGCAGTCGGCAATATCCCCGCTACGCCGGTTTGTTACGTTAATAACATCTAATTGAAGGTTTCCCCATGGCCCGTATCACTGTTGACGACGCACTGCATTCCATCCAAAACCGTTTTGAGCTGACCTTGGCTGCCACTTATCGGGCGAGACAGATTGCTTCTGGTTCCACCCCTCTGGTCGAACCTAATAAGGACAAACCCACTGTTATTGCCTTACGGGAGATTGCGGCGGGCAAAGTAGGCCTGGAAATCCTCAATAAGGTGCCTGTCTAAATCCGGCCCCGTGTCCCCCGCCGCCCCGGTTCTAGCCTCCAAAACCGTTTCTCCGGCTACGCTGACCGAGGTTGCCGCCACATACCTGCGACCAGCGGACGTCGCCCAGATAGAAGAAGCATTCAAGGTTGCCGCACTGGCTCATGAAGGTCAGTTTCGTAAAAGTGGCGATCCGTACATCACCCATCCCCTGTCTGTAGCCACCATCCTGGCGGAGTGGCATCTGGATCCTCAGGCCCTGATGGCCGCCTTGTTGCATGACACAGTAGAAGACACCAGCACTACTTCAAAGGAGATTTCGCAACAATTTGGCAAGTCGGTAAGTGAACTGGTTGACGGGGTCAGCAAGCTGGATCGTATAGAATTCCAGACCGAGCAGCAGGCTCAGGCCGAAAACTTTCGCAAGATGTTGCTGGCCATGGCTCGCGATGTTCGTGTCATCCTGATCAAGTTGGCCGACCGACTTCACAACATGCGCACCATGGATGCCATGGATGCCGGAAGCCAACGCCGCATTGCCCGCGAAACCCTGGATATCTACGGCCCTATTGCCAATCGATTGGGTCTGCACACCGTGTTTCAGGAATTACAGGATCTGGGCTTTCGTTACCTGTTTCCCAATCGCTATCAGGTATTGACCAAAGCCATTCGAGCCGCTCGCGGAAACAGACGCGAAGTGGTAGGTAAAATCCTGACAACCATCAACCAGCGATTGTCCGCCTTTGGTGTAGAAGCTCAGGTCACCGGTAGAGAGAAACACTTGTCCAGCATTTACAACAAAATGCTTGGCAAGTCGCTTTCTTTCTCGGAGGTTCTGGATATTTATGGTTTCCGGATTTTGGTCAAGGATGTTGCGGCGTGCTATCTGGCACTTGGAGCCCTGCATACCATGTACAAACCCATTCCGGGAAAGTTCAAGGACTATATTGCCATCCCAAAAACCAACGGATATCAGTCACTGCATACAACCCTCTTTGGCCCCTTTGGTACCCCCATAGAAATCCAGATTCGTACCCACGAAATGCACAAGATCGCTGAGGCGGGCGTAGCATCCCATTGGCTGTACAAATCATCCGACACCCCTTTGAGCGACGTACAGCAAAAAACCCATCAGTGGCTCCAGTCCCTGCTTGAAATCCAGACCGAAAGCGGTGATGCCGTCGAATTTCTGGAGCACCTCAAAGTCGATTTGTTTCCAGATGAAGTTTACGTGTTTACACCAAAAGGCATGATCAAATCACTGCCAAAAGGTTCAACCCCGGTGGATTTTGCCTACGACGTCCATACTGATGTTGGCAATCGTTGCGTTGCTGCAAAAATCAACAATGAATTGGCGCCGTTACGCACGCCATTATCCAACGGGGATCGGATTGAAATCATCACTGCCCAAAACGCTGCGCCTAATCCAGCCTGGCTTAACTACGTGGTCACAGCAAAAGCGCGCTCCAAAATCCGGCACTATTTGCGCACCATGCTCCTTGACGAATCAGTCGAGCTTGGCGAACGTTTGCTCAACCAGGCATTGCGCGCCCTCAAAGTAAACCCCATTGATATCAAGGATAGTCAGTGGGATCAGATGCTGAAAGGAGATCGCTGTAAAACACGCAACGAGGTGCTGGCTGAAATTGGTTTGGGGCGCCGACTCAATATTGTTGTTGCCCGGGCTTTGTTGTCACGCCTTGATATGCAATCCCTCGAAGGCCAAGGCTCAATCACGATTCGCGGCAGCGAAGGCATCGCTGTTCAGTTTGCCCACTGTTGTCGCCCCATTCCTGGCGACCCTATCATTGGCATCATAAAAAAGGGACAGGGCCTCCTGATTCATACACAGGATTGCCGTGCCATACGGCAGTTCCGTGCCGACCCCGATAAATGGGTGGACGTGGAGTGGGAAAATAATAGTGGAAAACTGTTCGATGTAGCCATCAAGCTGATGGTTGCCAACCGCCGAGGCGTTCTGGCTACGGTTGCATCTGCCATTGCCGACGCTCAATCCAATATTGACAGCGTGTCCATTACCAAACCCGACGGAACATATACGGAAATCAACTTTACGGTACAGGTCAAAGACCGCACCCATCTCGCCGCTTTATTGCATCGCTTGCGCGAAATCCCTGAAGTGGTTCGCATCACCAGAGTTCAAAGTTAAATTTGAAGAGGACGTCATGACCAAATCCATCATTTCCACACCACACGCACCCGGGGCGATCGGAACCTACTCCCAAGCCGTGCGCGTGGGTGACACTGTCTATCTATCCGGCCAGATTGGATTGGACCCCGCATCCATGGTGCTGGTAGAAGGAATTGATGATCAAATCGTACGCGTATTCGAAAACCTCAAAGCCATCGCCCAGGCGGCAGGAGGAAATTTAAACAATCTGGTGCGTGTCACCGTTTTTTTGACTGACCTTTCTCACTTTGCAAAAGTTAACGAGACGATGGTCCAGTATTTTTCGCCGCCTTACCCTGCGCGTGCTGCTGTCGGCGTTGCATCCCTGCCGCGTGGCGCCTTGGTGGAAATCGATGGGGTTATGGCACTCGGCCACTGAGCTGATCAATGTCTTCCCTGGAGAGCGTGGGGATCACGCCGACCACCGTCACCCGCCTCAAAAAATTGGGCCTTCAAACTCTGTTTGATCTGGTTCTGCATCTTCCATTGCGTTATGACGACGAGACACACATCGTCAAGCTTAGTGATTTGTTTTATGGCCAGACCGGATGTCTGGAAGTGGAGGTTGTGGATGTCGCAGTTCAGTACCGTCCAAAGCGAACGCTGCGTGTTCGGGTGCGTGACACCAGTGGCGAGTTTACCCTGCGGTTTTTGAATTTTTATGGCAGTCAGATACGTCAGCTGACAGCCGGAACCCGATTGCGTCTTTTGGGTGAACTTCGTCAAGGCCACCTTGGCCCGGAAATGATTCATCCAAAATATCAAGTCGTAAACGATGAAACCCCCTTGCCGCAGTCTCTTACTCCGGTGTACCCCACCACCGCAGGTTTGTCACAAGTCACACTAAGGCGCTGCATCAAGCTCGCTCTGGATCAGTCGGATCTGTCCGACACCCTGCCCGATGTGTTGCGCAACGATCTGCGGCTTGCCCCCTTTGCAGAAAGTGTGAAGCTGTTGCATTACCCTCATGCAGATGTTTCGCAACAACATCTTGACCAGCGTACCCATCCTGCCTGGCGCAGACTTAAGTTTGACGAACTGCTGGCGCAACAAATTTCCATGCGTCTTCATTACCGTGAACGACTCTGTCTACGTGCGCCACCCTTGCCTGATTTTTCATTGCAGCGTGAGCGCTTTCTGAAGAGCCTTCCCTTCAGCCTTACAGGATCTCAACTTAAGGTTTTGCGCGAAATTGAATCCGATCTGTCACGCGCTTATCCCATGCATCGACTGTTGCAGGGAGATGTAGGAAGCGGAAAAACCGTCGTTGCTGCACTGGCCTGCCTGCGAGCCATTAGCGCAGGATTCCAGGCAGCGCTGATGGCGCCTACCGAAATTCTGACCGAACAGCATTTTCGAAAAATAGAGCATCTCCTGCAACCTTTTGGTATATCCACTGTATGGGTCACCAGCAGTCTGCGCAAGAAGGAGAAGAATCTGGCGCTGCAGCAGATTGCTACAGGAAAGGCACAACTGATCATCGGAACCCATGCGTTGATTCAGGATCCTGTCATATTTAAAGCGTTGGGGCTCGTTGTCATCGACGAACAGCATCGTTTTGGCGTGGAACAGCGCCTTGCCCTGCGCAAAAAAACCGATCAATCAGAATACGGCCAACCCCACCAATTGATGATGAGCGCCACCCCCATACCGCGAACGCTTAGCATGAGCTACTTTGCCGATCTTGATGTCTCCGTCATTGACGAAATGCCAGCTGGGCGCAAACCTGTGGTAACCAAATTAATCAATGATTCCAGAAGGGACGCGGTGATTGCACGAATTCGTGAAACCTGCCTGCAGGGAGGGCAGGGGTATTGGGTCTGCCCACTTATTGAAGAATCGGAAACCTTGCAGTTGCAGACAGCCGTTGAGACCTTTGAGCGGATCTCCAGGGTATTTCCTGAGCTTCGAATTGCTTTGATCCATGGCCGTCTTTCGCCTTTGGAAAAATCCGAAATCATGAATCAGTTTATCAGTGGCACCATCCATTTGTTGGTTGCAACTACCGTCATCGAAGTCGGTGTGGATGTGCCGAACGCGTCCATTATGGTTATCGAACATGCCGAACGTATGGGGTTGGCTCAACTTCACCAACTGCGTGGCCGCGTCGGTCGCGGTTCAACACAAGGATTTTGCGTGCTGTTGTATCACCCCCCCCTCTCGGCCCTTGCGCGATTGCGCCTTAAGGTCATTTTCGAACATGCGGATGGCTTTGAAATCGCGCGCCAGGATCTTCTGATTCGTGGCCCTGGCGAATATTTTGGAGCGCGCCAGAGTGGCACGCCAATGCTGCGTTTTGCTGATCTCGAGCAAGATGGTGACTTGTTGCAAAATGCCAGGCGCTGGGCCGATCTCTGGATTACCGATGACATTATTGCAGCCCGCCGCCATCTTGAACGCTGGTTGTCGTCGCGACAGGAATTTCTGACCGCATGAACCGTTTAAGTGCCTACTGGCGCTTGATGCGCCTCGATAAACCGATCGGAACGCTGCTACTGTTGTGGCCGACGTTATGGGCTTTATGGATTGCCAGTCGCGGCCATCCTTCCTTCGTAAACGTCCTGGTTTTTGTCCTGGGTACGCTATTGATGCGCTCTGCAGGGTGCGTCATGAACGACCTCGCCGATCGCCGCATCGATCCACATGTTGCACGTACCTCTTCGCGACCCCTGGCTACGGGTGAAGTAACACCTCGTGAAGCATTGGTGCTGGCGGCCCTCGTCAGTTTGTTGGCGTTTGCTCTGGTGCTGACACGCAATACCTTGACGGTATTGCTGTCCCTCCCTGCACTATTTCTGGCTGCCAGCTATCCGCTGACCAAGCGTTTTTTTCCCCTTCCTCAGGCATACTTGGGGATAGCTTTTGGATTTGGCATTCCCATGGCATTTGCGGCTGAAACCGGTACAGTCCCTTTACTTGCCTTTGAAGTGATGCTGGCCAATGTGTTCTGGACGATTTCTTATGACACCGAATATGCGATGGTGGACCGGGATGACGACATTCGTCTTGGCATTCATTCTTCGGCTTTACTGTTTGGGCGATGGGATGTGGCAGCAATCATGCTGTGTTATGCGGGGGCATTGACCACACTTTTTTGGGTGGGGTTTTCAGCACATCTGGGGCTGGCTTACGATGTCGGACTGCTGGTTGCTGCAATGATTGCGGGCTATCACTATGTCCTGATCAGGACGCGCGATCGCATGCTTTGCTTTAAAGCATTTCTCAATAATAACTGGCTGGGAGGGATCGTATTCCTGGGACTGGCTGCGGACTTACTGCTGGTTGCAAAGTGAGCTGGGCTCAGAAACCATATTTTAGCCCAATGGATAGCAAGTCAACGCCTGCATCGCCATTGATGCGGTTGTATTTGAGTTGGTAGCGATCCCAGCCACCCTGAAAACGCAGACTTTGGGTGATATCGTATTTCATGCCCAAGCCCATCATGTTGTAGGGTAAGGCATCTGTGAGGCCGTGCGTTACGCTATTGCTTGTAGTATCGCCGTCGGTGCGGACGCTACTGAGTTTTCCGGTCAAACCAAAGCGCTCATTGAGTGACAACGTCCCCGTACCCCCCAGCACCCAACTCCGTGGCATCGCTGAAAATGCACTCTCCGGACGTCCGGCCATGCCGTCACCACGATTTTTACTTGACAGGGCACTGCCGTCAAACCCGGCGTTAGAGTCCATTTGCATTGTCAGGGGCAACGCACTGATCCCCGAAAACCAGCCTTCGGATTCAGCGCGAACGCCCGCCGATAGCGGCATCATAACCACGATCAAGCAAAGCGCCTTCACCTGTTTTGACATGATTGTATTCAACGAATCTGACCCTGATTCACCATTAAGCGTAAGCTCACCCGATTACCATGGTACGCCTAAGATTGGCTATAGTCCAATTCCAGCCCTACAACTCCCTGCCAATCCACAGTAATAGCGCGTCTTGAGCAGGCTTTGCTGCGCCAGCCTGGGGATGATTGACTATAAAAACCAGTGACACCAAACGCCCCGAACGGGTCAATCCATAACCCGCGAGACTACTGACCCCTTCCAGGCTTCCTGTCTTTAGGTGAAACCGGCCTTCCAATCCTTCGCCTGGTAACCTTTTTTCAACCGTGCCGTCCATTCCAAGCAACCCCAGTGAGGCCATGAATTCTGCCTGGTAGGGACCCTCGGCAGCCTTTACCAGTAACTGGTTGAGGTGATTTGCGGATATCCGGGACTGACGCGAGAGGCCGGACCCGTTTTCAACAACCAGTTCTGAAAATTGCAGTCCTTGCTGCGCCAGCGTGTCGCGGATTTTTTGAACACCAGACTCTTCCGATGACTGTTCAGCGCCTGTGGCCCCCCCCATATCCAGGAGCAGGGTTCGGGCCATCAGATTATTGCTGTACTTGTTGGCCTCACGGATTTGTTCGGCCAGGGGAGGGGAGCGGTGCATGGCTAAAAGGGGCAGTCCATCGGGCGCTCTGCCTCTGGCAACCTTTCCAGAAAAAGTGCCCCCCAATTCACTCCAGATTTTGGCAAATGTCGCTAAAATGTAGTTATCGTTCGATAAAATGCTATAATATAACGCTTTCTTACCGCAACTAACCACATAGCTACCAACCAGTATAATGCGCGCAGTCTCACCATCGTCAACAATCTTGCGCTCGAGAGATGATTTCCAGTCTTCGGGGCACGGTCCCGCCCTGGGGGTCAGCAAGTTTTCGATGCTCAACCCGGGAAAATCAAAGTCGGGGCTTACCAAAACCCGATTCCCAACACCTTCCAGGGACAACGTGACTGCTTTAAAGCCTACCTGCAGGGCCTCAGGCAGGGTGTTATAAGCACGAAACCCCTGGTGATCAAAACTATTGGGATCGTGGACTTCTACCCGAAATCGGCTCATGTCCAGCACCAAGTTTCCCCGAATCTCCCGAACCCCTCTTATTCTCAGGGTTCGCAGCAAGGTTTCCCAGTTTTCGAGGGTCAACCCGGGATCTCCTGCGCCAATCACATACACGTTGCCCTTTAAAATGCCATTCTCTGGTTCTTCCCCTCTTATCTCGGTATCCCACGTTTTGGCCGGCCCCAAAGCCATAAGAGCGGAGTAAGTGGTCACTAGCTTCATTAAAGACGCCGGGGCACGGGCAACGTCACCATTCCAGCTCACCAACCGGTCTTGCGAGGCAACCTCTTGCACCACTATGGAAACTGACTCTGCAGGAATGTGGGATCGTTGCAGGGCCTCAGAAACACCCGGGGGCAGTGAGCTTGTCACGACACCTGCCGCGTAGCTGACAAAGCATTGCAGCCCCACCCAGAGGATCAGCATTGCTTTAAAACTGCGCCCACCGCTTGATATTTGCATAAACAACCCTTACACTGTTAGCACTCACTTGTATCGAGTGCTAATAATTATCTAAATCAACCCTCTTGCAGGAGAAATTTCGCATGAAAATTCGTCCGTTACATGATCGCGTGATTGTCAAACGCCTTGAAGAAGAGCGCAAGACGGCCTCAGGCATCGTGATCCCCGATACCGCCGCCGAAAAACCCGATCAAGGTGAAGTCATGGCTGTGGGCAAAGGCAAAATACTGGAAGACGGTACAGTCCGCGCCCTTGAAGTGAAAGTCGGCGATAAGGTTCTCTTCGGTAAATATTCCGGTCAGGCCGTCAAGGTTCATGGCGACGAGCTGCTGGTGATGCGCGAAGAAGACATTATGGGCATCGTTGAAGGTTAATTGACCACTTATTTTTCTGGTTCCGGGCGCATCCCGCCAGGAACCCTAGTTCAGGAGTTAAAACATGGCTGCTAAAGAAGTCCGTTTTCATGACAGTGCCCGCGCCCGTATGGTTGTAGGCGTCAATATCCTGGCCGATGCGGTCAAGGTCACCCTGGGTCCGAAGGGCCGAAATGTCGTTCTAGAACGATCCTTCGGCGCACCCACGATTACCAAAGATGGTGTTTCGGTCGCAAAGGAAATCGAATTGAAGGACAAATTCGAAAACATGGGCGCACAGATGGTCAAGGAAGTCGCTTCCAAGACCTCGGATGTTGCCGGTGATGGAACAACCACCGCTACAGTACTGGCTCAGGCCATCGTTCAGGAAGGTATGAAGTTTGTTGCCGCCGGCATGAACCCCATGGATCTTAAACGGGGTATCGACCGTGCCGTTGTGGCCACGGTTGAAGAACTCAAAAAGCTGTCCAAACCTTGCACCACCAGCACTGAAATTGCCCAGGTCGGTTCGATCTCAGCCAATTCCGATCAATCCATTGGCGAAATCATCGCCAAGGCTATGGACAAAGTGGGTAAGGAAGGCGTCATTACCGTGGAGGATGGCTCTGGCCTCCAAAACGAGCTGGATGTCGTGGAAGGCATGCAATTTGACCGTGGGTATCTTTCCCCCTATTTCATCAACAACCCTGATCGCCAGATTGCATTGCTCGAAGAGCCCTATGTACTGCTGCACGATAAGAAAATTTCCAATATCCGTGACCTCCTGCCAGTACTGGAGCAGGTTGCCAAGTCTGGTCGACCGCTCCTGATTATTGCTGAGGAAGTGGAAGGCGAAGCATTGGCGACCCTGGTGGTTAACAACATTCGCGGCATCCTCAAAACTACCGCCGTCAAGGCCCCTGGCTTTGGTGACCGGCGTAAGGCCATGCTGGAAGACATCGCCATCCTGACCGGCGGCACAGTAATCGCCGAAGAAGTGGGCCTCTCGCTGGAAAAAGTTACCCTGAATGAACTGGGTCGCGCCAAACGGATCGAGATCGGTAAGGAAGACACCACCATCATCGATGGTGCCGGTGACGAATCCACCATTAAAGGCCGCGTAACTCAAATTCGCAAGCAGATCGAAGATGCCACCAGTGATTATGATCGCGAAAAACTGCAGGAACGCGTAGCCAAGTTAGCCGGCGGGGTTGCGGTTATCAAGGTGGGTGCCGCTACGGAAGTGGAAATGAAGGAAAAGAAGGCGCGCGTGGAAGATGCGCTGCATGCCACCCGGGCTGCTGTAGAGGAAGGGATCGTTCCTGGCGGTGGCGTTGCTTTGCTCCGTGCCCGCGCAACGTTGAAGAGCCTGAAAGGGGAAAACAGCGATCAGGATGCTGGAATCAAGATCGTTTCACGCGCCATTGAAGAACCACTGCGCCAAATTGTTGCCAACTGCGGTGAGGAACCTTCAGTAGTCGTCAACAAGGTTCTGGAGGGCTCTGGCAATTATGGCTATAACGCCCAATCCGGCCAATACGGGGATCTGGTTGCCATGGGAGTAGTTGACCCAACCAAAGTCACCCGCTTTGCCCTGCAAAATGCTGCAAGCATCGCAGGTTTGATGCTGACCACGGATTGCATGGTTGCCGAGTTGCCCAAGGAAGAAAGCCCGATGCCCGGAGGAGGTATGGGTGGCATGGGAGGGATGGGCGGAATGGATATGTAATCCCCCATCATGCCAACAGCTTGAGGAGCTTCGCAGGTCCTGCTGCTGTGCAACAAAAAAGCCCAATGGTTTTCCATTGGGCTTTTTTTACACTTACAAGATTCGGGCCCGTTTTATGTATGAGTCAAAAAAACCTTGGAACTACTTGAAAACCTGATTACTATTAACATCGCGTTAGTATCCCGTAGCCGAATAACGTGTGTGTGCCAAGTTCCTAACCTCTGGAAAACACACCACAAAAAAACGGAGGAAGCCCATGACTGAGCTGTCAGTGAGTAGAATTCAAAACAATCCCAAGTATCATGACCTTGTCAAGCAACGAGATACCCTGGCTTGGGTTCTGTCTGCCATCGTATGCGTAATGTACTTCGGTTTCATTCTCTTGATCGCGTTTGCCCCTGATGTCCTCACGCAACCGATAGCCTCGGACAGTGTTATCCCCGTAGGAATGCCCGTTGGCGTTGGCGTCATCCTGGTGTCATGCATCCTGACAGGTATTTATGTGCATCGGGCCAACAGCACGTTCGATCCCCTCACTGACGAAATCATTCAGGAATCGCTCAAATGAGAACATTGAAAACCGCCTTCCTGGCAACCCTGGCTTTGGCCACGTTGTTGATCACCCGTATTGCCACCGCTGCTGATGCCGTTGTTCCCGCAGCTCCGCCAGCAGACCCTCCAATCAACTGGCATGCCGTTGTGATGTTTATCATTTTTGTTGCCATCACGTTAGGAATTACCTACTGGGCAGCAAAACGGACCAAGACCGCCACCGACTTTTATGCTGCTGGCCGCGGTATCACCGGCCTGCAAAACGGCCTGGCCATCGCTGGTGACTATATGTCGGCAGCTTCTTTTCTGGGTATTGCGGCACTTGTTTACATGAATGGCTTTTATGGCCTGATCTTCTCGGTAGGCTGGCTGGTGGGTTGGCCAATCATTCTGTTTCTGGTTGCTGAACGACTGCGCAATCTGGGCAAGTTCACCTATGCCGACGTTGCCTCCTTCCGCCTTCAGCAAGGTCCGGTCCGTACCATGGCCGCTATCGGCTCCCTGATTGTCGTGATCTGGTATCTCATCGGTCAGGCGGTAGGTGCCGGACAGTTGCTGCATACCCTCGTACCGCAGATTTCCTATCGACAGTCCATCGTCATCGTAGGCACGCTGATTATCATTTATGTCACCTTTGGCGGGATGAAGGCCACAACCTGGGTTCAGATTATTAAAGCCGGATTGCTGCTAGGCGGGGCCACCATGATTGCAATTGGCGTCATGGCCCATGAAGGCTTCAGTTTCGAAAAATTGTTTACCGACGCGATTGCAATCCATCCAAAGCACATGGACATCATGAAATCGGTAGTTCCCATCGGTGCGAAAGCCAACCCAATCGAGTCCATTTCCCTTGGGCTGACCCTGATGTTTGGCACCGCGGGCCTTCCACACATCCTGATGCGCTTTTTTACCGTTACTAACGCGAAGGCAGCTCGCAAATCGGTACTGTATGGCACCTGCTTCATCGGCTACTTTTACATTCTGACCTTTATTATCGGTTTCGGCGCCATTGTTCTTGTTGCCAATAATCCAGCGTATGTGACCGATGTCTCCAAGAGTGTCCTCGCGCTTAAAGGTGGGGGCAGCATGCCCGCGGTTTATCTGGCACATGCAATCGGGGGGGATTTATTTCTCGGGTTTATCGCTGCTGTCGCTTTTGCCACCATTCTTGCGGTGGTGTCAGGACTGACGCTGGCAGGCGCATCCGCCTTGTCACATGATATTTATGCAAACGTCATCAAAAAGGGCAAGTCCACCGAAGCTGAAGAAGTTTGGGTTTCAAAATTGTGTGTTGTTGGCCTTGGCATCCTTGCCGTGCTCCTCGGCATCGCCTTTGAAAAGCAAAATGTCGCGTATATTGTGGCTCTGACTTTCTCAATTGCTGCCTGTGCCAATTTCCCGATTCTGGTCCTTTCAATATTCTGGCGCGGACTGACAACACGTGGGGCAGTGCTTGGCGGCTACACGGGAATCTTTGGCTCCATTGGGCTCCTGATCATCGGCCCGACCGTTTGGACCAAGGTGCTTGGAAATGGCCCTGCCATTTTCCCCTATGACTTCCCCACGTTTGTCGTACTCCCGGCAGTCCTGATCGTAGCCTACATCGCTTCTGTAACCGACCGTAGCGAGAGCGGCAAGAAGGAACGGGCAGCATTTGAAGCCCAGGAGGTACGTTCCGAAACCGGATTGGGAGCCGAAGTCGGGGCAAGCCACTAATTAATTAAAATCGTTGGAATCGTTGGGGTAAGACATCCAAAGGAGGTCTGACCCCTTTGTTTTTTATTTCGATAACTGCCTGAGTTTAATAAACATCATGGCAGTCATCAGGGCATCATTAAACGCGTCATGTTCTTCACGTTCGGGCAATTGCAGATCCTGCATGATGTGGTGGAAGCTTAAGTCTACGTTGCCGCCCTCGTGTTGCGAAAACTTGTAGTCGTAGTAAAGACCTGAAACCTCTATTTTAGTTTGGGGTAGGGGAATGCCAAGAAATGGCAGCGCGAGACGGTTTAGCATGGCCACATCAAATTCAAGATAGTAGCCCACCAACGGGCGGTTCCCGACAAAATTCAGGAATTTCTGGATCGCGTCCTGCGGTTCAAGCCCGTTGACCACATCCATGCTGCGCAGATGATGAATCCGGATGCTGTCAGCCCCAATTTGCCTGGACGGACGGATAAAAAGCTCCAACCGTTCACTTGTCATGATGCGCTGGTCTTTAATCAATACCGCACCAATGGAGATGATCTCGTCCAGATTCCGGTCCAGTCCGGTGGTTTCGCAGTCAACGCTAACCCATTCATTGGTCGGTGGTGGATCGAACAGCGTTTCATATTCCGGCCTTAATAGCCGTTTGCGATACCAGGTGCGCTTGAACCGATCCCACATGGCTTACAGGGCATCAAGCTTGAAATGGTAATGTAATATGGCTCGAAATCGCTTTACCACACGCAGGCTGTCGCGCAGTAAATCGCGCTCCAGAGTACCCAATGAGGCAATTTGCACCGTATTGCCGGGGCGCTGCCCCAATGCCATATGGCGCAGCCCCTGCCGCAGACGAATATCCATCAGGAATTGCAACGATTCCCTGAGATCAACGGCAAGGTCCTCGGCAATTCTATTGAGCTGAACCAGAGCTTCAATACGCTCCAGGGTGTTGGTACACTCAAGGTGACATTCCAGCGCCATGCTCCTGACGCCATGCACGATAGGGAAAATGCCCAGTTTCTTGACGTCCAGTCCCCCTGCTTCGTCACCACCGTGCATCAGGCGAGTCCACCAACTGCCTTGTTCGGAAAAATTGTCGGCAGCACGGGCGAAATGGGTGAAGAAACTGGGCATGTCCTGCAGTAAACGGTAAAAGAAACTTTTGAGCTCCTGCAGCAATGCCAGATCGCCGCAAACCGCTATCGCATCAGAAAAAATGGCCAGCCGCATATGGGTTTCCGTACTGGGATTAAATACCCATTGGCGGAGGGTATCCCTGAATTCATCCAGGTTCTGACACCAGATGGGGTTGCGCATCATGATCCCGCCCAGGCAGGGGGGGTAACCAAAGTCGCAAAGGGCGTCATTGAAGGCACTGGTGACCCGGGTTAAATCAGAAAAATGATAGCCATTTCGCAGGATCAGTCCGTTATCCTGATCTGTCTTCAGAATTTGCTCGCTCCGGCCTTCGCTTCCCATCACAATGACGCAACTGTTTTCCACCAGCTCCTCCGGGGCAATGAACTGCCATAACCGGGCATAGACCTTGGTGTCCAGTTCCTGCACCAGACTGGCGATCATGCTGATTTTGACCCCGCTTTCGCTCAACAGCTGGATTAACCGCTGAATGCTGGTACAGGCATGTTTGAGCTCTTCCTGATTCTGCGCTTGCTGAATTTGAAGCCAGATCAGGTGGGAGTGGTTGGAAATGAAACTGAGCAGGTCAAGTTGCTCCATAATCCCCACGATCTCTCCCTGCCGCTTGACCACAACCCGATGGACGCCATGCCGGATCATCAGGATCAGGACGTCAAATACAGCGTCATCTTCAGACGCCTCGATCAATTCCCAGGTGGCCAACCGCCCTACCGGCAGGGCATGGGGGTTGCTATCGGACAAGACAGCCTTGCGGATGTCCGTTGATGTAAAAATACCGTAACGGTCCTTACCGCGGACCAGGACACAGGACAATCGCTCGTACTCGAATAGCTTTGCCACGCTGAAAACATCAGCATCTTCGGATACAAACCGGGGGGGGCGCACAAAAGCCTGGTCAATTCGGGCCTGCATGAGCGAATGAAGCTCCCGTTGCGGGCGTCTTTCAGTCAGTTCCCGCAGTTTTTGCGAGATATCCGAAAAAAGCAGCGCTCCGAAGTTGGCGTTGGCTGCAATGAGCCGGTTGATCGTTAATTTGGGCACCAGATAGACGATCAACTCTTCAGCCGCAGTAAAGACTCCGGTCACACTTCCCGAAATCAGCCCTCGCCCATCAAAGCATTCGTCCTTGCTGTACACGCAAACCACTTCCCCGTCCTCAGTTTGCTGCACATGGCCTTTAATGATGACAAACAAACAAGCCGGCTCGGTTCCCTGAGCCAAAATAACCTCACCTTCCGGGTAATAGCCAATATCCACGCTGTCACGTACCCACCGCTGCTGTTCGCTGGTCAACCCATCAAAGGGAACTGCGTTGAAATTAAAGGATTTTGGCATGGGGCATTGGCTTAGGATGCACTATACTTTACAGGCGTTGACCAGCGATCAGGATGCTTCTCATGACCAAAAACAGCAAGCCCGACATAGCAACCCAGCCAAAAACATGGTCCGGACGGTTCTCCGCACCCACCACAGAATCCGTCAAGGCCTATACAGCATCGGTTCAGTTTGACCGGCGTCTGGCCGAATTTGATATTCAGGGGTCACTTGCCCATGCCCAGATGCTGAGCGAAGTTGGGCTGATCACTCCCAAGGAGTTCCAGGCCATCCAGTCAGGAATGGAGACGCTCCTGGCTGAAGTCAGAAACGGCCAGTTCCCCTGGAATCTGGACGACGAAGACGTTCATCTCAACATCGAACGCCGCTTAACCCTTTTGGTCGGCGATGCCGGCAAACGCTTGCACACTGCCCGCTCTCGAAATGACCAGGTGGCAACGGACATCCGGTTATACCTGCGCTATGAAATCGACCGTCTCAACTTACTGCTGAAAGCAGTGCAATCTGCCTTGCTGGACCTTGCTGAGCGCCATGCGGACACCCCCATGCCCGGGTTTACCCACTTGCAGGTGGCCCAGCCTGTCACCTTTGGCCATCACATGATGGCTTATGTTGAGATGTTTGGGCGCGACCGCGAACGTCTGGCGGACTGCCGCCATCGTGTCAACCGTCTGCCTTTGGGTGCTGCAGCACTGGCCGGAACAAGTTTTCCCATCCGTCGGGAACGGGTGGCCGAACTGCTGGGGTTTGAAACACTCTGCCTTAACTCCCTGGACGCGGTCTCGGATCGCGATTTTGCCATTGAATTCTGTGCAGTCGGGGCGCTGATCATGACCCACATCTCCCGATTGTCCGAAGAGTTCGTCCTCTGGATGAGCCCCTGTTTCGGATTTATCCAGATCGGCGATGCGTTTTGCACTGGGTCATCAATCATGCCCCAGAAACGCAACCCTGACGTTCCAGAACTCGCGCGGGGCAAAACCGGGCGTGTCACGGGCCATTTGATGGCGCTCCTGACGCTAATGAAAGCACAGCCCCTGGCCTATAACAAAGACAACCAGGAGGACAAGGAACCCTTGTTCGACACGGCAGATACCCTGGTCAGTACCCTGTCCATTGTGGCAGAGATGCTGCGCGACGTTACCGTAAACAAGGATGTTCTGCGTCGTGCCGCCATGGAGGGATTTTCTACCGCCACTGATCTGGCAGACTATCTTGTCAAAAAGGGGATGCCCTTCAGGGATGCGCATGAAGTGGTAGCCAAAGTGGTTAAGCTCGCCGAACAGGAAGGCTCTGCCCTGTCAGACCTGCCTTTGTCTACCCTTAAGGGGTTTTCGGATAGCATCGATAAGGACGTGTTTGGCGTGCTGACCCTTGAAGGTTCCTTGTCCAGCCGCAATACACCCGGTGGCACGGCACCTGATCAGGTACGCGCAGCCATCAAGGCCGCACGGATTACTCAGCTACGCTGAGGTAGCCGGTTTTTGGCACCTGCTCCCTGCAAATTTTTCGCGTTTCAGGACCCGAAAGACGCTCCCCAAACCATGTACAGTGGTGGATACGCTGGCTCTTCCTCTGGCAATACACGCAGGTACTACAAACTCCAAACGGTGGGCCTCCGCTATAGTTTTGCAGCTCGTACAGGATCGCCCTCAGCACTGAAACGCTGTATCTGATCCTGTTTGCGCTGATGTCACGGCTTGCAGTCTGCCAAAATGCAGCTGGAGTGGCCTCACTCAAAAAGGCCTCTCCCAAAGGACTTAGTCGTAATCTGACGACGCGTTTGTCGATTTCATCCTGATAACGCTCAATCAAGCCCCGACGATCCAGCAGTAACAGGCTTTGAGATACTGTACCCTTGGTCAGGCTGAGATATTCGGCCAGTGCCTGTGGGGTATTGCTGAAACGGTTGGCTTGATCCAGATACATCAACGCCTGGACGTGCACCGGCTGTAGCCCTTCCTCACTACCGATGCGGCGAAACTCAGAGCGCATCAGGTTTGCAAGACGGTCCACAAGATCGAGCAAAGCAACAGGATTTTTGAGCATGGGTTAATACTAGCGACTCAATACTATTTTGTCAAAATTCTTGAAGTTGGTTTTTTTAGTATCGTCACGATACTATAGACAGTGTATCCCCCTGAAAATCGAGGTTTTTTTGCCTAAATAGCCCTTATTTACCATGAGTCAACCTTCTTTTTTTATCTGTTGCTAAATCAACAACTCGCCGGAAACCATTAGCCAGAGCGGATCTTGGAGGTGGTATCTATTTTTCGACAACCTGCTATACCAAAAAGACCAGAAAATCAGCTTTAAACGCCCATGTGATAGACTTTTGCTCATGAACTGCCCGATTTTTTTGTCTCGGCGCAACGCGCTGATTCTTTTCTCGGCAATCCTTTTGCCGGGTTGCGGACTCAAAGGAGCGCTTGTGCTACCAAAGCCTGCGCCAGAATCAACAACACCCCGTCCGGATGCCCAAAAACCCAAGGAACCAAGCAGTTCAACGCCATGAACAGAGACCCTTTCCTACCTGCCGGTATAACCCGCTTGCAGGGAGTATTGCACATTGAATCGATACCCCTGACTGCCCTGGCAAAGCGTTATGGCACCCCGTGCTACGTCTACTCCAAAGCCGCAATCACCGAGTCTTTCCGCGAATTTGAACGGGCTTTTGCCTCTCTTCATCCGCTAATTTGCTATGCCGTCAAAGCCAATGGAAATCTTAGCATTCTGCAGCTGCTCGCAGGGCTTGGCGCTGGATTCGACATTGTCTCCGGGGGCGAACTAAGTCGCGTTTTGGCCGCTGGAGGTGACCCAGGCAAGGTGGTTTTTTCGGGCGTTGGAAAATCTGCAGCCGAAATGGCCGAGGCGCTTCGAGTCGGCGTAATGTGCTTTAACGTGGAATCCGCAGCAGAACTGGACCGCCTGTCTCATGTGGCTTCCGAATCAGGACTGGTTGCGCCAATATCTTTGCGAGTCAACCCGGACGTCGACCCTGGCACACACCCCTACATTGCCACTGGCCTTAAGGACAGCAAGTTTGGCATCGCCTACAAGGACGCCCTTGCACTCTACCAAAAAGCAGCCCGTCTGCCCGGCATCAGGATTATTGGGATCGACTGTCATATCGGCTCTCAAATCACGGAAATTGCCCCCTTCATTGCTGCCCTTGAGAAGATTTTAGCGCTGCTGGAACAACTTTCAGCCGCTGGTATTCGGTTGCAACACCTTGACCTTGGAGGTGGCGTGGGTATTCGCTACCGAGATGAAACTCCAATCGTTTTGAGCGATTACGCGCGCGAGGTCAGCGCACGTCTCCAGAAATTTGGCTGGGTTCGGCTACTGCTGGAACCAGGGCGTCGCATTGTTGGCAATAGCGGTGTGCTGCTTACCCGCGTGGAGTATCTTAAGACCTCCCCTGGGCATCATTTTGCCATTGTCGATGCGGCCATGAACGACCTCATTCGACCCTCGCTTTATGAAGCGTGGCACGAGATCCTCCCTGTTACCTACCGCTCCGGCACAGGGCTTTTGATGGACGTTGTGGGGCCTGTATGCGAAACGGGTGATATCCTGGGCTCGGCACGAATGCTTACGGTCGCCGAAGGCGATTTCCTGGCCATTCTGTCTGCAGGTGCATACGGCGCTTCCATGGGCTCTAATTACAACGCCCGTCCACGACCCCCGGAAATTCTAGTGGATGGGGACCACGCTCATTTGATCCGGCGCCGCGAAACCATCGAAGATCTATATCGTGATGAGTGGCCCATGGGTGACAACCTTTGAGCGCTTCCTGTTTTTAGAAAAATCAGTAATTTAGTAAAATATAGTATCGTATCGATACTATATATCGCACAGCTAGTCAAAATAATCTTTGTTATGTTTCTCTGAATGCTCCTATTGCGTGCAATCTGAAATAGAATCCACTCACCAAGAGGCATGCACTGATGTTCTGAAGTGCCCTTTGCGTGGGTTCATCGGAAGCGATCGATTGGTCCCACTTGGTAGTGCAATGCACGAACGATCTGGAACAACCGATCAATACTGACAAGGAGTCAACGATGGTAGCAGCCAAGAAGAAAACCGCAGCCAAGAAACCTGCGGCCAAAAAATCAGCCGTAAAGAAGGCAGCACCCAAGAAGTCCGCAGCTAAGAAGGCAGCCCCGAAAAAAGCAGCTAAAAAAGCCGCCCCAAAAAAGGCAGCCAAAAAAGCCGCCCCAAAAAAGGCAGCCAAAAAAGCCGCTCCCAAAAAAGCAGCCAAAAAGGCCGCCCCCAAAAGAAAAGCAGCCAAAAAGGCCGCTCCCAAAAAAGCAGCCAAAAAGGCCGCCCCCAAAAAGGCAGCCGCCAAGAAGCCCGCTGCTAAAAAAGCCGTAGCCAAGAAGCCTGCCGCCAAGAAGCCTGCCAAGAAAAAGGCTGCGTCCAAGAAGAAGCCCGCTGCTAAAAAAGCTGCTGGCAAAAAGCCGGCTGCCAAACACGCAGTGAGGAAGGTTGCCGCCAAAAAGCCGGCCGCCAAGCCTGCGACGATGGCCAAGCCTGCGGCACCGAAGCCGGTAATCGCTCCGGCGCCATCTTCACCAATCATCTCAACCCCTCTGATCAAGCCAATGTTCTGAGTGTGATCAGTACTCACCGGGCATCGTTGTTCACATGAACGCGGTGTCCGGTGGTTTTGGTGTGTGGTGGCTGGGTTGCGTGTGGTTTAGCGGGGGATAGGGACGAGCATCATTCGCTGTTCGATGGTGTCGCTCTTTTCCAGTAACCTTTCTGTCTCCCCGTGACGGTCAAAATAACGGGGGCTCGGGATCATTGATGCCAGACGCGCTGACTGTGCTGGTGTGAGGGCCGTTACGGGTTCCTGATAGTAATGCTGAGTGGCTAGTGCACAACCAAACAGACCATCCCCCCATTCTATAACGTTCAAATAAACCTCGAGGATGCGCCGCTTGCTCCAGGTTGCTTCAAGCATGACGGTAATAACAGCCTCCTCGGCCTTGCGCCACAGACTGCGCTTCCCTGACAAAAACAGGTTTTTGGCCAATTGCTGGGTAATAGTGGAACCTCCGGCAACAGGTTTCCCTCGGTGAATGTCCTTTTCAAGCGCTATCCGCATGCCTTCCCAATCAAAACCATGGTGCATCACAAACCCGGAATCTTCTGCAGCAACCACTGCACGTTTCAAACTATCAGGAATTCGGTCATAAGGCACCCAAGGATGCGGCATGATGCCGCTCCTCCCTGCATCACGGCGTGATTCATCACGCGCCTTCATGAAAGCGGTCCACTCGGGATTGTGATTTCTCCACCAAAGGACTTCAGCAAAAATCCAGCATTCCCACAGAAATGCGAGCAGCACCCCCCAAAGCAGCAAACGCACCCCCCAAAGCAGCAGTCTGCGTGAACGACTCACCCCAGAAGCTCGACTCGAAGTTGGTGCAGTACGGGTGCCGTGTGGGGAAACACTTTGCGCCATAGGTAAAATGATTCAGCCGCCTGTTCTACCAGCATGCCCAGGCCGTCTGATAGAAACTTCGTCCCCTGCCTACGCGCCATAGTGAGGAAAGGGGTCAATCCTTTACCGTACACCATATCGTAAGCCAATGTGTCTGGACCAAATACCTCGACTGGGACGGCGGGCGCAGATCCTCCAGACAGGCTGCTGGAAGTGGCATTGATGACCAGGTCAAAGTGCTCTGCCAAAATTGATTCCAATCCACAAGCCTCGCAATTGGCAAGCAAATCCTCCGAAACAACACCTGAAGCCCTTAGTTGCGAAAGCACAGTCAACGCGCGATTTGCGGTTCGATTTGCAATGGTCAATCGAGCCGGGCTTTCAGCCAACAATGGTTGAATCACCCCGCGCGCTGCTCCGCCCGCACCAATTAACAATATGCTCCGATGAGCCAGGGTAGCGTGCCGGTTCTGGAGGATATCCCTGACAAGACCCACCCCATCCGTGTTGTCTGCAAAGATTTTGCCATCACGAAAGGTCAGGGTGTTAGCGGCACCTGCAGCTCGGGCAGGGGTTGATCGAACATCAGCCAGGGCAAACGCACGTTCCTTAAACGGTAGCGTAACGTTAAGACCCTTGCCTCCTTCTGCCATGAATTGAGTAACAGCAACTTCAAACTGTTCAAGTTCAGGGCCAATACGTTCATAACACATGTCCTGCTGCGTAGCTTTGGCAAACAGGGCATGAATTTGTGGGGAGCTGCTATGAGCAACTGGATTTCCGATGACACCGTATCGATCCATCGCGCGGAATCAGTTCTGCTTCCAGGGTAGCCCGGCAGCACGCCACCCTCCCTGAAGGTTGCGATGGCCTTGGGCATCCCGGTCACCTTCAAATCCCTGCAGGACGTTGTAGCATCCGGCAAAACCAGCCGCTGTCGCCGCACTTGCCGCCGAATGGGAGCGCGCACCAGAACGACATATGAACAACAACAGGCCATCTTCAGGTACAGATTGACGAAGTTCTTCGATGAATCGTGTGTTGAGACGACAGCCTGGGTAATCCTGCCATTCGATATGAATGGCACCCGGTACAAAACCGACCCAATCTATTTCGGCGCGGGTTCGCACATCTACAAGAACGGCGACGGCAGAACCATTCAGGACTTCGAAGGCCTCGGTCGGTAAAAGCGCGCCATCGTAGGGTAAATTGGCTTCATTTGCGCGGTTTTGAGCGATTTTGAGGATTTCTGGAATTTTGGCCATCGGAATCAATCGTCAAAAACCCCATTGTACGCCGCGAAGACTCCAGAGCAAGCGCAGGAGGGGTTTCACCCCAGACGCACCAATTATGGGCAATTACCCAGATTACGCACAAAATTTGTGCAAATTACGGAAACGCGTCATCCACAACGGCCTTGTGGCACAATGGCACTTTGTAGTGAAGTGACCTGGCATGCAACCTGCTTCCAGCATGGGTTGCAACCCGATTATCGACCGCGACCGGGACGACCCCCAAGCGGTCCCAACTCGACGAAGACTTCGTGAGAAAAACAACAGGAGATTAAGAAATGGCTGCAGTAGATGTCATGCAAATGATCAAGGACAACGAGGTCAAGTTTGTGGACCTGCGTTTTACCGATACCCGAGGCAAAGAACAGCACGTATCCGTCCCAGTCAGCGCGTTTGGACCAGAAAAGTTTACCGAAGGCCATGCCTTTGACGGTTCATCGATTGCGGGCTGGAAGGGCATCCAGGCCTCTGACATGTTGTTGATGCCCGACCCTGGCACCGCCAACCTTGATCCTTTCCTGGATGAAACCACATTACTGTTGACCTGCGATGTCATTGAACCTTCTGACGGCAAAGGCTATGACCGTGACCCACGCTCCCTGGCCCGCCGTGCTGAAGCCTATCTTAAATCCAGTGGGATCGGCGATGCCGCCTATTTTGGACCCGAACCCGAGTTTTTTATTTTTGACTCCGTCACCTGGAACGTGGATATGTCCGGTTGTGGCGTCAAAATCAACTCGGAGGAAGCCCCCTGGTCATCCAGTCGGGAATTTGAGGGCGGTAACATGGCGCACCGCCCTGTGGTCAAAGGGGGTTATTTTCCGGTTCCCCCGGTAGATTCGCTGCAAGACATCCGTTCAGCCATGTGCATGGCCCTGGAAGACATGGGTGTTCCTGTTGAAGTACATCATCATGAAGTTGCGGCAGCCGGACAATGCGAAATCGGGACCAAGTTTGCCCCGCTGGTTCAACGTGCTGACTGGATCCAGATCCTCAAATACGTGGTGCACAACGTCGCCCATTCCTACGGCAAAACGGCCACGTTTATGCCCAAGCCCGTAGTTGGCGACAACGGTTCAGGGATGCATGTACACCAATCTGTCTGGAAAGACGGGAAAAACCTGTTTGCAGGAAATGGCTATGCTGGTCTGTCCGATTTTGCGTTGTACTACATCGGCGGAATCATAAAGCATGCCAAAGCCTTGAATGCGATAACCAATCCCAGTACCAATTCCTACAAACGTCTGGTTCCGGGTTTTGAGGCACCGGTTAAATTGGCGTATTCAGCACGCAACCGTTCAGCAGCCATTCGTGTCCCGTTTGTTCAAAGCGATAAGGCCCGCCGTATCGAGGTTCGTTTCCCGGACCCGATGGCCAATCCTTACCTGGCCTTCTCAGCCATGATGATGGCAGGGGTTGATGGCGTTCAAAACAAGATTCACCCCGGTGAGGCTTCCGACAAAGATTTGTATCATTTGTCTCCAGAAGAGGATGCCAAGATCCCGGCCCCGGCGGCCTCACTGGATGAAGCCCTGGCGGCTCTGGACAAGGATCGCGAGTTTCTGACCCGTGGTGGTGTCTTTTCGAATGACATGATTGATGCGTACATCGCACTGAAGATGGAAGAAGTCACCCTCTTCAGGATGACCACCCACCCGGTGGAATTTCAGATGTATTACAGTCTGTAATTCATATCGCCTGAAGCATAGCACCGCCTTCTGGATTAATAAGACAAAGCCCGCTTCCCATATCTTGGATTGCGGGCTTTTTCATCCAAACTTTCCGGGATGGTAAATCCTACCTTGATTCAATTACACCCCCAAACTGTTTTTTCTGGTTTTGCCGGACTTGACCTGCTGGCCACCGCGGTTGTCGTTCTGGATGACCGCATGCGCGTACGCTTCATCAACTCAGCAGCCGAAAACTTGCTGGAAACCAGTACCAAAAACATCTTTATGCAGCCGCTTGGAAGCATCCTTCCCGGCGCGGAAGCTCTGGTCGAGGATTCGAATGCTGCGTTGAACGAGAATATGGTATTTATTGAACACGAATGGCATCTTCCACGCAAAGGCAGGCCTTCCCTCGTGGTCAGTTGCACCGGTACACCACTTCAGGGCCCGGACGTGGGTATTTTGCTGGAGTTTCGCCCCATCAACCAACGCATGCGTATTGCACGGGAAGAAAAGATCCTTGAAGACCAAAAAACCAATCGCGAACTGATCCGCAATCTGGCGCACGAAATTCGCAATCCGCTCGGTGGAATCCGTGGCGCCGCCCAACTACTGGAACGGGAACTGGATCGTCCAGAATTAAAGGAATATACCCAGGTGATTCGCGCTGAAGCAGATCGCCTGCAAGTCTTGATGGACAGGATGTTGAGCCCCAATCGTCTGCAGCAGGCCGCTCCCCTCAACATTCATGAAGTACTGGAACGGGTACGCACCGTCATTCTGGCCGAATATCCCGACGGAATTGTCATCCAGCGTGACTATGACACCAGTCTTCCTGAAATAACTGCAGACCGTGAGCAACTGATCCAGGCCGTACTCAATATCGTACGAAATGCGGCCCAAGCGCTTCAATCCAAGGGCGAAATCCTGCTCCAGAGCCGGTCCATACGCCAGGTCACTCTTGCCAGGCGGCGATTTCGGCTGGGGTTGCTTATCCGGATCGTAGATAATGGCCCGGGAATACCCGAGTCGTTGCAAAGCAGAATTTTTCAACCGCTGGTCTCTGGTCGCGAAGGAGGCAGCGGCCTGGGTTTGATGTTGGCACAAAACTTGATTAGCCAACATCATGGCATGGTTGAATTTGAAAGCGTCCCGGGTCACACTTGTTTCAGCCTGATCCTTCCCATGCCCGATACTGAATACACTTGAGGGCACTGAATGTCATGAAGCCAGTCTGGATTGTTGATGATGACCGTTCCATTCGTTGGGTGTTTGAAAAAGCGCTGACCCGAGAAAACATCCCTTTCCAGGCGTTTTCTTCAGCCCAGGAAGCACTGACACTCCTGGACAGCGAACAACCGCAGGTCGTCGTGAGCGATATCAGGATGCCTGGAGGCTCCGGGTTTGACTTTCTCGAGCAACTCAAGGCACGCCATCCCGACCTGCCCGTCATCATCATGACCGCCTATTCTGACCTGGAAAGCGCAGTCGCCGCTTTCCAGGGGGGCGCGTATGAATATTTGCCAAAACCCTTCGACGTGGATCATGCCATCGAATTGGTGAGACGTGCCCTGGAAGAGCGCATGCGCACCCAGGATGCCCTGGAGGAGGGCCATGAAACTCCGGAAATCCTGGGACAGGCCCCAGCCATGCAAGAGGTGTTTCGCGCCATTGGTCGACTGTCGCAGTCCAACGCCACGGTACTGATCAACGGTGAATCAGGAACCGGTAAGGAACTGGTCGCTCGTGCTCTACACCGTCACAGCAACCGCTCGAATAAGCCTTTTATTGCAATCAACACTGCGGCCATTCCCAAAGAACTTCTGGAATCAGAACTGTTTGGTCACGAACGGGGCGCCTTTACGGGAGCTAATACCCTGCGTCGGGGCCGATTTGAACAGGCTGAAGGGGGTACTTTGTTTCTGGACGAGATTGGTGACATGCCAGCTGATTTACAAACCCGCCTGTTGCGTGTGCTGTCAGATGGACAGTTTTACCGGGTGGGCGGGCACTCCCCGGTAGCTTCCCGGGTTCGCATCATTGCTGCCACCCACCAGGATCTTGAAGCACGGGTACGTGAAGGGCTTTTTCGTGAAGACCTGTTCCATCGTCTGAACGTTATTCGAATTCGACTTCCCTCCCTGCGCGAGCGACGCCAGGACATTGCCATGCTGGCACGCCACTTTCTACAAAAAAGCGCTCGCGAACTGCAGGTTGAAACCAAACGCCTGTCCGATGCAGCGATACGTTTCCTGGAAAACCTCGAGTGGCGCGGCAATGTGCGTCAACTGGAAAACATCTGTCATTGGCTCACGGTCATGGCACCTGGGGTCAATGTGGATATTGGAGATTTGCCGGCAGAGTTGAAAGGTGTTTCGGAAGCCTCGGCGCCCATGCATTGGAAAACGGCCCTGGAACTGGAGGTATCCCAGGCTCTGGCTCGCGGCGAACGCGGTATCCTGGATCGGTTAAGTCAGGATTTCGAGCGTGCGCTGATCACTCAGGCATTGGCCCATACAGGAGGCCGCCGCATTGAAGCAGCGCAACTTTTGGGCTGGGGTCGCAATACGTTAACCCGCAAAATTCAGGAACTGGGGCTTAACGACTCCGAAAACTCTGCAAACACCGGGGCGTGATCTGAAGGTCGCTCCAGCGCGCGCGGGCCTGTGTCAATTGCACAGGCCGTACACAACGCCGCCTGAGGAGCACTGGCCAGGATATGGTCAATACGCAGACCCATGCCGCGCTTGAACGCATTGACGCGATAATGCCACCAACTATAGGACTTCTCTGCCTGTTCAAAAAGACGGAAAGCATCCTTAAGGCCCAGCTGTAACAGCCGCCCAAAGGCAGCACGTTCAGCATCACTGCACAGCACTTCTCCCCTCCAGGCCACCGGGTCATATACATCCCGGTCCTCAGGAGCAATATTGTAGTCCCCCGCCACGATCAACCTGGGGTAACGTTTTAACGTCTCTTCAAGATAATCCCGAAACGCCGCATACCAGCGTAGCTTATAACTGTATTTGTCTGAAGTGAGCGATTCACCATTCGGGCAATACACTGATATGACCCTAATCTCGTCAAATGTGGCCGCAATTACGCGCTGCTGCGGGTCATCAAATCCCGGAATCCCGATCAGTGGGTCGCTTCCTGGTTTCTGGCTGAGCAAGGCCACGCCGTTGTATGCCTTCTGGCCGGCAATCAACGCCCGATAGCCCAATGCAGCGACTGCTTCGAGGGGAAAGCTGGCCTCTTCACACTTGAGTTCCTGCAAACACAATACCGCGGGCTGATGATGGTTTATCCAGTCCAATACATGGTTCAGGCGTACTTTGATGGAGTTGACATTCCAGGTGGCTATTTTCATATGGCATGTTCCAGGCTGGGTGGCGCCGCATTGTCTATGCCAATGATACAGCTGCAGACCTGCTGTTTCGGCAATGTTCTGGAATATGCGATAATTAACCCCATGGCTTCCGTCAATCTTACGAACCATTTCCTCATCGCCATGCCGGCGCTGCAGGATTCCAATTTTTCCGGAACTCTGACCTATATCTGCCGCCATGATGATAACGGTGCCATGGGGCTGGTCGTCAATCGTCCAACCAATCTAACGCTGGAAAACCTGTTCAACCAGATTGACATCCCGCTTTCCCAGGAGGTTTTGGGCGCAATGCCGGTCTATTTTGGCGGACCGGTTCAGACCGACCGCGGTTTCGTGTTGCACTCTCCCGTAGGGCATTGGCGCTCTACGCTCAGCGTCAACAACGAGATTGGGCTGACCACCTCACGGGATATCCTGGAGGAGGTATCCCGGGGGCTACCACCTCAAGGCATGCTTATCTCCCTGGGCTATGCAGGCTGGGAAGCCGGGCAACTGGAAAACGAAATCAAACTCAACAGCTGGTTGACGGTCGAAGCTCGTCAGGATGTGATTTTCGATCTCCCCGCCGAAGCCCGCTTTTCGGCCGCCTTGGGCATTCTGGGTATTGACCGCACTTATTTGTCTGATGAAGCAGGGCATGCCTGAGGCCGAAGGCAACATTCTCGCCTTTGACTATGGACAGAAACGTACGGGTGTTGCCATCGGTGAACTCGGCAGCAAAATCTGCCATCCATTGACCACCATCGAAGCAATTACACCGGATGCGCGCTGGCAGGCAGTGGACAACCTGCTCAAGGAATGGGCTCCTGTAGGGCTGGTTGTCGGGCTACCCCTGGATGCAGAGGGCAATGAACAGAAAGCCTCCCGTCGCTGTCGGAACTTTGCCCTTGAACTGGAATCCAGAACGGGGCTACCCACGGCTCTGGTGGACGAGCGCTACACCTCCCTTGAAGCTGATCAGAACCTGAGGGAGCTCGGGTACACCAACCACCAACGCGCCATGGCGGAACATGCTGAAGCAGCGGCACTTATATTGCGGAGTTATCTGGAGTCCCAACCTACATGATCGGTAACCCGCAACTCAGCCCCGAAGGCACACTCAAGCACCTGCTCACAATTGAAGGCCTGCCTTCTTCCATGTTGTTTCATATTCTGGATACTGCAGCGACTTTTGAAAATGTTGCGCAACAGGAAATCAAGAAAGTGCCTCATCTGCAAGGTAAATCAGTATTCAACCTGTTTTTTGAGGCCTCCACCCGAACCCGCACCACTTTTGAGATTGCTGCCAAACGACTGTCGGCCGATGTCATCAACCTTAACGTCAGTGCTTCCAGCCAAAGTAAGGGTGAAACCCTGCTGGATACGGTGGATAACCTGTCAGCCATGCAGGCAGACATGTTTGTGGTACGCCATGCGGAAAGCGGAGCAGCTCATTTGATCGCCAGCCACGTGGCCCCGGGCATTCATGTCATCAATGCAGGTGACGGTTGCCACGCACACCCCACTCAGGCGCTGTTGGATATGTACACCATCCGGCATTTCAAGCACCGCTTTGAAAACCTCAAAGTTGCCATCGTGGGGGATGTGCTGCATTCCCGTGTGGCTCGCTCGCAAATCCACGCGCTCACCACGCTACGCGTGTCCGAAGTTCGTGTCATCGGCCCCAAAACCCTGATGCCCCGCGACGTAGAGCATCTGGGAGTGCGCGTCTTTCACGACATGGCGCAAGGCCTCAAGGATGTCGATGTGGTCATCATGTTGCGATTACAGAATGAACGCATGAATGGTGCCTTGTTGCCCAGCCGTGATGAATACTTCAAATATTATGGCCTGACACCTGGAAAGTTGTCCCGTGCCAAACAAGACGCCATTGTCATGCACCCCGGACCGATGAATCGTGGCGTAGAAATTGATTCCGAAGTTGCCGATGGGCTTCAGTCTGTCATTTTGAAACAGGTTACTTTCGGCATCGCAGTACGCATGGCAGTCATGTCCATCCTGGCCAGCAACTGAAACGGGAAATTTTCATGAAAATCCAGATCAGTAACGGACGCGTCATCAACCCAGCCACCGGTACCGATGAAGTACTGGATGTCTTCATTGCTGCCGGAAAAATTGTCGGTCTGGGACAGGGTCCTTCAAATTTTGGCCCCAATCGTGTCATTGATGCCCGTGGCAAAATTGTCATTCCCGGCCTTGTTGATCTGGCGGCACGTCTACGCGAACCTGGGTTCGAGTATTTGGCGAAGCTTGAGAGTGAAATGTTTGCAGCCACTGTTGGCGGTGTAACGAGCCTGTCCTGCCCGCCCGATACTGACCCTCCACTGGACGAGCCGGGTTTGGTGGAAATGCTTAAACACCGCGCCAAAGGGCGCAATCAGACCAATGTTTACCCGCTAGGAGCGCTCACCCAACAATTACAAGGCGCGCACCTGACCGAAATGGGCGAGCTCCATGACGCAGGCTGCGTTGCATTCTCTCAAGCCAACGCACCACTGGTGGACACACAGGTGCTGGCGCGCGCGCTGGATTACGCCAGCACCTTTGGGTTCGCTGTCTGGCTGCAGCCCCAGGATCCCTACCTGGGACGAGGTGGCGTAGCCCACGATGGTGAAGTGGCAATGCGTCTTGGCCTTCCTCCCATTCCGGCTTGCGCCGAGAGTATCGCCATTTCCACTATCCTGCATCTGGTGCGCCATACCGGCGCCCGTGTGCATCTGTGCCGCCTGTCCAGCGCAGCTGGGGTGGAACTGGTACGAGCTGCCAAAGTGGAAGGGCTTCCCATCACTTGTGACGTGTCCATCAATCATCTGCATCTGTCCGAGCATGACATCGGCTTTTTCGACTCCCATTGTCATTTGATCCCCCCCCTGCGCAGCTTGCGGGATCGCGATGCGCTGCGTGCGGGTCTTGCTGATAGTACGGTAGATGCCCTGGTGTCAGACCACTCGCCCGTGGATGATGATGTCAAACAATTGCCTTTTGAAGCCTCCGAAGCCGGTGCCACCGGGCTGGAGTTATTGCTGCCGCTGACGCTCAAGTGGGCTCAGCAAGACAATATCCCGCTGCCGCGAGCATTGTCCCGGGTTACCGCTGACCCAGCACGCATCCTGGGTGTGTCCGGAGGCCAGATTGGTCTTGGCAGCAATGCAGACTTGTGCCTATTTAATCCGGATCATGAATGGGTGGTCACTCCGCAAAGCCTGAAAAGCCAGGGCAAGAACACGCCATTCATCAACCTGCCTCTGCTAGGAAAAGTTTCTCACACCATTGTGGGCGGTTTTCTGATTTACGAAGACGCTCGCGCCTGAGGTTCCATGCCATGAATCCCTTACTCGATTTTTCGGGGCTGCCGCGCTTCGCCGAAATTCAACCCATCCATGTGGGACCCGCCGTAGACGCGCTGATATCCGAAAATACAGCAGTTTTGTCGGACGTCCTAAGGCAAACTGCTGCTCCCACCTGGGAGCATTTCGTCGCCCCTCTGGAAGATGCCAACGAACACTTATCGCGCGCCTGGGGTCAGGTGTCTCACCTCAATGCCGTTGTCAACACGCCAGAACTTCGCGACGCCTATAACTCCAACCTTCCAAAAATTACCCAGTACTGGGCCACACTGGCCCAGAACGAAACACTTTTTTCCCGATACAAAGCCCTTCGGGCTTCTCCAGAATTTGATACGTTAACTCCCGCGCGCAAAAAAATTATTGAAAACAGATTGCGTGATTTTCGCTTGGGTGGCGCTGAATTATCCCCCACAGATAAAGCCCGCTTTCTTGAAATTCAGGAAAACCTTGCGGCCACAGGCGCGCAGTTCGAGCAAAACCTGTTGGACACGACCAATGCTTTTGAGTACTTCGTCGAAGAGCCTGCCACACTGCGCGGATTGCCTGAAGATGTTCTCCAAACAGCCCGTGAAGCAGCCCAGCAGGGGCACCATTCAGGCTGGAAGCTGACCCTGCACGCACCATGTTACGGGCCCATTATGCAGTATGCCGAATCACGCGAGCTCCGCCAGCATTTTTACCACAGCTACGCAACCCGTGCGTCAGAGTTTGGCAAACCAGAGTGGGACAACACACCACTGATCCGCAAACTTCTGCAATTACGCGCTGAAGAAGCCGGATTGCTTGGTTTCAAGAGTTTCGCCGAATTGTCCCTCGAAACCAAAATGGCCGAATCTCCACAGGCAGTACTGGAATTTCTCAAGGACCTCGCAGCCCGGGCCAAACCCTATGCAGAGCGGGACTGGGCGGAGCTTAAAGCCTTTGCTCGTGAGGAATTGGGCATGGAAAGTCTGGAACCCTGGGACGTCGCATACGTCTCTGAAAAACTCCGGATAAAGAGATATGCGTTCTCCGATCTGGAAGTCAAACAGTATTTCCCGGAAGATCAAGTACTGCAGGGACTCTTTCGAGTAATCCAGCAGTTGTACGGGTTGGTGGCGCAACGGGCAGAGGCCCCAACCTGGCATGTCAACGCTCATTTCTATGATCTGCGCGACCGCACAGGAAAACTGGTAGGTCAATTTTACCTGGACCTCTACGCACGAAACGGCAAACGTGGCGGTGCCTGGATGGATGATGCCATCACGCGGCGCCGGCGCGGTAATATCATTCAAACCCCGGTGGCTTATCTTACATGCAACTTTTCTGCACCAGCGGGCGGCAAAACAGCTACCTTCACACATGACGAAGTCATTACCCTATTTCATGAGTTTGGTCACGGCTTGCATCACCTGCTCACTCAAGTAGAAGACCTGCCGGTATCCGGCATCAATGGCGTGGAATGGGATGCAGTAGAGTTGCCCAGCCAGTTCATGGAAAACTTCTGTTGGGAGTGGGAAGTACTTTCGGGTATGACCCGCAACGTAAATTCTGACGAGCCCTTACCTCGCTCGTTATTTGATCGCATGCTGGCTGCACGGCATTTTCAAAGCGGCATGCAAACAGTCCGTCAAATCGAATTTGCCCTGTTTGACATGCAGTTACACACAGGCCTACCCCAGGAAATCAATCCACTTGCGCTTCTGGAGCGCATTCGCGATGAAGTGGCTGTAGTGCGCCCACCCGCCTGGCATCGCTTTCCCAACAGCTTTGCCCATATCTTTGCCGGAGGTTATGCCGCTGGCTATTACAGCTACAAATGGGCCGAAGTGCTGTCCTGCGACGCTTACGCAATGTTCGAGGAAAATGGAGCCTTCGATACTGCAATCGGCGAACGTTTTCGGCGAGAAATCCTGGCCGTGGGTGGCAGTCGACCAGCACTGGATTCCTTTGTAGCATTTCGCGGACGCAAACCCAACATTGATGCGTTGCTGCGGCATAGCGGGATGGGTAACGGTTAGAACGGTTAGGGGTCAGACCTCACAAGTGAGGTCTTAACCCTGTATCTATTTAACGTGGATATCTTCCCCTGCACGGATAAAATTTAAATAGCGCGTGATACTGACCAGATCGGCTTGCGCAGCCATTTCTTCGGTAAATGGTTGAAACGGTGCTGCCATCTGGACGATGCGACGCGCCGCATCGTCCAGATTGGGCCTGCCCGAAGATTGGAGAATTTCGATCAGGGCGAGGCTACCATCCTTAAGAATCGTAGCCGTCACGCGCACAGTACCGTACAACGGATGGCCATCCACCGGCGGTGGGTAATTGACTGCCCCCACTTGTTCCACCTTCTGTCGATATGCTTCTTCGTAAGGACCAAATACGTTGTCCCGGGTTTGAGGTGATAAAACCCGTAGCCGTAACCCGGCAAATGGATTAACCGCTTCGTTATGAGCCATTTGCATACTTCTTGAGCGCAAGTCGTCAGCAATCGGCGTTTCGCTGGAATGGAGTGAATTAGTGGTGGGTTGGCCTTTTGTGCTTGGGGCCCCTTGCACCTGTTTCTTGATTGGCCCAGATGAAGTTAACGTGGGTTTTACACTGTGGTTCAATTTTACGGGATGTGGCTCCGGTTTAATCTCGGGCTGATCAACAACGGTTGATGCCATTGTTACAGATCCCAACTCCACAAACAGGGACTGCGGTGTTTCCGCTGCAGCAGGCATCTTCAGATGAACCTTCGACAACAATATTCCATGCACAAGCATCGAAACCAGCAAGGCCAGTGCCAGTTGCCTATGATGGGTGGTCACAGTTGTGATACCTCAGTCATTGGCTCCAGGATGGCTTTGAAGTGGCTGACCAGAGTCATGTCCCACAAATTGATGCGCTCCACGCTTACAAGCACAGCCGTTCCTGGTAATGCCCCAGCCGCTCCATGCACCTTGACCACCAGCGGCAGTCCCGCAAAGCGCGCCATTCCGTCGCGTAACATAACAGCTTCACTCTCCACAACATTTTCCTGGAGCAGCCAGCGCAGGCTCCAATAACGTTCCATGCTGCGCTGAAATTCGTTGTAGGCCTCGTAGGCCACTTCAAACTGATGGGCAATAGCGGACAATGTCTCGTCATTCGCTTCAAATGCAAGAGGTTGCTCAGAGAACAGGCTGATCAATTGCCATTGGTTAATGAGATCAACATAACGCCGCAATGGCGAACTGGACCAGGCATACTGTGCAACACCCAATCCCTGATGGGGCGCCGCAATCACTGACAGGCTGGTCTTGCCGTTGACCTGGGTGCGAAAGAGTCCTGGAGCAGCCGCGTCCACCAACGCTTTTCCCCATACTGCATTGACCTCGATCATCATCTCAGCGACCAACGTATCCAACGGCGAACCCCTGGGACGCTGGGAAATCGCAATCCGATCGCCCTCCACAACAAAATTGAAATCCAGATAATGCTGAGCTGGCCGGTCTTTCGCACCGCGACACGCTGCCAAATGTTGTGCCACTTGCCACAACACTCGCAAGGACTGATGGAATGGATGAGGTCCGATTGTCGCTTCAGGATCAAATTGCGCTTCAAGGTCATGAATGCGAAGGTTGCGCGCCACACTGACGCGCTCGATTTGCGATTCGCGTGCCACCACTTCAAAATCCGCCTTGCGCACTGTCAAAATCAATGACAGGACTGGATTGTCGCGTCCCTCCGCCAAAGTATGGGCACGTATCACACTGTCAGGCAACATGGGGATCTTGTCGCCAGGCATGTATACGGTAGACAATCGACCGCGCGCTATCTGATCGAGCTCGGATCCAGGCCCAAATCCTAAACCGGGTGCCGCAATATGGATACCTACCTGCCAATGCTCGCTATCTTTCTCGCTAACGCTAAAGGCATCATCGATTTCGGTGGTTAAGGCATCATCAATGCTGAAAGCTTGCACTTCGGACAAGGACCAACGGGTATGATCGTGGTTCAGTGGATAGACCGTATCCGAAGGTAGCGGACCGAAATATTCGTAATGAAATTTCCCTTCATGCCAACTGCGGCTATCCTTCAATGCGCCGCAATGCTCCAGTACTTGCGGAATTGTCAGATGCATCACCGCACTCGCGGCCTCCAGAGTTTTATAGGCCAGCGTATTCTTGTCAGGATGATAAAGCAGGGCGGTGAGATTTCCTGCAAGCCAATCGGGCAATTGGCCCGTCTCTATGTCCCTGATGGCCTGCTGCTTCTGCGCTTCCTGTTGACGCTTTCTTTCCAGTCCTGCCAGTGCCGCGCGCAGACTTGCCTCAGGTGCCGGGCGATACCGACCCCGACCTTTTTTGTAGAAGTATACCGGAGCAGAGTGTAGCCGCATCAACACCGCAGCCTGCTCCACCGGTATGGGGTTGTGACCCACATATTCACGTGTCAGATCTTCAAACCCAATTTCCTCATTGGGCACGCAGCAGGCCCACAGAAATTCCTCATCAATTTCGTCGGCCATTTCCCTGGCAAAACGCATCAGGTCGCCCGCAGAGGGCTCGGTAAAACGAATCAGTACGGCATTTGCCTTGATTTTGCTGCGTTTGCCGTGTGGCGCTTCAACCTGCAAGCTGCTCTCGTTGTCAGCCAGAACGGATGCCGCCTTCAATTCACCTTCTTCTTCGTAAAACACATTCATCGCAAAATTATTCCCCAGACAGCCGTTTCAGAATTTTGTCATGTATTCCACCAAATCCGCCGTTGCTCATCACCAAAATCTGATCTCCGGGGCGCGCTTCGGTCACGATGGCTTCTACCAGACGATCAAGATTATCGTCAGTGATCACCCGCTCACCTAGAGGTTTCAAGGCAGCGGCCACATCCCATCCCAACTGTGCGGAATAGCAAAATATCCGATCGGCACCCCTCAGGCTATCAGATAGACTGTCAACCCAAACGCCAAGTTTCATGGTGTTGGATCTTGGCTCGATCACGGCCAGAATGCGCGTTGCAATGCCCACTTTGTTACGCAATCCACTTAAGGTGGTTTGAATAGCCGTGGGGTGGTGGGCAAAGTCATCGTAGACCGTCACACCCTTAATGCTCCCGCGCACTTCCATGCGACGCCTGACTCCTGAAAAACGGCCAAGCGCTTCCAGGCCCCGTGTAACGGAAACTCCGGCATAACGGACCGCCAGCAATGCAGCCAGCGCGTTCTGGCGATTATGTTCGCCCAGCAGAGACCAATTGTTTATCGCACCTACCGGATCTCCGGCCTGAGTGATGGAAAGCGTACCCGCAGCATCCGCAAGGCCCGTCTGCCACCCGCCGGGAGTACCAAAGGATTCCACCTTTGTCCAGCAACCCCGCTCCAACACAGACGCCAGGTTGTTATCCAGGCCGTTGACCACCAGCAATCCATTGCGCGGTATGGTGCGTACGAGATGATGAAACTGGGTCTGTATGGCGGTGAGGTCAGGGAAAATATCAGCGTGATCAAATTCCAGATTATTGAGTATGGCCACCGTAGGCCGATAGTGCACAAACTTGGAGCGCTTATCGAAAAATGCCGTATCGTATTCGTCGGCCTCGATTACAAACCAGGGCAATTGTAAATCGGGGTCAGACCTCACAAGTGAGGTCTGACCCCGACGGGCCGAAAAACCAAAGTTGCCTGGAATTCCCCCAATCAGAAAACCACGGTTCAAGCCTGCGGCTTCCAGAATCCAGGCTGCAAGGGAAGCCGTCGTTGTTTTTCCGTGGGTGCCAGCCACAGCCAGCACACGGTAATGACACAAAATGTTGTCTGCCAGCCACTGTGGCCCCGAGGTATACGGTAACTTACGGTCTAGAATGGCTTCCATCAAAGCGTTCCCGCGCGAAACCACATTCCCAATCACATAGAGGTCAGGATTGAGCATGAGTTGGCTTTCGTCAAAACCCTCAATCAGCTCAATTCCCTGGTCTTTGAGTTGGGTACTCATTGGTGGGTAAACCTGGGCATCGCATCCGGTTACGCGATGTCCCGCAGCCCGGGCCAGCACCGCAACGCCGCCCATGAAGGTCCCGCAGATACCAAGGATATGAATATGCATTGTGGTTTTGACGACCTGACTACTGCTTGCGGACCGGCTCATAGCCAAGAATTGGCGCCAGCCAGCGTTCAGCGTCCTGCAGGCTCATTCCCTTGCGGCGCGCATAATCTTCAGCCTGATCAAGCGCTATTTTCCCCACGGCAAAATAAGCGCTCTGCGGATGCGCAAAATAAAATCCGCTAACAGCCGCCGTGGGCCACATGGCGTAGCTTTCCGTCAAACGAATCCCTGTGTGATGCTCTACCTGTAACAGTTCAAACAATGCCCCTTTCTCCGTGTGATCAGGACAGGCTGGATAACCCGGCGCTGGCCGAATGCCTCGATAGCGTTCGGCAATCATTGCTTCACAATCCAGGTTTTCATCCGGAGCATAACCCCAGAATTCCCGTCTTACGCGGGCATGCAACCATTCTGCAAACGCTTCAGCCAGGCGGTCTGCGAGGGCTTTGAGCAAAATGGCACTATAGTCATCGTGCAGCGCTTCAAATTCGGCCAGCTTGGCTTCGATACCGATTCCAGCAGTCACTGCAAACGCGCCAATATAGTCCGGCACCCCGGAGGCTTGAGGGGCAACGAAATCAGCCAGACATGCATTATGACGATCGGCCGGCTTTTCGTTTTGTTGACGCAGATGATGCAATACGATACGCACAAAGCTGTGGGATTCGTCTGAATAGACCGCGATGTCGTCCCCCTCATGAATGGTTGCCGCCGGGAATATTCCAACCACCCCATGGGCTGTCAACCAGCTTTCTTCAACAATCTTGCTTAGCATGGCTTGAGCATCGGCAAACAGGTTGCGAGCTGCCTCGCCGACAACGTCATCCTGAAGAATATTGGGATAGCGTCCGCTCAATTCCCAGGTCTGGAAAAAAGGGGTCCAATCAATGAACGGCACCAGATCAGCCAGCGGGATATCTCGCAGCGGTTTTATCCCTAAAAAAGTAGGCCGGGGTGGTGTGTAAGCCAACCAGTCGGTTTTTAAACCTCGCTTGCGCGCTGTTGCAATGTCCAGCAACTTGCCAACGCCCTTCTTGCCTTCATGCTGCGCCCGTACCTTTTGCAGGTCCGCCTTGAGATCCCGCACATAGGCCTCGCGTAATTCCGGATTAATCAGTTGGGAACACACCCCCACTGCACGCGACGCATCAGGCACATAAGCTGTGGCACCATGATAATGTGGCGCAATCTTTACCGCTGTATGCACGCGCGAGGTCGTAGCTCCGCCAATCAATAACGGCACAGTAAATGTTTGTCGTTGCATTTCACGAGCCACATGCGCCATTTCTTCAAGCGAAGGTGTAATCAACCCTGACAACCCGATGATGTCGACTTTTTCATCACGAGCAACTTGCAGGATCTTTTCACAGGGAACCATCACACCAAGATTAACCACCTCAAAATTGTTGCATTGAAGCACCACTGCCACGATATTCTTGCCAATATCATGAACATCGCCCTTGACCGTAGCCAGAAGGATTTTTCCTTTCGTTTTCGAGACGCCTAGTTTGTCCTTTTCCGCCTCGATAAAAGGCACCAGATGAGCGACAGCCTGTTTCATCACCCGTGCTGACTTGACCACCTGGGGCAAAAACATTTTGCCTTCACCAAAGAGGTCCCCCACTACATTCATGCCATCCATCAACGGGCCTTCGATAACCTCTATGGGGTGCTTACTTTCCAATCTGGCAGCTTCTGCGTCCTCTACGATGTAGGTGGATATGCCCTTAACCAGCGCGTGGGTCAGGCGTTCATGCACTGGGGCCGTACGCCATGACAAATCTTCCCCCTGGCTGCGTGCAGCACCTCCCTTGACCTGGTCTGCAAAAGCCACCATGCGCTCTGCCGCATCGGGTCGACGATTGAGAATTATGTCTTCCACATGTTCCAGAAGATCCTGGGGGATTTCCGCGTAGACCCCCAATTGCCCTGCATTAACGATGCCCATGGTCATGCCGGCGCGGATGGCGTGATACAAAAACGCCGTATGAATGGCTTCGCGAACGGCCTCATTGCCACGGAACGAAAAACTGACATTGGATACCCCGCCACTCACTTTAGCGTGGGGCAAAGTTTGCCGGATGATCCGAACAGCTTCTATATAATCGTGCGCATAATTGTTGTGCTCCTCAATCCCCGTAGCAATGGCAAAAATATTTGGATCAAAAATAATATCTTCTGCTGGATACCCCAAATGTTCTGTCAACAAATCATATGAACGCGTGCAGATTTCCACTTTGCGTGCCAAAGTATCTGCCTGGCCCTGTTCATCAAAGGCCATGACAATCACTGCTGCACCGTAGCGGCGAGCCAATCGGGCACGATGAATGAACTCCGCCTCTCCTTCCTTAAGACTGATGGAGTTGACAATGGGCCTGCCCTGGATACACTTCAGGCCCGTTTCAAGAACTGCCCAGTCGGAAGAATCAATCATGATGGGAACACGGGAAATGTCCGGTTCTGAAGCCACCAGATTAAGAAAGCGCTTCATGGCAGCTTTCGAGTCCAGCATGGCTTCGTCCATGTTGATGTCAATGATTTGAGCACCGTTTTCCACCTGCTTGCGCGCCACCGATAGCGCTTCACCATAGTCGCCAGCCAGAATCAAGCGGGAAAAGGCTTTGGAACCCGTCACATTGGTCCGTTCTCCCACATTGACAAACAATGAGTCGTCACCGATGTTGAATGGCTCCAACCCTGACAAACGCGTCATGGGTGGAATTTCCGGAATCCGCCGAGGGGGCAAATTTTTAATCGCTTCGGCTATAGCCTTGATGTGCGCCGGCGTGGTGCCGCAGCAACCTCCCACAATGTTGAGAAATCCGGATTCTGCAAATTCCTTCAGCAGGGCAGCAGTCTCTGCCGGCCCTTCGTCATAGCCTGATTCCGCCAGTGGATTGGGCAAGCCCGCATTGGGATGGGCGCTGACAAACGTATCTGCAACGCGCGCGAGTTCCTCGATATAAGGACGCATCAACGCTGCGCCCAGTGCGCAGTTGAGTCCAATGGACAAAGGCCGAATGTGGCGCAGCGAGTTCCAGAAGGCTTCGGTGGTCTGTCCTGTCAGCGTTCGCCCACTCTGATCCGTAATGGTCCCTGAAATCATCACGGGTAATTTCAGCCCGTGCACCTCAAAATATTGGTCGATGGCAAATAACGCTGCCTTGGCGTTGAGTGTGTCAAAAACCGTTTCAACCAGCAGAATGTCCACGCCACCCAAAACCAAACCATCAATGGCTTCACGATAAGACACAACCAGGGTGTCAAAGTCGACATTCCGAAACCCAGGGTCGTTGACGTCCGGAGAAATTGACGCTGTTCTGGTAGTCGGCCCCAGCACTCCCGCCACGAATCGCGGTTTGTCAGGCGATTTGCGTGTGGCCTCATCCGCCACCTGCCGTGCCAATTGGGCCGCAGTACGATTAATTTCACCCACGAGATCGCCCATGTGATAGTCAGCCATGGAAACCGAAGTCGCGTTGAATGTATTGGTTTCAATGATGTCAGCGCCGGCCTCCAGATAGGCCTGATGAATGGCACGGATGATCTTGGGCTGAGTCAATACCAACAGATCATTATTGCCTTTGAGATCGTGGGGAAAATCATAAAAGCGTTCACCGCGATAATCCGCTTCGTTGAGTTTATAGCTCTGGATCATGGTGCCCATGGCACCATCCAGCATGAGGATGCGCTGCTGTAGGAGGGAACGAAGCAAGGACGTGGTATCAGACATAGGGGAAATATGCTACCACGAGGTCGAGTCAGAACTTCACTAAGTGGGGACAGACCCCATTTCTGGGTCTGTCCCCTTAATAAAAAAGGGGCGTCCGAAGACGCCCCAAGCCCTTGAGGGTGGAGTGAGAGTTATTCGACGCGTTCTCCGTGCAGAGCGAGGTCGAGTCCTTCCCGTTCCTCTTCTTCGGTAACGCGCAGTCCGATGACCATATCGATAACTTTCAATATGATGAAGGACATAACGAATCCATATACCAGGGTTACAGAGACACCCAGGGCCTGTGTTGCAAGGCTTCCGTCGGCACCGCTGATCTCCTTGACATTGAATATTCCCGTAAGTAGCGCACCCACGATACCGCCGATACAGTGAACACCAAAGGCATCCAGAGAATCATCGTAGCCCAGTATCTTCTTCAGGCTGGTAGAGGCCCAGAAACAAAGCACCCCGGCAGCAACACCAATCACCAGAGAGCCTCCAGGGGCCACAAAACCTGAGGCTGGTGTGATAGCAACCAACCCTGCGACAGCTCCCGAAGCAATTCCCAATACACTAGGCTTACCTTTGATAATCCACTCGGCAAACATCCAGGCCAATGCAGCTGCAGCAGTGGCAATTTGAGTGACTGTCATGGCCATCCCTGCACGGCCGTCAGCAGCAACGGCAGATCCGGCGTTAAATCCAAACCAGCCGACCCACAACAAGGATGCTCCGACCAGGGTCAGCACCAGATTGTGCGGTGCCATGGGCTCCTTGCCATATCCCACACGTTTGCCCATGACCAGAGCCGCTGCGAGACCTGCAATACCGGCATTGATGTGAACCACGGTACCACCAGCGAAGTCCAGCACTCCCTTGGCTGCCAGCCAGCCACCCGGCTCCCACACCCAGTGTGCGATGGGGGAATACACTACCAGTGACCAGATTCCCATGAACCACAGCATGGCCGAAAATTTCATGCGCTCTGCAAAGGCCCCAGCAATCAAGGCCGGTGTGATGATGGCAAACGTCATCTGGAACATCATGTATACCGACTCTGGAATGTTGGTCGCAGCATGATGCACCATGACCTTCTTGGCTTCGTTCTGATACAGCATGCCATGGAGCATGAATCGACTCAGGCCGCCCAGCCATCCCGAGCCTGGCATGAAGGCGAGACTGTACCCCACAACCATCCAGAGTATCGTCACCAGACAACAGATCGCAAAACTCTGCATCAGGGTTGCCAACACATTCTTTTTGCGAACCATGCCCCCGTAAAACATGGCCAATCCGGGGATTGTCATGAGCAGCACCAAAGCAGTAGAACTTAGCATCCAGGCCGTATCCCCCGAGTTGATCTTATCCGTACCGATCAATTGAGGTTGGGTTGGTGGAGCATCCGCAGCGGGTGCAGCAGCGGGTGCAGCAGCAGGCGCTGCAGCTGCCGGTGCAGCTGCCGGTGCAGTGGCTGCTGCTGGCTCGTCGGCTAACACATGTCCTGAACCGACTACCAAGGCCAAAACCAGCATCGCAGCCTTCAAGGTATTATAAAATGTCTTCATGGTGTTCCCCTCACAGTGCGTCCGCACCGGTTTCACCGGTCCGGATACGCACAACTTGTTCAAGTTCATAGACGAAAATCTTCCCATCGCCGATCTTGCCAGTGTTTGCCGACTTCTCGATGGCTTCGATGACACGATCCAACATATCGGTTTTGACCGCAGCCTCCAGCTTTACCTTGGGCAGAAAATCCACAACATACTCTGCGCCCCGGTAAAGCTCGGTGTGCCCCTTTTGCCTGCCAAAGCCTTTCACTTCAGTGACGGTGATGCCTTGTACGCCAATGGCGCTTAGGGCTTCCCGCACTTCGTCAAGCTTGAACGGCTTGATGATTGCAGTAACGAGCTTCATGTTGCCTCCTGATTAAATGATCGAAGCGTCCTAGAACTTGTAAATTCCCTGTACACCCACTGTTACCATGGAGGTTTGAGGAATCATGTTGGAATCGAGGAAAACCCCTTTGTCCGCGTGGTCCGCACGCACTTCACCGCGCAGTTCAAAGTTCTTGACCGGTGCATACCCCAAAGTAAGTGTGATTTCCTTCAGAGTATTGCCCCCGGGAGGAGTCCCGGTAGTGGCAACCGCAATGCCAGAGTCGTCCTTAAGTTCTTCGGCACGTAGCGACATGCGATACTGCTCGCTCATCTGATAGTTAAGGTACGCAGCCAGCCCCCAGTACGTTTCCGTTCCCAAACCAAAGACATTTGCCTGGTTTACATGGTCACCATTCAGGATAAAGGTTGTGGTATCCGTCAGGTTGCTGGTAAAAACCGCATCCACCAAAGTGCGCGTCCCGTTTACGGCACCAGGCACTGCGGTTGCCACCATGGAAGTGGTTCCGGGCGCCATTGATTCCGTACCGCTATAGACGCTTACAGCCAGCGAAGTGTCTTTGGTAAACGCGGCGGTCAAACCAAGTTCTACGGTCTTGTTGGTGTTCATATCAGTGACCTGATCCCAACCGTTATTCAGCCCAAGGATCAGGTTGGTGGTGTCGCTTAGCGCTGCTGTTGCTCTGAAGCCCGTATGGGTAAAGGGAATCTTGCCAAACAGAATGGATCGGGTAATGTTGGTATCGGCAGAACTGTCTATAACTTCCGCACCGGCCAGCGTGGTAAATTTGCCGCCAATGAAAGTCCAACTTCCCGAAGCATATTGGGCGTAGGCTTGGGTCACGTCAAAATTGCCGCCAGATCCGGCTGTCGTTCCCGATGTCGAGCAGGCACCGTATGAACAGAAAATGCCCGCATCACTTCCTGCAGTCAGGTTCAAGAGACCTCCAAAACCTTCCTTGGGAGTGCTGGAAATCGTAATGCCGGCCTGGTGCAGGCCGAATGAATTTTTGGCTGTATCAAATACCTGAACGCTGGAATTCGGCGTTTGGCTGTGGCCGATATAACTTGCATCCAGGTAACCTTTTACATCGATTGCCGAATTACCAAGAATTTCCCCCAAAGTGGGGCCCTTGGGTTTGGCGTCAGCCGGTGCTGGCGTTGCACTGGCATCCGCCACGGTGATTGTATCTTCGGCTTTGACACTTGCAGAAGCCATCACGGCCAGAACTACTGCCGCGCTGATGGCACTACGATGATGTCGTTTCATTTGCTATTCTCCCTTACAAGGTTGATCAAGACTTTTCAGTTCAATGGTGTTACGGGTTTTCAAAGAAGCCACGCACCATGGACTGAAAGCACGAGCCGTGCCAACCTCGATTTGTGTATTGGTTTCAAGATTGGATGGACACATTTTGACCTGGCCAGGAACAAGAATCTGGATTTCCGCACCTTTTTGGTGCGTAAATGATTGATTTTGGCTTGGGATAGTGCAATGCTGAAACAGTTTTTAACAGGACAAAGGTTCATGAAAACTCAAGCCTTCATCGATGACGCTTCTCAACGGCTTTCCGAATTACTCGCCAAAACACCGGTGGCAGACTTTGAAAAAAATGCTCGTGCCCTGCTGATGAGCCTGTTTGCCAAGGTGAATCTGGTCACACGGGAAGAATTTGACACGCAAATGAAAGTACTGGCCCGAACCCGGGAAAAGCTTGCCGAGCTGGAAGCGCGTGTAGCTGATTGGGAAAAACAGAAACGCTAGCCCGCCAGCTTTTCAAAGCAAACGGTCACCTTTAGCCCAAGTCCTTTGGAACCTGAGTGGAAAATTACCTCTGCTGCGTGCAGGCGACCGATTTCACGCACGATGGCCAAACCCAAACCGCACCCTTCCGGTTGGGCTGAGGGTAGACGATGAAATGGGGTGCCCAGCTTTTCCAGTTCAGCCTCAGGGACGCCAGGACCATTATCTTCGATGCCAAGCAATACCTTATGTTCATCAGACTGCACGCTAACCGTAACTTTGCCGCCGGCAGGGGTATAGCGTATGGCATTGTCCAGCAGATTTACCAATAACTCCCGTAGCATCAGCGGGCTTGCCCAGACGCGACCCGGATGCAATTCAAACCCCAAATCCACCCCTTTGCGCGCCGCCAGGGTTACAAAATCTGCGGATACTTCCTGAAACAGGTGCTGAAGGTCGACCGCAGTTACTTCGATCATGCTCTGCTCAGTGTGTTCCAATCTTGCCAGGGACAAGAGCTGGTTAGCCAGGTGAGTGGTACGCTGGGTCGTCAACAAGAGCTCGCGAAGTAATTTTTTAACATCTTCAGGAGGTGTTTCCAGTGCAACTTCAATTTGGCTGCTTAGTGATGCAAGCGGGGTACGCAATTGGTGCGCAGCATCTGCAATAAAACGGCGGTGACTGGCAAAAGAAGCTGCAAGGTTTTCGAGAAGTTCATTTATTCCATGAACTATAGGAAACAGTTCTGCTGGTGCGTTGGTTTCTTCAATGGGTCTGAGATCAGCAGATGAACGGCTGATAATTTCATTTCGCAAAAGCATTACTGGCGACAACGCAAACCTGACCCCAAACAGGATGACCGCGATGGATACCAGCGCGAGGACAATTTCAGGCAAAAGAATGCTTGCAAAAATACCATCGGTCAGGCGGTTACGACCGTGCAACGTTTGGGCCACGGCAATGTAATAAACATTAGCCCCGGTTTTTCCTCGAAAAAAAACCGCCCGATTTTCTTCGCCGTTCAGGGTGACATCACGAAACAGGTGGTTGCCTTCCACTGGAACAACGCTAAGATGCAGCAGTTCTGGATTACCTGAAAACACTTTGCCTTCATCATCCCATGCGGCATAAGTAACGCGATCATCATTGTTCTCCTGCAGCATTTGCTGCGCTGCCGGGGGCAGGTTGATCATCATTTTGCCCTGATGGATCTCGATCTGTTTGGACAGATCAAGCGCGTTATCCAATAGCCCCAGATCGTAAACATTCATTGCTGCCCGCAGAGAAAACACGTAGGCCAACATCGAACCGATCAGCAAAATCAGAATCATCGGCCCCAACAGCCATTTGAGGAGCATCCGGTAAAGACTGGAGCGGTTATTCATCGATTTTCTCAAGCATGTATCCCAAACCACGTACCGTGCGAATAATGGTTCCCGAATTTTCAATCTTGTTGCGAAGGCGATGCACATAGGCCTCTATGGCGTTTTCACTCAGTTCCTGGCCCAGTCCGGTGATTGCCTGAATCAGCTGTTCTTTCGACACAATTCGCCTGGCATGCGTGGCCAGATATTCCAGTACAGCCCATTCTCTCCCGGACAGATCGAGCGCCTCACCCATCACAAAAGCCCTCTTGCCCACCGTATCCAGTTCCAGATTGCCAATGCTAAATAATGAACTACCTGTGCCAAAGCTGCGCCGGATCAGGGCGCGCAAACGGGCTTGCAATTCTGCCATGGCAATCGGTTTCACAATATAATCATCGGCACCAAGATCAAGTCCCTGAACACGATCTTCAACTGCATCACGGGCAGTGAGTATCAGAACCGGCACAGACAGGCTACGTTGGCGCAGGTGCCTGACAATATCGTATCCGTCCCTGTCAGGTAACCCCAGATCAAGTACGATCGCATCGAAATTCTCTCCGGCCAGCAGATGTAACGCCTCCTTGACAGTCACCGCAATGTCCACGGCAAAGCCGGCATGGATCATGGAGGCTGACATGGCCCCTCCTAGCGTCCTGTCATCTTCGACTATTAGTATCCGCATTGTTTGTCAGTTCCACGTCAGGAAAAATGGGCAGAATCCGGCAGCTAGCAAAATCAGGATTTTACCGTCCATTATGGATATATCTTTGTGAAACATGTTGAAAAGAAGCACCTCACCGCAAACAGGAACCCTTGGGTTCCTGTCGCCCTGCTGGTAGGGTCAATGCTGGCTGGCTGTGCTGTCGGGCCTGATTTCGTACGGCCGGCAGCTCCTGTTGCCGACGGTTACTTTCCGCATCAAACAATTGACCAGACAGCAACTGTGTCCCTGTCAGCAAATGACAAACAACATTTTGAAGTGCGTCAGGATATCCCTTTTGACTGGTGGACGTTATTTCAATCCCCCCAGATCAATTCATTGATCGAAAAAGCCTTTAAGGCCAACCCCACGATTGAGGCTGCCCAGGCCTCATTGCGCCAGGCCCAACAAAATACCATAGCCCAGCAAGGCTTCTTTTATCCAACGTTTGGAGTGGAATATTTACCTACTCGCAACAAACTGGCCGGTAATATGGGCGGCAACTCCCCGGGGGTTCAAGGAAACGGCACAGTCATACAAACCTACTCAAATCCGTCCGGCCCTGCTCCTTATAACGGCCCCGTCTATTACAACTTCCATACTGCCCAGGTAACGCTCAATTATGCCCCTGACGTTTTTGGCGGGAACCGAAGACAAGTTGAATCTCTCGAGGCACAGACCGAAGTTCAGAAATTTCAGCTCGAGGCCACCTACATTACGCTTGCATCCAATGTTGTTGCTGCAGCGTTGCAGGAGGCCTCATTACGTGCGCAGATTGGATTTATCGAAAAAATTATAGAAGACAACCAAAAAGCACTCGATATCCTCAGAAATCAATTCAAATTTGGATACGCCACAGGTATTGACGTGTCCAATCAGGAACTCTTTCTGGCTCAGGTTGAGCAGGCCCTGGTACCGTTAAGGCAGCAGTTGGAGCAGACCCGTGATCTGATCCATGTCCTGGCAGGACGTCTTCCAAACGAGGATGTCGCCGAAACATTTGAGTTTGCTTCACTGCAATTGCCACAAGAGCTGCCCCTCAGCATACCTTCCAAACTGGTCGAGCAACGTCCGGATGTCCGGGCCGCCGAAGAGCAATTACATGCCGCAAATGCACAAGTCGGAGTAGCCATTGCGAATCGTTTCCCACAATTCTCCATTACCGGCCTGATCGGCGGCACCGCTTCAGTTCCCAGTCAGATGTTTCAAACAGGGGGTGGGTTCTTCAATTTGATCGGAGACATTGCTGTCCCGATTTTTGACGGGGGTACGTTACGAGCCAGGGAACAGGGATCACGAGACGCGCTGGTACAAGCGGCTGCCCAGTATAAAAGCACAGTCCTTACTGCCTTCCAGAATGTGGCGGATACCTTGCACGCCATCCAATCTGACGCCGACGCACTCAAGATAGCCCGTAGGTCCGAACTGGCTGCAAAAACTGTTCTGGATATAACACGAAAACAATACGAAGTGGGGCAAGTTAATTATCAAACGCTGCTTGCAGCTGATGAAATGTATCAGCAATCAATGATTACGCTGATACAAATACAGACAAACCGCTTCGGAGATACAGCAGCGCTGTATCAGGCTCTGGGGGGAGGATGGTGGAACCGTGCCGATAACGTCCATGCAGGGACGACGCAAAGAGAACAAGTACAATGAAGATACCGGAAAGAAAATCAATTTTGTTGTCCGCACTTGCCCTGCTTGCCATAACCGGGTTGTACTGGGGCTGGCCAACGCACGCTGTTTCAGGCAACGGCGCTGGAATTGCCCCCCCGGACAAGATCAAGCAGGCTGCGGCCACCTCATCCACTGATCGTCACATCGATCTGTCTGATACCCAGGTCAAATTGATCAAAGTAGCGTTTGTTGACGAGCATAATTTCGTCCTGACACGAAATGCAGTAGGAAACATAGCCTTTAATGATGATAAATCAGTCCCGGTCTATTCAACGTATCCCGGGAAAATAGCCGAAATATTCACGGATGTGGGACGCGATGTCAAAAAAGGTGAACCTCTTTATGCAGTAGATAGCCCAGACCTTCTTCAAGCCGAATCCACGTTGATTTCTGCTGCCGGTGTACGCGAGCTGACCACACGTGCGCTGGAGCGTGCACAGCAATTGTTTGGTGTGCAGGGCATCTCCCAGAAGGATCTGCAGCAGGCAGTTTCAGATCAACAAAGTGCAGAGGGCGCCTATAAGGCTGCCAGGGATGCCGTACGCATTTTTGGAAAATCAGAGGCCCAGATCGATTCCATAATTGCCAGCCGTCATGTTGACGCCACACTTCTGGTTCGCAGTCCGATAAGCGGCAGGGTTGTTGCCAGAAATGCCGCGCCTGGTGCACTGACACAACCAGGGACTGCTCCGGCACCCTTTACGGTAGCAGACATTTCTGTGATGTGGATGTTGGCTAACGTACCCGAGAGCGATGTTCCGGTACTGCGGTTAGGCCAGGCTGTAAAGGTTAGTTTGATGGCTTACCCTGGCCGTGTGTTTCTGGGAAAGATTACCAATATCGGCGCTGCTGTTGATACAAACACACATCGCGTGCTGGTTCGATCAGAGATTCAAGACACGAAGCATGAACTACGCTCGGGCATGCTTGCCAATTTTGAGATCCAGGCCAGTGAGGCAAGCCGCTCACCTGCGGTACTTTCTGACGGCGTCGTTCGGGAAGGAGACGGAACCATGACGGTTTGGTCGACAACAGATCGTCATCGGTTTTTCAAGCGCACAGTCACTGTCGGATTACAACAAGATGGGCTTTATCAAATTTTGTCCGGGGTGATGCCAGGAGAAATGGTGGCATCCGAAGGAGCAATATTTTTGAGTCATGCCTACGAAACCGAGACTCGTTGAAGAATGCTCAAGAATATCCTGGCGTTTGCGCTGAGTCGACGTCCAATCATCCTGATCATGCTACTGGCTTTCGTTGGTGCGGGCTTAATCGCCTATTACAAGCTCAATGTCGAAGCCTACCCAAATCCGGCACCTGTAATTTTGGAAATAACAGCACAGGCGCCTGGCGTTTCTGCCGAAGAAATGGAGCGGTATTACACGACACCAATGGAGGTTGGCCTGGCAGCAACGCCGGGCGTTGAAATCATTCGCTCTACCTCGTTTACGGGGCTTTCGTTTTTGCGTGTCACTTTCAATTACGGTGTTGATTATTACTTTGCCTACACCCAGGCAGCGCTGAATCTTCAACAGAACGTCAATCTTCCCAATAATGTGATCCCCCAAATTCAGGCATCAAGCCTCGTGGGTGAGGTGTATCGCTATCAAATAGTTGGACCGGCTGATTTTGGACTTACCAATCTCCGTACGGTGCAGGACTGGATTGTGCAACGTCGTTTACTTACAGTGCCAGGTGTGGTCCAGGTAAACACATGGGGGGGTACGACCAAGGAGTTTGAAGTTGAGGCAGATCTTCACAAGCTTGAAGCGTATAAAGTCACCCTGCCTCAGTTACTAGCAGCTATCGGAAATTCAAATATTAATGTAGGGGGCCGTTCCATCAACTTTGGCCAACAGTCGGTAAATATCCGTGGCGTCGGCCTGATTGACAGTGGTGGCGCTCTGGATCTAACCAAGGGTTACAAAGTTGGCGATATTGAAAATATTGTCCTTAGCGAGTCAGGAGCTGTTCCTGTACGCGTAAAGGATGTTGCCGATGTATATGTTGGCCACGTTCCAAGGCTTGGCAAAGCCGGGCGAGACAATAATGACGACGTGGTGGCAGCCATTGTTGTCATGAACAGAACCATGCAAACCAATGAGGTTGTGGCTCGCATCAAGGACGAAGTTGAAAAAATTAACAGCGACGGAAGCCTGCCTGCTGGCGTCAAGCTAGTACCGTTCTATGACCGCACCTCACTGGTTTCATTGACCACTCGAACAGTCGTCCACAATTTAATATTTGGCTGTTTGCTGGTCTTTTTCATCCAGTGGATATTTTTAGGTGATTTGCGAAGCGCCATCATTGTCAGCGCAAACATTCCCTTTGCCCTGTTCTTCAGCATAATCATGCTGGTACTTGCCGGAGAGTCCGCCAATCTTCTGTCTTTGGGTGCTGTTGACTTCGGTATTATCGTGGACTCGGCAGTCATATTGGTTGAAAACATCTTTCGAAACCTTCAGAAAAAGGCCGACACACGCACCGAAATTCTGCATGACCAGGCGCAAAGTGGCTATCGCCAGCTTCTTATGAGCCATGGATGGACAAATCGTTTGCGGTTAATTTTCATTAGCGCTATCCAGGTAGATCGGGCAATTCTTTTCTCAACGGCCATTACTGTTGCGGCGTTTATCCCTCTTTTCACCATGCAAGGTGTTGAAGGTCAGATTTTTGGGCCTATGGCAAGAACATATGGCTACGCCCTGGCTGGTGCCTTGCTGGCCACTTTCACTGTTACGCCTGTTCTTGCATCATTGTTATTGCCGAAAAACATCAACGAGAAGGAAACATTTATCGTTCGAAGGCTGCGTGCCTTTTATGGGCCGGTGTTGCATTGGGCATTGGCGCATGTACGCGCCACGGTTTTGATTGGAGTGTTGTTCCTTGGTCTGGCCATTGTATTGTTTTTCCGGATTGGCTCTGAATTTCTACCGACCCTGGAAGAAGGAAATTTGTGGATACGGGCTACACTGCCTCCCACCATATCGCTGGAAGCCGGCATGCCTGTGGTTGACAGGATGCGCCAGATCCTGATTAGCCACCCCGAGGTTATCACGGCAGTCTCCCAACATGGACGGCCCGATAACGGCAGCGACGCTGCAGGATTTTACAATGCAGAATTTTTTGTCCCATTGAAACCCTACGATGAATGGCCCAGAGGCATGACCAAGAAGCACCTGATTGACGAGTTGCAGCAGGAATTTTCCAAAGAATATACCGGGATCGAACTAAATTTCTCGCAATATATCCAGGACAATGTGGAGGAGGGATTATCAGGAATCAAAGGAGCCAACTCGATAAAAATCATTGGCCCCGATCTTGCTGTCCTGGAAAAGCTGGCCGATCAGGTTCAGGGAGAAATGTCAAAAATTAGGGGCGTCACTGATCTGGGCGTGTTCAGGGTTATGGGTCAACCCAACCTGAACGTAACGATTGATCGTACCAAGGCGGCAAGGTATGGACTTAATACTGGGGACATCAACGCCGTCGTGCAGGCAGCGCTAGGTGGAACCCAAGCCACCACAATTTACGAAGGCGATCGTCAGTTTGCCCTGACCGTTCGCCTTTCACCTCAGTATCGAAAAGATATCGAATCGGTTGGCCGTATTAACGTGGGTTACCAGACGCCCAACGGAGAAACCGCCTACATTCCTTTGAGTGAATTGGCCACTATTTCACTGGACACGGGAGCCTCATATATTTACCACGAAAAAAATCAGCGCTTTATTCCCGTCAAGTTCAGCGTTCGTGACCGTGATCTAGGAAGCACTGTTACCGAGGCCGAGGAACGTATCGCCAAAAAAGTTGTGTTGCCGGAAGGATATAGAATGGTCTGGGCTGGGGAATTTGAAGAACTGCAACTCGCAAAAAAACGTCTTGAGTTCATTTTGCCTGTTGCCATCGCAATCATCGTGGTTTTGCTGTACACCCTGTTCAGCTCGATGCGTGACAGTCTCCTTGCACTGGCTGCCATTCCATTTTCAATTGCAGGCGGCATCATTGCCCTTTACGTTACCGGTTTGCATCTTAGCGTCTCTGCTGCCATAGGTTTTGTATCGCTTTTTGGAGTGTCCGTCATGAACGGTATTCTGGTAATTACCTACTACAATCACCTCGTTGTCGAAGGCATGCAACCACTGGAAGCCATGTTCAATGCTGCTGAGCAACGCATGAGGCCCATGCTTATGACAGCGCTCTCTGCCTGTATTGGGCTACTTCCGGCTGCCTTGTCTACCGGGATTGGCAGTCAGGTGCAGCGTCCGCTCGCCACAGTCGTTGTAGGAGGGATGCTGCTAGGACCAATCATGCTTTTAGTAGTGGCGCCAGCACTTCAGATGATGTTTCTGGGTAAAAAAAATCGGACCGATGACACACCTGAAGCTGTGGCATAAGGCAATTACCAGGATTTCTGAAAACATCCTCTGTAACACAATGCCTCACCCAGAGCAGTGCGCCCCACGCGATCACATCCATCGATGTCTGCAACTGTGCGCGCAACCCGCAGTACCCGATGAATTGCTCGTGCTGACAACTCGAATTGTTGTGCCGCCTGCAACAGGAACTGCTGGTCTGGCTCGTCCAGTTTTACCCAATGTGCCAGCTCACTGGACCCTAGCATTGCGTTGCGCAGGCCTTGACGCGACAACTGGCGCTTGACTGCTTGCTCGACCCTGACACGAATCTGGGCACTGGATTCACCAACAGCCCCCTGCTGCAGCTCGGTGGCAGAAAGTGCGGGCACTTCCAATTGAAGGTCGATGCGATCCAACAGTGGGCCAGAGATGCGACGCGCGTAGCGCGCGATTTGTTCGGCAGTACAATGGCAGCGACCTGAGGGATGCCCTCGATAGCCGCAGGGACAAGGATTCATGGCGCCAACCAGTTGAAATTGGGCAGGGTAGGTTGTTTTGCGTGCAGCACGTGATACGGTAATAAAGCCAGTTTCCATGGGTTCGCGCAGCATTTCCAACACCTGCCGCTCAAACTCGGCCATTTCGTCAAGGTGCAATGTACCGCAATGTGCCAGTGAAATTTCGCCTGGACGTGCATGAACGCCACCACCCGCCATTGCTACGGCGGTCACCGAATGATGGGGTTGGCGAAAAGGCCGGCGCCGCCACTGCGCAGTTGAAAACCGTTCCTGGCTAGTGGCATGGAGTGCTGCTGATTCCAATGCTTCATTATCGGTCAGGGGCGGGCATATCCCTGGAAAACGTGCTGCCAACATGGATTTTCCGGTTCCTGGAGGTCCTACCATCAAAACATGGTGTGACCCGGCTGCCGCAATCTCCAGGGCACGTTTGATTTGTTGCTGCCCCCTGACGTCTGCCATATCCGGATATTCCGGCCCCTTCGGTAAAGCCATCGGGCTTTGCCCGGAAAGAGGCTTTTCGCCAGACAAATGATTGCAAACTTCCAGCAAATGATGTGCTGCAAGGATTGTGACCCCCCCTGCCAGCATTCCCTCAGATGCGCTGGCCGCAGGCAGAACAAATTGTCTGCCATTCCTGCCTACAGCCACTGCCATGGGAAGCGCGCCGCGAACCGGTCGCAATTCGCCGCTTAATGCCAGTTCGCCAGCAAATTCGTAATTCTTCAGATTTTGATCTACGAGTTGGCCAGATGCTGCAAGAATTCCAAGGGCAATCGGCAAATCAAAGCGGCTAGACTGCTTGGGAAGGCCGGCGGGGGCCAGATTGACGGTGATTCGACGGGATGGGAATTTAAATCCGCAGTTGGCCAGAGCTGCCCTGACCCTTTCACGACTTTCCCGCACTTCAGCATCTGGCAAGCCAACCAGATTGAACTGTGGTAGCCCGTTAGCCAAATGAACTTCTACTTGCACGAGTGGCGCAGTAACACCCGTCAGGGCCCTACTGTAGACCACAGCAAACGCCATGACTCCCCCGATAACGATCCTGCTAGCTGATCATCTTATTGTTCAGGGAATCAGCATTTCCTGGTGGTGAAACAATGGCGCAAAATTGTCCTTAAAGCATGCCGAGATTCAGCATGGCCGCTTCGCTCATGCGATCGCGAGTCCAGGGCGGTTCCCAAACCAGCTCGACCTTGGCGCTGTTAATGCCGTTGACTTCCATGACCCGGCGTTCAACCTCGCCCGGAAACGTCTGTGCAACCGGACACCCCGGCGCAGTCAGCGTCATCTGAATATCCACATGCGCCGATTCCGGATCAATGGATAGGCCATAGATCAGACCCAGGTCATAGATATTGACAGGAATTTCCGGGTCAAAAATTGTCTTGAGCGCAGCAATCACGGACTCTTCCAACGCTTCACGGGCACTGGGCGCCTCTGCCTCGCCTGCAGGGGTAGATTCAGATTTTCCCAGCCATTCAAATACTGACATGATCACTCCGTAGATACAGGATCTGATTCATTCTTGAGTGCGGCGTTCATGGTATGCCACGCCAGGGAGGCACATTTGACCCGCGCCGGAAATTCGCTTACCCCGGCCAGGACCGCAAGCTTACCCAAATCAACAGTCGTCTTTTTCCCCATCACCATCTGATGAAAACCTTCAAACAGTGCCGCCGCTTCGACTTCGCTCTTGCCTTTCAAGGCTTCGGTCATGAGTGATGCAGAAGCAGTCGAAATGGCACAGCCGGACCCTTCAAAACGCGCGTCTTGAATTATGCCGTCCTTTACTTGCAAATTAAGCGTCAACCGGTCTCCGCAAAGCGGATTGAACCCCTCGGCGTGACGATTGGCACCGATTAGTGGCCCAAAATTTCTTGGGTGCCGGTTGTGATCAAAGATCACTTCCTGATACAGATCGCGCAAATCACTCATTTCAAGAATAACTCCTCAACCCGACGCAGCGCGCCAAACAGTACATCTATCTCTGCTTCGGTGTTGTACAGGGCAAATGAAGCCCTTGCCGTTGCCGCCACGCCATAATGATCCATGACCGGCATGGCGCAGTGATGCCCCGTTCGGATAGCCACGCCCTCGCTGTCCAGGATGGTACCGATGTCATGGGGGTGAACGCCTTTCAATACAAATGACAAGATGCTGGCTTTGCCAGGAACGGTTCCAATGATTTTAAGGCCCTCGAATCGTTCTGCCTGATGCGTGGCATAAGCTAACAACCGGTCTTCATGGGCAGCGATCGCCTTTAATCCCACGGAAAGAACAAAATCAATGGCACTGCCTAAACCCACGACCCCTGCAATGTGTGGCGTTCCAGCTTCAAATTTATAGGGCAACTGGTTGTACGTGGTTTTCTGGAAAGTGACCTGGGATATCATGTCGCCCCCCCCTTGGTAAGGAGGCATTTTTTCAAGCAAGGACCGCTTGCCGTACAACACCCCGATACCGGTTGGGCCATACAACTTGTGTCCTGAAAATACATAGAAATCACAATCCAGGGCTGTCACATCCACTGCCATATGCGGTACGGCTTGAGCACCATCCAGCAAGACCACTGCGCCTGCATTGTGCGCAAGACGAATGATGTCAGCGACAGGATTGACCGTCCCCAGCGCATTGGAAACCTGTGTAATGCCCACCAATTTGGTACGTGGGTTAATCATGGCCTCTATTGCGCCCGCCACAAGGGCTCCCTGTTCGTCAATCGGGATCACTTTAAGCACGGCACCCGTTGCTTCACACAACATCTGCCAGGGCACAATGTTGGCATGATGTTCCATTTCGCTGATCAGGATCTCATCGCCTCGCTTGAGCTCTGCTCTCCCCCAGCTGTGTGCCACCAGATTGATCGACTCGGTAGCCCCCCGGGTAAAGATGATTTCTTCACGATGGCGGGCCTTCAAAAAATCCCGCACCTTATCGCGTGCACCCTCGAAAGCGTCAGTCGCTTCCTGGCTAAGCGTATGAACACCCCGATGAATGTTGGCGTTCAGTGCTTCGTAATAATGAGACTCTGCCTCAATGACCGATCGCGGCTTTTGACTGGTCGCCGCGTTATCAAGATAAACCAGTGGGCGACCGTGAATTTCCCGTTTCAAAATAGGAAACTCGTTGCGCAAAGCCTGCACATCAAACATAAGCAGAACTCCGCAGTAAAGACTCCAGAGCGTTCTGCAATACAGGATGTTCAATTCCACTGACGATATCCAGGGCAAATGCTTCAATCAGCAATGTCCGTGCGTACTCGGCAGAGAGGCCGCGCGAACGCAGATAAAACCATTGCTCTTCATCCAGTTGTCCTACTGTGGCACCGTGGCTACATTTGACATCATCGGCAAAAATTTCCAGTTGCGGCTTCGTGTCCACTTCGGCCTGATCTGAGAGCAACAAGTTGTGGTTGGTTTGTTGGGAAATCGTATGTTGCGCATCGGGCGCAACCCGAATCTTGCCATTGAACACCGCGCGTCCAGACTCGTTTAGCACGCCCTTGAAGCATTCGTCGCTGGAACAATCCGGGCTGTCATGACGGATGGTGGTGTGAAAATCCTGAAGCTCACGCCCCGCTACGCGATACAGCCCCCTCATGGATACTGCGGCACCCGGCTCAATCAGAGCAGATTCAATATCATTGCGCCCCAGCGCACCAGATAGTGCAAAGGAATGCGAATCGAATTGGCTTTCGCGTTTTTGCAGGGCCTGTAATGCGGCAATGTGATAGGAGCGGGGCCCCTCCTGTTGAATTTTGACATGCGTAATTTTTGCCCCCTGTTCCAGGGTCACTCCCGTGACTTCATTGATAAGGTAGGGCTCATCGGTCATGCCAAGATACTGCTCGACCACGGAAAAGGTGCTTCCAGCAGCTGCTTCATAGGCATTGACCAGATGCATGGCGTGCTGTCCTTTGGTTGCTACATACATGATCAACAGCGGCTCATCCAGATGAACGCCGGCATCCGCAGATACCCAGGCCCCTTCCGTCATAAAGGCCGCATTCAGCGCAGCAAAGGGCGTACGTCGCTGAACCTGCTCCAGCAACTCTTGAAGTTTGATGCTGTCCTGTGCAGATCGATCAGAAATAGCACCCATCCGGAATCCGGGAGGTAATTTCTGCGCACTGGAAAGCATGGGTTGGTAGACACCATCGACAAAAACCAGACGATGGCTTGCCTCAGGCAGTACTGATTTTTCCTTTAGCTGGGACCACGCCATGGCCTTTGGAACGACTGGAGTGCAAGACAACGCCAGTTTTTCCAGAACAGCAACATTGGTGTATTTCCATTCTTCATGACGCGTAGATGGAAACCCCTGCTCGGCAAAGCGCAACCATCCTGATTGTCTCCAGGCATGCCATGGGGCAGAATCCCGCCAGGGCAGCAATGGCGCTACGCGCTCAAATTCTGATTGGTAGTGCTGGATGGCCGTGCTCATGATTGGGGCAAAACCTCCGCGGTCGTGCCTTCATCACCAATCCAGGCATACCCTTGCTTTTCCAGTTCATGGGCTAGCTCCGGACCTCCAGAACGAACGATTTTGCCGTTCGCCAGGACATGCACGAAATCAGGCCTGATATAGTCCAGCAAGCGTTGGTAATGAGTCACTAAAATCATGGCGCGATCCTTGGCGCGTAGACTGTTGACACCGTTCGCAACGATCTTGAGCGCGTCAATATCAAGCCCCGAATCAGTTTCGTCCAGAATGGCAAGCTTGGGTTCCAGCACAGCCATCTGCAGAATTTCATTACGCTTTTTCTCGCCCCCAGAAAATCCTTCATTGACGGAACGGTAAAGCATGGATTCGTTCATTTCCATCAACTTCATCTTGTCCTTGACCAGCGCAAGAAAATCCAGCGCATCCAACTCTGGCAATCCACGGTGCTTGCGCTGCGCATTGAGTGCTGCTTTCAGCAAATACACGTTGCCAACGCCAGGAATCTCGACCGGATATTGAAATGCCAGAAAAATGCCTTGCCGCGCACGTTCTTCTACAGCCAGCTCAAGCAGATCCTTACCCTGAAAGAGAACTGATCCCGAAGTGACTGTCGTATTTTCACGACCGGCCAGCACATTCGATAAAGTGCTTTTTCCAGACCCATTGGGCCCCATGATGGCGTGGATTTCGCCAGCCCTTATTTCGAGATTAATGCCATTGAGAATGGGTTTATCCCCAACCGATGCATGAAGATCCTTGATAATTAGCATGATAAATTCCTGATATGCAAGACTCTAGCCGACGCTTCCTTCCAGACTGACTCCAAGAAGTTTTTGGGCTTCTACGGCAAACTCCATGGGCAATTCCTTGAACACTTCTTTGCAGAACCCGTTAACAATCATCGAAACAGCATCTTCGGCTGACAACCCGCGCTGACGGCAAAAAAACAGCTGATCCTCTCCGATACGCGAGGTGGACGCTTCATGTTCCACCTTGGCAGACGCGTTCTTGACTTCGATATATGGAAAAGTGTGTGCTGCACACTTGTCGCCCAACAACAAGGAATCACACTGGGTGTAGTTGCGCGCGCCACTGGCCGCGCGTGCAATACGCACCAATCCACGATAGGCTTGGTGTCCATGCCCGGCTGATATCCCCTTCGCAACAACGGTACTCCGGGTATTTTTACCCATGTGAATCATCTTGGTACCGGTATCTGCCTGCTGCCGGTGATTGGTCAGCGCAACGGAATAGAATTCGCCCACCGAATGATCCCCACGGAGAATAACGCTGGGATATTTCCAGGTAATGGCTGAACCGGTTTCTACCTGGGTCCATGAAATTTTTGAGTGGGCCCCGCGGCAGTCTCCACGTTTGGTCACAAAATTGAAAATACCTCCGCGGCCTTCCTTGTCACCGGGATACCAGTTTTGAACCGTCGAGTATTTTATCTGGGCATTTTCAAGCGCAACCAACTCCACCACCGCAGCGTGCAGTTGATTCTCGTCTCGCATGGGAGCCGTACAGCCCTCCAGATAACTCACATAGGCATCGCGATCCGCAATGATCAGCGTACGCTCGAACTGTCCAGTATTTTTGGCATTGATGCGAAAGTAGGTGGACAACTCCATGGGACAGCGCACACCTGGCGGAATATAGACAAATGAGCCGTCACTGAATACGGCAGAGTTGAGTGCAGCGTAAAAATTGTCCTGCACAGGCACAACCGAACCCAGATATTGCCGTACCAATTCAGGATGGTTTTGAACGGCCTCGGAAAACGAACAGAAGATAATGCCCTTTTCCGCCAGTTTGTCTTTGAATGTTGTTGCAACCGAAACGCTGTCAAAAACGGCGTCCACGGCTACGCCAGCCAGAATTGCCCGTTCATGCAGCGGAATGCCCAGCTTCTCGTAAGTTTTCAGCAACTCAGGATCTACCTCATCCAGACTTTTTGGGCCGTCCTTCTGTGACTTTGGCGCCGAATAGTAAATGATGTCCTGATAATCAATGGGCGGGTAATGCACGCTTGCCCATTCCGGGGGCGTCATCTCCAACCAGCGACGGTACGCCGCGAGCCGCCATTCCAGCAAAAATTCAGGCTCGTTTTTTTTTGCAGAAATTACCCGGACAGTATCTTCTGACAGGCCACGCGGCAAGGCATCTGCCTCAACCGATGTTTCGAACCCGTGCTGGTATTCCTGACTGATAATCTCTTCGAGTGCGGGAGTTGTATTGTTCATAATTGAACTCCAGGTTGTACCGGTTGACGGGTAATGTGAACGGTTTGGACAGGGGGTTCGGACAGTTCTGCCAGGGTAACGCCCGCCAGAGCGTCATTGACCGCTTTGCTTATTCGTTGCCAGTTGGTTTTGACCGAGCAGGACGGTTGGCGGTTACAGTTTCCCGGCTGTTGGGCTGTTCCGCAGTCGGTCAACCCGACAGGCCCTTCCAGTGCCCGAATAATGTCCGCCATGGTAATTTGTTCGGGCGTGCGCGATAGCAAATACCCTCCCTTAATGCCCCGTTGTGATTCCAGTAAGCCCGCACGTGCAAGAGACTTAAGTACCTTATTGGCTGTAGGCAGAGACACGTTTACTGCCTGCGCAATTTCATGGGCAGCATGCAGCCGCTCAGAATCACGCGCGAGATACGTCATGATCAGGGTGCCGTAGTCCGTCATTCTGCCTATCTTGATCATGACTGGGAGAGGTTCCTGTAAAAAATCATTGATTAGCCAATGGGTTACACAATACAAGACTATTATAGTACTATTTCAGGCCATTTCGCAACGTAACTCTGCTGATAGAATCAAGAGCGCTAACTCCACAGGACACTTATGGTTCCCCAACTAACAACCGCTTTAACCGGCCCATTACAAGCGCTGGAACACCATATCCTTGATGCCATGCCCAGCATCGAACACTGGTTTCGCCAACAGTGGCTGGATCATTCCGCCCCGTTTTACACTTCAGTTGATCTACGCAATGCTGGTTTCAAATTAGCCCCTGTAGACACCAATCTTTTTCCAGCAGGTTTCAACAATTTGCGCCCTGAATTTGAGCCCCTGTGCATTCAGGCCGCCATGATGGCTGTTGAAAAAATTTGCCCGGATACCCGCCAGTTCCTGCTGATTCCAGAAAACCACACACGCAACCTGTTTTATCTACAAAATGTGGCTTCTCTCAAATCGATTTTGCAGCGTGCCGGATTTTCCGTTCGCATTGGTAGTCTGCTTCCTGAAATTACCGCTCCCACCCCGGTCAAACTGCCTTCGGGTGAAATCCTGACCTTGGAACCCGTTTCTCGTTCAGGCAATCGACTGATGCTGAAGGGTTTTGATCCCTGTGCCATTTTGCTCAACAATGATCTGTCTGCCGGTGTACCAGAACTGTTGCAAGGATTGTCGCAACCCGTTGTTCCACCCTTGTACGCCGGGTGGGGGACTCGTCGTAAATCTCGCCATTTTGCTGCTTACGACCGGGTTGCCGAAAATTTTGGACGCCTCGTGGGTATCGATCCGTGGTTTATCAACCCCTATTTCAGTCATTGTGGTCAAGTTGATTTCTCCAACAAGCAAGGTCTGGAATGTTTGTCCACGCAAGTTGAATCGTTGCTTGGAAAAATCCGGGAGAAGTATGCCCAAAATGGAATCCAGGATGATCCATTTCTGATCGTCAAGGCAGATGCAGGAACCTATGGCATGGGCATCATGACGGTTAAAAGCCCGGACGACCTGAAAAAGCTGAACCGCAAGCAACGCAATAAAATGTCCACCATCAAAGAAGGTCAGGCCGTAAGCGAAGTATTGATTCAGGAAGGAGTCTACACATACGAGTGTGTTGAAGGCGCCGTGGCCGAACCGGTGATATACATGATTGACCACTATGTAGTCGGGGGGTTTTACCGGGTGCATACAGAACGTGGCGTCAATGAAAACCTCAATGCCCCTGGGGCACGCTTTGTGCCTTTGGCATTTGAAACCACCACCATTGCTCCGGATCAAAACCAGGACCCTGACGCCACGCCCAATCGTTTCTATACGTACGGTGTGGTCGCACGATTGGCCATGCTCGCCGCAGCTTTCGAACTGGAAGACATGGCAGCTACACAAATCGACTGAGAACACACCCATGGATATCGCCTTCATCCTAGATCCGCTAAGCGAGCTCAATCCGGCCAAGGACTCCAGCATTGAAATGATGCGCGCGGCCATAGCGCGAGGGCATGCCTTGTTCGCCATAGAACCCGGGGGATTGCTATTCAAACAAGCACAGGTGTGGGGAAGCGCTGTTCCTCTCGCGTTGCAGGAAGGTTTGCCGTGGTATCAATCGGGAGCACCCGTTCTGAGGCCGCTACATCACTTTGGTGCAGTAATGATGCGCAAGGACCCTCCCTTTGATATGGAATATGTATTCAGTACCTATCTGCTGGAATTGGCGGAAGGGCAGGGTGCAAAAGTTTTCAACCGTCCTCGCGCATTGCGCGATTTCAACGAAAAACTGTCCATAGCCCGTTTTCCCGAACTTACTCCTCCAATGATTGTTTCACGACAGCAGCAAGCCCTTCGCGAATTTATCAGGGAACAGGGTGATGTTGTCTTGAAACCCCTGGATGGCATGGGGGGCAGCGAAATTTTTAAAGTGCATGATCAGGATCACAATCTGGGAGTGATTCTGGAAACGATGACAAGGCATAACCTCCGGACCATCATGGCACAACGTTACTTGCCCGCAATAAAACAGGGGGACAAGCGTGTGCTGTTGGTTGATGGGGAGCCCATGCCCTTTTGCCTGGCACGCATACCTGCTCCGGGAGAAACCCGTGGCAATCTCGCCGCCGGAGGCTCGGGGCATGCCCAACCACTTTCACCACGTGACCGGGAAATTGCAGAAGTTGTTGGATCAACTTTGAAACAGGCGGGGTTATTGCTGGTTGGTCTGGACATCATTGGCGACTATCTGACCGAAATCAATGTGACGAGTCCTACCTGCCTGCGCGAAATCCGTGACCAGACCGGATGTGATATCGGCGAAATCGTCATTCAGTCTCTGGAACGCGCCACCTGAGATCCAACCCCAGACCTCTGCTCTATCAGGGCTTGACGACAGATCTGTTCCACCAGGTCTTCGAAAGAAATCCCCTGGGCTGCTGCAGCCTGGGGTAGCAAACTCATGGCGGTCAGCCCCGGTAAGGTATTTACTTCCAGACACCATAGCCCTCCGGCTTGATCCAGCCTGAAATCGCTTCGGCTGTAGCCATTGAGTTTCAGTGTTCGGTGGGCCAAAAGGGCCATTTGCTGAACCTGCAGGGCTACTTCAGACTCAATTTTGGCAGGAAATATTTCCTCTGCGCCCCCTGGCTGGTACTTGGCCTCGTAATCAAAAATCTCACCCCGCTTCAGGATAATTTCTCCCACGGTCAACGCCTCATCCCCCAGAACAGGGCAGGTCAGTTCTCTGCCCGGAACAAATCGTTCGATAATGACCTCATCATCGAATTGCATCGCTGTGTCAATGGCAGGTTGTAGCGCTGTCGCGTCGCGAACCACTGCAAGCCCCACAGTGGATCCCTGCTTGCTGGGCTTGACGATGACCGGCCAACCCAGCTCGCGCGCCACCGTATCTGCGTTGACAGGAGCCATCAGCCAATTTGGTGTGGGCACTCCGGCTACCCTCAGCAACCGTTTGGTGATGTCCTTATCCATTGCCATAGCGCTCCCTATAACGCCGCTACCGGTAAAAGGAATCCCGGTCATTTCCAGTAATCCCTGAACCCGCCCATCTTCTCCTGCGCCACCATGTAAGGCCAGAAACCAGAGGTCAATCTGGCTTAACTGGGGAGCTTTCAAAAACGCAATGGATTGAGTTGCCTCAAAATCAGCCGATTGCTGCGGTGGCGCTACAGAAACCCCTTTGGAAAAGAGGCTGTTCTCCTGCTCGGCAGTCAGCCAACCCCCAACCGTATCTACTGCCCATACTTGATGCCCTCGGCCACGCAATGCCCTAACCACCTGGGCCGCACTGGCGATGGAAACATCACGCTCTGAACTACTGCCTCCTAGCAATACCGCAATTCTTAACTTTGAACCCATCCCGTACCTATCCACTGTTACGCAAACCCGCTGATACTCCGTTTATCGTAAGGTAAATTGCTCGTTTCACGGCTTCATCCGAATGGCCTGCACGAAAACTTCGCAGCAAATCCACCTGCAAATGATTGAGCGGATCAAGATAAGGACTACGCTCTCGAATGCTGCGTGCCAATGTGGGATTACCCTCGAGAAATTCTTTCTGGCCGGTGATGTTCCACAAGGCCTCGGTAGTCAGATGAAACTCACGTTCAATTTCAGCAAAGACCCGTTGCCGCAGGTCGGGGTTGCTGACCAAACCGGCATAACGTCCGGCGATGCTCAAATCAGTTTTTGCCAGCACCATATCCATATTGGAAAGCAATGCCTGCAGAAAAGGCCAGGTCTGGTACATCTGTTGTAACAGGGATAATCCGTCCGCACGTCGCGAACGAAAATTTTCCACTGCCGTGCCAAATCCATACCAGCCCGGAATGATCATGCGGGATTGCCCCCAGCTGAAAACCCAGGGGATCGCTCGCAAATCCTCGATTCGGTCTGACTGTTTACGTGAAGCGGGGCGGCTGCCAATGTTGAGTTCAGCAATCTCGCTTACTGGCGTGGCTTCCCGAAAAAACTGGTTGAAATCGGGCGTTTCATAAACCAGTTTTCGATAACGCTGAAACGAGTATTCAGACAATTCTTCCATGATTTCATAGAATTGATCGCGTCCCTGCAAATCACGGTCACGATCCAGCAGCGTGGCTTCGATCGTAGCGGCTACGAGCGTTTCCAGATTTCGCCGTCCAATGCCCGGGTCTGAGTATTTGCTGGCAATCACTTCACCTTGTTCGGTCAGTCGAATTTGCGCATTTACGCTTCCCGCTGGTTGCGCAAGAATGCCGTAATAGCTTGGGCCGCCCCCACGACCAACAGAACCGCCACGCCCGTGAAACAGTCGCATTTCGATTCCATGATCGGCAAAAACCCGGACAAGCGCCTTTTCAGCTTTGTATAGCTCCCAGTTGGCTGTCAAAAACCCGCCATCCTTGTTGCTGTCGGAGTAACCCAGCATCACTTCCTGGCTATTCTGGCGGCTGTTCAATAGTTTCTGATAAATAGGCAGTGCAAACAGATGTTCCATGATGGCAGCGCAGCCGCGCAAGTCAGCAATGGTCTCAAACAAGGGAATGATGTTCATGGCAAGTCGTGGCGTGTTTCCGGGAATCAACAGCCCCGCTTCCTTCATCAGGACCGCCACTTCCAGCATGTCGCTGACACTGTCCGTCTTGGAAATGATGTAGTTGGGTAGCGCTTGTGGGCCCAGGCGTTTATGCAATTCTGCGGCCATGTCAAAAGCATCCAGCTCCTTCTGGACAGAGTTGCCGTACTGGGCAAAGGGCGAACGCAACAAGCGAGGGCTACTTAATTCCTGAACCAACACCTCAATCCGCCGATGTTCATCCAACGCGCGGTAATCGATACCGGTTCCAGCTTGAGCAAGCAGTTCGGCAACCGTTTTTTCATGAAACTCCGAGTGTTGACGCAAATCCAGCGGTGCCAGGTGAAAACCAAACGACGACACCGCTCGCCGCAATAATCGTAACCGACCCCCGGCCAATAACCCGGATCCATGTCGCTGCAGCGAATCTTCCACCACATCCAGATCCGCAGCAAATTCGGCCACGGTAAGGTAGGGTCCGGACCGGGATGGAGAATTCTCTTGAATTCCGTGCATCAAGTGAGTTGCTGTCTCGTCCAGCCTTGCGTATATATGCGTTATTGCCCGCCTGTAAGGCTCTTCCAATCGACTGTCGGAAGTTTCCGGAGACTGCTCGGCCAAACTGGCCAGAGCCTTCGACACGGAAACAAGGCGCGATGAAAGAGACAGCTCACCACGAAGTGATAGCAACTGTTGCAAATAAAATTCCATCACCACTGCGTTCTGTCGCTTCAGGGCATATTCAGTGATATCAGCGGTAACGAAAGGGTTGCCATCGCGATCTCCTCCAATCCAGCTACCCATTTGGACAAATGAAGGAAGGTTCTCTGCTACGGATGTGTAATCCGCATCACTTGCCAGCGCATCTTCAATCTGTGCACACAGGCGCGGCACTTCCCGCAAAAAGGTGTACCGGTAATAAGACAGTCCGTTTTCGATCTCGTCATGAACCCTTAGTTTGAATGTGCGCAATTCGTTGGTTTGCCAGAGCGTCAAAATAGCGCGTCGCAGCGAAGCCTCGTTCTCTGCGCGCTCCTCCGGTGTCAAGGTCAATCGCGTGCGTTCTCCCAAACGATTGGCAATCATCAGGTGACAGTCCAGCACGCTTTTGCGCTGCACCTCGGTGGGGTGGGCAGTCAGCACCGGGGAAATCAGGGCGCGCTCAAAAAAAGCCTTAAGCGTCCCTGCTTTCACCCCGGCCTGCTTGATCCGGCGCAGCGCTAATGCCACACTGCCTTCGCGTGGCGGGGCACCCGCCTGAGAGTAAGCGATCCTGCGCCGGTTGTGATGCAGATCTTCCGCAATGTTGCAAAGATGCGAGAAATAGCTGAACGCCCGAACCACGGCAATCGTGTGCTCCGGGCTCAAGCCGTCCAGACTGTGCTCCAGCATTGAGCGCGCTGTCTTGTCCTCACCGCGACGGTACCGTATAGCGGTCTGACGGATCCCTTCGATCAGCTGAAAGATGTCTTCACCTTCCTGTTCTCGCAAGGTGTCCCCAAGAATTCTTCCCAGAAAACGGATATCTTCCCGAAGGGGCAGGTCCTTATCTGTAGCTGATACGTTCATGCAACCTCCCGGCAAACAGCGGGCTTCGTGCTAAACTCATTGCCAACAGACGATCCGCGCCTAATCCACTCAAACACCATGTCCTCTGCTCCAAAAATTACCATTGCCACCCGCGAAAGTCGCTTGGCCTTGTGGCAGGCCGATCACGTCCGTGGCCTACTACTTGGATTATATCCACATGCGGAGATAGAGTTGCTGGGAATGACCACCACCGGTGATCAGATCCTCGACAGAACGTTGGCTGCAGTGGGTGGAAAGGGTCTTTTCGTCAAAGAGCTGGAATTGGCCATGCTGGAAGGGCGTGCTGATATGGCTGTACACTCCATGAAAGACGTTCCGATGAAATTGGCCCCTGAATTTGCCCTCTGCGCCATAGGAGACCGTGAAGAACCACGAGACGCTTTTGTCTCCAACCAGTATGCCAAGGTTGGAGAACTCCCGCCCGGATCTGTCGTTGGCACCTCCAGTTTGAGGCGCGAATGTCAGCTTCGCGCCCGTTTCCCACACCTTCTCATCGAGCCCTTGCGTGGCAATCTGGATACGCGGTTGCGCAAGCTGGATTCAGGTGATTACCAAGCCATTATTTTAGCAGCTGCGGGTTTGCGTCGGCTGGGCCTGGGACATCGAATACGGTCTTTGATTGCCCTTGAAGACAGTATTCCTGCTGTGGGACAGGGAGCTCTGGCTATAGAGTTTTGTAATGCCCACCCCCGGTTGGCAAAGTGGCTAGCTCCACTTAGAAACACTCAAAACGAAGCGTGCATCTGGGCTGAAAGGGCTGTATCCCGGCGCTTGGCTGGTAGTTGCGATGTCCCTCTGGGGGCTCATGCCACAGCTAACGGGCGTATTTTGACCCTCACGGCCTTCGTCGGCAGCCAGGATGGAACCCGCATGCTTCATGCAACAGGTCGCGGAGATACCACAGCGCCCGACCAATTAGGTGAAAGTATCGCGGAACAGTTGCTTGCCCAGGGAGCCGCGGATATTCTGAAATTATGTCGCAGTGAAGCTTAGGAGCTCCACTATGACTTCGTGCAATCCTGAGCCCCGGCTTCCTGGCCTGTTGATTACACGACCCTGGGAGCAAGGCATGGCGCTTGCCCGCCGCATCGCCGATGAGGGGGGGCAGGCCTGGGTGTTTCCCACTATTAAGATCAGTGCACTTACACTGGATGAAAACCGGGTCAACGATGTTCTGGCTTCGGCAGATTGGCTGGTATTTATTAGCGCCAACGCGGTCCAGCAGGGTTGGCCACTGGTGCAACGGGGCCCGGTGCGCCCCAGACGGCTGGCTGCTGTCGGACGTGCGACAGCAAGCCGGTTAATGACAGTTAGTCGGCAACCTGTACTGTTTCCAGGTCAGGGGGCTGACAGTGAAGCCCTGCTTGCACTGCCAGAACTGGCCCAAATGAATGGCCAGGAAGTAGTGATTGTGCGTGGCCGGGGTGGTCGTGAATGGTTGAAAGCCGCCCTCGAAGCCCGGGGTGCCAGGGTTCAATACCTGGAGTGCTATGAACGCCGGTTGCCCCAACCGGATTTCTTGGCACTGGATGAGGCATTGTCCCGATATGCTTTGGTAAGCGTCCAGAGTACCGAGGCGCTTCGTAATCTGTGGCAGCTTGCTGGAGAAACGCGACACTCTGTGTTGCGGCAACGTGCTTTTTTGGTACCCCATCCGCGAGTGGCCGAAGCGGCCTTAAGCCTTGGCGCTACGCTTGCTCACGTCACAGGACCGGGTGAAGATGCACTTGTAGATTTTTGGAAAAACCTGAAACATCAACATCATGAATGACTCACCCTCGACCACTCGTTGGCGCTGGACCGCCATTTTGGACCGACTGAACTCGCGTAGCGCCAACCTTCTGGCTCTCCTGGCATTGGTTTTGTTGGGGGCACAATGGTTGGAATCGCGTTCAGAGATTGCCGGTTTACAAAGAGATTTAAGCCATCGCTTGGGCGATGCAGATAGCGTGGTCAGACAAAATCAGGTCGCTTCACAACAGGCAGCAGAGGGCACTCGGGAGGCTGAGTCACGTCTTGCAACACTGGAAAACCGATTTACAGAGTCGCAAAACCAGCAGGTGGAATTGGAAGCCTTGTACCAGGAATTATCCCGCAATCGGGATGACTGGATTCTGGCCGAAGTTGAGCAGCTCGTGGTCATTGCCAACCAGCAGCTGCAACTGACTGGCAACGTTCAATCTGCGTTGTCAGCACTCCAGGCAGCGGACATGAGGCTTCAAAAAATTAACAAACCCACGCTGATCAACCTGCGTAAGGTTCTCAATCAGGACATTGATCGCTTAAGGGCACTCCCCTATGTGGATACCACTGGCATCAGCATTCGCCTGGATGGGATAGCCTCTGTAGTTGATACTCTTCCTTTGGCATCGGATACCCGCCCCAACCACGAAGCTGCGGCGCCCACATCCTCTCATGAAACCTTCCTGTCCAACATGACACATGAGTTTGCGCAGGAACTGGGCAAGGCAGTGCAGATTCGACGGATGGATACGCCTGAGCTTCCGTTGCTGAGCACAGATCAATCTTTCTTCTTGCGTGAAAATCTTAAACTACGTTTGATGTCAGCCCGGCTGGGTGCACTTTCACGCAACGAAACCAGCTACAAGGCGGATCTCCAGGCTTCTACGGCCTGGATGAATCGTTACTTTGATCGTAGCGCCAAATCTGTCCAGGTTGCGCTAGATACATTGCGCCAGCTAAGCGACACCCCAGTCAACATTGCACTACCTGATGTCAACGCCACACTAAGCGCTGTGCGTGGTGCAAGGGCGCCTCGCGAGGTCATCAGACAATGAGAAACCTGTTCTGGTTTATCACCCTGTTCGCTGTAGCAACAGCCATTGCTTTGGCCGTCAGTTTGAACACGGGCTACGTGCTGATCGTTATCGCGCCGTGGCGCATCGAAGTATCCCTGGCCGTATTCATCATCGGAGTAATTCTGGGTTGTTTGATGCTCTACGGGTTATCACGTCTTGTCATTACCACCTTAAACCTTCCCAATCGCGTCCAGGCTTATCGTCTGCGCCGCTCGCGTAACCGCGCCAGAAGCGCGCTTTATCAAGGCCTCACAGCCTATTTTGAAGGCAACTTTAAAAAAGCCGAGCGTCATGCCGAACTTGCACTGGAAGGTGAAGAATCACCCGCCTTAAGCGCAGTGGTCGCTGCCCGCGCAGCCCACGAACAACGCCATTACGAAGCACGCGATCGGTATCTCGACAAAGCTGCCGAACTGGGGCATGAAGCTCGTCTGATGCACCTGACAACACGTGCTGATCTCTTGCTTGATGAACGGCGGTTTAGCGAAGCACTCGACTTGCTGCGTGAAGCCCACCGGACCGCTCCTAAACAGATTCGAGTCCACCAGCTCCTGCTCAAGGCCCAGGTTGCCACGGGTTCCTGGAAAGCCGTTCTGGAAACCGTCGATCTGTTGGAACACCTTTCCGGTATCGACCCGATCCAGGCACAGCGTGTACGGCGAAATGCATGGCAACAGCTCCTGCGCCACAATGCCCATCAGGGCACAGACCTGCTGGCCCTGTGGCGCAGCATTCCCTCATCTATCCGGTCCGACAACGTTCTGGCCCACACCGCAGCAGGTTATTTGATAGATCTTGGCCTGCACAAGGATGCACAGGTCATTATTGAACGCAATCTGGAAAAAGAATGGGATCCGCCCCTGGTCGCTCTGTATGGAGAGTGCGCCGGAGAGTCTACGTTAAGCCAGATCGAAAAAGCCGAGCGCTGGCTTGGCAATCACCCTGACAACGCGGTCTTGCTACTGACCCTCGCCAAACTTTGCATAAGACAATCCTTGTGGGGCAAAGCGCAAAGCTATCTGGATGCCAGCCTGTTTATTGAACACTCACGTGAGGGCCAGCATCTGAAGGCAATCTTGACGGAAAAAATTGGCACGTCAAGACTTACGCCGCGCAACAACCCGGATCTGGACCCTGAATATGGAGCAGCCTGAAAGGAAGTTGAGACCCGGGCGTCTCAGGGTTTAGATTGATTCTTATCTACGGAGGGCGTAAACGGGTCTGAGTAAAACTCTTCTTCTGGCAATCCCCGTTCTTCAGTAAACGTTTTGAATCCGGATTCCACCATACGGGGTGCGCCGCAGGCATAGACCTGATAACCAGATAAATCCTGAAAATCATCCAGAATTGCCTGGTGAACCAACCCCGTCCGGCCAGTCCAGCGATCTTCCAGAGGCGCCTCGGACAAGACAGGAATAAAAGTAAACTGGTCATTTGTATCCTGCCAACTGCTGGCCAGTTGCGCATGGTATAGGTCAGCTTTGGTTCGCACCCCCCAATACAGTGTCATCGGACGAGTCGTCCCCTTTTGAAACGCTGATTCAATCATTCCCTTGATAGGGGCAAATCCGGTTGCCCCAGCCATGAAAATAATCGGTTTGTCAGAGTCTTCGCGCAGAAAGAAGGTGCCCAGAGGTCCTTCGAATCGCAAAATCGCCCTTTCCTTCAGCTCATTGAACACGAAGTCTGAAAAGTTTCCCCCCGGATAATGCCTGATATGCAGTTCCAAAAAATCCCGGTCCTGTGGCGCATTGGCCAGGGAAAAGCTACGCCGTTTACCATCCTTCAGCAGAAAATCGATGTATTGTCCGGCCAGAAATTCGAATTTTTCATTCGCAGGCAACTTCAACCTAAGTATGACCACATCATGATTGGCACGCTCAATTCGTTCTACCCGGCAAGGGAGTTTTTTTATCTGTATGTCTTTAATTCCACTAACTTCTCTTGCCTCTATCACGACCTCCCCCAGAGGCTTTGCACAGCAAAACAGAGCTTTGCCCTGGGCAATTTCTTCGGCACTCAAAGCAGAAGATTGATAATCCCCGTAGTTCACGACACCACTGATCACCTTCCCCTTGCAGCTACCACAAGCCCCGCTACGACATCCAAAAGGTAACCCATAACCTTCCCGCAGTGCTGCCTGCAGGATGGTTTCACCATCTTCAACTTGAAACTGATGGCCACTGGGTTGAATCGTCACGCGCACTGACATTTTTTATCCTGATGACTGCTAGAATTGAACGATGCAACGCTGGTTAATCGTTGGTTCGGGCGATATCGCCCGCCGCATGGTACACCTGATGCGTGGGCCGCAGCGGCTATTTGCCCTGTGCCGTGAACATTCCGGTGCAGCGCTGTGGCGTTCTTTGGGCGCAATTCCATTGCTAGGCGATCTGGACGATCCCGCGTCACTGCGACGCCTGGCCGGATTGGCACAGACCGTATTCCATTTTGCACCACCCCCCACCAATACTCTGGGCGATCCCCGAACCGGAAATCTGATTGCCGCTCTGGAGCGGGGTGGAAGTCTACCACAGCGCCTAATTTACATCAGCACCACAGGCGTATACGGAGATTGCAAAGGGGCCTCTATCGATGAAACGCGTCCAATTCGTCCCAATACTGCTCGAGCCCAACGACGGGCAAATGCCGAACAGCAGTTACGTGCCTTTGGGGCACGAACGGGCTGCAATGTAAGTATTTTACGTGCACCCGGGATTTATGCCGAGGACCGTCTGCCTCTGGGCCGACTGCAGCAGGGCGGCCTTGTTCCCATACAATCTGCTGACCCTTGGACCAATCACATCCACGCCGTCGATCTGGCCCGCGCCGCCATGAGCGCTGCTGTTCGTGGGCGACCCAACCGGGTCTATAACGTCGTAGACGATACTCACTTGAAGCTAGGAGACTACTACGAACATTTAGCCCGCCATTTTGGTCTACCATTGCCCCGTCGTCTACCGATGGCCGCCATTAAACAACAAATCAGTGAAGTTAACTGGAGTTTTATGGGAGAATCGAGACGGATCAGGAATACCAGAATCAAACAGGAGTTGAATATGGTGTGGCGCTATCCCACCATTTGTGATTTATTAAGCACTCTTTCAGTAGCTCCCGCCTCAGAGTCAAAAACTTAAATAGCTTCGATCTTCGTCAAAAAACTGGACAACTCCCGTGAAATTAGGGGAAAATGCGTATTATGCAAAAAGTCCTGCTCATTCACGGACCCAATCTTAATCTGTTGGGCGTTCGTGAACCCGAGATTTATGGCAATACCTCACTGGAAGACATTGATGCACGTCTGACAGTTGTAGGAGCCGAGCGCCTTTGCGAAGTCAGTTCGTTCCAAAGCAATTGGGAAGGGGCGCTCATTGACCGCATTCACGAAGCGCGCAACGACGGTACGCAAGCCATCATTATCAATCCGGGTGGTTTAACCCATACCAGCATTGCGCTACGCGATGCGCTGGCCGCCGCAGCCATCCCCTTCATTGAAGTTCACCTGTCGAATATTCACGCTCGTGAAGCCTTTCGCAACCAATCTTATCTATCCCCGCTGGCGCTCGGGGTAATTAGCGGATTGGGCGTACGGGGCTACGAACTGGCGCTCGACTACTTGCTGGATAAGATATAGACCATGGATCTTAGAAAACTCAAAAAATTGATCGAGCTGGTGGAAGAATCCGGCATTGGCGAACTGGAAATCACAGAGGGCGAGGAAAAAGTACGAATTGCCAAGGTGGCGCCAAATACCCAGGCCGCCATGACCTCCCCTCCCATGGCTTTCCACTATCCTGTTCAAAACTCTTCGATGCCTGCGCAAAACCCTTCAGCATCCCCCACGGATGCCGTTACGGCTCCCGAGGATGATGGACACATAGTCAAATCGCCCATGGTTGGCACCTTCTATCGGTCTCCCTCTCCTGGCGCTCCGGTTTTTGTGGAAGTGGGTCAGAGTATTTCCGAGGGCCAGACTCTGTGCATTATTGAAGCAATGAAGCTGCTCAACGAAATCGAATCCGACGTGTCTGGCACAGTTAAACGAATTTTGGTAGAAAACGGACAACCTATCGAATACGGCCAGCCACTTTTTGTCATTGCTGCCGCCTGAACCTTTAACTGACCATGTTTGAAAAAATACTGATCGCCAATCGCGGCGAAATTGCCCTGCGAGTTCAACGAGCCTGCCGTGAGTTAGGCATCAAAACTGTGGCAGTGCATTCGGAAGCCGATGCGGATGCCAAGTACGTCATGCTGTCGGACGAATCTGTGTGTATCGGCCCTCCTCCTTCCCAAGGGAGCTACCTCAATATTCCCGCTATCATTTCGGCCGCTGAAGTTACCGGTTCCAAAGCTATCCATCCAGGGTATGGGTTTTTATCCGAAAATGCAGACTTTGCTGAACGCGTTGAAAACAGTGGTTTTGTCTTCATCGGGCCGCGAGCCGAAACCATTCGCCTCATGGGTGACAAGATCAGCGCCAAGAGCGCGATGAAAGCAGCTGGTGTTCCGGTAGTTCCCGGCTCGGAAGGCCAGCTTCCTGCAGACCCCAAAGAGATCAAGATCATCGCCGAAGAAATCGGCTACCCCATTTTAATCAAGGCGTCTGCGGGGGGTGGGGGTCGCGGTATGCGTGTTGTCGAAAAGGAAGAGGATCTGCTGGGGTCGCTGGATATGACCCGGAACGAAGCTCGCACCGCCTTCGGCAATGATACGGTCTATCTGGAAAAATTCCTGGAACAACCACGTCATATTGAAATTCAGGTTCTTTCCGACGAACGCGGCAATGCCGTGTTTTTGGGCGAGCGCGATTGTTCGATGCAACGGCGCCATCAAAAGATCATTGAAGAAGCGCCTGCACCCGGCATTACCGAAAAGATGCGTAACAAAATTGGCGAAAGTTGTGTTGCAGCCTGCAAGCGCATCAAATATCGTGGCGCAGGAACCTTTGAGTTCCTCTACGAAAACGGTGAGTTCTACTTCATTGAAATGAATACCCGGGTTCAGGTGGAACATCCGGTCACCGAGCTCATCACTGGCATTGATATCGTACAGGAACAAATACGTATAGCGGCCGGCAATAAACTGTCATTCCGTCAGAAAGACATCGTTCTGCGGGGTCATGCCCTGGAATGTCGGATCAACGCCGAGGATCCCTTTACTTTTGTCCCCTCGCCAGGGCGCATCACCCAGTACCATGCCCCAGGAGGGCCAGGGGTTCGGGTTGATTCTCACATCTATCACAATTATTTTGTCCCGCCCTACTATGATTCACTCATCGCAAAAGTGCTGACTCACGGCGCCACTCGTGAACAAGCCTTGGCCCGGATGCGAATTGCCTTATCCGAAATGGTGGTTGAGGGCATTAAAACCAACATTCCCCTGCATCAACAACTGCTCCAGGACAAAGGATTTATCGCCGGGCAAACCAGCATTCACTATCTTCAGGAAAAGCTGGCGCGCGACAAAATAAAGATGCCCTAAATGGCTTGGACACGCCTGATTGTTGAGGTAACCGCCGATCAGGCGGAAGCCTTGTCGGACAGCATGATGGCCTGTGGCGCCCTGGCTACAACCATTGAGCAGAACCTTGCGGCAGGGCACGTCGAAGTTTTTGGCGAACCCGGTGACCCACCACCTGCGCTGTGGCCCCACTGTCTGATCGATGCCCTTATTCCTCTGACCGCGGATGTCCACGCCCTGATGCATGAAGCAGTGGTAGCCGCAGGAATGACCGAGCTTCCCGCTTACCAGAGCGACACCATCGCCGACCAGGACTGGGTCCGGATAACACAAAACCAGTTTGAACCCATTGCAGCAGTGCCCGGGTTATGGGTTGTACCAACCTGGCACAGCCCTCCCGATCCCCAAGCACTCAATATCCGCCTGGATCCCGGGCAGGCATTCGGGACAGGCAGCCACCCTACCACCCAACTCTGTCTGGCGTGGCTTGAGATGCATCGGCCTATGGGCCAAACCATTCTGGACTTTGGCTGCGGGTCCGGCATTCTTGCCATTGCAGCACGGATGCTGGGTGCCGCTCGGGTTGTTGGTGTTGACATCGACCCGGTTGCAGTTCAATCCGCAAGGGACAATGCAAAACTTAATGCCGTTGATATTGATTTCTTTCTGCCCGACAATCTTCCACCCATACAATTTGACGGCATTGTCGCCAATATTCTTGCTGCACCTCTAGTCGTTTTGGCACCGTTGTTAATCCGCCATCTCAAATCTGGAGGCTCTATTACGTTATCTGGCATCCTTTTCCGTCAAGCAGAGATGGTCATTGAAGCCTACAAGCCAGAATGCACCCTTCAACAGCATTCTCAATCCGAAGACTGGGTTTGTCTTTCGGGAATAAAGGGATAAGTTATACTTGCTTCCGATTTACGAGGTTTCCCCATGCCCGATCCCGACGACTGCCGTTACACACGCACCCATCAATGGGCACGCCAAAACCCGGACGGTTCACTTACCGTGGGCATCACTGATTTTGCGCAATCCCAGTTGGGAGATGTGGTTTTTGTGGAGCTTCCTCAGGTCGGAAAATCGGTTGGCGCCGGCGAATCATGTGCTGTCGTGGAGTCGGTCAAATCAGCCTCTGATGTTTTCGCACCCGTGGCAGGGTCCATCATAGAAATCAATGAGGCTTTGCCCAATATGACGGAGTCCATCAATGCAGCGCCTTATGTCAGCTGGTTTTTCAAGTTGCGTCCTGATTCAGCACAAGCGTATCAACATTTGATGAGCGTGGCGCAATATCAAACTTTCATTGACCAGGAGAACTAAATGTCAACAGTCACTCTTGCAGGAAAACCAATCAACGTTGCTGGAAACTTTCCCAAAAAAGGCGATCTTGCCCCTGATTTTTCTTTGGCGGGCAAGGACCTCTCGGATAGTTCCCTTGCTGCCTACGAAGGCAAGCGCAAGGTCCTCAATATCGTTCCCAGTCTGGATACCCCTACCTGCGCGCTCTCGACTCGTAAATTTAACGAGAAGGCAGGCAGTCTTGGCAACACAGTCGTCCTGGTTATCGCGGCAGACCTCCCTTTTGCCATGTCCCGATTTTGTGGCGCCGAAGGGCTTGAGCAAGTGGTCACCTTGTCTACATTCCGCGATCGCGGGTTTCATCAACGGTATGGCGTCGATGTCACCGATGGACCCTTACGAGGACTGACTGCGCGCGCTGTTGTGGTCCTGGATGAAAACAACCGCGTCTTGCACTCTCAGCTCGTTCCTGAAATCAAGAATGAACCTGACTACGACGCAGCCCTTGCAGCATTAGGCTAATGAAGACCCTGATTTGCGGGTCTATGGCTTACGACACCATTATGGTGTTTGAGGATCGCTTTCAAAATCATATATTGCCTGAAAAAATCCACATCCTGAGTGTGGCATTCCAGGTAACGGAATTGCGCCGCGAATATGGCGGTACCGCCGGAAACATTGCCTACAACCTCAAGATGCTGGATGGCGAGCCTCTGATTATGGCCACGGTCGGGCATGATTTTGCCGACTACCGACAGCGTCTGACTGACCTCCACATCCCGCAAACTTATATCCGCGAAATTGCTAACGCCTATACGGCACAAGCCTTTATCACAACGGACCTGGATGATAATCAGATCACTGCATTTCATCCGGGAGCCATGGATCATGCACATCTCAATCAGGTTTCTGATGCTGGTGAGGCCAGATTTGGTATCGTTGCTCCAGATGGACGCGAAGGCATGGTACTTCATGCGCGCCAGTTTCGGGAGCTTGGAGTCCCCTTTTTGTTCGACCCGGGACAAGGACTGCCCATGTTTTCAGGTCCCGACATTCTGGAATTTCTGGATCAAGCCAGCTACTTTGCCGTCAACGATTACGAGGCTCAATTAATGACCGAGAAAACCGGGCTTTCTTTTGAACAGCTCGCTCTGCGCGTCAAAGCAGCCATTGTGACCATGGGTGCTGAAGGCTCCAGAATCCATACTAATGGAAGTGTCATTCACATTCCCGCGGTTCATCCCGAAAGAATTGAAGACCCAACAGGGTGTGGTGACGCCTATCGGGCCGGTTTGCTATATGGAATTTCCAAAGATTGGCCCTGGGCCATGACAGGGAGGCTGGCTTCTCTGATGGGCTCCATTAAAATTGCCCATCGGGGTGGACAAAATCATAAGTTGACGCGCGTTGAAATTGCAAACCGGTTTGAACAAGCCTTTGGTCTCCCCCTGGACTCATGAGACTGATAGCGATTGCTTATCGAATTTTTCTGATTTTGTGGCTTGTATTTCGAGGCGCTGTCACATGCGCATTGGTGCTGCCGTGGGTTGGCCCGAGATATCGCGACCGTTTGATTCAGTCCTGGTCCGCCAGTCTTTTGCGCAAACTCCAGATTACCGTTCAAGTCTACGGAAGTTTGCCCGAACCGGGACAAGTAACTTTTCTTTTAACCTCCAATCATGTGTCCTGGGTGGATATTTTTGTCATTCATTCAGTCTGCCCTGTCCGCTTTGTTTCCAAGGCGGAAGTACGACACTGGCCCCTGTTTGGCTGGCTGGCCGCCAAAACCGGGACCCTGTTCCTGGTGAGGGGTTCGCATAAACAAATCGCCGCCATTGGCGGGAAGATGGAGGTGGTGTTGAAACAGGGCGATAGTCTGGGGTTGTTTCCGGAATCTACTACCTCTGAGGGCAACCTGGTATTGCCATTTCATAGTTCCATGCTCCAGGCTGCGATCAGTTGCGAGGTGCCCATACTGCCCGTAGCGCTTCGATATCGCCTGATTGATGGAACAATCAACCCGCATCTTCCGTTTGTTGGAGAGATGACCTTTGCGCAATCTCTGATTAATGTGCTGATCGCACCACCGTCGAGGGTGGCGCTTCAAGCAGGTTCCCTCGTCAAAACAGTCCAAATCCATAGAAGGGAATTAGCACAACAACTTGAACGCATCACCACCGACCTTCTCAAGAATGAGGCAACCTGCTGTGTTGCGAACGCATTTCGCACTGAACCTGAAATAACGCCTGATCTTCCAGTCTCACCGCTGTAAGCTTGCCCCCCCATAGACAACCCGTATCCAGTGCCAGCACATTGGAATCCAGATGCAACCCCAGGGCCGACCAATGACCAAAGATTATTTTGTCGTTGCGCGATTGTCGTCCGGGTATGTCGTACCATGGCAAGTAGCCATGGGGAAGATCTTTTGGCTCTCCCTTATGAGTAAACTCCATGACGCCTTCGAGTGTGCACAAACGAAGACGGGTCATTGCGTTGGTGATGACGCGCAGGCGATCCATGCCTGTCAAGGCATCCGACCACTGGTGAGGTTGGTTACCGTACATGGCCTCAAGAAAACTACGGTAATTGGTTGCCTGAAGCGCTGCTTCCACTTCGTGTGCAAGCGAACACGCTTTAGAAATACTCCATTGTGGCAATAGTCCTGCATGAACCATTGCAAATCCGTTTTCTGAGTGCATCATGGGTCGATGCCTTAACCAATCCAGAAGCGCTTCGCGATCAGTGGCCTCAAGAACGGGGAGCAATGTATCACCCGCGTGGTGCCGTGCAAAACCCTCAGCTACGCACAGGAGATGTAGATCATGATTGCCCAACACAGTGATGGCCCGCAAACCCAAACTTTTTACAAACCTGAGGGTTTCAAGGGACTGTGGACCGCGATTTGCGAGGTCTCCAACAAACCACAGGCGATCATGCTTCCAGTCAAGAGGGATTCGGGTTAAAAGCATTTCCAGGGAAGCAAAGCAACCCTGTACATCACCAATGGCGTAAGTGCTCATGGAATTGCGTTACCTGGTGAAATGCTATCTGGACGCAGCCACAATGTAATCCACCGTGGCTGTGACATCTGCATCCGAAAGTGATGGATTGCCACCTTTAGCTGGCATTGAATTCTTGCCTTTGAGTGCGCTGTTGTAAAGTACTTGCATGCCTTGGGCAATACGAGGTGCCCATGCTGCTTTATCTCCAAATTTGGGCGCCCCCAGCGCACCGGTGCTATGGCATGCTGTACAAATGGAATTATAAGTGGTTTGACCTACTTTGCCTGAAGAAGCTGCATCCCCCTTGGCGGACTTACCTGCTTGCAGAGCAGGTTCTGTTGCAGAAACAGTTGTCACAGGACGCGCAGTCGGAGCAATTGAAACCTCGCCCAAAGGTTTTATTCGATCTTCTATTGCCTGAGCTGTTGCTGCATCCTGAGGCACGACAACATCGCTTGACCGATGGGAAATTGTGTTTTTAATTAAAAGAGCGGCGACGACCATAACAACCAGGATCAAAATCCACTTAATTGTCGAAAATTGTGTGCCGGTTTTGGCGTTTGACATGGAACCCTTCCTTGCAGGTATCTGAGGTTTGATTTCGCAATTATACTCCCTGGTCATGACCACTGAACCAGATGCCAACTGGACGCAAACCCTCAATTTTGTTAGAGTCTCCGTCCCACATGCGCCCATAGCTCAGTTGGATAGAGTGTTGGTTTCCGAAGCCAAAGGTCGCAGGTTCGATTCCTGCTGGGCGCGCCAACAATTTTGTGTGCCATCAAGTTATTTGAAAATCGCATCTAAAAAACTAGCGGTCGTTATCTTACTGTTTTTGGTAAGTAACCTGACGCCTGCCAGTATGTTCGACAGTAAACCGTTGAGCGGATCAATAAATACTTTGATCTCCAACACCCCAAACATGATTGCCACTTTCTCCCCCGAAGCCCTGCAAACCAGGTGGTTCAGTCATTATCCATACGACCAGCAAGCATTGATTGAAACCCCGGTTTGCGGAGCACAGGTCAACAAGTTCGAATATGCCACCGTGGGTGGTATGGGCGAACCCACTAACGCCTCCGGCGCCTTGATGATTCCAACTGGCACAGCGCCTCAATGTTCTGGACCGCGGCCGGTGGTTTTGTACGCGCATGGCACGGCAATTGAGCGTAGCGAAGACCTCTCGGCAGTGAATGACCCCAAGAACCCGGCCTATAACCTGACAATACGTATTATTCTTGTCTTTGTCGCTCAAGGCTATATTGTTATCGCCCCAAATTATGCGGGCTACGATGTTTCCAAACTACCCTACGCTCCCTATCTCAATGAAAAGCAACAAGCGCAGGACATGCTTGACGGTTTGACTGCAGGTCGGCAAATGTTGGCAATGATTAAAAACGGAGCCACCGATGGCGGTAAATTGTTTGTCACGGGATACTCGCAAGGCGGGTATGTTTCAATGGCTACGCTCAAGGCTCTTGATGGTGAAGGTCGGCCTGCAACAGCCGGGGCTGCCATGTCCGGCCCCTATGCCCTGGCGGCCGCAGGTGATGAAGTTTTCCTCGGTCATCCAAACTTTGGCGCCACAGTTTATTTAACAATGATTGCAAACTCCTATGCGCATCTTCCCCGTGGGTCGATTAATCCAGGCGAGATATTCAATCCACTCTACGCAGATGCTCACAACCTGTTTCCTGGCAGTGTGGACAGAGCACATCTAGCAAACCTGGTACACGCCGGCAAAATACCCTTGACGGCTGTTTTTCAAACGCCACCGACGGGATATAGCAATATTGATTCCCTACAGGCAGGGCTGTTCAGTTCAATATGGTTTGACCCAACAAACTATCTGGTTGCCACCGCCTTCCGCGCAGCATATGTCAGCGACATAAAAGCCCATCCGGATGGTGCAGCACCACTGGATGGATCAACACCCGATTTCTCCACAATGCCACCGGATCTTCCTGAAAATCCGGAAAATCTGCTGCGCCAGGATTTAAAAGCCAATGATTTGCGCGATTATTTGCCAACCATGCCTTTGTTAATGTGCGGTGCCAACAGAGATCCTGAAGTACCCTGGAACCAGGGTGCAGGTACGATGACCGGGATGCTGAACGGTAAAACCGGGCAGAACCCTTCCCTAAGTTTTGTTACTCTGGACCTCGACACCAGGGGTTTCCCTGGCACTTTTACCAGTCATGGCTTGTCTGACCCACAGAATATAATAATGCAGAGGATCACTTCGTCAGCACAATCTGCCTTCGTAGCACACCAATATCGTAGCGAGATTGACAAACTTATTCCGTTTCTTGGTTTGGAGGGCTATCACACCGCTGAAGAACCCTATTGCGCTGTTGCAGCAAGAGCCTTTTTCAATCTTTACTGAAATCGTGATGAGTCCCTGTAGCAAGCGATATCTGGTAGTGTGCACCCTGCGCATTGGGGATGTGTTACTCACCACACCCGTCATTCACTCCATTCGGCTGGCTGATCCAACCGCAGTGATCGATGTGATGGTGCTGGGCGGAATTGAAGGCGTCCTGGAAGGCAACCCTGATGTTAACCAGGTCATTGCAATTGCGCACCGTGCTGGATTTTTCGTCCGTCTAAAGGAGATACTGACCTTGTGGCGAAAATACGATGTCGCGCTAACCACTGTGTCCTCTGATCGTGCGCGCTGGTATTGTTTTATCGCCGGTAAAACGTCAGCAGGACTGTACAACCCCCACACCGCATGGCTTTCGGCTCGTTTGCTCGATAAGCGGATTCTGTTCGACGATGTAAACACTCACACGGTTTCCATGGGCCTACAGGTACTGGGGTTATTGGGAATCCCAAAATTTTACCGAGTGATACCGCCCACGTCAGGCGGATATGTTTCCACTGAACTATCGAATAAGCGCTATGCCGTACTCCACCCTTACCCAAAATTCAGTTACAAAATGTGGTCACAGGAAAACTGGGTTGCACTGATCCGTGAGCTTGCCCGTCAGGGAATTCAATCAGTATTGACTGGCGGTTCCACTATCGAAGAAATGAAGTATGTCGAAAATATTGAAAAATCCAGCGGTGCCACCAATTTTTGTGGCACGCTGAGCCTTGCAAACACAGCCGACCTGATCTCTCGAGCCACCCTGTTTGTTGGCCCGGATACCGGGGTTACGCATATCGCTGCAGCAACCGGAACCCCTACCATCGCTTTGTTTGGCCCATCAAATCCGGTCAAGTGGGGTCCATGGCCATCAGGTTACGCCCGGGATGAAAGTCCATGGCACATGAAAGGCTCGCAGCGGATGGGAAATGTCATCCTGATTCAGGGTGAAGGAGTTTGCGTTCCTTGCCGTGGCGAAGGCTGCGAGAAAACCAGAACCAGTTACAGCAAATGTTTAGATGAGCTAACCGTTGGAAAAGTCATGGTTGAAATTAATCAAATCAGGGCAAAGCAATTTGATGAAATCTGAGTGCTTGCTCAATCAACAACTTTGAACCCGCATCTGTCAGATGACCATAGTCAAATGAGGTAGGTATCAGTTCATGGGAAGAAGCTGAAATCAGGCAACCCCGGTCGTTGCATAACGCATCAATTGGCGACATGAAATCCACTGCATTCTCCAGTGCAAACTGACGCATCTTTTCGTTAATGACAAAAGCCTGTGGGTTCAGGCTCTTGGTGGTTCGGTCTACGGCGTCCTCAACAAACACCCTGTTACCCACCATAGGTTGGTCGATCTTGTAGGTAGGCAGCTGGCCCACCAGCACAATATGCGCGACGCCAACCTTCTTCAATGCCGTGATTGTGGCTTGCAGCTTGTTCAAATCCAGCTGGGTCCAGTTACTGTTCTTGCGGTCATAACGTAACCAGTTTGCCGCCAGAATAATGGTATGGGGCTTGAGTATTTTAATCTCATTAAATATAAACTCATTCACCGTCATGCAGTTTTTTCGTTTATCGATATACAAATCTTCAATGGGCGGGCAACCGTTTGCGGTGTATTGTGCCAGTGAAAACCCCAACATATCACTCTGCTGTTTAAGCCCCGGGTACAATGCGGCCGCATAAGAGTCTCCCCATAACAATACCAATGGCGCCTCGGGCATATTCGGGATATTTCCGGAGCATTCCTGTTTGAAATCACTTCCTGAATATTGGCCTGCTGAAGCATCCAGGAAACAACTCCCGCTTCTATACCCCTGAGCAGCATCATAGTGAAAGCGAAAAACTTTGAGGTTAGCCGC
>VFSW01000199.1_pt1 | contig 82813 bp, 71 predicted proteins | sample 5358111 | NCBI WGS metagenome assembly VFSW01 (sample SAMN11554181, study PRJNA540505) | mine drainage metagenome | isolation source: sediment from site ElyBrook_90M | place: USA: Ely Copper Mine, Vershire, VT | collected 2017
GTAGCCCTTCGCGTCATTGAACCACTTAACTGTTCCTTGTTCCATGGTGATGCATTTTCCTTCAACAATTGATATAGCTGCAATTCGATCGGGGTGTGATGCAGGCAGGGATTGCTGCTGAGGCAGGAACTGCTGCGTACAACGTCGATCAATCGAGCAACCTCATCATAGCAGTGCGCCGTGAAATTCCCAAGATAAATTTCACAAACCGATAGCCAACTATCGTATTCTCAGTGTGATAGCTTGATAAGACATCGGGGAATCGAATCCTATATTCTTTGCCCGAGGCCCTTAGCCCTTAGCAACAATAGACGAGAGCCACGCTTGCGAAAAGAGTAACAGCTAATAGCCAAGAGCCTAAAAGAACAGCGAGAAGCGAAGAGTAAAAAACGGCACGTATGATCGTCGGGACGGGCATTGACATCGCGGAGGTGGAGCGCATTGGCAGCGTCATCGAGCGCTTCGGGCGGCGATTTGTGGAGCGCGTGTTCACGCCCGACGAGATACGATATTGCGAATCGAAGGCCAACAAGGCAGAGCGCTACGCCGGGCGCTTCGCCGCCAAGGAAGCCGCAATGAAGGCCATCGGCACCGGCTGGAAACGCGGGGTGACTTGGCAGGATTTCGAAGTGCGTCCAGCACCCGGCGGCCGGCCGACCATCGCCTTCCACAACAAAGCAGCGGAGTTTTTTCGCGGCTTGGGAGCAGTGCGGGCTCACCTGTCGATTACCCACACCGCAGAGTCGGCCATGGCGCAGGTGATTCTGGAATCGGAGTAGCGAAGACCGCGCCAAAGACTGCGTTCGCTCAGCTTGTTATAGTCTGCCTGCTCAGGATGGATCGCGTTACCGGCGCCCGCTCCTGTATTCCCGCCACCGCCAGCACGCCGCCGCAGTAAAGCAGAGTATCGAAGAAGTAGTCGACGGCTTCCAGGTCGAGTGGCTTCACCACCAGCATGGGCAAGTACACCGCAAGCATCAGGACCAGCAGCATGACGCCGGCCGCTATTGCCGCCGATCGAGTTCGCCGGTTGGCGAGCAGGCAAAGCCCGGCCGGGAGGTAGACGGCGCCGGTGACATAACCCCAAAGCGAGTGTCCGGGAATCCAGCCTGGCGTGACCAGCTCCAGAGGAACGCCTGGAACATTTGCCGAATGCAGAAATTGCTGGACAGCAAAAAATATCAGGGCGAGGCCCAGTTCAAGGCGCACAAAGGTTTGGGCTGCACTCCTGGCGCGATCGGACCATGTTGATGCGTGTGCCGCGGCTATCGACAAGGCTCCTGCGCAGAAGGTAAATTCGCGAAACACAATCACCCAGCTAAATCGGCTGCGCGGGTCCGCCACGGCGGCGGGAATGATCATCAGGCCCTCGAACGAGACAAACATCAGGGCGGTCAGGAAGGCCGCCAGCGTGGACTGGATTCGCGTGGCGATGCTCAGTCCCGCCGCAACGAGGCAAGCGCCCACCAGCAGCACAAAGAAGCGGTGCCAAGGAATCCAGGACGGCATCAGCGCCATGATGGATGCGGTATCGATAAAGTGCTGCGCGCCGAAGACTGCCAGTGGAATCGCATAGAACAACGGTCCGAGCAGAATGAGCTTACGCGCAAAGGGCGCGTCGCGCAGTTCTTTGGAGATGGCGAGCAAGCCGGCGACCAAGACGATGCCCCCAACGAGATACATCAACCAGAGATGGGGTGGACGACCAGCCAATAGGATGAGCCTCGCCGCATCGACGGCTGCGCTTGTCGAAGGTTAGCGCGATTGCGATTCGCCAGAGGTGAACCGCATATTCGCCGGTCTGAACAGCGGTTTTTCTTTCTTGTGGGGTGAACCGAACCCTTCATAGTAATCTCAAGTTTCATGCTTGATACAAAAGACAGTCCTACTTCAACCATGCCTGCGGCGCAAACGGCTGGCTGGAACATGCCTATTGCTGTCGCCCTCATGAGCTTCTCGGCTCTGCTGCTGGAATTGGGCCTCACACGGCTGTTTTCCGTCGTACTCTTCTATCATTTCGCGTTTCTGGCGATTTCCATTGCGCTACTCGGGCTGGGGGCTGGTGCGGTGTTCGCTTGTCTGCGGAGAGAGTGGTTGGCGCAATGGCCCGTCGAGCGACTGGGTACCGTGCTATGTGCCGCCAACGCCTGCTTCATCTTTGCGGTTCTGGAGGTCGTGCTTCACAGCGCGGTTTCGCTGACGTTAAATTGGCCGAATTTCTGGCGGCTGACGGCGTTGTACCTGGCGTCGGCGGTGCCGTTTTTTATCACGGGACTGTTGTTCTCCATTGTCTTCGCGCGGCATCCGGCACGCATTACGCAGCTTTATGGCGCGGATTTGCTGGGCGGTTCGCTGGCGTGCCTGGCGCTTGTCCCCTTGCTGAATTTCATGGGCGGCCCGAACGCGATTCTGTTTGCGGGATTCGTGGTTGCGGTCGCGGGAATGGCTTGGGCCCCTCCCGGCAAACGAATTGTCCCCGCGTGTTTGGCTGTCGCTCTGCTCGTCGTGATCGCCGGCAACTTCCACGGCAAGCTCATCGACATCATCTACGCCAAAGGAAGAAAGCGCGAAGCGCCCTTATATGCGCGCTGGAATGCGCTCTCGCGCGTGGAAGTTGACCAGCAGGGATTGGGCCGGGCGATCGTGATCGATGCCGACGCGCAGACTTCGCTGATGAACACCGACCCGCACCATTGGAGTGACGCTTACCGGCGCAATCTGATGTCGGCCGCGCCCTCGCTGGCGAACGTGCTGCGTCCGCACGGCGACTTCGCCATCATTGGGCCGGGCGGCGGCGTGGATGTGCTGCGCGCGGTCGCCAACGGCAGTACCAACGTCACCGGTATCGAGATCAATCCCATCATCGCCAACAACATCATGCGCGCCCGCTTGGCGGATTACACCTACCACCTCTACCAGATTCCCGAGGTGCATATCCACGTCAGCGACGGCCGCTCGTTCATCCGCCATAGCCGCGACCGCTATGACGTAGTGGAGATGACGCTGGTGGACACCTGGGCCTCGACCGCGGCCGGCGCCTTCGCGCTGAGCGAGAACAACCTCTATACCGTGGAGGCGTTTCGCGAGTACTTCGAACACCTGAAGCCTGGCGGCATGATCGCCATCACGCGCTGGGAATTTGCCCAGCCGCGCGAGGCTTTGCGCGTGGTCTCGCAAGCCATGGAAGCATTGCGCGAGATGGGTGTTAAGGACAGCTCGCAGAATTTCATCGTGGTCAGCGACGGGCCGCTGGATACCGACGGGCGGCCCGTGGTGGTGCTGGCGAAAGAGTCGCCGTTTACGCTGCAGGAACAGCGCGCAGTTCTCGATCACATCGAAGGTGCGAATGGCCACGAGCCGAATTTGAATCTGCATGTGCTGTATCTGCCGGCAACGGCGGACCAGCCAGGAATGGCGCAACCGGCGTTCGCGGAATTAATCCGTAGCCAGGATCCGCACGCCTTTTCTGCGTCTTATCGCTACGACGTTTCTCCCGTCACCGACAATGCTCCGTTCTTCTTCTTCACCCTGAAGCCGGAACAGGTGTTTCGCGGGTCGGATGAGGGCGGCATCGACTGGAAGGTCAACCTGGGCATCGCGATTCTGGGAATTGTGCTGCTGGTCTCTGTTGCGGCGGTGATCGTGTTCCTTGTGCTGCCGCTGGCGCTTTCGCCGGAAACCCGCTCGGGACGCAGCCTTCGCGTGCTTTACTTCGTTGCCATCGGGCTCGGCTACATCCTGGTGGAGATCGCCTTCATTCAGCGTTTCGTGCTTTTTTTGGGATATCCGACGTATGCCTTGACGGTGGTGGTCTTTCTGATGTTGCTCGCCAGCGGCGCGGGCAGCCTGGTTTCGCGGCGCTGGCTCAGTGAACCGACACAGGTCTATCTACCGCTGGTGGTCATCGTCGCCGCATTGTTGATTTATGTTTTTGCCTTGCCGCATTGGCTGGAGGCGCTGATTGGCGTCCCGTTTGCGGTCAAATTGATGGTCAGCGCCGGGTTGCTGGCGCCGCTGGCGTTCGCCATGGGAATGCCGTTTCCCAGCGGGCTACGCGCTTTATCGGCGCCCAACGGAACAGCGGACAAACACGGCGCGGTGGAATGGGCGTGGGGGATGAATGCCGCAGCCAGCGTGCTGGGCTCGGTGCTGGCCATCGTGATTGCCATCCGATTCGGCATGACGGCCACGCTGGCCTGTGGTGCGGCTGCCTACGTGCTGGCATTATTTCTTTTGCCGACATTTGGGAAAGCCGCAGGCAACAATTGAGATTTGGCTGCATACAACTTTCTCGCCACGTTGGGTTTCATATTGATTCGTCGCGGTCTTTGCACCTGAAGGTGCAGGACTGCTTGCCGAAAAGGAAAAGTTTTTTGGGGGTGACACGCCGGCACTTGCAACCAACCCGGCTTTCCTTGCTATAATCACCCACTTGGGTGATGCGCGTCACACGTTGATGTGCTAGCCCTTTGCCGTATCCGCACCCGTCCTGGGTCCCGATGGGGTATTCGAGGCCCGAACCCGCAGCATGGAAAGCTTCAAGATCAATGGGCCAAATCTTCCATCGCAGTGCGAATACAATTGCGCGCGTTTCGATCATCGCCGTCGTGGTGATCGTTAGTGTCGTGTTGTGGGCCGGGCTGGAGGTCCAGCGCTCGCCTTACACCACCTACCAGAACGTCGCTCCGGCGCAGCCGGTGCCGTTCAGCCACGAGCACCATGTGGCCGGCGATGGCATCGATTGCCGCTATTGTCATACCTCGGTCGAGAACTCCAGCTTTGCCGGCATTCCTCCCACCAAGACCTGCATGAACTGCCATTCGCAGATCTGGACGAATGCTCCCATGCTGGCGCCGGTGCGGGAGAGCTATCGCAGCGGCCAGTCGCTGGAGTGGACGCGAGTGGATTATCTGCCGGACTTTGTTTATTTCAACCACAGCATTCACATCAACAAGGGCGTGGGTTGCTTTAGCTGCCACGGGCCGGTGGACAAGATGCCGCTGACCTATGAGGCCAACTCGCTGCGCATGGAGTGGTGCCTGAACTGTCACCGCGCGCCGGAGAAGTTCCTGCGCCCGCGGGGTGAGGTCTTCAACATGGAGTACAAGCAGCCCAGCAATCGCCATCCTGTGACCTTGCCGGACGGCAAGGTCTTCACCGACCAGATTTCGCTGGGCAATGAGTTGAAGCGCCAGTATCGCGTTCGCACCGTGGAAGACATTACGAGTTGCAGTACGTGTCATCGTTAGGAGACGAGTTTCGAGTTGGGAGTGGTCGCTTTTCGCCGTTCGCTCTTCGTCAGAGGACGGTTGAACAACAGCTGGCGAAAAGCGAAAAGCGAAGAGCGGAATGCAAGAGGAATGGACAACGAGAAGCTGGTAAAGATCGAGGCGGTTTGTCCCGGCAAGATGGAGCTGGCGGAGGCGCAGGCGAAGCTGGCGCGCGCCAAGAACGGCCCACAGTATTGGCGGTGCCTTGAAGAGTTGGCGCAGAGCGAAGGCTTCTATGAAATGCTGCATCGCGAGTTTCCCCGCCAGGCTTCCGTTTGGCCGGAGAATGCTTCGCGACGCGGTTTCTTGAAGCTGATGGGCGCCTCGATGGCGCTGGCCGGGCTTTCGGCGTGCGTCAAGATGCCGCTCGAGCCCATCGTTCCCTACGTCCGCCAGCCGAATGAAATTGTGCTGGGCAATCCGCTGTTCTTTGCCACGGCCATGCCTTTCGGCGCCTATGCCACGCCGGCGCTGGTATGGAGTCACGAGGGGCGGCCCACCAAGATTGAGGGCAATCCTGAGCATCCTGCCGGCCTGGGGGGAAGCGACGTCTTCGCGCAGGCTTCGATCCTCGACATGTACGATCCTGACCGCTCGCAGAACATAACGTATCTGGGGCAGCTCAGGAACTGGGATGACTGCGTTATGACGCTGAAGGGGGCGTTGAATACGCAGCGCGCGCTCAAGGGCGCCGGCCTGCGCATCCTCAGCCGGCCAACGAGCTCGCCCACCATGGCTTCCCTGATGGACCAGGTGCAGGCCGCTTTTCCCCAGTCGAAATGGATCCAGTGGGAGCCGGTCAATCGCGACAATGTGCGGGCCGGGTCGATGCTCGCCTTCGGCGAATATGTGGAGACGCGCTACAACCTGGCGAAGGCGGAGATCATTGTTTCGCTTGACGGCGACTTTCTGTCCAGCGGCTACCCAGGCTTTCTTTACTACGCGCGGCAGTTCGCGGCGCAGCGCGACCCCAATCTGCGGGAAAAGATGGCGCGCTTCTACTCCATCCAGAGCACGCCGACCAATACCAGCGGCAAGGCGGACCATCGGCTGCCGGTGCGGGCTTCAGAAGTCGATCCGCTGGCGCGTGCGATCGCTGCCGGGCTGGGCGTGGGTGGTGGCGGAGCCACAATCAAGCCGGAGCATCAGAAGTTCGTCACGGCCGTGGTGAAAGACCTGCAGGCGCACAAGGGCGCGGCGGTCGTGATTCCGGGCGACAATCAGCCGCCGGCAGTGCATGCTCTGGCGCACGCCATGAATCAGGCCCTGGGCGCCAACGGCAACACCGTCTTCTACACCGAAACCGTGCAGGTCAAGCCGCAGGACCAGACGGCTGGGTTGAAGGAACTGGTTGGCGAGATGAACGCGGGCAAGGTCGACGTGCTGCTCATCACCGGCAGCAGTAATCCGGTCTACGATGCACCGGCGGACCTGGGCTTTGCCGACGCGATGGACAAGGTCCCGCTGCGCGTCCAGCACAGCCTGTATAACGACGAAACCTACGACCACGTTCATTGGCACGTCAATGCGACGCACTATTTGGAGCAGTGGGGCGATGCGCGCGCCTTTGACGGGACGGCATCCATCGTTCAGCCCCTCATCGCGCCGCTGTACCACGGCAAGAGCGAGCATGAGTTCATCTCGGCGGTGCTGGGGGCAGCGGACAAGTCGAGCTACGACATTGTGCGCGAGTACTGGCAGGGCCAGATGAAAGGCGGCGACTTCGAGACTAAATGGCGCAAGGCTTCGAACGATGGCTTCATCGCCGGCACTGCGTTTGCGCCCAAGGCGGTCAGCTTCAAGGGTGGCAATATTCCCGCTGCGAATACTGTCAGCCCGGGGTTGATGGAACTTATCTTCCGGCGCGATCCTCTGATCTACGACGGCAGCCGCGCCAACAATGCCTGGCTGCAGGAGACGCCGAAGCCGATCACGAATCTGTGCTGGGACAATGCTGTCCTGATCAGCCCGAACCAGGCCAAGAAATCGGGCCTCGTCACCGGCGACGTCATTGAGATCGAGGTCAATGGCCGTAAAGTGAATGGGCCGATCTGGCCGCAGCCCGGGCACCCCGACAACGCCATCACGGTATTTTTCGGCTATGGGCGCACCAAGGCTGGGCGTGTGGGCAACGGCTTCGGCTTTGATGCCTACAAAATCCGCAGCAGTGACGCCCCCTGGTTTGCCGCCGCCAAGATCCGGAAGGTAGGCACGGGATTTGAATTTGCGCACCCGCAGGGCTTTCAGTACATCGACTACTCCGATCTGCCGCAGGCGAAGTCGGACGATCTCTCTGGCCGGCATGTCATTCGCAAAGCCACCCTGCAGGACTTCCTGAAGAACCCGAACTTTGCCAACGAAGAGGAGGGCCCCGTCCCCCCGGAGATGACGCTGTATCCCAACTATCAGTACACCGAGCTGAAGTGGGGCATGACTATCGACATGAACTCCTGTATCGGCTGCAAGACTTGCATTGTGGCTTGCCAGTCGGAGAACAACATCCCGGTGGTCGGCAAAGAACAGACGATGCGCGGCCGCCAGATGCAATGGCTGCGCGTCGACGTGTACTACGAGGGCGGCACAGAGAACCCCAGCATGTATTACCAGCCCGTTCCTTGCCAGCAGTGCGAGAACGCGCCCTGCGAGGTGGTTTGCCCGGTGGGAGCCACGGTGCACAGTACGGAAGGGCTGAACGACATGGTTTACAACCGCTGCGTGGGCACGCGGTATTGCTCGAACAACTGTCCCTACAAGGTGCGCCGCTTCAACTTCCTGCTGTTCCAGGATTGGGACACGCCGCAATTCAAGATGATGCGCAACCCGGAGGTGACCATTCGCAGCCGCGGTGTGATGGAGAAGTGCACCTATTGCATTCAGCGCATTGCCTCCGGACGCATCACCGCGGAACGGGAGAACCGCTGGCCGCGCGACGGCGAAATTCTTACCGCCTGCCAGCAGGCGTGTCCGGCAGGGGCGATCGTCTTCGGCAATTTGAACGACCCCAACAGCCGAGTTTCGAAGATCAAGAAGCAGACCCGCAATTACCAGTTGCTGGAGGATTTGAACACGCGCCCACGCACCTCGTATTTGGCGGCGGTGCAGAATCCCAACCCCGAACTTAACGAGCCGTCGGAGTCCAGTTAGCGATGCAGCAGGGACCGGAAGAAAAAACCATTCTGCAGGACGTGCCATGGGTGGATGAGCCGCCGGTGATGCTGCCGGGGCAGACCTTCGGCACGGTCACCGATACCATTGCCGATGCCGTCCTGACGCGGCCTATCGGCATGGGCTGGCTCTCGGGGTTCTTCGTTGCCGGCTTCTTCGTGATGGTGCTGCTGGTTGCGGTGACCTACCTGTTCATCCGCGGCGTCGGCATTTGGGGCATCGAGATCCCGGTGGCGTGGGGCTTCGCCATCGTCAACTTCGTCTGGTGGATCGGTATCGGCCACGCCGGGACGCTGATCTCCGCGATTCTGCTGCTGCTGAAACAGACCTGGCGCAATTCCATCAACCGCTTTGCGGAAGCCATGACGCTGTTTGCCGTGGCTTGCGCCGGCATGTTCCCCATCCTCCATCTAGGCCGGCCGTGGCTGGCATATTGGCTGTTTCCCTACCCCAGCAGCATGGGCGTGTGGCCGCAGTTCCGCAGTCCGCTGGTGTGGGACGTCTTCGCGGTGTCGACCTATGCGACGATTTCGGCGGTGTTCTGGTATGTCGGTCTGGTGCCGGATTTCGCCACCATGCGCGAGAAGGCGCGCCACCCGCTGACCAAGAAGCTTTACGGCATTTTTGCCATGGGCTGGCGCGGTTCGGCGCGGCACTGGAAGCGCTACGAGGCGCTGTACTTGCTACTGGCCGGCCTGGCCACGCCGCTGGTGCTCTCGGTGCACACAGTGGTCAGCTTCGACTTTGCCGTTGCCATCGTGCCTGGCTGGCACACCACAATCTTCCCGCCCTACTTCGTCGCCGGCGCCATCTATTCCGGCTTTGCCATGGTGCTGGTGCTGGCCATTCCGATTCGCAAGTACTATCACCTGGAAGCGCTGATCACGATGCGGCACTTGCAGTATTCCGCCAAGGTCATGCTTGCGACCGGGCTGATCGTTGCTTACGGGTACTTCTTCGAGACCTTCATCGGGATGTATAGCGGCTCGACCTATGAGCGCTTCATGCTGCAAAACCGCTGGTTCGGCCCCTATTCGGCAATGTACTGGGCGCTGATTCTGTGCAATATCGTCCTGCCACAGCTTTTGTGGATACCCAAGCTGCGCTCGAACACCGTTTTCCTGTTCCTGATTTCGCTGGACGTACTGATCGGCATGTGGCTGGAGCGTTTTGTAATTGTCATCACCAGCCTCAGCCGCGATTTCCTGCCGTCCTCCTGGGGACATTACGTCGGCACCCGCTGGGATTGGGCGGTGTTTCTCGGCACCATCGGATTCTTCAGCTTCTGCATGTTTCTGTTCATTCGCATCATGCCGTCGATTTCGATTTTTGAAATGCGCTCGCTGCTGCCGGAAGCGGAGGTGAAAGCCGAATGAAACAGCCGCCGGTTCCCGCGCTCTATGGCCTGATGGCCGAATTTGAAAACTCCACCGAACTGGTGAAGGCGACCAAAGCTGCTTATGCCGCCGGCTACCGCAAGATGGACGCCTACAGCCCGTTTCCGGTGGAGGAGGCCAGCGAGGCGCTGGGCTTTCATAAGACGCGAGTGCCGCTGGTGGTACTGATCGGCGGGCTGCTGGGCGGGATGGGCATGTTTGGTCTGGAGTATTGGATTAACTGCATTTCTTATCCCTTGAATATTGGCGGGCGGCCGTGGGATTCCTGGCCAGCGTTCATCATACCCACCTTCGAGATGACTGTGCTGTTCGGCGGTCTGGCGGGGGTCTTCGGGATGTTTGCGCTCAACGGGCTGCCGATGCCGCACCACCCGGTGTTCAACGTGGACCAGTTTTCCCGGGTCACGCGGGATCGCTTTTTTCTCTGCGTGGAGGCTGCCGACCCGCAGTTTGATCTGATTCAAACGCAAGAATTCATGGAGAGCCTGCATCCAATGTCGATTTCGGAGGTGCCGCATTAACCGGCTAGAGCCATTCAGGAGCGCGGCCCCGAACTCGTTTGGCGATAAGGGCCGGACGCCTTGGCTGCGCAGGGGGCTGTCCTGCCTGCTGGCTGTGCTTGTGATATCGCTGCTGGCCGGCTGCCGCCTGGACATGCAGGACCAGCCTTATCAGCGTCCGCTGGTGAAGAGCGATTTTTATCCCGATCATCGTTCGGAGCGGCCACTGGTTGCCGGTACGGTAGCTCGTGGACATCTGGACGCCGACAGCTATTTCTATACCGGCAAGATTGGCGATCACGATGGCGACTACATGCCGTTTCCGGTTACGGCAGAGGTAATGGCACGCGGTCAGCAGCGCTTCAACGTCTACTGCTCACCCTGCCACAGCGAGGTGGGCGACGGCAGCGGGATGATCGTGCAGCGCGGATTCCAGCATCCGCCTTCCTATCACATTGAGCGGTTGCGGCGCGCGCCCATCGGCCACTTTTTCGACGTGATGACCAATGGTTACGGCGTCATGCAGGACTATGCTGAGCAGGTTTCGCCGGCGGACCGCTGGGCCATTGCCGCCTATATTCGCGCCTTGCAGTTGAGCCAGCATGCCACCGAAGCGGATGTTCCATCCGGTGAACCGATCGCGAACTCGCCGCCGCCGGGAGTTTTCATTGCGCCGCCCTATGACACACATGTCCCGACTGCAGCAGCCGCAACGCTGCCTCCGCAGCAACCAATCTCGGCCAATGGAGGCGGGCAGAAGCAATGAGCAACGAGACCCTGAATCTTAAGCAAGCTGATTTCGCCGTGCCCGTCGACACCCCGCGTTGGCAGAGTCGAGCGCTGCTGGTGGGCCTGGCAGGCGTGGTGTTTTGCGTAGTCGGCGGACTCCTGGACCTGAATCAGTTCCTGCGCGGTTATCTGATCGCTTATGTGTTCTGGGCCGGCTTGACCATTGGCTGCCTGGCCCTGCTGATGCTGCAGTACTTGTCCGGCGGCCTGTGGGGATTGACGATTCGCCGTATCCTGGAAGCCGCGGTCAAGACTCTGCCGCTGATGTTTGTGCTGTTCCTGCCCATCCTGTTTTTGCGTCATCACCTTTTTGCCTGGATGAACGATGGCGCGCTTACGAAAGAAAACCACTGGTATCTGACGCAGGGGAGGTGGATCTTCCGCTGGATCCTTTACTACGCGATCTGGATGTTTCTGGGGTTTGGGCTATGCAGCCGCGGCGACCGCCAGGACCGTCCGCTACCAGCGGGTTCTTTTCTTCGATTCCAGGGGCTGAGCGGCATCGGCTTGGTGCTTTATGCGCTGACCACCTCGTTCGCCTCGGTTGATTGGGTGATGTCGCTCGATCCCCGCTGGGGTTCGACTATCTATGGGCTCATTTTCTTGGCGTGGCAAGGACTATCGGCGCTTTGCTTCAGCATCATCATCCTGGCGATATTGACGCACTACAGCCCCTACCGCGAAATCATCAAGCCCACGCAGTTTCACGATCTGGGGAAACTTACCCTCGCCTTCGTGATGCTGTTTGCGTACTTCTCCTTCTCCCAGTGGCTGATTATCTGGTCGGGAAACTTGCCTGACGAAATCAGTTGGTTTCTGCGGCGCATTCGCGGGGAGTGGGGCTACATCATCCTGGGCATTGTGGTGTTTTACTTCGCCTTGCCGTTTGCCATGCTGCTCTCGCGCGAGCGCAAACGTGCCGGCCGCCGTCTGATTCCGCTAGCGATTCTGCTGCTCTTCATGGGGCTGGTGAACGTCTACTGGTACGTGGTGCCGAACTTCCGCGACGGCAGATTGTTCAGCGTGTGGTACCTGGCAGCGCCGATTGGCATCGGCGGTCTGTGGCTGGCGAACTTCTTCTACAACTTCCGGCAGCGGCCGCTTTTGCCCTTCTATGAACCGCAGGTGCCACTCTTCTTGCATCAAGGATCGGGACATGGCCACTAACGACAGCAATCACGAGCCGGAGGCTTTGCGGAACCCGCAGGTCGACTACGAGCGGGCCGACCTGAACACGCGCGGCATTCTGCTATTTCTCCTTGGCCTGTTGATCGCCGGCATCTTCATTGAGTTGGTGATCTGGGGCATGTTCCGCTTTATGGCGCGCAGCCAGGTGTTATTTGTGCACTCGAAGGTGACCAACCCCATGCTGCAGAAGGAAAAAACGGCCACGGCGGGGGGCACGCGTTCCGTGCTGCAGAACGCCCCGGCGGTGGACCTCGGCGCTTTTCCTGGGCCGCGTTTGCAGACCGATGACGCCGCGGATATGAGCCGTTTCTTGAATTCTGAACAGGAATTGCTGAATGTGAAGCAGCCCTTTGCCGATTCGACGGGCGCGATCCATATCCCGATCTCGCTGGCGATGAAGCTAATTGTGGAGCGGGGATTGCCGGTGCGTCCCAATCCGCCGCCCCCCCAGGTCAATACGCAAACCGCCGCCGGCAATGTCGAGATGCTGGATGTACACGCCGGGCCGCTGGGGTCAGAGACGGGGGCAAACGGTTCGAAGAAGTCGGGCAGCGAAACTCCGTCTGCCAAGGCCGCCGGCGGAGAGTGAAGCCGGCAACGGTTAGAACAGCGTGCCTTTACCGGCTCGCGCACGACAGCAGGAAGCAGTAAAAGATGTTGGGGTCAATGAAATTCAGGAAATTCGCGGTTGGTGTATTGCTGACGGCGGGCACGTGTGCCATGGCCCAGTCGCCGTCATCGTTTCAGGAGACGGCGACGCAGCCGCCGGCGCAGGCCAAGGCGTCCGAGTTCGCCGGTATCGGAATCGATCAGCGCCTCAATCAACAGGTGCCGCTCGATTTGCAGTTTAAAGACGAGAGCGGGCAAACGGTGCAGCTGGGGGATTATTTCAAGTCGGGCCGGCCGGTGATTCTCAGCATGGTGTACTACACCTGTCCCATGTTGTGTGACCAGGAGTTGGCCGGCGAAGCCAGCGCGTTGAGCACGTTGAAGTTCACCCCCGGCAAGCAGTACGAGATCCTGTCGGTGAGTTTCAACCCTACCGAGACGCCCAAGGACGCAGCCGAGAAAAAGAAAGTGTATATCGCGCGGCTCAACGAGCATCTGAATCCCAAAAGCGACGGCTCGGGCTGGCATTTTCTGACCGGCCAACAGCCAGAGATCAAGCAATTGGCCGATACCGTCGGCTTCCATTACCGCTATGATCCCGCGACCAAGCAGTACATTCATGCCACCGGCCTGATGATTCTGACCCCGGCGGGCAAGATTGCGCAGTATTACTACGGCGTGGAATTTGCTCCCCGCGATCTTCGCCTGGGCCTCGTCCAGGCTTCGCAGGAGAAGATTGGAACGGTGGTAGACGCGGTGCTGCTGTACTGCTGTCGCTACGATCCGAAAGCCGGGCGCTACGACGCGGTGGTGGCGAGAATTATGAGTCTGGCGGGAGCGGCCACCATGCTGATCCTGGGCGGATTCCTGCTGGTGATGTTCCGCCGCGAACGGCCGGGGTCCGCGACGCGCGCCGCGAGCGTAGGGGTGGAAGGCTCGCACCGCAAGAAGGAACAATGACAGGCCTGATTGATATGTGGATGAACTTCCCGCTTTTTCCGCAGCGTGCCTCGGCCCTGGCGTGGCAGGTGGATGGAGTCTACTTTCTGCTGCTCGCGGTATCAGCGTTTTTCACGCTGCTGATCTTCGTACTCATCTTCGTCTTCGCCGTGAAGTACCGGCGCTCGGTCCACCCTCACCCGGTGCAAATTGAGGGCTCCTTGCCGCTGGAGATGGCATGGACGCTGATTCCCCTGGGTATCTGCATGATCTTCTTCGCCTGGGGTTCGCTGATCTATTTTCAGGAGGCGCGCCCACCCCAGGATTCCATGCAGATTTGGGTGGTCGGCAAGCAATGGATGTGGAAGTTCGAACACGAAACCGGACAGCGTGAGATCGACCAACTGCACATCCCGGTAAACCGGGACGTCAAGCTGGTGATGAGCTCGCAGGACGTGGTTCACAGCTTCTTCGTGCCCGCCTTTCGGATCAAGCAGGATGTGCTGCCGGGCCGGTACACGCAAACCTGGTTTCGAGCCACTAAGGTCGGCCGATACCATCTGTTTTGCTCGCAATACTGCGGCACGAACCACTCGAAGATGATCGGGTGGGTCATCGTAATGGACCCCATCGCGTATCAGGCATGGCTCGGCCAAGGTGGAGCTTCCGGCTCCTTGCCGGCCAATGGACGGCAGCTCTTTCAGCAGTTGGGATGCGCATCCTGTCACCGTTCCAATGGACAGGGAGTCGGTCCTAATCTGGAAGGAGTCTTCGGTAAGCCGGTGCAGTTGAGCGATGGCCGCACGCTGGTTGCCGACGAAAACTATGTTCGCAACGAGATTCTGAATCCCGGCGCCCAAACTGTTGCTGGTTATAAAGCCATCATGCCCAGCTTCCAGGGACAGGTGTCGGAGGACAACCTGGATGCGCTGGTGGCGTACATCAAGTCGCTGGCGCAGCCGCAACCGAATGCTACGTCGCAGGCGCAATAGACCCAGAAGGTGTACGACATGGCAACCGCTGTACAGACCGTCGAAACCGAGAATTACCTGAATTCGAACTACGGCATCAAGTCGTGGCTGCTGACGACCGACCACAAGCGGATCGCGATGCTGTATCTGGTCTCGATCACCGCCATGTTCTGGATCGGCGGCTTCTTTGCCATGATGATCCGCCTGAACCTGCTGACCCCAAGTGGCGAGCTGGTGACGGCCGACACCTACAACAAGCTGTTCAGCATGCACGGGATCATCATGGTGTTCTTTTTCCTGATCCCGTCGGTGCCCGCCGTAATTGGAAATTTCGTGATCCCGCTGATGGTGGGCGCGAAGGACCTGGCGTTTCCGCGCGTTAACCTGCTGAGCTGGTACATCTATATCCTTGGCGCGTGTGTGGAGCTGACCGCCATGGTCACCGGCGGAGTCGACACCGGCTGGACATTTTACACGCCGTTCAGCACCACCTACTCCCATACCCACGTGATTGGCGCCGCCGTCGGCATCTTCATTGCCGGCTTCTCCTCGATCCTGACCGGCCTGAACTTCATCGTCACCATTCACCGCATGCGCGCGCCTGGCATGACGTGGCGTCGCCTGCCGTTGTTCTGCTGGTCGAATTATGCCGCAGCGCTCATCATGGTGCTGGGCACGCCGGTCATTGCAATCACCCTGCTGCTGGTCGCCTTAGAGCGCGGCCTCGGCCTCGGCATCTTCAATCCGCAGTTGGGCGGCGATCCACTGCTCTTCCAGCACCTGTTCTGGTTTTACTCCCATCCCGCGGTGTACATCATGATCCTGCCGGGCATGGGCGTCATCAGCGAGATCGTCACCTGCTTCTCCCGTAAGCGCGTCTTCGGCTACGAATTTGTGGCTCTGGCGTCGATTGCCATTGCGGTGCTCGGCTTTCTGGTCTGGGCGCACCACATGTTCGTCGCTGGAATTTCCGTCTATGCCGCTCTGGTGTTTTCGCTATTGAGCTATCTGGTTGCCATTCCTTCGGCGGTGAAGGTCTTCAACTGGACAGCCACCATGTACAAAGGCTCGATACGCTACAACACTCCGATGCTCTACGCCTTCGGCTTCATCGGTCTGTTTACCATCGGCGGCTTGACCGGCATTTTCCTGGCGACGTTGGGCCTTGATGTGCACGTCCACGACACCTACTTCGTGGTCGCGCACTTCCATTACGTGATGGTGGGCGGCATGGTGATGGCCTACATGGCCGGGCTGCATTTCTGGTGGCCGAAGATCACCGGACGGATGTATCCCGAGGGCTGGGCAAAGCTCTCAGCCCTGCTGGTATTCGTCGGCTTCAACACGACATTCTTCCCGCAATTCGTGCTGGGCTATATGGGCATGCCTCGCCGCTACCACGCTTACCCGCCGGAATTCCAGGTGCTGAACGTGCTCTCAACCGCCGGCGCCTCGATTCTCGCCGTCGGCTATGTCCTGCCGATGATCTATTTCCTGTGGTCGCTGCGTTATGGTGAGCGGGCCTCGCCGAACCCGTGGAACGCGGTGGGGTTGGAATGGATGACATCCTCGCCGCCGCCTACCCACAACTTCGACGAGACGCCGGTGGTGACGTGGGAAGCTTACGACTACGAGCACCAGCCGCAAGAGGAGGTCACGGTTGGCCACTAGCGACATTCAGATCGCCGAACGCGCGCTGCAACACCACTTTGCCGACATGGAGCAGCAGACGGAGACTGCTACCTTCGGCATGTGGGCTTTTCTGCTGACCGAAGTTATGTTCTTCGGCGGAATGTTCCTGGCCTATGTGGTCTACCGCTCCTCCTACTACGAGGCGTTTGTGCAAGGCAGCCAGCGGATGGACCTGCTGGCGGGCGCGGTGAATACGGCGGTGCTGATTTGCAGCTCCCTAACCATGGCGCTGGCGGTGCGCGCCGCCAAGCTGGGTAAGAATAAGGCGGTGGTCACCTTCCTCCTTATCACCATCCTGTTCGCCTTCGGTTTCCTGGTCATCAAAGGCTTTGAGTATCACGGCCACTGGGTCGATCATCAGTTTCCGGGGCCTGACTTTCACTTTCAGCCGCTGAAAGGCCAAGCCGTCGACCCGCTACATACTGAGATATTCTTCTCGCTCTATTGGATAATGACCGGCTTTCATGCCTTGCACGTGATTATCGGGATCGGATTGATAGGCTGGCTGGTGAGCGTGGTTCTGCGGCGCCGTGTGAGTGCGCATTACTACAACCCAGTGGAGACGGTCGGGTTGTATTGGCATTTTGTCGATCTGGTCTGGATTTTTCTGTTTCCGTTGTTTTACCTGATCGCCAAACAACACGGCAGTTGAACGAGGAGATTTATGGCAGCGCCTGCACATGTGGGACGTGTCGTTTCGCTCAAGCTTTATCTCGGCATCTGGGCACTCTTGTTGCTACTTACCTTTACCACGGTAATGGTGGCGTTCGTTGACCTCGGGCCCTTCAATATTGTGGTGGCCCTGATAATCGCCACCATCAAGGCCAGCTTGGTGGCGCTGTTTTTTATGCATTTGCGCGGGAGTTCCAAGATGACCATAGTGGTCGCCATAGCCTCGCTGTTTTGGCTTTTCATCCTGCTTTCGATGACCATGACCGATTACGTTTCGCGTTCCTGGTCGACCAGGATTCATTGATCCTCGTTGGGGCTCGTCCAAGCGGTGGCGAATCCCACAATGTGGTAGAAGAGAGGCCAAACTACTACCCCCCGGGCTACCACGTTGTGGGATACGTCAGTTTTAGCTGCCGCCTTCGGCGCACCCGTCTCGCCAATTACTTTCGCCGCCTTTTCATCATCCTGTAACACGAATGCATGTAACCTTGATCTGTGATCCCTGCACCTGACAGTTCCGCGCCCCTGCTCGGCTACAATACAGCCGTGAAACAAACCATCTTTGCGGTGGAAGACGACGCCGATATTTTGCGTTTGGTGCGCCACCACCTGGAAGCCGCCGGTTATGGCGTCCGCACCTTCGCCGATACCAGCGGCGTTATCGGTGAGGCCGAGAAGCAACTCCCCTCCCTGTTTCTGCTGGACATCATGGTACCCGGCGGGGACGGGCTGGAGCTCTGCCGCCGCATCCGCCAGACCTCGTCGCTGGCCATGACCCCAGTCATTTTTCTGACCGCCAAGACGAGTGAGTCCGACCGCGTCATCGGATTAGAACTGGGGGCCGACGACTACATTCCCAAGCCCTTCAGCCCGCGCGAACTGGTGGCGCGTGTGCGCGCGGTGCTGCGCCGCTTCGAACGTCCGCTCGCCCCCTCTATCGTGAAGGCCGGCGACATCGAGATCGATAGCGGCGGCATGATCTTGACGGTCCGCGGGCAGCTCACCCAAACCACTGCCACGGAGTTCCGCCTGCTGGAATATCTGGCGCGTCATCCCGGACGGGTCTTCACCCGCGACCAACTGCTGGACGCGGTTTGGCGCGACACCCACTACGTCACGCCCCGCTCCGTGGACGTCTACGTGCGCCGCATTCGTGAGAAAATCGAGGAGAACCCTGACGAACCCCGCTATCTGAGGACGGTGCGCGGGGCGGGTTACCGTTTCGAAATTCCCAAGTCGTGAAGCGAAGAGCTGCCAACCGTGAAGAGCCGCATCTTCCTCAAGTTGTTTCTCGCAGCCCTGATGGTTATTGCCGCGTGCACGGTTTCCCTCGATCTGCTTGTCGGCCGCAGGTGGGAGAATATGCTGCGGCGCGAGATCCAGAACTCGTTGCAGCAAAAGGCGCAGATGCTCGCTTCGCGCGTCGCGGGAGCGCCTGCTGATCTCATAAAGCAAATCGTCGACCAAGCTGCGCCGGAGGCTGGGGCTCGAATCACAGTCATCGACTCGACCGGCGACGTTCTTGCCGATTCAGTGGCCAATCCGGAGGAGATGGAGAATCACCTTGGTCGTCCAGAGTTCGTGGCGGCGTTGCACGGGCACGTAGGCAGCTCGACGCGCGTAAGCAAGACCCTTGGCGTGGAGTTGATGTATGTGGCAGTGCCCATCCCTGGCGGGGCCGTGCGCATGGCCTATCCCCTCCATTTGGTTCACCAGGCCGACCGGCAGATTCGCCGCGACCTCGTCGAAGGTTCTGCGATCGCCGGGTTTTTGGCATTGCTGCTGGCCTTTATCGCCGCTCAATCGATCGGGCGAAGGCTGCTTCGCATTTCCGAGTTCGCCGAGCGGGTGGCGGCCGGCGATCTCTCCGCACGAATCCAGGCGGGACCAGGGGATGAAATCGCGCACGTGGCTTCCGCCCTGGACAAGACTGCGCGCAAGCTGGAGGAAGGATTTAGCGCCCTGGAAAACAGCCGCCAAACCCTGGAAACGCTGTTGAATTCCATGCAGGAGGCCGTGATTGCCGTCGGCGAAGACGAGCGCGTGCTGTGGGCCAACCAGCGCATGGAGCGTCTCCTGTCCAGCGGCGTGCGGCTGGGTGCTCCGCTGGTTGAATCGGTGCGCGACCCGGAGATTCTGGCGTCAGTACAGAAAGCGCTGACCACGCGCGACGTCGCCGTCGCTCGTGCCGCGAAGATCTTCTCCGGGCGCGTTTTCGATGTGACCGCCGCTCCTATGCCGGGTGGCGGAGCTGTGGCTGTCTTGCACGACCAGACCGAAATCGAGCGCGTGGAGAAAACGCGGCGCGACTTCATCGCCAACGTCTCGCATGAGCTGCGCACGCCGCTGACTTCCATTCAGGGCTACGCCGAAACCTTGCTGGAAAACCACAGCCTGCCTCCCACCCAGCACGAATTTGTCGAGGTGATTCGTAAGAACGCCATGCGCATGGCGCGGCTCACCGAAGATCTGCTGGTATTGGCGCGAGTGGAATCAGGAGAGCAGAAGCTCAAGTTCCAGCTCACTATGCCGCAGGAGCTGCTGGACGATGCGGTGCAGACTTTTCAAGAGCTGGCGGCCAGCCGCGGCGTCGAGCTTTCGGTCATAAACACGGCCTCCTCTGCGGTTTTCGTGGACCGGGACGCGATTCACCAGGTGCTATCCAACCTCATCGACAATGCGCTGAAGTACGGCGGTCAGGGAGCAAAGATTCTGGCCGGCGCTTGCGAATTGGAAGACGGCGTGCAGTTCTACGTTCGCGATTTCGGCCCCGGCATCGCCAGCGAACATCTGCCACGACTGTTCGAACGCTTCTACCGTGTGGACAAGGCGCGCTCGCGCGACTCCGGCGGCACGGGATTGGGACTGGCCATCGCCAAGCACGTGGTGCGTGCTCACTCTGGCACAATCCGCGCGGAGAGCGAGCTGAACCACGGCTCGACGTTTTACTTCACCCTGCCGCGACAGCCAGTGACGGCAGCCGTCTAGCGAGAGATCCTTCGACTCCCGTTCGACAAGCTCACGGTCGCTCAGGATTTCGGTGGCGCGCTCCTGCTCCATCACCCCAGCGCACCAAAACCAGGCGCGCTGAGGACCCCGGTTCCGCTCACGCGCGCCAGTGAATTCAAGCGAGCTTAACGGAGATTTCATGGAGAATTCACGGGCGCCGAGTATCCTTCTCTTAAATAGTGCCCACTTAGCCGTAGTGCAGTCCGGGCAAGATCGCTCCGGGGAACAGGTGTGTGATGTGCGGCAAGCTTACGAGAACAGAATGAGTTCAGCCAATTCCGCGGTGCCCAACCCCGCCTCTCCTGACCCGGAAGCAATCTGTGCACAACTCCGAGAGCAGACGCTCGAGGCTTGCCGAGTGGCTAGAATTGCTGCCGGAATCGTTGCCGAGGGGATTGCGACCGGAGTGCCGTCGGTTCTGGACGGAGTCCGGGAGCGCGAGAAGGAGCTCGATACCCTGGACCATGTCATCGACCAGGGAGTTACTGCGGTGATCACGCAAGCGGGCGCCGAGCACTCGCGTGAGCTTCTGGCGTGCTTGAAATTCATCATCGATCTGGAGCGTATCGGCGACCTGCTGCTGAATTGCAGCAATCGGGCAGCGGCGGTGGGCAGCCGTATCGAGTTGCAGGACATTCGCGACCTCACCTTAATGGCCTCGCGGTTGGAGAAGATGCTGGGCGACGTCCATGATGCTTTCAGCCAGCGCGACCTCAACCGGGCGTTGGCCGTTCTCCGTTCCGATGCCGAAATCGACCGCCTGCGCAATCTCATCTTTTTGCGGCACCTGGAAAATCATGATGGCTCGCCCCGGCAAGAGAGCTTCCATGTCCTGTTCATGACCCAATCGCTGGAACGTGCCGGCGATCACGCCAAGAACCTGGCGGAGGAGATCTGTCACCTGGTGAGCGGCCATAGCGTGCGACATGTCTTGCGCACCTACGACAAGCCGGCGGAGCAGATGTTCATCGAGCAACTCAAGCGGCGGCATAAAACCTAGCCGGGCCGTGTCCACTAAGCGCTTGTCTTTACCCGAAATTCACCGCGATGTAACCAACGTGTAACAAATCCGGCGTAGAACCGCTGCTGGGACTTATCAATCAGACATTTGTAGCCGCTAAGGAGGAACTACGTGATTCGCTCTCTGAGGGTGCTTCTTTGCATCGCAGTGTTTGCGACCTTTGGCTTCGCCCAGACTCGATTGAATGCCGCTGGCGCCACCTTCCCCTACCCCATTTACTCCAAATGGTTCAGTGAATACCACAAGCTGCATCCGGACGTTGAAATCAACTATCAGTCGATCGGCAGCGGCGGCGGCATTCGCCAGTTGCAGGTCGGCACAGTAGATTTTGGCGCCAGTGATATGCCGCTCAACGATGAGAAACTGAAGGAACTGGGAAAATCAATCATCCAGTTCCCTACGGTGCTGGGCAGCGTGGTTCCAGCCTATAACCTGCCCGGAGTTTCTGGGGAAATCAAGTTTACGCCAGAAGCGTTGGCAGGCATCTATCTGGGGAAGATCACCAAGTGGAATGACCCCGCGCTAACCAAGGTGAATCCCGGATTGAAGCTACCGAATCAGACCATTCTCGTGGTCCATCGTTCGGACGGCAGCGGTACTACCTTCGTCTGGACCGACTATCTTTCCAAGATTAGTCCGGAATGGAAGTCCAAGGTCGGCTCCAATACCTCCGTGAAGTGGCCGGTAGGCTTGGGCGGCAAAGGCAATGAGGGAGTCGCCGGAGTGGTAAGGCAGCAGCCGGGCGCCCTCGGCTATGTGGAGCTAATTTACGCTCTGCAGAACAAGATCACCTTTGGTCCGGTGCAAAATGCTGCCGGAGACTTCGTCAAGGCAAGCCTGCAATCGACGACCGCCGCGGCGGCATCCGCCAAGAACCTGGCTTCCGACTTGCGGGTGTCGATCACCGATCCTCCCGGCAAGGACGCGTATCCTATTGCCACTTTCACTTATCTACTGATCCCCACCCAATGGCAGGACCAGACCAAGAAAAAGGTGATTGTGGATTTCCTGAACTGGATGCTGGACAAGGGCCAGTCCATGACGACCCAGCTCGACTATGCGCCGCTTCCCAAGCAGGTTGTGGCAATAGAGCGTAGCAAGATCAAGGACATTCGCTAGAACACTTACGGCCCAACCGTAGGCATAGGAAGTAAGGCCGCGCAGTCCTTCTTTCTGTTTCGGGGACCCGGCGCAGGGCGATCGGCCCACGACTGTTTCCTTGGTAGCTTGAGGCGTCAACCCGGCATGATTGCAGAGAGAAGATCCGCCAGAAGTTGCGATTGCGGTTTCTGGCAGCTCGTACCGGGCAGCGCGTTTAATCGTGCTGTAACAAATGTCTGATAACGTCGATCCGATGAATCCGCCCGAGCCGCTGGAACGGCTGCCCAAGCCTATCGCCACAATACCTTCGCTGGCCAAGGTCGATACCAGGCGCCCAACGCCGAGGCCGATTGGCGTCCTGCAGAGGATCAGAGGGACCCGTCCTCGCAGCAGCCGGATTCCGGACGAAGTCTTCCGCTGGATCATCTTTCTTAGCGCCTTCTCGGTATTTGCCATTGTCGTGCTGGTGATGTGGCAGCTGATCGCCAAATCTAGATTGTCACTGCATCAGTTCGGCATTCACTTCTTCTTTGGGAGTGACTGGGACCCGGTGAGCGGCGAATTCGGGGCACTACCATTTATCTACGGCACGCTCGTTTCGTCGTTCCTCGCCCTGTTGCTGGCTGTTCCTATGTCCGTCGGCGTTGCGGTCTTCGTCACGGAAATGTGCCCGCAAGGCTTGCGCGCCATCATCTCCTTCCTGGTGGAGTTGCTGGCCGCTATTCCCAGCGTGGTCTATGGACTATGGGGAATATTTGTGCTCGCCCCCCTGCTGCGCGACTATCTCGAGCCCTTCCTGGCGAAGACCCTGGGTTGGACAGGACTTTTTGACGGGCCGGCCTATGGCATCGGAATGCTGGCCGCGGCCATCATTTTGGCGATCATGGTGGTGCCCATCGTCGCTTCCATCACACGAGAAGTGCTGATCGCGGTGCCACAGAACCAGCGGGAAGGCGTATTGGCGCTGGGCGCGACCCGCTGGGAAATGATTCGCATGGGAGTACTGCGGAACGCCCGCATCGGCATCGTGGGCGGAGTTATTCTCGGACTGGGCCGGGCTTTAGGCGAAACCATGGCCGTCACCATGGTGATCGGCAATAACCCGCAAATTGCCAAATCCTTGTTCGCCCCTGGCTACACCATGGCGAGCGTGATTGCCAATGAATTCACCGAAGCCACCGGCGACCTGTATCTCAGTTCTCTGGTGGAAATCGGTCTGGCACTGTTTCTGGTGACCCTTATCGTCAATGCGCTAGCCCGCTTGCTGGTATGGAGCATTACCGGCGGAACTGCGAGGGTCAGTGCCTGACGCATCCGCACCGACGCCGAAAGTCAGCCTGTGGCGGCGCTTCGCCAATCACGGAGCCACCGCCTTTGCCATCCTGGCTGCCATTCTGGTGCTGCTGCCCTTGGTCGCCATCTTTGCCTATCTGCTGATTAAGGGCATTGGGGCGGTGAATCTGGCATTCCTGACGCAGACCCCGAAGCCTCCAGGCGAGGCGGGCGGCGGCATGGCGAATGCTATCGTCGGTACCGGCTTGATTCTGGGCATCGCCAGCCTAATCGGTGTCCCCCTCGGCATAGGCTCGGGCATCTATCTGGCCGAGTATGGCCGCAACCGCTTCGGCGACCTGATCCGCTTCACCGCCGACGTATTGAACGGCGTGCCTTCCATCGTGATCGGCATCGCGGTCTATGCCTTGATCGTCGTTCGGCAAAAGCACTTCTCGGCGCTTTCGGGCGGCGTGGCCTTAGGCATCATGATGATTCCCACCGTGGCGCGCGCCACCGAAGAGATGCTGCTGATGGTGCCAAACGTCGTGCGCGAGGCGGCCTACGGGCTCGGCATTCCACGCTGGCGAACCACTCTTTCGATTACGCTGCGTACCGCTTCAGCGGGAATCATTACCGGCTGCATGCTGGCCTTTGCCCGTGTGGCTGGAGAAACTGCGCCGCTGCTGTTCACCGCTTTCGGCAACCAGTTCTGGAACCTGAGGCTAAATCAGCCCACCGCCGCGCTGTCCCTGCAGGTTTTCACCTATGCTATTTCGCCTTATGAGGACTGGCACAAGCAAGCCTGGGCGGGAGCGTTGATCCTGATCCTGCTGATCGTCGGCGCGGTGGCGGCGGTGCGCATTGTTACCAGCCGCGGAATGATGAAGGGAGCATAAGATCTGGTATGGGTGTGGGAATCGAAGTGCGCGGACTCAAGGCCTGGTACGGCAAGAATGAGTCACTGCATTCCATCGACATGACCATGCCCGCCAACCACGTGACCGCGGTGATCGGTCCCTCAGGTTGCGGCAAGAGCACCTTCATCCGCTGCCTGAACCGTATGCACGAGACCATTCCTGATGCCCACGCCGAAGGCTTCGTCAAAGTTGGAAATATGGATGTGTACGGCAGCGGAACGGACCCGGTCGAGGTCCGGCGTCGCATCGGGATGGTGTTCCAGAAGCCCAACCCGTTTCCCACCATGTCCATCTTCGACAATGTTGCCGCCGGATTGAAGCTCAACGGTTTCCGCAATCGCAAGCAGTTGCAGGAACTGGTGGAGCGCTCGCTGAAGCTGGCTGCCCTTTGGGACGAGGTCAAAGATTCTCTGCACAAGAAATCGGGAGCCAGTCTTTCCGGCGGGCAGCAGCAGCGGCTGTGCATCGCCCGCGCGCTGGCGGTCGAGCCGGAAGTCTTGCTGATGGACGAGCCCGCTTCAGCGCTGGATCCTATCTCTACCAGCAAAATTGAGGAACTCATCTTTCAGTTGAAGCAGCATTACACGGTTGTCATCGTGACGCACAATATGCAACAGGCGGCGCGAGTAGCCGAACTGACCGGATTTTTCCTCATGGGCAGCCTCATTGAGTACGATAAAACCGAGAAGATTTTTACTACCCCCGCTGACAAGCGGACGGAAGATTACGTGACAGGCAGGTTTGGATGATGCGCAGCCGCTTTCAGCAAGGACTGGACGACTTAAAAGAGAAACTCCTGCGGATGGGGGGCCTGGCGGAGCAGGCGATTGACCGCGCCACCGAGGCTTACCGCAGCCGCGACAGCAAGTTCTGCCAGATGGTGTTCACCGGCGAGAACGCCATCAACGAAGCCGAGCGCGAGATCGACGAGCTGGCCATCGACCTGCTGGCCATGCAGCAGCCGATGGCGGTCGATCTCCGCTTTATTCTCGCGGTGCTGAAGATCAACGCTGACTTGGAACGGGTAGGCGACCAGGCTGTCAATATTGCGCAGCGCGTGCTGGACCTGATCAGCGAGCCGGAAGTCGACGATTTGCCGGTAGATATTCCCCGCATGGCTGAGGCGGTCAGCACCATGGTGCAGCGCGCGCTCGAGTCTTTCCTTGACGGCAAGGCCGAAGTGGCGGAAGCAGTCCTGCAGATGGATGGCATCGTGGATCGCATGAAGGACGAAGCTTTCGTCGTCCTGGTGCAGAGGATGACCGACACTTCCTCCTGTACCCGTCAGGCGCTCGACGTTCTGCTCATCGCCCGCGCTCTGGAGCGAATCGCCGACCACGCCACCAATATTGCCGAGGACGTGATCTTCTGGGTGCGCGGCGCCGACGTTCGCCATGGTGGAGCGCATTACCGGGAATAAAACTTTCGCAACGATTGAGTGGAGTTTCTGAGTCCCTGCCCATTTAGGCTCAACTCGTTCCCAATTTGACTTAGGATAAGTCGCCTACTATTCTAGGTTTGATGCGACGCACAATTCGCACATCATTGGATATTCCTCAAGACCTGCACCGCCGCCTTCACGATGCGGCCAGATCTCGGGGCTGTTCGGCTCGTGCCCTTATCCTCTCCTCAATTGAGCGCGAAGTCGCTGTGCAATCCGGCCCCAGAGGCCGCGTTCGGGCGCCGCTCGTCCAGGGCAAAGGCAAGCCGGTTAACCCGAGCCATGAGCAAATCTACGACGTCCTGTTTTCCTGACATTAACGTCTGGCTGGCGGTCGTGGTTGAGCGCCATGTCTTCAACCGCGCTGCTTCCATCTGGTGGAACCAGAATCAATCCGGCGCCATCGGATTCTGCCGCTTCACACAGTTAGGGCTGCTGCGCCACCTGACTAATGCCGCAACTATGAAGGGAAGTCCGCTTACCAATCGACAGGCATGGAAAATTTTCGAGACACTCGCGGCCGACGCTCGCGTATGTTTCTTTTCCGAGCAGCCCGGCCTCGACACTTTGCTGAAGACCTACTCTCGCATGAACCAGGCCGCGACCAATCTCTGGGGCGATGCCTACCTGGCAGCTTACGCCGCGGTAAATGGTGCTACGCTGGTAAGTTTCGACAAAGGATTCTCGAAATTTCCGGTAGAAACCCTGATTTTGCAGCCGTAATGGCCGCTCCGGCGTTACCATATCCTGAATCAGGTCCCCCCCGGGGGTGATAGCGATCACAGCCAGATTACCTGCCGGGGACTGAAATGACATCGGCCTCATTTATACAAGTTCGCCTGTGGGAGGCGGACCGTTCTGTCTCGTTATCGGCCTTATAGGAAGTCATACGGTTCGAGGAGGACTCTATGAGCGCTGGAATTACCACTCCCGGAATCAAGGCTCCGGGAAACTACATCACCGACGTCATGGCGCTGGTAAAGGCCAAAAATCCAGCCGAGCCTGAATTTCATCAGGCCGTCCAGGAAGTACTCGACTCTTTACGCCTCGTGCTTGAGCGCCACCCGGAGTACATCTCCGCCAGAATTCTGGAGCGCATCACCGAGCCTGAGCGCGTCCTCATGTTCCGTGTGCCGTGGTTTGATGACCAGGGCAATATCCAGGTCAATCGCGGCTTCCGCATCGAGATGAACAGTGCCATCGGCCCCTACAAAGGCGGCCTGCGCTTCCATCCCTCGGTTAATCTCGGCATCCTAAAGTTCCTGGCCTTCGAGCAGGTCTTCAAGAACTCGTTGACCACGCTGCCCATGGGCGGCGGCAAAGGCGGTTCGGACTTCGATCCCAAAGGCAAGAGCGACAATGAAGTCATGCGCTTCTGCCAGAGCTTCATGACCGAGCTGTGCCGGCACATCGGGCCGGACACCGACGTTCCCGCCGGCGACATCGGCGTGGGCGGGCGCGAAATCGGCTTCCTGTTCGGTCAGTACAAACGCATCCGCAACGAATTCACCGGCGTGCTGACCGGCAAGGGCCTCGGCTGGGGCGGCTCGCTGATTCGTCCGGAAGCCACCGGCTACGGCTGCGTCTACTTCGCCGAGGAGATGCTGAAGACCCGCGGCGACTCGCTTGACGGCAAGATCTGCCTGGTCTCGGGCAGCGGCAACGTCTGTCAGTACACCATCGAGAAGCTGCTGCAGCTCGGCGCCAAGCCGGTTACCGTTTCCGATTCCGATGGCGCCATCTACGATCCCGACGGCATCACCGCCGATAAGCTGGCCTGGATTCTGGAGCTGAAGAACGTGAAGCGCGGCCGCATCCGCCAGTACGCGGACCAGTTCAAGAAGGCCATCTTCATGCCGACCGATCTGAAGCTGGGTTACAACCCGCTTTGGAACATCAAGGCCGATTGCGCTTTCCCCAGCGCCACGCAGAACGAAATTAACGCCAGAGACGCAACCAACCTCATCAACAATGGCGTGAAGGTCGTTTCCGAAGGCGCCAACATGCCGAGCACGCTGGAAGCCACCAAGCTGTTCCTGGAGGCGAAAGCCCTCTACGGTCCGGCCAAGGCGGCGAACGCCGGCGGCGTGGCAACGTCGGGCCTCGAGATGTCGCAGAACAGCCAGCGGATGGCCTGGACACGCGAGGAAGTCGACGAGAAGCTGCACAACATCATGATCGCCATCCACCAGACTTGCTACGAGACCGCCGAACAGTACGGCACCCCCGGCAATCTGGTGAACGGCGCCAACATCGGCGGCTTCGTCAAAGTCGCCAACGCCATGCTGGACCAGGGGCTGGTGTAAGCTGTCGGTGGGAGAGCGGCTTTTCAGGGCCGCGTCACTGGTCTAATCCTGACGGGGCTCCAGCCCCGGGCCTGAATTCAGGTTGAATTAGAAGAGCGGGGTGGGCGCAGGCCCACCCCATTTCTCTGCATCTGAAGAATTTAACTCGATTGCTGCGATCGGCTTGTTGCGATCAAAAGACGTATAAGCTGCAAGCTCGCTAAAAAAAACCTGCTTTTCTCCGGTACAGCCGTCTCACGCCAAGTCGGGCTGGCCAGTGGCCGTCACCACCATGGCCCACTCCTCACTGGAGAGCCGTTTGCGCTGGCTGGTGGCCATGGGAATGGGGACGTGAATGAAGACGCCGTGCTGCAGGCCGACGATCATGTCGGTCTTGCCGGCCAGGGCGGCGTGCACCGCGTGGCGGGCAAAGGAGTCGCACAGCACGGAGTCCACGGTGGAAGCCGGCACGCTGCGAATGTAGTAGCTGGGATTGAAATAGCGAAGGACGACAGGAAAACGTTGGGCCGCGAAGTGGGCCTCCACCCTGTCACGCAGGAAGCGCCCAATATCACCGTGGAGCAGATTGCCGGAGGCGTCGCGTTGTTCGCAGGGCGGCATGAGATGCTGGCCGGCGCCTTCGGCGACAACGATGACCGCATGTCGCCGCTCCAGCAACCGGCGATGCAAAACCGCAAACAGGCCGCACTCGCCTTCCAATTGGAACGGCACTTCGGGAACGAGGGTGAAATTGACCTCCTGGCTGGCCACCGTGGCTCCGGCGGCGATGAAGCCGGAGTCGCGCCCCATGACCTTTACGATACTGATGCCATTGTGGACGCAGAGTGCTTCCACGTGGGCGCAATCGATCATTTCCTTGGCCTTCTCGATGGCCGTGTAGTAGCCAAAGGAGCGGTTCACGTATTGCACGTCGTCGTCGATGGTTTTGGGAATGCCGACGACCGAAATGGGCACCTTGCGGCGCCGGATTTCGGTGGCGATATCGTGCGCCCCGCGCTGGGTGCCGTCGCCCCCTATCGCGAACAGGATGCCGATGCCGCGTTGCTCGAGAAAATCGACGATGATATCGGCGCTGACGGGGCCGCGCGAGGTGCCGAGCAGCGTGCCCCCATGCTGGTGAATGTGGTTTACTGCATCAGCGTTTAACCACAAGGGCGGGGCGGCAGCGTCCGGCGTAAAACCGGAATAGCCGTAACGGATTCCCATAACCGCAGGCACGCCGTAGTGGTAATGAAGCTGGAGGTAGAGCGAGCGAATGACGTTGTTGACACCCGGACAAAGGCCGCCGCAGGTCACAATGGCGACTTTGGTTTTGGCGGGTTCGAAGAAGAGGTGTTGGCGCGGGCCGGCGCGCTCAAACAGGTGCTGGGGGTCCATCAGGCTCATGGGATCGCGATAGCACATTTCGTCGAGGATGAAGGTGCTCTCGAGGGGGCCGAGGGCATCCAGGCGCAAGGGCGAGCGCACCTGACGCGGGCCGAGATCGGAGATGGAGATTTTTTCGCTCATGAAGCCTCTAGACTACCTTGTCAACCGGCCACATGCCAGATGGTTTCTCCGCCGGTTTCGCTTGCCCTCACAAAAGATTCGATATTACCCTTACAAGTAGGAGTAATACCAATGCGCATCACTCGCAAGGGGCAGGTCACGATCCCCCAGGATGTCCGGAACCGGCTGGGTCTTCTCCCCCATACCGAGGTGGAGTTTGAGGTGACCGGAAACTACGCTCGTATTCGCAAGTCCAAACCCAAGACAGGCGCCGGCAGCCGGGGACAAAACGCTCTTACCGCGTTGCGGGGCGCAGCCGACGCGCGAATGTCCACGGACGAAATCATGGCGCTCACGCGCGAGGACCACGGGGAGAGCAAGAAGCGCCAATGAGATCCGTCCTGCCTAGCCTCGCGGGCCGCCTCCGCGACTGTCGGGGGGTCCTGGTAGATAGCAACATTCTGCTGGACCTCGCTACGAATGACCCGAATTGGGGCGAGTGGTCCGGATGTGCGCTCGCAGAATGTGCGGATCTTACCACGCTGGTGATTAATCCGGTGATCTATGCTGAGGTTTCAATCGCTTTTACCGCCATCGAAGCTTTGAACGCCGCTCTGCCGATCGCGTCTTACGTCAGAGCGCCGCTGCCCTGGGAGGCCGGCTTCCTGGCGGGCAAGTGCTTTCTGGCTTACCGCCGGCGCGGAGGGCGCCGCGATACTCCTCTGCCGGATTTCTACATTGGGGCTCACGCCGCCATTGAAAATCTGGCGCTGCTTACTCGCGATGTAACCCGCTATCGGACGTACTTTCCGAAAGTCGAGGTTCTTGGACCGCAGACAGTGATCGCTCAGCCTTGACGTCTCACTCCCTGCGACAGGAATTATCCGCGCTTCGCCGTCACAGCTCAGCTGGGTCATTCAGGAATCTTTCTTCGGCTTCATCATTGACCAGGCAGAATTGGGGAGTTGCCGCCCGAGCAGGCTGAAGCTGCTGGCCCCGGCCAGCACCTCGCCACCATCCATATAGACCATCTCGCCATTGATGTAGCCCGCCTGATCGCTAATGAGAAATGCGCCGAGGTTGGCAATCTCGTCGAGCGTGCCGAAGCGATGCAGCGGATTGTGCTGGAGCAGGAGCTTTTCCATCTCCGGGGTGGGCAGCAGGCGAGAGAAAGCGCCTTCGGTGCGAATGGCGCCGGGAGCGATGGTCACGGTGCGAATGCCGCGCCCGCCCCACTCGACCGCCAGGCTGCGCATCAGCGACACCACCCCGGCTTTGGCCACCGCGCTGGGCACCACGTAGGCCGAGCCGGTGTCGGCGTAGGTGGTCGCGATGCTGAGCACCACGCCCGGGTGATGCTGCTGGAGCCAGCGGCGTCCGCAAGCCATAGTCATGTTGATGGTGCCCTTCAGCACGATGCCGATCACCGCGTCGAAAGCATTGGCCGAAAGCTCTTCGGTTCTGGCCAGGAAATTTCCGGCAGCATTGTTGACCAGCACGTCGAGTGGCCCCGCTGCCCAGAGCTTTTCGATGAGCGCCTCGACCGCTTCAGCAGAGCGAACATCGCAGGCGGAGGCTTCAATCGCGCCGCCGGTTGAGGCGGCGAGTTCCTTGGCGGCCTGCTCGACCACGTTGGCTCGGCGCCCGCAGATGTAGACGGTTGCGCCGAGTTGGAGAAAGCGCTCGGCCATGGCCCGGCCAATCCCGGTGCCGCCGCCGGTGATGAGAATGCGTTTGGCTTTCAGGAGATCGTTGGTGAACATGGCGTTGTCCGGAAGGGATAAGCTATCACAAAGAACGCTGGCCGCTTGTCGCTGTTCGCCTTTGGTCCTCGGCTTTTGGCAGCGGCTCGAAAAACGAAACCGCTTCACGCCGGCAGATAATGGCAATCGCTCATGTCGCAGTCTCGCGAAGCGAGACGGAATATCTTAGCCCACCCTTTCAAGGGTGGGTAAGCTATCATCGATTCGAGTCCCGTAGGGACGGCACAAGCGCTTGTTTTTCGTATTGCCAATGCGATGTCATGCAAGCAAAGGACGTCAGGTGGCGCTCTTCGAAAATTGGCGCGGCGTGCGGAAGAAGCTGGCAGAGGCTCTCGCAACCACGAAATGATAGGAGACATTCTTGATTGATCCGGCGCGCAGCAACGTCCGCTTGCGAACTGCGCGTTGTCGCAAAGATCTCGACGCCTTCACCATTGGGTGGGCTATCGATCGCGAAGAAGCGAATACCCGTGGCAAGGTTTTTGTCTGGCTGGCGCCCGAAGTAAGAATCTGGAATTGACGAGGCAAACCGCCATCCGCCACCCAACATCTCATAACGTCCCATAACCATAAGCCCTGTCGATAGGCTACTGATGCGACCATCGTGAACGCCACAGGATGCATTGAGTCGCCAGTATCTTAGGCCAACCTGGCTTGTGAAGTCCTGGAGCTCATACGCCAGCCTTGGAGAAACCTTCCAAAGGAAATTCCAGAGACCCGTGAACCGATAAGCTCCTGCAGTTAAGGTATGCGCGCCAAACTGAATGGGAGCCGTGCTGATGGCTCTGTCGCAGTCTTGCGCCGGATCGCCCACTCGCAGCGCTTCGAGCCGGTCGAGGGTTCTTGACGCCTGCCACACGGAGTACGCCTGCAGCGTGAATAGAAACACGTACAGAACCACAGGTATGCCTACGAGCACAACTGCTGCGAGCGCGAGTGCTCTTCTGCGTGCCATGTTCAAATCACGACTGCGTTTGTGTACTTAGGCACCGCCAGGGAACGAAAAGTTCCATCGAAAGGCTATGCCGTCCCTACGGGACTCGGATCGATGATGGACGCTCTCCCACCCTTGAAAGGGTGGGCTAAGATATTCCGTCTCGCTGCGCGAGACTCCGGCGTAGCCGGTTGCGACCATCGCCAACAGGAAGCAATTTCGTTACCCGAGCTATCTTCAATAACTGCACCCGTTGAATGTAAGAGCTAAAAGCTAAGCGCCAAAAGCCAAACGCGAAAGGCGAAGGGCGAAACGCGGCCTTCTCACGCTTTAGCCAACTTCACCTCTGCGCTGCTGCGGCGGCTTGCGGGAGTAGGAGTGGTGGGCAGGCGCAGCTCAACTTCCAATCCGTGGGGCGCGATGTTTTTCGCCGCGACGCTGCCGCCGTGCGCCGCGACCGCGTTGCGCACGATGGCCAGCCCCAGCCCCATGCCGCCGGTGGTGGTGCCGCGCGAGTCGTCGACGCGATAGAAGGGCTTGAAGAGCAAGGGTAGGGCTTTCTCCGGGACGCCCGGGCCGTTGTCGCGGACGGAGATCACTGCCGTGCTGTCGCTCTTCTCGATCTTGACCTCAATCTGGCCGCCCTGGCCGGAGTAAAAGATGGCGTTGCGCACGATGTTCTCCACCGCGCTGCGCAGCAGGCCGGCATCGCCGTTCACCTTGATTGGGCCGTCGCACTGGTAGGAGATGGCGGCGCCGGTGGCGGCCGCCTCGAAGTTGGCGTCGTGCAGAACATCGTCGACCACGTCGTTGAGTGAGATGGGCTCGAACCTGGGCTGTTGCTGGCCGCTTTCCAGGCGGGCGACGGTCAAAATTCGCTCCAGCATGGAGTCAAGCTGGATGGCGTCCTGCTCGATGCGGTCGAGCATTTCGGCGCGCTCCTCGTCGTCGCCGGCGTTGCGGGCCAAGGCCAGCGCCAGCCGAATGCGGGAGATGGGCGAGCGCAGCTCGTGGGAGACGCCGCTGAGCAGGTTGCGCTCGCTCTGGATCTGGTTGCGGAGCTCGCCGGCCATGCTGTCGAAGTCGCGCACCAGATCGGCGATTTCGTCTTTGCGGCGGCCAAGGTTTTCGCCGGCGCGAATGTCGAGATTGCCACGCGCGAGCTCATGGGTGGCGTCGCGCAGGCGCTCGATGGGCTTGGTCAGGTAGTGCGCGATGACCAGGCAGATGATCGCCGAGAAGATCGTTCCCAGCTTCAAGGTCCAGAGCAGATCGCCGGGGACGCGCTGCCCCACCGGAGGCGGCGTGAGCTCGGCGATCAGCAGGAACTCTCCCTTCGGCGTCGTGGCGCGCGCGGCCAGCACGTTTGCCTCGAACGAGCGGTACATGCCCTCATTGTTTTCGGCGGCCAGCGCCTCCTGCAAGACTCGCGGCGGAACCGGGCGGCCGGTAAGCTCGTGGCCGGCGGAATCCACCAGCCAGTAACGGGAACGATGCTCCAGCGAAAGGCCGTCGAGCAACTGGCGAAGACCGTTGGCTCCGCGGTATTGATAGCGCACCGCGGCCACTTCGGCGAGCACCGGCATCTCGCGACGCTCGGGCTGAATCCACCAGGGATGTTCGGAGGTAATGCGGTAGTGAACCCGGAGATACAGCGCGCCCAGAAGGAGGGCCTGCGCCACCCAGAACGGCAGAAAGATCTTCCAGAACAGACGGCGGTTCATACCCGGCTCTTCTCGGAGGGGGTCCCCGGCGCGCCTGTCTTTGGCGCGATGGGGGACGCAGCCTCGGCGGCCAGGAAATAGCCGATGCCGCGGATGGGGCGAATCAAATCATCAGCCACAGACGAGCCGGCCAGCTTCTTGCGCAGGCGGCTGACGTGCACATCGACGCTGCGATCAAAGGTATTCAGCGGCCGGCCCAGGGCGGCTTCGGCAATCTGTTCGCGGGTGACCACGCTGCCGGCATTGCGCAGCAGCAACTCCAGGACATTGAACTCCACCGAGGTCAGCTCCACCGGAGCCTGGCGGCAGGTGACGGTGCGAGTAGCGAGCGACATGTCGATATCGCCTACGGAAAGCCTCTCCTCGTGGTTGGGATGCGGCGCCGGCGCGGGCTCGCGGGTGCGGCGAAAGATGGCGCGTACGCGGGCCACCAGCTCGCGGGGATCGAAGGGCTTGGCGAGATAGTCGTCGGCGCCGATCTCCAGGCCGAGGATGCGATCGACGGCTTCGCCGCGGGCGGTGAGCAGCAGGACGGGCACGGAGGACTGCTGGCGCAGCGCTTTCAACAACTCGAATCCGGAGCCGCCGGGCAGCATCACATCGAGAATCACCAGCTCGTGTTCGCCGGAGAGCGCGGCGCTCAAACCGGAAGCGTGGTCGTAGGCGGCATCCACGCGGAAGCCCTCGCCTTCCAGAAAGCGCTTCAGCAAGTTGACCAGACCGTGATCGTCATCGATGATGAGCAGATGGTTCACGGGGTTTATTTTGCCCTTTCCGCGGCGCGCGGGCGGTGAAGAATTGTTGCGAGATGTGGTGTCGCCCTTCACACTTCTTAACCTTCCTTCACCTACTCTTAACTGCGGTTTGGGGCCCCGTCCGGTTTAATAATATTGATGTCCATAGTACTGCAACTGGGCGCCAGGTTGCGGTTAAGTGGGTCGGAAGGCGGCGTGTCACCGCCCAGGCAGGGAGCTCGTGGAGCGCTTCATGACCGTGGCGAGACACGATAACGGATTGGTACGGCGCACGTCGGGCAGGGCAGGCTCGCTATCCTGCCGCCGCGTGGAGCGGCATATTGCGACGGAACTACGGGGATTTGTCGAGCGCATTCTATTGGTGAGTTAACTCCGTGCTCTCCGTGTCTCCGTAGTGAATGAGTTTGGACGAGGAGGAATTGTGCAAACAGGGGCATCGCTTCGCCGCCCAAGCAGGGCGAGGAAACCCGCGTGGGGAATCAGCCTTGGACTGGCAGCAGCGCTGGCCGTGTGCGGGCTGCTGGCCGGATGCAGCTCGAAGACCAAGACTGCCAGGGCGAGCGGGCCACCGCCGGCCATCCCGGTAGGAGTGGCGACCGTAAAGCAGGGAGATTTTCCGGTTTATCTCAACGGGCTGGGATCGGTGCAGGCTTACTACACGGTTTCGGTGAAGACCCGCATTGACGGGCAGATCATGAATGTGAACGTTCGCGAAGGTCAGGAAGTAAAGAAAGGCGATCTGCTGATTGTGGTCGATCCCCGGCCCTATCAGGTGGCGCTGGAGCAGGCGCAAGCGAATCTGGTGCGCGATGAGGCCAGCCTCAAAAATGCAAAAGTGCAGTACCAACGCAACAAGGTGCTGTGGGAAGAGGGCGTGGTCGCCAAACAGGACCTGGACACGCTGGAAGGCTCATTCGGCCAATATGACGGCACGATCCTGGGCGACAAGGCCGCCATCGATAATGCCAAGCTGAACCTGACCTACTGCTATATCAAGTCCCCCATCGATGGGCGGATTGGCCTGAGGCAGGTCGATCCCGGAAACTACGTGACCGCGGCCGGCGGCCAGACCATGCTGATCGTTACGCAGCTGCATCCCATCGCGGTAGTGTTCACGCTGCCCGAAGACCAGGTGCAGGAAGTGGCGCAGCGCATGCGCCAGGGCGGCGGATCGTTGGAAGTCGACGCTTACAGCCGCGATGACCAGACCAAGCTGGCCACCGGTCGGCTGGAGACCATTAACAACCAGATCGACCAGACCACCGGAACGGTGCAACTGAAGGCGATCTTCGACAATCCCGACAACACGCTGTGGCCCAACCAGTTCGTCAACGCGCATTTGCTGCTGGAGACGCGCAAGGACGCCATTACCGCTCCGGCCAGCGCCGTGCAGCGCGGCCCGGACGGCACCTTTACTTACCTGGTGAACGCTAAGGACGAGGTGGAGATGCGCACCATCCAGTTGTCGCTGACGCAGGGCAGCACTGTGGTGATTGCCTCCGGCCTGCAGCCCGGCGAACGGGTGGTGACCGACGGGCAGGAGAAACTGGCCGCCGGCATGAAGGTTGTTCCCCAGGCCCCAGCCCGCCAGCGGACCGCCGGGGCGGAGCCGGCCGGCGCTATTGGAATGCAGTCATGAGTATTTCGCGGCCGTTTATTCTGCGGCCCATCGCGACCTCGCTGTTGATGGTGGGACTGCTGCTGGTGGGGATCGTGGCCTACCGGCAGTTGCCGATTTCCGCTCTACCGCAGGTGGATTATCCGACGATCCAGGTAGTGACGTTTTATCCCGGCGCCAGCCCTGACGTTACGGCCTCGTCGATTACGGCGCCGCTGGAGCGCCAGTTCGGCGAGCTTCCTGGCTTGAGCCAGATGACCTCCAGCAGTTCCTTCGGCGCGTCGGTCGTCACCTTGCAGTTCAACCTGGAAGAGAACATTGACGTTGCCGAGCAGGAAGTGCAGGCCGCGATCAACGCTGCGCAGACCTACCTGCCCAACGATCTTCCGACGCCGCCGATCTACAGCAAGGTCAACCCCGCCGATGCGCCAATCCTGACTTTGGCGATGACCTCGGACAGCATGCCGCTGCATCAGGTCGAGGACCTGGCGGACACGACCTTCGCGCAGAAGATTTCGCAGCTTCCCGGCGTGGGGCTGGTGAGCATCAGCGGCGGGCAAAAGCCGGCGGTGCGCATCATGGCCAATCCGGTAGCGCTGGCCTCCTACGGCATGAGCCTGGAGCAACTGCGCGCCGTGATTGCGCAGGTCAACGTCGATCAGGCCAAGGGACAACTGCAGGACGACCGGCAGGCCTTCACCATCGGGGCCAACGATCAGCTGCTCACGCCGCAGGGCTACGCCGATACCATCGTCGCCTACAAGAACGGCAACCCGGTGCGCTTGTCGGATGTGGCCAAGGTGGTAACGGGGCCGGAGAACGTCAATCAGGCGGCGTGGATGAACACCACGCCGGCGGTGATCCTGAACATCCAGCGCCAGCCCGGGGCCAACATTATTAAGGTGGTCGATAGCATCAAGCTGCGGCTGAAGCAGCTTCAGGCCAACCTGCCCGCCTCGGTGAAGGTGACGGTGCTGACCGACCGCACCAACACCATCCGCGCCAGCGTGAAGGACGTGGAGTTCGAGATGATGCTGACCGTTGCCCTGGTGGTGATGGTCATCTTCCTTTTCCTGCGCACCTTGTCGGCGACGATCATTCCCAGCGTTACCGTGCCGCTCTCGATTATCGGCACGTTTGGCGTGATGTACCTGCTGGGCTATTCGCTCGACAATCTCTCGCTCATGGCGTTGACCATTTCTACCGGCTTCATTGTGGATGACGCCATCGTCATGATCGAGAATATCGATCGCTTTATTGAAGAGGGCCACCCGCCGCTGGAGGCGGCGTTGCGCGGCGCCGGGCAGATCGGCTTCACCATCGTATCGCTGACGGTTTCCCTCATTGCGGTGCTGATTCCGCTGCTATTTATGGGCGATATTGTGGGCCGTCTCTTTCGCGAGTTCGCCGTCACATTGAGCGTCACCATTCTGCTCTCGGCTGTCATCTCGCTGACGCTGACGCCGATGATGTGCTCACTGCTGCTGAAGCCGAAGGGCGAGGAAAAGCACAGCCGCTTCTACGATTGGTCAGAGCGGGTCTTCAACAAGACAATTGCCTTCTATGGCCGGACGGTAAAGTTCGTCCTCAATCATCAGACCGCGACGCTGCTGGTGGTGATCGGCACGCTGGCGGCCACGCTCTACATGTACGTCGTGGTTCCCAAGGGCTTCTTCCCGGTGCAGGACACCGGGGTAATCATGGGCATCTCAGATGCGCCGGAGAGCATTTCCTTCGCGGCCATGGCGGAACGACAGCAGGAACTGGCCGCGGCTATCTTAAAGGACAAGGACGTGGTCAGCCTGTCGTCATTTATTGGCGTGGATGGCACCAACCTCACTCCTAACAGCGGACGGTTGCAGATCAACCTGAAGTCGCGAGAAGAGCGCAGCGACGACGTGACCGCCATCATGAAGCGGCTGCAGAAAGAAGTTGCCGGCGTACAAGGCATCACGCTGTATATGCAGCCGGTGCAGGACCTGACGGTAGAAGATCGTGTGAGCCGCACCCAGTACCAGTTCACCCTGGAAGATGCCGACGCCAAAGAGTTGCGGCTGTGGACCAACAAACTGGTGGCCAAGCTGAAGACCGTGCCCCAGGTGCGCGACGTGGCCACCGACCAGCAAAACGAGGCGGCGCAGGCTACCCTGGCCATTGATCGCGATACCGCCTCAAGACTGGGCGTCACTGCCAGCGCCATCGACAATACGCTCTACGACGCTTTTGGCCAGCGCCTGGTGTCGATCATGTTCACCCAGTTGAACCAGTATCACGTGGTGCTGGAGGTGAATCCGGCGTTCGCCGCTGATCCTGGCTCGCTGGACAACATCTACGTTCCCGCCGGCGGCGGGCAGAGCCCGGCATCCACCGGAAACACCGGTATTGTGGGGGCTCCGCCTAACACGACGTCGAGCACCAACATGATGGCGGCCAGCGCCAGCCAGGTGCCGCTTAGCGCGATCGCGCACTGGGAGACGACCACTGGGCCGTTGACCATCAACCACCAGGGGCAATTCCCGGCGGTGACGATTTCGTTCAACCTGGGCAACGGGGCCTCGCTGGGCGATGCCGTGAAAGAGATTCAGCAGGCGGCGAAGGATCTCGGCCTGCCGCCCAGCATTCAGTTGGCGTTTCAAGGCACGGCGCGCGCCTTCCAGGCCTCGCTGGCCAATGAGGGCTGGCTGATTCTGGCGGCCATTGTGACCGTGTACATCGTCTTGGGCGTCTTGTATGAAAGCTACATTCACCCGATCACGATTCTTTCGACGCTGCCCTCGGCCGGCGTAGGCGCGATCCTGGCGCTGACCTTGTTCCACATGGACCTGAGCGTGATGGCGTTGATCGGCATCATTTTGCTGATCGGCATTGTGAAGAAGAACGCCATCATGATGATCGACTTCGCGCTGGAAGCCGAGCGCAAGGAAGGCAAGTCGCCGGTGGACGCGATTTACGAGGCCTGCCTGTTGCGCTTCCGCCCCATCATGATGACGACTTTCGCGGCCTTGTTCGGCGCGGTGCCGCTGGCGCTGGGCTCCGGCACGGGAGCCGAGTTGCGCCGCCCGCTGGGTGTGACCATTGTCGGCGGATTGCTGTTCAGCCAGATTTTGACGCTGTACACGACGCCGGTTGTGTACTTGTGGTTCGACCGCCTGGCCCAGGCGTTGCGCCACACGCGCGCGCCCAAGCCGGCCGAGGCCGTGGGGGATTGAAGAAGGTGGCCAGTGGTCAGTGGCCAGTGGCCAGAAAGAACCACCACGACTGACCACTAGCCACTGACAACTGAAGCATGGGATTGAACAAGTGGCCAAGGTCAATGGCTAGAAGAAACCCACTGGCAACTGGCCACTGACCACTGGCAACTGAAACATGAACGTTTCCGCTCCAGCCATTGCGCGACCGGTAGCGACCACGCTGCTGACCATCGCCCTGCTTCTGGCAGGGGTGCTGGCGTATATGCGTTTGCCGGTTGCGCCGCTGCCGCAGGTCGACTTCCCCGTCGTCTCGGTAGGTGCTGCGCTGCCTGGGGCGAGTCCAGAGACGATGGCTTCGGCTGTGGCCACTCCGCTGGAGCGGCAGTTTGGCCGCATCGCCGGCATCAACCAGATGACCTCGTCGAGCATGATGGGCTCGACCGGCGTCACCATGCAGTTCGACCTGAACCGCAATATCGATGCCGCCGCCAGAGACGTGCAGGCCGCCATCAATGCGGCGCGGAATTATCTGCCCCCCAATTTGCCGAGCAATCCCTACTATCGCAAGATCAATCCCGCGGACGCGCCGGTGATCATCCTGGAGATGACCTCCGATGCCTACAGCAAGGACCGGATGTACGATGCGGCTGATTCGATCATGGGGCAGAAGCTTTCCCAGATCGAAGGTGTGGGGCAGGTGTTTGTGTGGGGCTCGTCGCAGCCGGCGGTGCGCATCGAGGCCAATCCCCAGACGCTGAACAACATGGGCATCGGGCTGGAGTCGCTGCGAGCCGCGGTGGCCGCTCAGAACGCTAATCTCGCCAAGGGCTCGCTGGATGACGGCAACAAGATGTGGATCATCCGGGCCAATGACCAACTCAAGAAGGCCAAGGACTACCGCAACCTGATCATCGCCTACCGCAACGGCTCGCCGGTCCGCCTCCGCGACGTGGCCGACGTCCAGGACTCCTACTCCGACGTCAACAATGCCGGCAGCTACAACGGCAAGCCCAGCGTCCTGGTGGTAATCTTCCGCCAGCCGGGCGCCAACATCATCGCCACCGCAGACCGGGTGATTGCCGCGCTGCCGTTTCTGCGGGCTTCTCTGCCGCCCGCTATCCATCTGGAAGTGGGCCTGGACCGCACCACCACGGTCCGCGCCTCGGTCAGCGACGTACAGCACACCATGATCATCGCCGTCATCCTGGTGACGCTGGTGGTGTTCGTCTTTCTGCGCGAGGTTCGCGCCACCCTGATTCCCAGCGTTGCCGTGCCGCTGGCCATCGTCGGCACCTTCGGCATCATGTACCTGTTCGGCTATTCGCTGAACAACCTCTCGCTCATGGCGCTCACCATCTCTACCGGTTTTGTAGTGGACGACGCCATCGTGGTGCTGGAAAACGTGATGCGCCACGTGGAAGCCGGCATGAAACCGTACCCGGCGGCGCTGCTGGGAGCGCGCGAGATCGGCTTCACCGTCGTCTCCATGAGCAGCTCGCTGATCGCGGTATTCATTCCCATCCTGCTGATGGGCGGGATCGTGGGCCGGCTCTTCCGCGAATTCGCCGTGACCCTGAGTGCGGCGATTGCCGTCTCGCTGGTGGTATCGCTGACGACCACGCCAATGTTGTGCGCGCGCTTTCTGAAGGCGCATGATCCCGGCGCGCACGGCGCGTTGTATCGCATGAGCGAGCGCGGCTTCTATTGGCTGAATCGCGGCTACAGGGTCTCGCTGGGCTGGGTGCTGCGCCACCGTCGCCTTATGCTGGCCGTGACCATTCTGATGGTCGTGCTGAATGTCTTCCTCTACATCATCATTCCCAAAGGCTTTTTCCCGCAGCAGGACACAGGACGATTGGCGGGCATGGTCATGGGCGATCAGGACGTCTCGTTCGTTGCCATGAAGCATAAGACGGAGGAGCTAACCCGGGTGGTGATGACAGACCCGGCGGTGCAGAACGTTCTGTCGTTTGTGGGCGGCCATGGGGCACAAAACCAGGGACGTGTGTTCGTGGTCCTGAAGCCGCTGGAGGAGCGCAAGGTCGGCGCCGACGAGGTGATCGCGCGGTTGCGTCCTAAGCTCTCCCATGTGCCGGGAGCCAGGCTCTATTTGCAGTCGGTACAGGATTTGCAAATCGGCGGGCGTATGGCCAATGCGCAATATCAGTACACACTCTCGGGCGAGAACCTGAACGAGCTATACGAGTGGGCGCCCAAGCTGCTGGCGCGGCTGCGCGAGATTCCGCAACTGAAGGACGTGAACAGCGATCAGCAGGTGAGCGGGCTGGAGGCCAACGTGGTGATTGATCGTCCCACCGCGGCCCGGCTGGGTGTCACCCCGCGTCAGATTGACGCTGTCCTCTACGACGCTTTCGGACAGGAGCAGATCTCCACCATCTACGAGGCGATGAACCAATATCACGTGGTGATGGAGGTGGATCCCAAATATCAGCTCACGCCGGATGCGCTGAAGAGCGTTTACGTCATCACCAGCACGGGAGCGCAGGTGCCGCTCTCGTCCTTCGCTCATTTCGCGCCCAGCAGCACCTCGCTGACGGTGAATCACCAGGGACAGTTTCCCTCCGTGACCATCTCCTTCAACCTGGCGCCGGGCGGCGATCTGGGGACGGCGACGCGCGAGATCACCAATGCTGAGCTAGAGATGCGGATGCCCGCCTCCATTCATGGCAGCTTCCAGGGCACTGCGGCGGCCTTCCAGGACACCAAGTCATCGGAGCCGATCCTGATTCTCTGCGCCCTGATCGCCGTCTACATTGTGCTGGGGATGCTCTATGAGAGTTATATCCATCCCATCACGATCATCTCGACTCTGCCTTCGGCAGGCACCGGCGCGCTGCTGGCACTGATGCTGTTCCACATGCAGCTGGATGTCATCGGGCTGATCGGCATTATCCTGCTGATCGGCATCGTGAAGAAAAACGCCATCATCATGATTGACTTCGCGCTGGAGGTGGAACGTGCGGGCAAGAGCGCCGAGGAATCGATCTACGAGGCTGCTCAGGTCCGCTTCCGGCCCATCATGATGACTACGGCGGCGGCCATGCTGGGGGCGCTGCCGCTGGCGCTGGGCCACGGCGTCGGCTCGGAAATCCGCCGGCCGCTAGGCATCGCCATCGTTGGCGGGCTGATGGTCAGCCAGGCGCTGACCCTCTACACCACGCCCGTGATCTACCTCTACATGGACCAGCTCAAGGACTGGGTGCTGTCGCTGCTGCCCGGGCGCAAGAAAATTACCGCGGCGGAAGAAGTGCCCGTGTTCGCGGATTGACGCCGGCCTACCTCTTTTCAAAAGCGGTAAAGTGGCCTTTGTTGCCCAGATCGACGCGCAGGGTGCACTGGCTGGGAGCGGTATGTCCCAGGGAAACGTTGAGCTCCGCCTCCGGGCTGGGTAGCTCGCCGGAATCCATCGGCACCCGCGTCAGGTCGTGCTCTTGGTTGTAGGCCCCGCTCATATCGGTGCTCTTGGAAACCACCAGGGTCCACTGCTTGGCGCTGGGGATGACGAACATGGTGTAGGCGCCCATGGGCAAGAGCCTGGGGCCGATCTGGACCTGGGTATTGGTGAACAAGGTCATGGGCTTGCCCCCGGGGGCCCAGACCTGGCCGAACGGAACTTGCGAAGACAGCGGTTTTTTCAGGTTGATCGACGCGGGGTGGTACTGCACCACCAATTGCAAATCCTGGTCGAAGTTACAGGTCGCGGTGGCGGCGGCAGGCGCGTCCTGCGCCATTCCCCAGCCGACGAGGGCAGAGCCCAACATTAGGAACAATGAAATAATGCGGCGCATAACCGAGCCTCCGAGGCGAGAGCTTAGCGCCCTTCCCGCCTCAGGTCTGTGATAGTACCGCGATATTACCGCGCCCGGTGGAGATTGACTACCAGATTGTTAATCGGGCCACGCTTCAAGCTCCTTGAAGCTTGTTACCATCTAAGCTGGTGAAAAAGCCGGCAGAGCCGATCCCTGCCTGACACAAGCTGATGGAGCAGAAACAACAGAAGAGCGAGAGCAGGGCCTCCCACCCCGACCCGCAAAAACCAGGCGTGTCGGGGGCCCCGGCATGGCAGGAGCGGTTGACGGCCATGCGCAACCTTCCGCCGGTGCTCAAGATCGTTTGGGACTCCGGCCCCGTGGTCGTCGCGCTGGGCTTTGTTTTTCGCCTGCTGGCCGCCGTGCTGCCGGTTGGCTTGCTGTATGTTGGCAAGCTGATCATCGACACCATTGTCGATGTGGTTTCCAAACATCAACCCATACCGCACAAGCTGTGGTGGCTGGTCGTGGCGGAGTTCCTCATCGCCCTGCTGACCAGCGTTGTGGCCCAGGTCATTAGCTTCCTCAATCAGTTGCTGGCCGATAAATATACCCGCCATGTCAGCATTCGGGTGATGAAGCACGCCGCCGAGCTGGATGTTATCGCCTACGAAGACCCGGTCTTTTACGATCGCCTGGAACGCGCGCGGGTGCAGGCGACCGACCGGCTGGCCATGATCCAGATGCTGGGCCAACTGCTGCAGCAGGTCATCACCGCGATCACCTTGTCGCTTTCGATTATCTATTTCTCGCCCTGGCTGCTGTTGTTGCTGATTGCCGGCGTGGTTCCCGCCTTCCTCGGCGAAAGTCACTTTGCCTTTCTGGGCTACGCGAAGAATTTCCGCCAGACGCCCATACGACGGCAACTCGACTATCTGCGTATCCTGGGCGGCAGCAAGGAGGCCGCCAAGGAGCTGAAGCTGTTCGGGCTGAGCAGCTTCTTGACCAATCGCTTCACGCGATTGTCCGACCAGGTGTATGAGGAAAATGTTGCGCTCTCTAAGCGCAAGCTCGTCGCCGGCGGTTTGCTGTCCCTGCTGGGGACGGTTGGTTATTACACCGCGTACGTCTGGGTGATCTGGCGCACGGTGACCGGCGCGCTCTCCATTGGCACCCTATACTTTCTGGCGGGAGCGATTCTGCAGGCCAGCCAGAACATCCAGATGATCTTTTCCACGCTGGCGGGCGTGGCCGATCAGGCGCTGTTCCTCACCGACCTGCTGGCGTTCTTCGAGATGCAGCCGACCATCCGCTCCAAGCCGAACGCCTTGCCGGCGCCGCGCCCCATTCGCCGCGGATTCGAACTGCGCAATGTTTCCTTCGCTTATCCCGGCACCTCGCGCCTGGTGGTGCAGAACCTGAACTTCACCTTGCATGTGGGAGAGCGGGTGGCGCTGATCGGCGAGAACGGCCAGGGCAAGACGACCATCGTCAAACTGCTGACCCGCTTCTATGATCCTACGGAAGGTCAGGTGCTACTGGACGGAATTGACCTGCGCGACTATAACCTGGAAGACCTCTACCGCGAGATGGGAGTGATTTTCCAGGATTTTATGCGTTATGAGATGACGGCGCGCGAAAATGTAGCCGTCGGACGCATCGAAGAAATTGCCAACCAGGAACAGATCATCGCGGCAGCGCACAAGAGCCTGGCCGACGAGGTGATTGCCCGGCTGCCGGCGGGATACGATCAAATGCTGGGGCGGAGGTTCGAAAGCGGGGTTGATCTTTCGGGCGGGGAATGGCAGAAGCTGGCGCTGGCGCGCGCCTATCTACGAAACGCGCAGATGCTGATTCTGGACGAGCCGACGGCGGCGCTGGATGCGCGCAGCGAGTTTGAGGTCTTCCAGCGGTTCGCGGAGCTGACCGGCGGTAAGATGGCGCTGTTCATCTCGCATCGCTTTTCCACGGTGCGCATGGCCGACAGAATTGTCGTGCTCTCGGGCGGTCGCATCATAGAAGATGGCAGCCACGAGCAGCTCATGGCGCTGGGCGGGCAGTACGCCGAAATGTTCGAGCTGCAGGCAGCAAGCTACCGATAGCAGCAATTAGCGATTAGCAATTAGCGATTAGCCAAACCGCCAGGGGCGCAGCTAACTGCTAAATACTAAGCGCTGAATGCTGAGTGCTAATTGCTAGTTGCTAATTGCTAACCATGGCAATCGCCAATCACAGAGACGTGCTGGTGGAGATGGCGGACCGGCCAAACCCGGCCCCCGCCGAGGCGCAGCAGCGCGCGTTGGGAGTGGCGCAAAGCGCGCGTCATTGGGCGCACGCTTTGGCCTGGCTGCCTGGTATCAAGGAGTCGGCCCATTACGCACAAAGGCTGGCGGCGCTCAATCGTCGGCTGGAACCGTTGCTGGCCGAATTGGATTTCACCCTTGCTCCCGACGAGACGCTTCCCGAAGACCTGCAGTGGATGTATGACAATGTGCGCCTGGTGCGGGTGACGCAGAGCGAGGCGCAAAAGGCAGCCGGTTCGCTGCGTCGGGTTCCGCATGTGCGGACACCGGACGCGCGGGTGATGCCGCGCGTGCTGGCGATCGCCGAAGACCTGCTCCGCGCCGTCGAGTATTGCTACTCGGACCATGCTTTTTCCACTTACCTCAAGGCGTTCCAGAAGCTGACGCCGCTCAACATGGAAGAGCTTTCGCTGCTGGCGCCGGGGCTGAAGCTGGTGGTGCTGGAAGAATTTGTGGCGCGCGGCGTGCAGGTGCTGCAAACCGCGGAAAAGCCGCTGAAAATCAGCGACCTGATCAACACCATGCGCGAACTTTCTGAAGCGCCGTGGCGCGAGCTGCTGGAGCCGCTGATCGTCTTCGAAAAGGTGTTGGCCGAGGACCCGGCGAAGGCCTATGCGCGCATGGATTTCCAGAGCCGCGAGCTCTATCGCCAAACCGTAGCCCACTACGCCGAGCACTCAGATTGCTCAGAACTCGAGATCGCGCATCTCGCCCTGGAACTTGCCCAGGATTCGGCCAATCATCCGGCGAGCGATCTCCGGCTGGTCTGGCGGAAATCGCATGTTGGCTACTACCTGATCGGCGAGGGCGCAAAATACCTGCGGGCGCGCGCCGGCGTACGCCTGCCCTTCGGGGAACGGGTGCAGGAGTTTCTGCGCCGCCATCCCGATGAGTTCTACCTCGGCGGCATCGAAGTGCTGACGCTGGTGATCATCATCGCCATCCTGAGCCCGGTGTTTAACAGCTTCAACAGCTTCCTGGGACGCATATTCGCCATCCTTCTGCTGCTGTTGCCCGCCAGCCAAAGCGCGGTTGAGGTGATGAACTATCTCACCACCGCGCTGCTGCACCCGCGCATTCTGCCCAAGCTCGACTTCTCGAAAGGCGTCCCCGAGGACTGCGTCACCATGGTTGCGGTGCCGACCTTGCTGCTGAAGGAAAAGCAGGTGCGGCGCCTGGTGGAAGACCTGGAAGTGCGGTACCTGGGCAATGCCAGCGGCAATCTGCACTTCGCCTTGCTCACCGATATGCCCGATTCCGCCGAGACTCCCAACGAGGACGATCCGCTGGTGGAGCTGTGCGCGCGGCTGATTCGCGAGCTCAACCAGAAATATGCGAACGATGGTTTCGGCAGCTTCTTTCTCTTCCATCGTCACCGCATTTACAACCCGCGCGAAGGCGTGTGGATGGGATGGGAGCGCAAGCGCGGCAAGCTACTGGATTTCAACCGGCTCATCAAGGACAAGTACGACAGCTTTCCGGTGAAGGTGGGCGATTTGTCGGTGCTGCCGCAGGTGCGCTTTGTGCTCACCCTCGACAGCGATACCGAGCTGCCGCGGGGCACGGCGCACCGCCTCATCGGGGCAATGGCCCATCCCCTCAATCAGGCCATCGTCGATCCGCATGACAACATTGTGGTGGCGGGCTACGGCATTCTGCAGCCGCGCGTCGGCATCAGCGTGCGCAGCGCCTCGCAATCGCGACTGGCCAGCATTTACTCCGGCCAGACCGGCTTCGACATTTACACCCGCGCCACGTCGGATGTGTACCAGGACCTCAAGGGCGAAGGCATCTTTGCCGGCAAGGGCATCTATGAGGTCGCCACTTTGACCCATGTGCTGGAGCACCGCTTCCCCCGCAATGCGCTGCTCAGCCACGACCTCATCGAAGGCGCCTATGCCCGCGCCGGGCTGGTGAGCGATGTCGAAGTTATCGACGATTACCCCTCGCACTACAGCGCCTACAATCGCCGCAAGCATCGTTGGGTGCGAGGCGATTGGCAGATTGTGAGCTGGTTGTTTAGCCGCGTGCCGGATGAGACGGGCCGCCGGGTTCCCAATCCGATTTCGTTTTTGTCGCGCTGGAAAATCGTGGACAATCTGCGGCGCAGCCTGGTGCAGCCGGGAATCTTCCTGCTGTTCGTGCTGGGTTGGACGGTGCTGCCCGGCAGACCGCTGTATTGGACGCTGGTGACGGTGGCTATCCTGTTTGTGCCGCCGTGGTTTCAGTTCGCGTTTTCCGTGGCGCGGGCGCTGGCGGCGCGGCAACTCGGACCGATTCGCGACGCGCTGGCCGGACTGGGCCGGGCCATGGTGAGCGTCTGGCTCACCTTGACCTTCCTGGCGCACCAGACGCTGCTCTCGGCGGATGCCGTCCTGCGCACCTTCTACCGCCGCATGGTCTCGCGGCAACGCCTGTTGGAGTGGGAAACGGCGGCGGAAGCGGAGATCGTCTCCGGCAAGCGGACGTTTGTTGACATGCTGTTGAACTGGACACCCGCGGTCGCGGCGCTGATCGGCGTGATCGTGTACTTCTCGCCGCATCACGGGATCTTTGACGCGGCGCCGATTCTGCTTCTGTGGGCGTGCAGCAAGCCGGTCTCTTTCTGGCTGAATCGTCCGCCGCGGGCGCTGCACCAGGAGGTGAGCCTGCGCGACCAGCGCTTCCTGCGCCGTGCCGCGCTGCACACCTGGCGCTACTTTGCGGAATTCAGCACGGCGGAACACAATTGGCTTATCCCCGATAACGTACAGGAGGAGCCGGAGCGGATCGCGGCGCGCTTTTCGCCGACCAATCTCGGCTTTCTTCTGAACGCCCGCCAGGTAGCCTGCGAATTCGGCTATCTGACGGTGCCGGAGTTCGTGCAGCAGACGCTGCGCACGTTGGACACCATCGCTCGCCTGCCGAAAGAGCACGGCCATCTGTACAACTGGTACGAAACGCGCACCCTGGCGGCAGAACGGCCACGCTTCATCTCCACGGTGGACAGCGGCAATCTTGCGGCATCGCTGATCGCGCTGAAAGGCGGCTGCCAGGACCTGCTGTCGCGGCCGTTGCTGAACCCGGCGCTGCTCGACGGCTATGCCGATCACCTCTGCGCACTGGCCGAGCGGAAAGCGATCCCCAAACAACTTGCCAAGAGTTTCGAAAACCCGAGCAAGACGCCCTGGCTTGACCGGCTGCTGGCTTCGGCGGAGTTGCCGGACATCAGTCCGAGCAGCGAGCACACGGAAGACGCAGTGTGGTTTGCCGGCCAGACGACCCGGCTGATTGCTCAAATCCGGCAGAGCATCCACGACTATCTGCCGTGGTTGCTGGCCGAATTCGCCCCGCTTCGCGCGGAGACCACGCTGGCAGAGCTGATGACCTGCGACGCTATCGCCCTCGAGCGCCTGCCCGAGTGTATCGAACAGTTGCGCATCAAGCTGGAAGTTGGCCTTTCCCTCGGTCTGGAAGACCGGGAGCTGCGGGAGAAACTCCTGCTGCGCCTGCCGGAGGCGCGCCTGAACAGCTTGCGGCTAATCGAGCAGTTACGCAGCATTGCCGCGCAGTGCGAGCGCCTGATGGTCGAGAAGGACTTCGGCTTCCTGCTCGATAGCCGGCGGAAGTTGTTGTCGATTGGCTGCGACGCCGAGAGCGGCAAGGTCCATGCCGCCTGTTATGACCTGCTGGCGTCGGAGGCGCGCATCGCCGCCTTCATCGCCATCGCCAAGGGCGAGATACCGCAGGAGAGCTGGTTTCTACTCAGCCGCTCCCACGTTGTGGCATATGGGCATCCGGTGCTGATGTCTTGGACCGGCACCATGTTCGAATACCTGATGCCCGGCCTGTGGATGCCCTCCTATCCCCAAACCATGATGGAGAACAGCAAAGAGGCGGCGGTGCTGGCGCAGCAGGCCTATGCGGACAGTAAGCGCATTCCGTGGGGGATTTCCGAATGCGCTTACGCCAAAATCGAGGAGAGCGGGGCTTACAGCTATCGCGCCTTTGGAGTGCCGCAACTGGCGCTGCAGCAGGACGAGGACCGTCTGGTGGTCGCTCCTTATGCCACCATGCTGGCGCTGGCGATTGATCCCGCGGAAGCGATCCACAACCTGCGCTGGATGACGAAGAAGGGCTGGTTCGGGCGATTCGGGTATTACGAGTCGGCCGACTTTACCCGCGACGTGCGCCCCTCGCGATTTCGCCGCTTTGCGCTGGTGCGCTCGTGGATGGTGCATCACCAGGGCATGAGCCTGCTGGCCCTCGCCAACTTTTTGAAGGGCGGAATTGTGCAGCAATGGTTCAGCCGTGATGCCCGCGTGCAAGCCACGGAGCTGCTGTTGCAGGAACGGCCTGCAGGACGGGTTACGGCGAAAGCTCAGAAGAAGCCACGGAATAAATCGGCAAAGCGCAAGGTGCGCGCCGGAGGCAACGGCGTTCGCGCCGGTGCTTTCTAAGGTTTTAAGGGGAAATCGCCTTGCGACATGTGCCGTCGAAACTCACTCTCATTGGAGAGCCGGGGCACGACGAGGTTGGAGTATGTTTTAGAGGACGGGTTAGGGATATTTACGAAGACATTTCCATGGACTCTTGGAGGACATTTTGGAGGACCGAGCGATGAGCGATCAAATGAGTGAACCCACCAGCCGCGGGGTATATTGCTCCTCGGAGAAGAACATGAGCCTGGGGCTGACGATGCTATTTGTCGGGCTCGCGCTGGGCAGCCTTGCGGCCCTGTTGCTGACGCCGCAGACCGGCAAGCAGATGCGCCGGAGCTTGCGTCGCAAATATAAGGATGCTCGCGATGCCATGGAGGATTTGGGCGATCAGGCCAGCGATTGGGTCGACAAGGGCTCAGAGTGGGCCGAAAAAGCCAAAAAACGCGTAGGCCCGTTTGCCAGGTCGTTTCGCGGATAGGCTCCCTGCCTGCCTTAGCCAAGGTTGATGTAGAATTCGGGTGGCAATCAACCGAGGCTGAACGCCTATGTCCGCTCTATCGGAAGGAATGGTGCGCCCGCGAATCGCGCTTGGCATTCTGCTGTTGCTGGGCCTCACGGTTTGCGCGCAGGCGCAGCCGCCCGGCAGAGCTGCGTCCGCAGAAAGCACAGACCTCCGGGTGGTAAACGCGAGCCTTGAGCCACACCTCGCCGCAATGGCTGTCCCTCCGCTGCTGGGCGCTCTTGCTGCGGCAGCAGTCGCAACCCAATGGGACGATCCAATGGCCGAGCGAAATCCTTCGGTCCATCGCTGGCCCTGGTGGCTGCGCTTAGTAGCGGTGGTAGGAGTCCTCTTATTTGTCCGCCTGGCTGCGGGATTCGCCCGCGGCACCGGCCGCTCGCGATGACGGTCGGGCGGATCCCCGGCTCAATGTCCTTACAGCCCGACGGCAAAATCGGGCTATAATGCTACCATCAAAGGCTCGCTCCCAGGCTTTTTCGACCGCTCTCTGCGGAAGGCGTTGCGCCATGTCTTCTTTCCTCGCCCTCGAACTCTTGGGCACTATCTGGTGGACGCATTTGCAGGCTCGCGGTCGTGTCTCCTGGATTGTAGGGTAGGTAATGGAACCCAGCGATCCGCCCGTCAATAAGGATTTTGCACTGTTGAGCGACAGCCGCGAGCAGACGAAGTCCGAGGCGAAAGCCGATATCACTGTCTTTGGTCCGGGCGACGCCATCGGCGGCCGCTACCGTGTGGTTCGCTTCATCGCACGCGGCGGCATGGGCGAGGTGTATGAAGTCGAAGATTGGGAGCTGCAGGCGCGAGTTGCCCTGAAGACCATCGCCCCAGAGCGGGCCTCTTCGCCGCGGCAGATCAGCCGCTTTCGCCAGGAAATTCAGCTCGCCCGCAAGGTCAGCCATCCCAACGTCTGCCGGGTCTTTGATTTGGGACGCCATCATGGAGCGGACGGCGATGTGCTGTTCCTCACCATGGAACTGCTGCCCGGCGAAACCCTGGCCTCCCGCTTGCGGCAACACGGCCCCCTGTCCTGTGCGGAAGCGCTCCCTATAGTGCGGCAAATGGTGGCTGCTCTGTCGGCCGCTCACCAGCTCGGCATTGTGCATCGCGACTTCAAGCCGGGAAATGTGATGCTGCTGGAATCGGCCCATGATCAGGTTGTGAAGGTGACCGACTTCGGGCTGGCTACCAATCCCGAAGCCGAGGAGACGGTGTCGCGCTCGCTGACCGAGATCATGGGCACACCTGAGTACATGGCCCCAGAGCAGCTTCGCGGCCAGTGCAGCGCCCGCACCGACATCTATGCCCTGGGCATGACCGTCTTCCAGATGTTGACCGGAGGACTGCCGGCGGCGACCGAAGCGCCGTTCAAAGGGCAGGTTAGCGGCAGCGCGAAGTCCCAGCCCGCCGGCAGCGGCAAGTCGGCACAGAGTGGCAAGCCGGCAAGCGGGAGCGTTGCCGGAAAGCGAATTCCGCAGCGCTGGCGCTCAGCCATCACCAAGGCCCTGGCCAGTAATCCTGCAGCCCGATTTGAATCGGCGGAAGAGTTCTGGTACGCCTTGTCGGGAGAAACCCCAGCCGGGCGATTGGGCCGGCTCGCCACCGCTATTCTGCGGCATCGCGTTATCTATGCGACCGCTCTTATGCTGCTGCTGGCTGCCATTGCCCTAGTGATGGCGGGTGTGCTCCCCAATCCCTTTCGTCCGGTTCCGCACGAGAAGCACATCGCAGTGCTGCCCTTCGAGAACATTGGAGGTGATGCTTCCGCGCAGGCCTTTGCGGAAGGTGTGTCGGCCAGCCTGACCAGCAATCTTTCGCAGTTGGAGCGCTACCAGAAGTCCTTCTGGGTGGTTCCGGCCAGCGACACTCGCGATATCAAGAGCCTGGAGGAAGCCCATCGCGATTTAAACGTTACTTTGGCAGTGACGGGAAGCATCGAGCACACTTCCAATGGGGTTAACCTCATCGCCAATTTAGTCGATGCCGTCAATCACCGGCAATTGGCTTCGCGCTCCATGCATGTACGGTCAGCCAGCTTGGACGAAATGCAGCAACGCCTGTGGCAGGCGGTGGCCGACATGCTGGACTTGCAGGTCAGTCCGCAAGTGAAACGAGAGCTGGCCGCCGGCGGTACCACGCAATCCGGAGCCTATGAACTGTATGAGCAAGGCGTGGGATATCTAGAACACAGAGATTTGCAGAACGTCGACCGGGCCATCGACCTGTTCCATCAGTCGGTCGCCAGGGACCCGAACTATGCTCTGGCGTATGCCGGATTGGGCGATGCTTATGCCACGAAGTATACGTTAACCAGGGACCCGGAATGGATCGCAGCGGCAACGCGAAATTCAGGCCGCGCTGTGGAACTCAATGGTCAACTCATTCCGGTTCGGTACAGCCTGGCCAGGGTGTACCAGCAGACTGGGCAATTGGATCAAGCGCTCGCCGAATACAAGCATGTTCTGGAACAGGATCCGACCGCGATTGACGCGGAGATTCGCGTGGGACAAGTTTATTTGGCGCAGGGTAAGTATGATGAGGCCGAGAAAGCATTTAAGGTTGCGATCGCGCGGCGTCCCAACTACTGGCTAGGTTATGCGAATCTGGCGGCAATCTATTACCGGAAGGGGCAATTTGCGCAGGCCGCACAGCAGTCCCAGTCGATTATCGATCTGGCGCCGGCTAATCCTGCGGGCTACTATGACCTGGCTGCAGCCTACATTGGCATGGGCCACTACGGGGATGCAATTGGGGTCTTAAAGAAGGGACTGTCCATCAAGCCCGACGCGGGTGCCTGGACCAACCTGGGCGCGTGCTACATGTACCTTGGCAGGTGGGAAGAAGCTGCCGACGCCATGAAGCGGGCCGTAGACCTGAGTCCGCACGACCACACGCTATGGCGAAATCTGGGCGATAGCTATGATGAGATTCCGTCCCGGCTGGCCGACGCTCGGCAGGCCTACGCTAAGGCGCTCGAAACCGCGACGCAGCAACTTAAGGTCAACCCTAAGGACCCCGTCGTACTGAGCGGCATTGCACTCTATCATGCCCATCTGGGCGATAAACAGGACGCGGAGGAGTTTATCGGCCGCGCCCTGGCCGTCGACCCTAAAGATAGCGATACAATATTCACCGCGGCGCTGGTGTATGAGATCATTGGCAACCGCGAAAAAGCGTTAGGCGCCATTGCCCAGGCCTACAAGGCCGGCTATTCGCTGCAGGAGATCGAGAAGGAGCCGGAGCTACGGAAGCTACAGTCTGATCCTCGCTACCAGCGATGGCTTGAGGAGGTTCAGAAAACCAAGCAGTAACAGCAGTAGGGCCACACAATTCAGCAGGAGGAGGAAATAGATATGAAAATCCGGGGTCTTGTTGTCTGCTGTTGCACGCCGTTGTTGCTGATCTTATTTTCAATCAACGCATTGGCCGGCACGCCGGGGACATGTACCAATACCCATACTGACTGTACCTATACCTGCCCGACGGACGGCAGCGCCTGCCAGATATCCCTCCAGCGCAGCGGATCAACGGTCAATATGATGGTGGGTAGTCAGCAGGTCACAATATTCTGCGCTAAACCAGGAACGCCGATCCAGTGGATAGTGGGCAATGCCACTTCCTTTGTGGACGTAAGATTTGCTCCCGGCAGTACCCCCTTTTCGCAGAGCTCGGTCTTCGCCGATTCCAATAACAACAACACTAGCACCACCATCAGTAGCTCCGCGACAGGATGCTATTCCTTCGCCATTGCCAGTTGTCCGCTGGCGGCGGGAACTAGTTGTGGCTACGCCGATCCGAGAGTAGTGATCTACCCGCCGAGGTAGTCGAGATACCGTCAAAGCGAGAAAGACGATTAGGAATCGTACCCAAGGCGGGGCACGACGAAGGGGACTTAGTACAACCGGAAGTTGACTTCGACATTAATCATGACGGGAACGGGATGGCCGTCCTTCTTGGCGGGCTCGAAGCGCCATTGCTTCACCGCCTCGACGGCCTTTTCGTCCAGGCCCATGCCCAACGCACGCTGCACGCGAATGTCCTGCGGCTTGCCTTCGGCATTCACGACCAGCCACAGGATCACTGTGCCTTGATATTTGGCCTTGCGGGCCTCTTCGGAATATTCAGGATCGGGGTCGTAGACAACTTTGGGAGCGCTGACGCCGCCGCCCACCCGATAAGCGCCGCCGCCATAACCACCGCCATAGCCTGGGCCAACGCCCGGCCCTCTGCCTGATCCCACACCGCCGCCGTAGCCGCTGCCAATGCCGCCGCCCGCGCCGGTGCCATTCGAAGGCGGACCCAGCACCTTCGATAGAGGATCACCCAGCGCGCCCATCGTCGGCAGCTTGATCTGCGGCGGCACCACCACCGTGGGCGGCACTGCCAGCTTGGGATTATCGTTGCGAATCACAATGGCTGGAGGCGTGATCTGCTCCGCGGCAAGCTTGGGCACGGCTCCCTTTGGCGCCTGGAGCTTATCGCGATCGCCACCGCCTCCTCCGCCGCCGGCACGTGTCTTGGAGACGTCCATCGGCAGATAGGGGCTGATGTCGGTGACCACCCCGATGACCTGCTGCTTGATTTCTTCCTTGTGTACGAAGACCCAGTGTCCCGACCAGACGACTATGCCCAGGACAACCATGTGCAGAATGAACGAATAAACGAAGGTCTCCTTACGCTGCGGGTACAGACCTCGGCCCTCCCCAAATAGCGTGGGGATGATCAGGTCCTGTGGCGCAGCCTGACTCACCGTCGCCTCGACCGGCTTTCGAATTGCGGATGTCGACATCGATCTTGAGGATAGTATAGCCCGATCGCTCGCCGGAAAGCTCTAAAAAGCGCGTCAGGAGCGATTCGACTCGTCACCCGAAGGTCGCAGTTCAACCCAGAAAAGACGCGTACTATTCCGGCGGCACAATTACCCGCAGGGCCTGGCGGCGCACGGCGAGTTCCACCGGCGTGGTGCAGATGTACTCGCCGTCGGCGAAGACCTCACTCACCGGATTGGCGGCGAGGCGCACACGCTCGGCTTGGAAGTATTCCACCTCGGGCAAGCCGATGTGACGGCCACGATAAACAACGCGAAACAAGCGAAGCAACCGCACCTTGCTCAGGCGGCGAACGAAGCACAGATCGAGCAGTCCGTCGTCCATGTTTGCACGGTGGGTGAGCCTCATGCCGTTGCCATACTGCGGGCCATTGCCGGCGGCGACCAGGAAGCCGGCTTCGTCTACCCGTGTCTGCCACGAACCGCCGCTTTGCAGCGAGACGGTGATGTGCGGCGGTCGAAAACTCCCCAGCGTCTGCAACAGCGCGATCACATAACCCCCATGGCGGCGCAGCCATTGCGGCTGGTTCATGGCCAGACGGTTGACCGTGGAATCCAGCCCGGTGCCGGCGATGCAGGAAAAGAACGTAAGTTGGGCGATCTCGCTCCTGGCCTCGGTCTGATGGCGCAACTGCGACTTCATGATACGCACCCCCATTCGCGGCAAATCCGCAGGGGCAGAGGTGGAGGAACCGGAGTTCTCCGCGACATCGTTTCCGAGCGGCTGAATGGTTCCCAGGTCGATGTTGCGCGTGTTGTCGCCGGCGGTGCAGAAATGGCGCCACGCTGCCAGCGCCTTGGCGACGCTGTCCACGCCGATGGATTGGGCAAAGTCATTGGCACTGCCTAGCGGGACAATGAGGGCCGGAATCCGCGTCAGAGCGAGCTCGCCCAGATGGCGATGGATGGTTCCGTCACCGCCGAAGATGAGCGCGGCGTCGGGCTGCTCGGTGGGGTCAAGTTCGTTGCCGGAAAAGAGATGGACGCCCGGCAGCTTAAATTGCCGGAGGTCGCGGTCCTTGGCATACGGTCCCAGCAGGGCAACGGCGCGCACGGCGCTACTCTCGCACAAGCCGAAGGAAAAACAAAGTGCGGAGTTCCGCAGGCCAACTGCACCAAACCCTCCGCACCGCAGTTTCACGGCGTCCCACCGGGTGAAAAATCGGCTCCAGCCAATCGGGGGAACGTCAGCGGCAGGTTTCTCGCGGTCTATAATGACCTACCATTTCTTGAGACACGCCTGGTTGCTCCTATGCTGCACATCGCCATCATCGGCAGCGGGCCCGCGGGTTGTTACCTTGCCGATCAACTGTTGCGCCTCATCCCCGACGCCTCCGTCGATGTCCTCGAAAAGCTCCCCGTGCCCTTCGGGCGCATTCGTTATGGCGTCGCGGCGGACCATCAGGGGACCAAGGCGGTGGCGCGCGTCTTTGACCGCGTGCTGGCGCGCGCCGGGGTCAGCTTCTTCGGCAATGTGGAAGTTGGGCGTGATGTTCGCCTGCACGAACTCATGTCGCTTTACGATGCGGTGGTGCTGGCCACCGGCGCGGAGCGCGACCGGCGCCTTGGGATTCCAGGCGAAGGGCTGCCGGGAGTCATGGGTTCGGCTGCGTTCGTGAACTGGTACAACGGACATCCTCGTAGCCGGCCTCCTGCGGTGAGCGATGTACGCTCGGCGGTGATTATCGGCAACGGCAATGTCGCCAGTGATGTGACGCGCATTCTCGCCAAGGGCCCGGATGAGCTTGCCGGATCGGATATAGCAGCGGATGCGGCAGCATGGCTGCGCTCACAGCCATTAGAGAGGATTCACGTCGTCGGACGTCGCGGTGCCGCGGAAGCCAAGTTCAGCGATCACGAGCTGGCTGAACTGGGCACGCTGCGGCGGGCGCGGCCGGTGGTGAGGGATCCGGCAAACCTCCAGGGGGATACCCCCGTCATCAAAGTTTTGCGCGGCTTTGCGGAGAGCCCGCCACGCGCGACACCGGTCACCATTGACTTTCACTTTCACCTGACGCCGGCTGCCTTCGTTGGTGGTACCGAGCTGCGTGCGGTTGAATTCCGCTCTGCCGGCGGCAATAGGGTGGCCCTCCCGACGCAGCTCGCAATCACTTGTATTGGCTACGAGGCGGCGGCCTGCGGTACGGCGGTCCCTGCCGGCAGCGTCTTCGCTAATCAGGAAGGCAGGGTTGGCGAACGGCTCTACGCCATTGGGTGGGCCAGTCGTGGCTCCTCGGGAACGATTCCAACCAACCGGGTCGAGGCGCAGCAACTGGCGCAAAAGATTACACAGGAAATCACGGACGGGGCACGCCCCGGCGGCGCCGGATTACGCCAACTTCTGGAAGAACGGCGCACATGCTGGGTAAACTATGAGGGGTGGCGGCGGATCGACGCCGCGGAATTGGCTGGCGCCGGCACGGAACGCTGCCGGCAAAAGCTCCCCAGTACAGAGAAAATGTTGGAGGTTGCCCTGGCAGGCCAGCTACGCTCGGGCTGAAATGCTTTCGCCGCTGAGGGACGGCTGCTCATCCAACGATTGCAGTTCCGGAAAAAGCCAACAGAAAGATCGATGGCCGAATCCAACAGGCAGAAGAGTCGCAACCACAGCTACTGGCAGTGATTTGATAGTGTACTGATCAGGCGATGAGCATTAGCCCAACCACCGAACAACAGGTTGCGCAGCGTCACTCGCATCGCGCCGGCTTGCGCACGGTGGCTTTCGTAGAGGCGCTGAAAGGGGTGCTCGCCCTGCTGGGCGCTTACATTTTCATCCGGCTGATTCGGCATGACGTGAACTTTGGCGAAGCCGCCGAGCACGTTCTCTTCTTCTTCCATATCAGCGCGCGGCACCGTTTGACGCAGCAGTTTCTTACCGCCGCCGACAAGGTGTCGAGTACCAGCTTCGCCATGATCTTAGGCATCGCGCTGGCTTACGCCTCGCTGCGATTCGTGGAAAGCTACGGCCTGTGGAAACAGCGCGCCTGGGCGGAATGGCTGGCCATTGTCTCCGGCTGCTTTTATATTCCCTTCGAGGTCTACCAGCTGGTGCGCCATCCCAACCAGCTACACACCGTCGTATTGACCATCAACATTCTTGTGGTTTTTTACATTGCCTGGGTGCGGTGGGATGAGATCGCCGCACACCGGCGGCAATCCGCATTGCGCAATCAGGACAATTAGCCCCTTCTTGCAGTCAACACCGTTTCTTCCTGTAGCAACTGCAGCATGGCGCGCCGCGAAGCATCGTCCTCGCCGCCGAACGCTGGCGGCTCGATTTCTTCGAAGTATCTCCACGCCGAGCGGGCGGGCAGTTCCTCGCCGCGTTCTCGGGCGGTGCCGGCCACCTCACACAGTAACCCGAAGGCCAGGCTTTGACTCAGCCGATGCAGCAGCTTGCGCGCGTGGCGTTGTGCGCTGTGCTCGTCGCGCATCGTGATCGCCACGGCTTCGCCGTCAGCCTCTATTCTGGAATGTAAGGCATCGCGTAGCCTGCCGAGCGGCGCCGGAATCCCGTCGCAGATCTGCTGCGCCCGCGACTGATACTGCTGCCAGCCGCGATAGCGGGGGGCGAGCAGCCGCGATAATTCCAGCGCCTGAATGTTTGCCGGCCCTTCCCACACCGTTAGGACCTGGGCATCGCGCAGCAGGCGGGCCACGGGATAATCGCTGGTGTAGCCGTTGCCGCCGATTAACTCCAGCGCGGCGCGGCTGGCGGCAATCGCATATTCGGCAGTCAGATACTTGGCCAGCGCGGTTGTCAGCCGCAGCCATGTGCGGCGTTCGGCATCGCGCTGCACTTCGTCGAAGGTGATGGCAGCTTCGAACGCCAGCAGTGCACCGGCCTCAAGCTGCACACGCATGCGCAGCAGATCGTCCTGCACCATCGGATAGTCAGCCAGCACGTGACCGAAGGCGCGGCGCGACTTGGCCCACGCCAGCGCCTCGCGCAATGCTCGACGCTGCACGCCAGCCGATCCCACCGCGTTGTGTACGCGGCTGTACTCCAGCGCCTCCATCATCAATTTGAAGCCGTGCGGCGGAGGAGCGATCTCGATCGCCACCGCACCGAAGAGTTCAGTTTCTCCCGTTGGCAGACCCTTGGTGCCAAGCTTGTCCTTCAGCTTCCGAATGCGATAGTGATTTGGACGCCCGTCCTCCAGATGACTGGGCACCAGATACAATCCGAGCCCCGCTGAACCGGGCGCTGCGCCCTCGGGACGCGCTGTAGCAACGGCGAGTCCGCTATTGGCATTGCTGGTAAACCACTTCAATCCGTGTAGCGCGAAGTGATCGCCGTCAGCAACGGCGCGTGTGGTGGTTGCGCCCACATCGCTGCCGCCGTGCTGTTCCGTCGCCCAGGTGCCACCGGTCTTCGCCAAGCCATCCATGCGGACCAGATCCTGGAGATACTGGCGGCGGATATCCTCCGGCACGTGCGAGCCAAGCACGTAAGCCACGGCCCCCGTCAGCGTCACCGGACAATGCAGGCTGATGTCCGACTGCGACAACAAATAGCCCATGGTGAAGGTCAGCAGATGAGGAGCGTTCTCCGCATAGGGCAGGCCGATGATGCCGCGACGGTAGACTTCGCGATGCTGCTCGTCATACCAGCGGTTGCAGACGATGCGATTGACGACTTCGCCGTTGCGATCGTAGGTTTCTAGCTGAGGTGGCGCGTAGCGATCGGTGTAATTCGCTTGCTCCTCAACCTCCGTGCCGACCCACTGGCTGAACTCCGCAAGCTGTCGAGAGTATCCGGCCAGGCGCGGCACGCGCGCGATCAGCAGAGGCTCGAGATAGGGATCGAAACTGCCGGCGCTGCTCATGGCCGCCTCCACGATAATCGTGAGAAACCAACCACGATGAGCTTATCCCTTTCCCCCGCGAAGTAGAATAGCCGAGTGGATAAACCTGCCTTTCCTGGCGAACGCTGGCTGCGGAGCCTGCTCTTCGTCTTCGTTTTCCTGTTAGCTCCCGCTGCTTTCGCGCAAAACAAAATCCCCAACGGGCAGCCCTCGGCAGCCAATTCTGCCGGGGTGTGGAGCGATCAGCAGAAGGCCGAGATGGCCGAGCGTGTGCGCCGGGACTTCCTTCTTGCCTGGGGCGGTTATAAGCAATATGCCTGGGGACACGACGAACTCAAGCCGCTCTCCCGGAGCTCCCGCGACTGGTACGGCACTTCCCTGTTGATGACGCCGGTCGACGCGCTGGACACCATGGTCCTGATGGGGCTGAAGAACGAAGCCAAGGAAGATCGCCAACTGATCGACAAGCAGCTCTCGTTCGACCAAGACATTTACGTCAAAAATTTTGAGATCACCATTCGCCTGCTGGGAGGCCTGCTGAGCGGCTATGAACTCACCGGCGACAAGCGCCTGCTGGCACTGGCGGATGACTTGGGAGAGCGACTGCTGCCGGCGTTCAACTCGCCCACCGGCATGCCCTATGTTTTTGTGAATCTGAGGACCGGCATGGTGCGCGGCGCGGAGAGTAACCCGGCGGAGATCGGCTCGCTGCTGCTTGAGTTTGGCACGCTGAGCAAGCTGACCGGCAATCCGATCTATTACAAAAAAGCGAAGCACGCGCTGGTGGAGGTTTACAATCGCCGCTCGCCGATCGGACTGGTGGGATCGAGCATTAACGTGGAAACCGGAAAGTGGACCGACCCGGTCAGCCACATCAGCGGCGGCATCGATTCGTATTACGAATATCTGTTGAAGAGCTGGCTGCTGTTCGGCGACAAGGACTGCGAGCGCATGTGGAAAACCAGCATCGCCGCGGTCAACAAGTACGTTGCCGATCCCACGTCGAATGGCTTGTGGTATGCGCAGGTGAACATGTACACCGGGAAGCGCGTTTCCACTGATTACGGCGCGCTGGACGCATTCTTCCCTGGCGAGTTGGCGCTATCCGGCGATCTCAAGCAGGCCGAGGAATTACAGCAGTCTAGCTACAAGATGTGGACCACCTTCGGCATCGAGCCGGAAGAGATCGACTACTCCACGATGAAAATTATCGAGCCGGGGTATGAGCTGCGCCCCGAGATCATCGAATCGACTTACTACCTGTACTACTTCACCGGCGACCCTCGCTATCTGGACATGGGCAGGACCTATCTCGATAGCTTGGAGAGCTATTGCCGCACGGAGGTTGGTTTTGCCGCGCTGGCCAGCGTCGAAACCAAGCAGAAACGCGATGCGATGGAAAGCTTCTTTCTTGCGGAGACGCTGAAGTACCTGTATTTGCTTTATGCGCCGAAGTCGACCGTCGATCTCGGCAAGGTAGTCTTTAATACCGAGGCCCATCCCATGCAGAAACGGTTTTCCCAGCGAGCGCCTTCGGGCAAGCGGAAACGGCAGGGGACTACATCAGCGATTTCCACATCTAACTTTCGCAGGTAGACATGCCATTGGGAACGCAGAAGAACTCGAGTGTCCACGCGGGCGCGGAGCCAAACTATCACGGGCCGCTGGCCATGGTCACGACCCTGTTTTTCATTTGGGGATCGCTCACGTCTCTGAACGATGTCCTGATCCCCTTCGCGCAGCATGTCTTTCATCTGCAAATTGCCGCCAGCATGTTGATCCAGACGGCCTTCTTTTCTGCCTATTTTGTGTTTTCGATTCCCTCGGCGAAGGTTATCGACTGGATCGGCTATCAGAAAGCTATTGTTGTGGGCTTGCTGGCCATGGTGGTCGCTTGCCTGGTCTTTTATCCCGCAGCCAAGCTTCCTTCGTTCCCAGTTTTTCTTGTGGCGCTGGTTATCCTGGCGACGGGAATTACCGTCCTTCAGGTGGCTGCCAATCCTTATGTGACCATACTCGGCAAGCCGGAGACGGCGTCCAGTCGTTTGAATTTGACGCAGGCGTTCAACTCACTGGGAACCGCGGTCTTTCCTTGGCTCGGCGCCCACCTGATCCTGCGGGCGACAGAAAACTCTATCGAGCGAAATACTGCCGTCGAAGCCCAGGCAGTGATCCGGCTCTACGTCTATTTCTTTGCCGTTGTGCTCATCCTGCTGGCCATCGCCATTGCGGCCTTTCGTTTTCCCAAGATCGAGTCAGCCGTGCATCACATTGGAGAACCGATCCATGACTCTATCTGGAAACATCCCAACCTTATCTTCGGAGCTATAGGTATCTTCGTATATGTGGGGGCGGAAGTATCTATCGGCAGTTCGATCTCGAATTACCTGGCCCTGGACAACATCGGCCATTTTATCCATGCTTCGACTGCGCCCGATCCGCTTACTCGCTATCGCGACTCGTTGGCCCTGGCTGCTCGGTATATTTCGGTCTACTGGCTGGGCGCTATGATTGGCCGTTTCATAGGATCAGGTATATTGCAAAAGGTAAAGCCGCAAAAGCTGCTGGCGCTTTGCGCTGCGGTGGCTTGCCTATTGGTTATAGTCTCGGTATTTAGTAACGGTCATGTCGCCATGTGGTCCATCCTGGCAGTTGGATTATTCAATTCGATTATGTTTCCGACGATCTTCACCCTGGGCATTGCCGAGTTGGGCCCGCTTACCGGTGAGGGCTCCGGCTTGCTGAATATGGCAATCGTTGGCGGGGCGATTATCCCCCTACTGGTTGGAAAAGTCGCCGATCAAATCAACCGCATCTACTATCCATCGATGAGCCAGGGCGAAACGAGTTGGGGACAGGGGATTCACTATGCAATAGCTATCGCCTGCCTATGTTATGTCTATATTCTCTTCTTTGCGATAAGTGGAGCGCGTACCAACAGCGAGCGCAAGCCGCAGGGGTAAAAGGCGTTCCAAAGGCGGCCGGCGGCAACGGCAGCGCCGAGTCAAAGCCGCTTCGACATCACGATACAATGGCATTCGACCCCGGACTTCAAGGGCCGAGAGGGATGGAACTCCTCGGTTCCGCATTCGAGGTAGCCGAGTTTCCGATATAGCGGTGGCAGCTCCGACCGCAGACTCAGCACCCTCAAGTCCATGACTTTGCATCCTCGCTGCCGGCACCATTGCTCCGCAGCATTAACCATCGCACGTCCCAAGCCCTTTCGTTGATGGGCAGGATGTACGGCGAGCATGCCCAAGTACCCATGGTCGCGGTCGTCGCAAACCTCGACGTAGACTGACGCCAGAATCTGGCCGGAAGAACCGCATCCGAGCAGAAAGTGGCCCTTTGCCATAGTCTCCGCAAGCCTCTCGTGGTCAGTACGAGTGCCATCAAGGAAGTTCTCTACAGCGAAGGCGGCATTGATGACCGCTACCATTGCGGGTCTATCGTCAGGTGTGGCCAGGCGAATGAGGAGACTGCGGTCCATAGCAGTTTTAAGGGACTTGCACCGGCGGCAGACGGCAGAGGGCCGGCCGTCTCGCATTCCGCCGCTGCGGTCTTTGCGCTGATCGCAGCGGTGGAACGCGTCTTGCGGTCTCTAGACTAGCACCTCAGGAGAAGGCGTATTCCGGCTTCCATTCCTTCCAAACCTTGCCGGCCAGCTCTGGCCCGGGTTTGAGAGTGGGCTTACCCGGCTGCCAACCGGAAGGAGTTACTTCGCCGGTAGCGCGCACATGCTGGAAAGCCTTGACTTGCCGGATCAACTCGGAGACGTTCCGCCCCACAGGAGGTGTAAGCACTTCCATGGCCTGGATGACGCCGTCGGGATCGATGATGAAACGTCCGCGGATATCCACGCCGGCAGCAGCGTCGTAGACACCGTAGACCTCTCCGACAGAGCCTGCCTGGTCGGAGAGCATCGGGAACGGCACCCCGCCGGGAACCATCTTGGAAAGCTCTTCTTCTTGCCAAATCTTGTGGGAAAAGCGGCTGTCCGTGGAAACTGCCAGAACTTCGACGCCCAGGCTCTTCAGTTCCTGGTATTTGACGGCGACCGCCGTCAATTCCGTGGGTCAAACGAAGGTGAAGTCGCCAGGATAGAAGCAGAGCACAACCCACTGGCCTTTGAAATCGGAGAGCTTAAAGTTTTTAAAAGCGCCGTCGAGGAAGGCGCTGGCCTCAAAGTCCGGCGCCGCCTGCCCTACGCGAGCTACCATCCTTGCCTCCTTATGATGACCATTCGTATTTTCACCAGCCGCAGCCGGCTCATCGCTGGTCTTGCCGATGGGCCCCGCCGCGGGCTGCACACAACCATCTGCCGTTTTGCTCATGCCGCTCCTCTGCGTCGATATCAAAACGGTGCGACGCAACACCGGCACACGTTTCCGACAAACCAACTCATTGTAATGATCTACCAGAACAGGAAAGTGGCGATAGGAGATCCCAAACTATACGCTGTGATGTCGTCCCATTTTGGAACGAGAGAGGGCCGATCAGAATTTTCCCTTCAGCCGCCGATAGGTGGTCTCCAGCGATTCCGGCAGGACGCGGGTCTCGCCAATTACCGTCATAAAGTTGGCGTCCGCAACCCAGCGCGGCAGGGCGTGCAGATGGATGTGGCCGGCGATACCAGCTCCCGCGGCTTTGCCCACGTTCATCCCAATGTTTACGCCGTCGGGATGGTAGAGGTCGAGAAATGCGGTCTCCAGATGCCGGGCCAGTTCCATCATCTCCATCGCAGCTGTCGGCGACAGTTTGTGCAGCCGGTCAACATGGTCGTAAGGGACGACCATGCTGTGTCCGGTGGTGTAAGGGAAGGCATTCAGCACGACAAAGTTGTGCCGGGCGCGATGCACGATCAGCACTTTCTCGTCATCGCCGGAGCGGAGCAACCCGCAAAATACGCAGGACTGGCCGTTGCCGGAGGTGTCGGCCGTGGTGACGTAAGCATAGCGCCACGGGGTCCAGAGATAATCCATACATTTTGCAGAGTATCACTCCCGCTCGGCACCCCCAAAAGATGGAATTTCGTCACATTGAGTGGTGATCCGGACGCTTGACTGGGAATTGAAAATTCGATAAAAACCCGCAAAATCGAGGCTGATCTAATTATTTCCTCGTTTGACACTGTTGCGGACGGTTGCTATAGTCAAAGAGGTTCGGTGGATGCACAGCCAGCTCTATCGGATCCGGCCGCTGGGTTGTTCCAACCCGCCTTGCAGCGGGCCAATTACACCTGTCGATCCAAACCAGCAGTCCGTCTATTTGAGGCTCTCTGCTCGCTATCAAGGCGCGCCGAGTGTGCAGACGCGTAACCCATGTCTTTCGAAGAAACCCACAACGTCCCTACCCAAACGCAAGAAGTCAGTGCTGCCGAGCAGCCCGAAACCCCGCAGCCTGAGCCCGTTTCTCCACCTGCTGCCGCGCAGCCTGAGCCTGCTATTAGTTCCGCTCCGCCTCCCGTGGAGGCGGCCACGCCCGTGCCCCGCCCTGAAAAGGAACCTGGCATGGAAGACTTCGCCACTGCCCTGGAGACGTTTGAGCAGGAACAAGCCCAAACCGAGGCAGCGCTGAACGAAGAGCAAATCGTCACCGGCACGGTGTTGAAGGTGACGCCGCAGTACGTCCTTTTGGACATCGGCTACAAATCCGAGGGCGTGGTCCCGGTAGCCGAATTCCAGGACCATGACGGCAATGTCACCGTGCAGCGCGGTGACGAAATTGCCGTGATGCGCGAACCGGGCAGCACGGAAGAGGGTTACATCAACCTCTCTCACCAGAAGGCGCAGCGCTTGCGCTCCTGGGACGAGATCGAGAAGGCTTTTAATGAGAAGGCGCCGGTCAGAGCGCGGGTCATCGATCGCATCAAGGGAGGATTGACGGTCGACATTCTTGGCGCCCGGGCTTTCCTGCCGGGCTCGCAGGTTGATCTGCGCCCCGTCCGCAACCTTGAGGGCTACAAAGGGCAGGAAATCGAAGTCCGCATCATCAAGCTGAACAAGAAGCGCGGCAACATTGTCGCCTCGCGCAAGCAACTGCTGGAAGAAGAGCAGGCCGAGAAACGGTCCAAGACGCTGGAGCATCTGGAGGAAGGCACCATCCTCACCGGCGCGGTGAAGAACCTGACCGACTACGGCGCGTTTGTCGATCTCGGCGGCATCGACGGGCTGCTCCACATTACAGACATGTCCTGGGGCCGGCTGACGCATCCTCATGACCTGGTACAGGTGGGCGATCAAATCCAGGTGAAGGTGCTGAAGTTCGATCGCGACAAGCAGCGCGTGTCGCTGGGATTCAAGCAGCTCACTCCCGATCCTTGGCTCGATGCCGCGGAGCGTTATCCCATCGGAGCCCATGTTCGCGGCCGGGTTATCAGCGTGACCGATTACGGCGCGTTTGTCGAGCTGGAGCAGGGCATCGAAGGCTTGGTACACGTCAGCGAGATGACCTGGTCGAAGCGAATGAAGCACCCCTCCAAGATCGTCGGCGTCGGCGATCAAGTCGAGACGGTTGTGCTCAATGTGAATCCGGCCGAGCGACGCATCAGTCTTGGCCTGAAGCAGCTTGAGGTAAACCCCTGGGAATCGCTGCATGAGAAGTTCCCGGTCGGCTCAACCGTGGAAGGCAAGGTCCGCAACCTCACGGAGTTCGGTGCATTCATCGAAATCGAGGATGGAATCGACGGTCTGGTTCACGTCAGCAACCTGAGCTGGACCAAGCGCGTGAAGCATCCCTCGGAGGTGTTGAAGAAGGGTGACAGGGTAAAGGCGATCGTGCTGGCGATTGAGCCAGACCAGCGGCGGCTATCGCTGGGCGTCAAGCAGCTTCAACCGGACACCTGGGACACCTTCTTCGATCAGCACCGCATCGGCGACGTGATCCACGGCAAGGTGCTGCGCTTGGCCAGCTTTGGTGCATTTATCGAGCTCGCCGAGGGCATCGAAGGCCTGTGCCACAACTCGGAAGCGGTCGACGGCCATGGCGCGCCCCTCAAAATGGACGCCGGGCAGGAGCACGAGTTCAAGATCATCAAAATGAACCCGGCGGAGAAGAAAGTCGGGCTCAGCATCCGCGCCGTCGGCGAAGAAGCGACGCGCAAGGATGTGGAGGCGTATAAAGCGCCGGCTGCCAGCTCCTCAGGAACCGGCTCTACCATTGGCGAGTTCATGTCGTGGAAGCGCGCCAGCAGCGAGAACAACTGAGCGAAGGTATTTTTTGTCACCACCAAGGCCGCCAGCAATGGCGGCTTTCGTGCTTCCTAACGAATGCCGTAGCGCAATTTCCGGCCGCCGGCTGCCCCGACAACAGTCTTGGCAGGCGCTCTCCGTTTCCGGCCGGCCGACTATTGGGGCGCCGTCGCTTGCAGGATTTCGGGGTTGATTTCTATCGGGAACTTCACCGAGCCAGCAATGAAGCAGAGACGATGGGCCTCATGGTGCAAGGCGAGCGCCTCGGCTTGATCGTCGCCCGTGCGCAGCAGCACCGCCGGTCGTAGTGTCACTCGAACGAATTCGCCCGAGCCATCGTCATGTTCTTCCATCAACCCTGAGGCTGCGTCGCGATATTCGAGGACGCTTATCTTGCTGATCGAGCATAGATGCAAATACCAAAGCATGTGACACGCGGATAGGCTGGCAACCAGCAGCTCTTCCGGGTTGTAGCGGGACGGACCACCGCGAAAGCTCGGATCACTCGAGCCTGGAATCTCCGGCTTGCCCTCTGTAAAAATCACGTGATCGCGGCGATAACTTCGATACGTGTTCGTACCTGCACCAAGATTGCCGGTCCACTTCACCCGCATCTCGTATCTGTGCTGCTTCATGTACGCTCCAGTCAGCAGTTCACGCCTCATACCTTGCCTTACTCGCTTATTCGCCCATCCAGGCCTCGGCTACGAGTCGTCCCTTTGCGATGTCGTCTACAACCAGGATCAACTGATGATCGTGATCGCTGTAGAGGACCTCGATGTTGACGCCGGACTCGGCCATTTTTCTCGAAATTTTTCCAAGCTGGCCCGGTTCAGTCTGGTCCAATCTCTCTATAAGAACCTCCCGCTCTTCAACAACCCGGATGCCCGCGGCCTGCAGCGCATCCCGCGCCTTGGCTCCATCCTGAACGAGAAAGTGGGCTATGCCGTCACCGTTGACGACCCATGCTCCTCCCCCTTGAATGCTTACCCCAGCCTTGCCAAGTGCCTCTCCCATGTCGGCCAATGCGCCAGGGCGATCTTCGAGTGAGATCATCAGATCTTTCATCACGTCACCTCCCATTGGGGTACACCAATCTGAGCTCCGCTTTCGCGAACCGCCGTCAACTACAGAACATTAGCGTCCATCGCCTCGGTTATGTTTAAATGTCTGTCGAAGTATGATTGCAATTTCCATCGCCCGCATTGCCAGCCTGATTGGCGATGCAGCCCGCATCCGGATGTTGACCCTACTGCTCGACGGCAACGGTCACTCCGCTTCTGAGCTAGCCATGGCGGCTGCGGTGTCTCCACAGACTGCGAGTTCGCATCTTTCCAAGCTTCTCTCCGGTGGCCTAATCGTCTGCGAACCCAAGGGACGGCAAAGACTCTTTCAGCTACGGGATCGTGATGTTGCGACCGCTGTCGAAGCGTTAGGATCTCTTGCCCACACTCCGCAGGCGCCCGCCATCAGCGATTTACGATTTGCCCGCACCTGCTATGACCATCTTGCCGGTGTGCTGGCGATCGCTCTGCGGGACGAGTTCTTGAGAAAAGGCCTGCTGTGTCATGCCAAAGCAGCTTTCACGGTGACACCTGCGGGCCGGCAACTTCTTTGCACTTTGGACATCGATTCCGATGCGCTGTCGCGGCTCCGCCGTTCCTTTGCGCGCGAATGTCTCGACTGGACGGAACGCCAGCATCACCTCGGAGGCTCTCTCGGAGCAACTCTGCTTTGCAGGTTCGTGGAAAGGAAATGGCTGGCACTCCTGGGCACAAGTCGTGCCGTGCGGATAACCCATGCCGGGGAAAAAGCGTTTGAAGAGTTATTCGGTATTCGTTGCCGCGCCCTCCGGCCACATGACAGGACTCTCCGCGTATAGCGGGAAAGACGGAGATTGGGACCCGGCAATCCTCGGTATCTGCCCCCTAATCTACTTGCCGGTATCGATGTGCAGATTAATGTTGGGCTTGGCCCGATTGTCGAACTGGCTTAGGCTCTTGGTGCCGCTCTTCTTCCCGTCTTTCTGAGCGTAAACGTCGTAGTCCACATCTGGGGAAAGTCCGGGAAAGCGGTAGGTCCCGTCGTTCTGTGCGATGTACGTCTTCACGGTCAGAGTCTTAGTGTTTTTCAGGTAGACGACAGCGTTGGCGACTGGTTTATCGCTTTTGTCGAGCACCATTCCCGTCAGGGTGCGCGATGTAACCCGCGTGCTCTTGTGATTGTTGTCGGTCGACGGCGAGCCGCCGTTCAGCGGAAGCGTCAGTTGCGCGCTGCACGTCAACGCGACCAGGACGACAACCAGCGTGCCCAATACCTTATACATTTCACTTCTCCTTCGTCGCTTGCCGGAGAGAGGTTTGGTGGATGGACGCCACCGGATCGTCCGCTCCTTATTGCCGTGATATCAGGCGAGCAGGAGCGCACCATAAGTCAAAGCATGATACTTGCGAGGATTGTGGAAGCACCAGCAGCGGGAGCCCGAAACCAGAAACGCGGGAAGGCCGCAGGCATGGGAAGACCGGCCCGTGAAGCCGGCACGCCGTTCAGTACTCATCCTCTTCCTCATCCTCGTCCTCTTCGTCTTCCTCGTCTTCCTCTTCTACGCGCGACAACTCCAAAGGATCGACTCCAACCACTTCGAAGTCGCTTCCGCATTCCGGGCAGGAAACAACTTCCCCCTCGTCGACTTCATCTTCTTCGATGTCCAGATCGCTCTCGCATTGAGGACAAATGACCATAATGCCTCCGCTGTTATGTGCTCCCTCACCGCCAAAATACGCCCATGCATTTATATTTAGAGTCTCGGGGCGGCATCGTCAAGTGATAGACGCCGCCCGGGGGCGGAGGTTTCGCGTTTTGTGCCCATAACGAAATTCATTCTGACGGGAGTTATGGTGGTGATGGCAGTGTCCCAGCCTATGGTTGCTTTCACTGCGGAGCAAAGCGGCGTGCCGGCTGGTAGGCCGGACCCGCAGATCGTCGCCGCCCTGCGCCAGATTTCGCCGGTGCGAATCCAGCAGAGCATCAAGAAGCTGGTGGGATTTTACACCCGGCAAACACTTTCGTCCGGCGTGCCTGCCAAGAGCGGCAAGGGGATAAACGCCGCAGCCGAATGGATCGAAAGCGAGTTCCGGAAATATTCCAGCCAATGCGGCGGCTGCCTCGAGGTGAAGACCGGCCAGTTCCTTCAAGCACCCGGCCCTCGCATTCCACAGCCAACGAAGATCACCAATATTTACGCCATGCTGCGGGGCACCGATACAGCGAATGCAGCCCGCATGTACGTGGTGACCGGACATTACGACTCCCGCAACAGCGATCCGACCAACATCTCCGATGCGGCTCCCGGCGCCAATGACGACGCCAGCGGCACCGCCGTCGTTCTGGAGTGCGCCCGCGTGTTGAGCCGGCATCGTTTTCCGGCGACCATCATCTTCCTCACGGTGGCCGGTGAAGAACAGGGACTTTACGGCAGCGCGCACTTTGCCAAAATGGCCCAGGCGGAGGGCTGGGACATTGAAGCTGTTCTGAACAACGACATTGTGGGCGGCGATCGCACGCCTGGCGACACCCTGCAAAACACGCACGTCGTACGAGTGTTCTCCGAAGGGATTCCGGCGACCGCCAGCGATGAGGAGCTGCGCAGAATCCGCTCCCTGGGAGGCGAGAGTGACAGCCCATCACGAGAGCTCGCCCGCTACGTAGCGGAGATCGCCCGCGAATATCTTGCCCCGGAGGACTTCCGCGCCATGCTGGTTTTTCGCCGCGACCGTTACCTCCGCGGCGGCGATCACATTTCCTTCAATGAGCAAGGCTATGCGGCGGTGCGCCTGACCGAATTCCGCGAGAACTACAATCATCAGCACCAGAACGTGCGGACGGGAAATGGCATCGAATACGGTGATCTGCCAAAATTCGTGGACTATGATTACACCGCGAATGTGGCGAGGCTCAACGCGGCCACATTGGCATCGCTGGCCTCGGCCCCCGCTCCTCCGGCAGATGTTCGGCTGTTGACGACGGGCCTCGAAAACGATTCCACTCTAAAGTGGAAGGTTTCGCCCGACGGTCTGGGGCACGGTCTCGCGACGGGATACGAGCTCCTGTGGCGTGAGACGACGGCTCCGGACTGGGAGCACAGCAAGGCTGTTGGCAATGTTACCGAAGTGACTTTGCCGGTATCGAAGGACAATGTGATTTTTGCCGTGCGCGCAATTGATGCCAAAGGCCACTGCAGTCTGGAAATTGTGCCTCAACCGGCGCGCTGATGAAGCATCAAGTAGAGCAGGCCTTTAGGGCCGGCGTCCAGGCGGCTTATATTTGTCATCCCGAGGAGGACTTTAGTCCGACGAGGGATCCTAGCGGGAGTGAGTTAGTTCATGCGACGTGCCTCAGGCATGGGATTGAGTTTTCCGCCGTTCACGCGCGCGGTGAAGCAGTTGCTCATCGCCAACGGCGCGGTGTTTCTTGCGGTGGCGCTGCTCGGCGTCTTCGCCAGGGGTTCGGAGCGCTGGGTCCTGGTCCACTTCGGGCTGGTCCCCGTGTTGGTGGTCCGCGGCTGGATCTGGCAATTGGTGACCTATGCCTTTCTTCATGCCGGCCTGTGGCACATTCTCTTCAACATGCTGGCCCTGTGGATGTTCGGCGCTCAACTGGAACAGGATTGGGGCTCCAACATCTTCCTGCAGTTCTATTTCTTCTGCGCTATTGGCGCAGCGCTAACCACGGTCGCTGTGTCTTTCACCGGGCTGCTAGGCGCCAGCCCGGTCGTGCCCACCGTGGGAGCTTCGGGCGCGATCTTCGGGTTGCTGCTGGCGTTCGGCATCCTGTACGCCGATTCCGAAATCATGCTGTTTCCGCTGCCATTTCTGATCAAGGCCAAGTATTTCATCGCCGGCCTGATCTTCATCGAGGTCTACCTGACGCTCTCCTCAGCGCAACGGCCCGGCGAATCCGTGGCTTACCTGGCGCACATGGGCGGGCTGCTGTTCGGCTATATCTGGCTGAAATTCGTTCCCCGGCGAGGTTTCGGCTACGCGACGTCGGAGCGTATGTACAGCGTCCGCAACTCCTACTATCGCTGGAAGCGGCGCCGGGCGGCGCGCAAGTTCGAGGTTTACATGCGCAAGCATGACCGCAACGACTATCACCACGACGACTACTTCGACGAGCACGGCAACTTCCGCGATCCCAACTCACAGGAGCCGCGCAAAAAGAATGGCGATTCGCGTGGTCCGTGGGTGAATTGAAGCAGTGGCCAGTGGCCACTTGCCGGCAGGAACCACAGATCTGCAATTGCGCTGACTTGATCAGATACCTCGAAGTAGCGCGTCAGCGAGCCGGTGCGGCGTCGATGGAATGTGGAGTTCCGCCGGGCGGCGCTCCCAAGAACGCGCGCGGGCCTACGGTCGCCCTGGACACGGGCACTGGCTACTGGCTACAAGGATGCTCATGGCTGTGCCGAACCGCTGGGCTCGCGCTTGGGCTCCGGAGGAATTTCCGAGTGCGCCCCGAAGAGAAAGCGCGGATAGCGCACTGCATTGAATTCCGCGCCAATCAGGATCACGATCGAGACGATGTACAGCCAGATGAGCAGTGCGACGGCGGTGGCGACCGAGCCGTAGATGACGTTGTAGTTCGCGAAGCGGTGCAGATACAAGCCGAAGATGACCGTCGAAACAAACCACAGCACCGTCGCCAGCACCGAACCCGGCAGCACCCGATGCCACGGCTGAGTGCGCGGCACGCCGTGATGGTAGATCAGGCCGATCACCGCGATGCTGGTAAGGGCGGCGATGATCCAGCGCAGCCCCGTCCACAAGCCGAGAATGTAGGGGCCGAGTTCGTGGCCCACGCGGTACATAATCCAGGTCTCGATCTGGCTGCCGAACATCAGCAGCGCCGAAGCAAATACCATCGGCACGCCGGCAAGGATGACCAGGAGGAATGCAATCATGCGCTCCCTTACCAGCCCCCACACCTTCGGCATCTGGTAGGCGTTACGAAAGCCCTGCATCCAGGAGACCATCACGCCCGAACCCGTCCACAGGGTGATGACCATCACCGTCAGCAGGAATTTCAGCCGCACCGGCTTGTTGCCGGTGAAATACTGCAAGGCCGCCGCGCGTGTGCCTTCCGGCAGCATCCGTCCGAGGGCGTGGCTCACCTGGCGAATCATCGCCTCCGTGGTGTGCAAAGCCGAGAGGGTGGAAGCCACGACCAGAATCGCCGGAAACAGCGTGAAAATAGCCGAGAATGCCGTCGCCTTGGCGACGGCGAAGGCGTCATGCTGAAAGGCGCGCCACAGCGCCATGCGAAACTGTTGCAGGAACCTCGACATTGAAGGACAGAATGAAGTTTACACAGCCCGGCGCAAAGCGGCGAATGGAAAGCGCTGCCGGTAGCGGTTACAGCCTTGGAGGCTGCTCAAAAGGCGGCTTTCTAGGAAGTGTTATCTGCCATTATTATCCGGCTTTGGCCTGTAAGACCAATAGCTTAGCCGCGGATGTGGGGCCCTGTCAGTTTAGGCTAGGTAACAAGAAATTATGGTTACTAAAGTTTAAACCAAAGAGTGAATTTCCCTTGTTGGCTGTTTTCTGCAGTGCTAAGTTGTGACTCGTCGTCGAAAATCTGGCTTCGAATTGCGCTAAGTTGGAACGCTTGGGGCGCGGGCGAAGTCTTAGAGGGCAGCGACCCGGCATTCGATCGGTTCGCACGCAAGAAGATAGCAACAGCGCTTGGGTCGGGCGTGTTGCTGCGAGTTAGGCCACGATTGCTTTATTTCGACGCGTGTTACTTGCACCTGGATAATGCGCCATGACCCGGGATTCCTTTCTACTTTTGGTGGCGTTGAGTGTGGCCATCGTCGCGGCTGTCTTTGACCTGCAGCAGCATCGCATACCGAACTGGCTGACCTACCCAGGCATCGTGCTGGGCTTGGCGCTGCGCGGAGCGCTGTTGGGCGGGAAGGGCCTGCTGAGCGGGCTGGCCGGCTTTTTTCTAGCCGGCGGAATCATCTTTCTTTTTTTCCTGGTAAGGGCAATGGGGGCCGGCGACGTGAAGCTGATGGCCGTCGTCGGGGCCTTCGCGGGTGTGGGTGAAGCGGGCGCGGCGCTGCTGGCAACCGCGATTTTCGGCGGAGTGTTGGCGATTGTCTATGCTCTGTATCGCGGCCGTCTGTGGGCGACCTTCAAGAACGTGGGAACGGTGCTGAAGTTCCACGCCTGGGCCGGCGCGCAGGCCCACCCCGACCTGAATCTCGATAACCCCACGGCGCTGCGCATACCGTACGGGCTAGCAATAGCACTGGGAACTTTGTACACGTTCGTGGCGGTTTGGCGGAGGTGACTTACGAAGCAACGTCGTCTCGGTCTGTCTGGTCAGGGCGTTGGCGGTTTCTGCTGCTCTTGTGTCTAGGTTCCCGATGAGACCGCATGAAGAGGCAGTATGCAGAAGCCAGCAGGGGCTGGGCATTTTCTCGGTTCTGGAAGCGTTGCCGGGCTCTGAAAGGTAACCACGAAAGGAGTTCTAAGCAATGGACAGCGCAATGACGATTCGGGTGGTGGCGGCAATTGTGGCCGTGGTTCTGCTGGCGGTTATCATCAGCAGGCGCAAACGGATGGCGTCGGCTCGCCGCACCGCTTTGCCCAAGAGACAAGATGCCGAGTGAGACGGTCGCCGTACTCAACAGCACGAGGAACTGCGTGTTGGGCGAGCGAATCCAGGTCGCGGATACGAGCCTCAGCCGGATGGTCGGGTTGCTGGGTAGGCAAGGCTTGGAACCGGGCACGGGCTTGCTCATCATGCCTTCACAGGCCATCCACACGGTGGCCATGCGCTTCCCTATTGATGTGCTCTTTGTGGACCGGAAGTGGAAGGTGGTTCATTTGCGGTCTGCGATGGTCCCCTACCGCCTGACTGGGATCCATTGGATGGCACGTTGTGTGCTTGAGTTGCCGGCCGGAGTCATCGTGCAGACCTCGACTGCCGTGGGCGACCAGTTGGCGATTCAGAAGTAAAACGGACATCGTTGACTCCTAATGCCGAGTGCTTCCAGATGGCGCTTGGTGTCTGGATCGAAGCCCACGGTTAAGTTCGCGGCCATGTAACCTCCGAACTGGTCAAGGCTAGTTATAATAAGGAAGGTGCAAAGGAAGGACGCTACAGAATACGTATTTGATCTCTCCGGCGGAAACCTCTGCCTTGATCTGGCCAATACTCTCAGCCACCGTGACCACCCCGAGCGGCGAGCAGAGCACCTCAACTCTTACGCGGACCTGTTGGCCTTCGCCCGGCAATCGGGCGTGATCTCCTCCGGACAAGCGGACGAACTGGATGCCTACGCCTTGTCCCACGGCAGCGAAGCGCGGCAAAATTTTTCGCGCGCCATTGAACTGCGCGAGGCGATCTACCGGATATTTACGGCTATCGCGCAAGGTGGAGTCGCCCGCCAAGACGACCTTAACTTACTCAGTGATTTGGCCATCGAGGCGCTGCGGCATCGCCGCCTCGCAGGAGCCGACGGCGGCTATCGCTGGGAGTGGCGAACAGACGGGAAGAATCCTCTGGCGCGGGTTGTGTGGCCAGCGGCGCAAGCGGCCGCCGAGCTGCTGACCTCAAAGGAACTGAGGATTGTGCGCTGGTGTGAAGCTCCTGATTGCCAGTGGCTCTTCCTCGATCACAGCCGCAATCGCAGCCGGCGCTGGTGCGATATGACCGTCTGCGGCAATCGGGCCAAAGCCCGCCGGCACTATCAGCGCACGCGCGGATAGATCGAAGGTCAGCCGCTTTGTTCGGGCTTGCTTGCGGGCATTATGGCGCGCAGCAAAAAAAAAAGGCACACGCATGGTGTGCCTGTCGGACAACTCTGGGCGCTGCTTAACGACCGAAATACTTGGCGTTGCGCTCGGTGTATTCCTTCCATTTTTCCGGCAGATCGTCGAGGGCGAAGATCGCCGAAACCGGACACACCGGCACGCACGCGCCACAATCGATGCACTCGACCGGATCGATGTACAGCATCTCCTCGGCCGGGAACTTATCGCTGTCCTTCTTGGGGTGGATGCAATCCACCGGACAGGCATCGACACAGGCAGTGTCTTTGGTGCCAATACAAGGTTCCGCGATCACATAAGCCATAAACCAACATCTCCCTCAGTCTCGCTTTGGAGAAACCCACGTAGCGTGCTTACTTCGATAGTATCAAAAAGCTGGAGGCGTGTGTTCGGGCCCGCCGCCGCGCAAATCTGTACTGCGACTACTCCGGTTCACGGCCGGTTCCGTGACACCAAGGACACTGGCCCGAGCCGCCGCACCTGCGGCACTTTGGTTCGTCCTCATCGAGGTGAACGTTGACCCCGCTGCCGAAGCACTCGGGGCACTTGCCGTCGCCACCGCATACCAGGCATCGCTTTTTGCGAAATAGCATGACCAGATATTATCTCGCCCCAAACGAGACTCACGCCACGCGCGCCGCTTCGCGCTCGCCTGCAGGCTTGTACTCCACGATGTAGCCCGCAACCGCGCTGGCGGCGACGGTGAGCGGGCTGGCGAGGTACATCTGTCCTGGCCCGCTGCGGCCCGGGAAGTTGCGATTTTGCGCGCTAATGACGACCTGGTCAGGCCGAGTAGAGACGCCCGGGCCGGCATTGATGCAAGCGCCGCAACTGGGCTCGATCACCTGCGCCCCGGCCTGCTTGAAAATATCGAGATAACCCTTGCGCAGGCAATACTCGCGGGTCTCCTGCGAGCCGAATTGCAGATAGAACTTGCAACCGTCGGCAACGCGCTTGCCCTGCTTCAGAGCATCGCTGAGCACCAAGGCATACATGTCCATGTCTTCGTTTTTGCCGGCGGTGCAGGTGCCGCCGTAAGCGATCTCGACGGGCACGGGCGTGTTTAACTCGCGAATGAACTTGCCGTTGCCGGGATCACCAGGCGTCGCCACCATGGGATAAACCTCCGCGGCATCGAGCTCGATGACGTGCGCGTAATGGGCATCGGGATCGCTGTACAGGCCCTCGATCAGGGTCTGCGCCTGGTTCTCGCTCATGCCGCGACGTTCCATCAGGAACTCGACGACCTTCTGATCAGGCGCGACAATGCCGGTGAATCCGCCGATCTCGGCTGCCATGTTGGTCATGGTGGCGCGCTCGTCGACGCCCAGTGCCTCAATCGCCTCGCCGGAATACTCGATCACTTTCGCCAGTGCCTTGCCGGTGCGAATGTACTCCATCGAAAGCAGCTTCAGAATGAAATCTTTCGCGGTGACGTTCGCGCGCTTCTTGCCGCGAATGATGACTTTGACAGATTCGGGAACTTTGACGCGCACGTCTTTGGTGAACCACGAATTGAACACGTCGGTGGTGCCGATGCCGAAGGCCACGCAGCCCATGGCGCCTACATGCGGCGTGTGCGAATCGCTGCCGACGTTAAGCTGGCCTGGAAGGGCATAGCTTTCGGTCATGATGGAGTGGCATATTCCTTCCGAACCTTTGCGGTCGCGCAGCTCGCCGTGCAGCTTGATGCCGCGCGATTTGGCGAACTCCTCCTGCTTCAGCTTCAACTGGCCGGCGAGGTCGAGCAGCCCCATCTTGCGTTTCTCTTCCGAAAGCACTTCGTCAAGAAACGTCAAATGATCGCGGAAAAACATGATGCTCTTGGCGTCGGTCACCGGCGCATCTTTGCCGAGAAAGTGCTCGAAGAAGATGGCCGCCATCGGGGTGACGTACTCGTGGCTGAAGCGCAGATCGGTGCGCGCAAAGCCGGTATCGCCAGGCTTTACCGCTTCCACGCCGACTTCGTTGTTGCCGTGAATCATGTGGCGCGCGAAGATTTTTTCCGCGATCGTCATGGGGCGCGGCTTGGTCGTTATCGGCGGCAGAAAGACTTTGCCCTGCAGGCGGGCGACGTTGAACGGAAACAGCCCGCCGTATTCGATGACCTGGCGCGTGATCTCGTCTTCGCCTTCCGTGAAGTTGGCCAGCGGAATTTCCTCGCCGCGGCGAATCTTGTCGATGAGCGAGAAGTCGGTCGAGGTCAGCACGCCGAGGTTCTGGCAATTCTGCTTGTAGATACGCTCGATGTTTTCGGCGATCACCAGCTTGATGCCGGCCGACATTTCGGCGTAGGGCGACTGCTCGCGGCTGGAGCCCTTGCCGCGACGCTTGCCACTGACTGCCGCGACGAAGCCACCTTTTTTAACGTCACCGCGCTTGATCGGCAGCTCACCGCCGCATTTGAGGCCGGTGTAGGGAAATTCGCCCAGCGTCTCGTCGAAGAAAAAGCAGATGTGCGCCGGGGTGATCTCGTCGGTGGAGATGTCGTCGCGAAGTTTAGGGTTGCGCTCGGGATGCGCGGTGTCCCACGGCAAGTCTTCGCCGGCGAGCTGGCGCTTGATCAGCTCGGGATCTTCCGTAAGGAAGAGGATTCGCCCCTGCAAACGAACCATGTCAGGGCGCTTGGTAACAGTGCGGTTCAGCAGCGAGTTGTTCACCCCAAAATTCTACCGCGCCACAAGGGAATGTGACGAACGGCCTTTCGCGCGGTCAGCACTCAGCGGGAGGCATCGGTCTCGAAAGCCTGCTGCTTTTGCCGCTCGCGCAAGGCGAGCTGGAGACAGGTTTCAGCACTGCCGTAATCGCGCATTGCCCGGTAGTCCGCAGCCATATGCATCAGGGTGTCCTCCCGGAGGTGCGCCAGCAGACCACGGTCGCGTTGGGTCGCGGCGATGACCATTTTGAATTGCTCGATGGCGCCCGCCACGTCCCCACGCTGCTCGTTGTAGATGGCGATGTGGTAATGCGGGTAGGCCAGATGCGGATCCATGGCAGTCGCCGCGCGGAAGTGGAATATCGCCTCCTGCGAGCGCCCTGCCTTCTGCAGTAACTCCCCCAGCACCGTTTCCGCGCCGGGATTATTTCGCGTGACCTGAACAGTTTGGGACCAGAGCGCCAGATCACTCGACCAATAGCTGAGTTGATGATGGGTGACCAGCGCCAGCACCAGCAGGACCGCGGCACTCGCGCTGCCAAGAACGGCCCTGGTAATGTGCCGTTCGGCGGCCCAATCAGCTATGCCCCAGCAGATGGCAATGAATAATCCTACGAAGGGAAGGTAGCCATAACGATCGGCAAGCGCTTGTCCGCCCACTTGGACGAGGCCGATCATCGGAACCAGTGTGCCCAGGAACCAAAACCATCCCACGACGAGATAGCGTCGCGAGCGAGTGACAACTATCCAAAGCGTGATGACGAGCAAGGGCAGCAGCAGCCCCAGCACCTCACGAGGTGGGAAGCTCGCCGGATGCGGATAGAAGAATGCGAGATGCGCTGGCCAGACGGCTTTGCCCAGATATTGCGCGTAGGCAACGACGGCATTCTCCAGGCGAACCAGCAAAGAGTAGGACCGCAGCGCGCCACCCATTGCGCCGCCGGCACGCTGCGCTTGCAAAGTGATCAGCGCACATGCGAAGGAGAGCACCAGCAGCGGCAGCTTTTCCACAATCAGCCAGGACAAACTTTTCCCAGCTATCTGCGCTCCTGTGCTAATGGAGGACTCGGCCTTGGCAGGAAACATCCGCTGCAGCGGCCAGTAGTCCCACAGCAAAAGCAGGAACGGCAGCGTGACCGCCTGTGGCTTCGACAGCAGCGCAAGGACAAACAGGATTGCGACCGCCAGGTACGATGCCCGACGCGGCTTGCGCACATACCGTTGGTAAGCCGCCAGGGTCAGCAGCAGAAAGAACATGCTCAGCAAGTTCTTGCGCTCGGCGATCCAGGCTACCGACTCGACATTGATGGGATGCAATGCGAACAGGGCAGCCACCATGAAGCTGCGTCCCGGTTTCGCCGTCGCCCGCTGAAGAATGAAGAACAGCAGAAGGCTGTTGAGCACATGCAGCAGGAGATTGGAGTCGTGATGTCCTGCGGCATCGAGCGAAAAGAGCTGATAGTCCAATGCATGCGACAGCCACGTCAGCGGATGCCAGTTGGCGGCATGGAAGGTGGTGAATGACCAGCGCACGGTGCTCCAACTGAGATGTTGTATGGGCTGGTTGTGGGTCACGTAGTCGCCATCGTTGATCCCATTAAACGGAAAACGATGGACAGGGTAGTAAAGCAGCACGCTGGTGAGGACGAGAACGACTGCGAGACAGGGAAGGAGACTCCGCTGTGGGATCCAGGCAGCAAGGCCAGAGCCACCTTGGGCCCGAACTTTCTGTTCAGTTGCCCACGGAAGGGAAATCATACCTTCCCTCAGGATTTCGAATCTTCAAGCGACCGCTCGACGGGTGCGAACTTGGAGACGAATGCCTTCCTGCCGCTGCAGGTAAGCCACAATCTGAAAAAGGTTGCTGGCGGTAGGATTTCCCTTTGGTCCGAACATTTGATGCAGGGTCTTGACATGCAGCCCTGTGCACGCGGAAAGTTCGGGAAAACCGACCGTGGCGTTGATGTAATCGCGCAGCCATTCTTTCCCAAGGGCGAGGTCGCCCGCCAGTAGGCTTTCAACGGCTTCCCGCAAAATGGCCTTTCGGAATGCAGGGTTACTCCTCACTCGTTTCTGAACGGTTTCCCGAAAGTTGCGGGTTAGCGCCATCTTGATCTCTCTATCGAAGTGCTCTCGAATTTCGAGCACGAGACGAATGGTAACATATAATCTACCATCGCGCTAGATATGTTCGGGAGGCAGGAACGGTTCGCCGGCGCGCCGGGTTCTATTTGCGGGTCCTGGCGTATTCCACCACTGAGGGCAGCTCTTCCAACCCGCGGCCGGCGAAGATGGCTTCGAACTCACGGATCAGCTCATGATGGAAAAGGCCGTTGCTGGCCAGCACCTCGCGGCTGTCGAGGCGGAAGGGCGACCCGTCAAAGCGGGTGACGTTGCCGCCGGCCTCTTGTACCAGCAGCACGCCCGCGGCGGTGTCCCAGGGATTCAGGTTGAACTCCCAGAAGCCGTCGTAGCGTCCGCAGGCCACGTTGGCCAGATCGAGCGCCGCCGAGCCCGCGCGCCGCACGCCGTGGGAGCGCAAGGTGATCTGGTGGTAGAAAAAGATGTTGGGGTTCTGGTGGCGTTTGTGGCTGGGGAAACCGGTGCCAAGAATCGACTCCGCCAGCCTCTTCGTCTTAGAGACGTGAATCGGACGGCCGTTCAGCTTGGCGCCCTGGCCGCGCTCGGCCGCGAACAACTCGTCGCGCGTGGGATCATACAAGACGCCAACCTGTAGCTGGCCGTCGCTGCGGGCCAGCGCGATCGAGACGCAAAACACCGGATAGCCGTGTGCGAAGTTGGTGGTGCCGTCCAGCGGATCGACATACCAGCGATACTCCGCGTCGGTTTCGCTGCGGGTCCCTTCCTCGGCCACGATGCCATGCTGCGGCCAGCGCGCGCGTAATCGCTCGACAATCAGTTTCTCCGACGCGCGGTCGGCCTCGGTTACCAGATCAACTTCACCCTTGTACTCGATGGTCACACTGCGGGCCAGGTAGTCCAGCAGAAGGGTTCCGGCCTCGCGCGCAATCACTTCCAGGTCTGGCAGGTATTGGCTCATTTGTCGGGCGTCGCCGGAGCCTCGGCACGCAGCGCGGACGCCGCTTCGGAGAGCGGCCTGCGAATGGCCCCCTCGGCGATGTAGGCAATGTCGTGTTTGAAGATGAAAAGATTGGGTGCGCCCTCGCGCGTCAGCCGCACCATGCGCCGGTCGTAGTATTCGATCCAGCCGTGGACCACCTCGCCGTCCATGAGCTTGATGCGGACCGGGCACTGCTTTTCGCCCAGCGCCTTCAGGTAGGCTGCTTCCTGGTGCGTGTCGTCTGGAGGGGGAGTGCGACCTTTGTGATGACTGAAGTCGTTGCCGCCGCGTATGACCATGCTTCGATTCTACATGCGATCCCGCTGTCACGCGCAGGGACAATCTGGTTGCCTGGTGCAATCCGAGGGTGCCGAAGACTTCTTCGTAAACCCGCTCTATTAGAGCTTGTTTCAAAATTACTGCTTTGAAAGGGCCCGGCTTCAGCCGGGCCGTTCCAACCCGTAAAACCCGGGGCTTTAGTGTCTGCGTGAGAACTAACTTTGCACCTTCGCGGTGGAGTGGGACCGCCGAAAATCGAACCCCGCAGGGGTGGAATCGCCGTTAGCCCAGGACGGAGCGAAGCCGGGGTCCCCAAATAGCGGGTTTTGTTGGCGGATGGGGGGGGGGCAGCGGAGTGCGGGGTTAAGTGGGGAAAAAAGGCCAGGC